>Ga0208758_100299_pt1 | contig 18293 bp, 16 predicted proteins | sample LakWasM116_HOW13_2_FD_183930 | JGI IMG/M metagenome (GOLD analysis project Ga0208758, IMG submission 183930) | Freshwater sediment methanotrophic microbial communities from Lake Washington under simulated oxygen tension - Sediment Metagenome... | ecosystem: Environmental > Aquatic > Freshwater >...
CGTATTTTTGCTAAAAATATCCCTGCTGATTGATTTATTTTGTTTTATTTAAGGACGGAAGTAATGAGTAACAGTAATGTAGAAACGTTTTACGACGACTACGTCATCCGTAGATTTACCGTGATGGCCGTAGTCTGGGGGGTGGTTGGCATGCTCATGGGCGTTATCATCGCCGCACAGCTTGCTTTTCCTGAACTAAACCTCGGTCTGCCATGGACAAGCTTCGGCCGTTTGCGTCCACTGCACACTAACGCGGTAATTTTTGCGTTTGGCGGCTGTGCCCTGTTTGCCACGTCTTACTACGTTGTGCAGCGCACCAGCCAAACCAAACTGGCCTTCCCGCTGCTGGCTCGCTACACGTTCTGGGGCTACCAGGCAGTGATCGTAGCTGCAGCCATCTCACTGCCTTTAGGCTACACGCAAGCTAAAGAGTACGCTGAACTGGAATGGCCAATCGACTTGCTGCTGCTGGTGGTTTGGGTCATGTATGCGATCGTGTTCTTTGGCACCATCGCTCAACGAAAAATCAAACATATCTACGTTGCTAACTGGTTCTACGGCGCATTCATTATCGTGGTGGCCTTGCTGCACATTGTTAACAGTGCCGCGATCCCTGCTGAATGGATGAAATCCTACTCAGCGTATGCCGGTGTTCAGGATGCCATGATTCAATGGTGGTATGGCCACAATGCTGTGGGCTTTTTCCTGACAGCAGGCTTCCTGGGCATGATGTACTACTTCGTACCTAAACAGGCTGAGCGCCCAGTGTACTCATACCGTTTATCTATCGTGCACTTCTGGGGTTTGATCTTCACTTACATGTGGGCGGGTTCACACCACCTGCACTACACCGCCTTGCCTGACTGGACACAATCAGTCGGCATGGTACTTTCACTGATCCTGCTGGCACCTAGCTGGGGCGGCATGATCAACGGTATGATGACAATGTCAGGCGCATGGCACAAACTGCGCGATGACCCGATCCTGCGCTTCCTGATCGTTTCCCTGTCTTTCTACGGCATGAGTACCTTTGAAGGCCCGATGATGGCGATTAAAACCGTGAATGCATTGTCACACTACACCGACTGGACTGTTGGTCACGTGCACTCAGGTGCTTTAGGCTGGGTTGGTTTCGTATCCATGGGTTCACTCTACTTCCTGACACCACGCCTGTGGGGACTGAAGCAGATGTACAGCAAGAAGGCCATTGAGCTGCACTTCTGGCTGGCGACGATCGGCGTGGTACTGTATATCACCGCGATGTGGATCTCCGGCGTGACGGCTGGCCTGATGTGGCGCGCGATGAACGATGACGGCACCCTGACCTATACCTTTGTTGAATCTGTAAAAGCGATGCATCCGTTCTACGTGATCCGTATGACCGGCGGCCTGATGTACGTAAGCGGCATGATCATCATGTTATGGAACGTCATCAAAACAGTACAGATGGGGCAAGCGACACGCGCCAGAATACCTTCAACAGTTGTTCATGCTTAAGAGAACTAAAATGTCAGATAAAGAACAAAAAGGATTTACCCACGAGAAGATCGAAACCAACAGTTTCCTGATGGTTGTGCTGATTTTAATTGTGGTTTCATTCGGCGGTTTGGTTGAAATCGTTCCGCTGTTTTTCCAGAAATCAACAACGCAGCCAGTTGAAGGCCTCAAGCCTTACACACCGCTGCAACTGGCTGGACGCGACATTTACATCCGTGAAGGCTGCTACAACTGCCACTCACAGATGATCCGTCCATTTAAAGCAGAAACATTGCGCTATGGCCACTACTCGGTTGCAGGCGAGTTTGTTTATGACCACCCATTCCAATGGGGCAGTAAACGTACAGGTCCAGACCTGCACCGCGTTGGCGCCCGTTACAGCGATGAGTGGCATCGCATCCACCTGATCAACCCGCGTGACCTGGTGCCGGAATCAGTGATGCCTGCCTACCCCTGGCTGGAAAAAAATCTGGTTGATGCGAAAAACCTGCCGTCACACCTGCGCGCGCTGAAAATCGCCGGTGTGCCTTATACCGATGAAGAGATTAAAAACTCAGCAAACGAGGTATATGGCAAAACCGAAATGGAAGCCGTAATTGCTTACTTACAAGTGCTAGGTACAGCGCTCAAACAATAAGCGAGTCAATATGGACATTACTGATTTACGCAGTATAGCGACTGTCGCAGCCCTGGTTACTTTTGTGGGTATCTGGGTCTGGGCATGGTCTGGACGGCATAAAAAAGATTTTGACGAAGCGGCAAGACTGCCGCTTGAGGGAGATGAATAATGAGTGATTTTACAAGTAGTTTCTGGCCGATGTTTATTTCGGCCATCGTGATTGGCGGTATTATTTTCTGCCTGACTGTGCTGTTTCTTACCAGCAAATCACATGACGCAGCCCACACTGGCGAGTCTACAGGTCACGTTTACGATGAAGACATCATCGAGATGAACAACCCGATGCCAAGATGGTGGATGTGGATGTTTATCATTACCTGTGTGTTCGGTGTCAGCTATCTGTTTCTGTACCCAGGTCTGGGAACTTACGGTGGTAAACTGGGCTGGACGCAACTGAAGCAATATGAACAGGAAGTGAAAGAAACCAACGACCGCATTGCACCTATCTACGCTAAATTTACATCTATGGCACCTGAAGACGTGGCTAAAGATCCAAAAGCAATGGCAATCGGCGAACGCCTGTTCATGAACAACTGCTCACAGTGTCACGGTTCTGATGCTCACGGCAGCCGCGGCTTCCCTAACCTGACAGATAAAGACTGGCTGTATGGCGGCGCACCTGAAACGATCAAGGAAACCATCACCAATGGCCGTCACGGCATGATGCCGCCAATGGCTGCAGCGATTGGCAATGCGGATGACGTGAAAAACGTTGCCAACTACGTATTAAGCCTTTCAGGCAGCCAGCATGACGCAAACCGTGCAGCACTGGGCAAAGAGAAATTCACAGCCTGCGCAGCTTGCCACGGCGCAGAAGGCAAAGGCAACCAGACAATCGGCGCGCCTAACCTGACAGACGACATCTGGCTGCATGGTGCCGGTGAAGCCGCTATTATCGAGCGTATCAACAACGGCAAGAATAACCAGATGCCGGCGCAAGGTTCACGTTTAACACCTGAACAGATCCATGTTCTCGCTTCTTACGTTTGGCGCTTTTCAAACAATGAAAACAACGCTCAGTAACAACTTAGATTTAATTTAGGTAGCAATGCAACTTCAGCTTACTTAAATTATCCTAATACCACTAAATGCCCACTATTTTGCATATGCTAAAATAGTGGGCGTTGTCCTTTTTGTGTCGCATTTTAAGCAGGGTTTAAAATCAAGTGTCCAATCAGAAAGTAAAGTCCAAGAAAGTCATCCCTATTGCCGAAGACACCTCTAAACCAAGGTCTCTTTACGAATCCCAGCCAAAGATTTACCCGCGAAGCATTTCCGGCTACTTCAAAAACATGCGCTGGCTCACCATCTGGATCACTCAGCTTGTTTTTTACGGCACGCCCTGGCTCATGTGGAACGACAGGCAGGCCATGCTGCTTGATATCAGCACACACCGTTTTTACATCTTCGGCCTCGTGCTTTATCCGCAGGACCTGATTTACCTTGTCGTCATCCTGATCATTGCCGCACTGGCCCTGTTCCTGTTTACCGCCGTTGCCGGGCGGCTGTGGTGCGGGTTCTCGTGTCCGCAGTCAGTCTATACCGAAATATTCCTGTGGATGGAACGTAAGATCGAAGGCGACCGTGCAGCGCGCATACGCCTGGATGGCATGAAGTTCGGCTTCAAGAAATTCCATAAAAAATTCCTGAAACATGCAGCCTGGATCAGTTTCTCGCTGTTTACCGGGTTTACTTTCCTGGGGTATTTTTCGCCGATACGTGAATTGCTGGATAATATCCTGCAATATCGCCTGAGCCCATGGGAAACCTTCTGGATCCTGTTTTACGGGTTTGCCACCTACGGCAATGCCGGATTCCTGCGTGAACAGATCTGTAAGTACATGTGCCCTTATGCCCGCTTCCAGAGCGCAATGTTTGATAACGATACGCTGATCGTGACCTATGACCAGGAACGCGGCGAGCCGCGCAGCGGCCGTTCGCGCAAAGTGGACGCAAAACAGTCAGGCCTGGGCGACTGCATTGACTGCAGCTTCTGCGTACAGGTGTGCCCAGTCGGCATTGATATCCGCAACGGCTTGCAGTATGAATGCATCAGCTGCGGTTTGTGTGTGGATGCCTGCAACAGCATCATGGACAAGATGGAATACCCGCGCGGCCTGATCCGTTTTTCTACGCACAATGCCGTAGAAAAGCACTGGTCACAGAAACAGATCATCCAGAAAGTCATGCGTCCGCGTGTGCTGATTTACAGCGGTTTACTGTTATTGCTATGCATAGGATTTGTAGCCTCACTGGCGATGCGCGTACCTTTCAAAGTGGATGTCATCCGTGACCGGGGCGTGATGTCACGCCTGGTAGCCGGCGGCAAAGTCGAGAATGTCTACCGCCTGCAGATCACCAATGCCTCCGAGAAACCTGAAACCTACCGTATCGGCGTGAATGGCCTCAGCGGCCTGACCATCGCATCCGAAGGTGTTTTCACGGTTAATCCGGCTGAGTCACGTATGGTCGCCATAAGCCTGCAGATTGAAGACGGCTCGATCAAGAGCGGCTCGCACCCTGTTGTGTTCGAGATTGAAGCCGCAGGCTCAAAAGAAAAAATCTTCGAAAAATCCATTTTTTACATGTCGCATTAAAGGTTAAGTCATGGCACAGAAACAAGATCAGAATCAAAATCAGAAATGGTGGAAATCAGGCTTTGCCTGGCTTGTATTCGGCGGTCCTGCAATCGTTGTGGTTGCCAGCCTGACTACCGTATATATCGCCGTGAACGGACAGGATGAAGTGCTGGCGCATGAAGAAAACCAGGGGCAGTCACCGTTCAAAAAACCGATGACAACCGAAGAGAAGAACTCACTGGAACCTGCTGTCAAGGCACGTAATCATGCCGCTACCGGCGTGAATGACCATTAATCCCGGTTCAAGATAACAGGCATGCAGACAGCGCTTTTATATAGTGCCCTGCTCATGGGCATTGCAGGCGGGCCGCATTGCGTGGCGATGTGCGGTGCGGCATGCACGGCACTCACGCAATCCCAGCAGCATCCTTACGGCATATACCAATACCACCTGGGACGGCTATGCGGATATGCACTGCTGGGGGCAATCGCAACATTTGCGATTCAGAGTATCGCCTGGCTTTCAAGTTACAGCTCTGCCCTGCACCCGCTGTGGACTTTTTTCCATGTGCTGATCTTCTTCTGGGGACTGTTACTGGTCATCTACGCGCGCCAGCCAATATGGGTTGACCGGGCAGGCCGCAATATCTGGGGCCATGTCAAAAAGCTGGCGGTAAAGCGTGGTGGGAATTTTTATGTGGGCATGCTCTGGGCATTGATGCCTTGTGGCCTGCTCTATTCGGCGCTAGTTATTGCATCATTCAATGCCCACCCGCTGGGCGGGGCATTGAGCATGGCAGCCTTTGCACTGGGCTCCAGCGTATCGCTCTTTTTAGCGCCCTGGCTCTGGCTGAAACTGAAAACCAACGCCATTGAACCTTATGGCATGCGACTGGCCGGTTTATTGTTAAGTGCTGCCAGCGCGTGGGCGATCTGGATGGAGCTGACACACAACACCAAGGTATGGTGCGCTACTTAACCCCCCAGGCAATACTACCGACAACAGCACCACACATCACTTCCGGTTAGGGACTGATGTTATAACGGTATGACCTTCAAACCTTCGTCAGCCGTGTTCCATACCAGCAATAACACCCTGCCATTCTGCAGCAATAGCGGATAGTCAGCGGTACCGACGGCATCCGCCACCATCTTCGGCGAGTCCCAGCTCTTGCCTTCATCGCTCGATTTCATGAGCCAGAGCTGGCTTTTGCCTGCATCTTTCTCACGCCATGCCAGCCAGACGCTTTCACCGGCAGCAAGCAAAGCCGCATGTCCAGCCTGCTTTTTCATATTGCCGAATCTTTTAGGGGGCGACGACACCCAGGCCTCACCATCCATGCGCGCATAGAACAGTGCTGCATCCTTGCCGGCATCATCATTGCCGCCATCGTACCAGGCCATATGGTAACCCCACCAGCGCGCGCCATCGCCGCCAGCCGCAAGTGCAGCACCATGATGCGGGCAGCCGTCAATTTTCCAACGCCCGAAAGTCGCCCGTTTTGGATCAGGCATTTTATTCGCAGCAGGAATTTCCGCAATCATATGATCACGCTCACTGCCTTCAAACACATGGCGCCACATGGCGGCCACGCGACCATCCGGCTTGCCGGCAAGCGCGATGCGGCAGCACTCGCAGCTGCTGTCTGCCAGTTTCTGCTCCGGCAGGAAGCTGGCACCGCTATCTTTAGACACTGCATAGTAGATGGCGGCACCCTCATATGGCTTGCCGGCGGCTTTAGCGGCAAGCAGATCCCGCTTATCCACCCAGGCGACGGTAATGCTGCCGTCAGCGCTTACGTGCAGCGCATCAAAGCGGTGTGTGATCTCGCTGCGGTCCTGATGCACGATATAGGGTTTTTCAAAGGTTCTGCCGGCATCCACCGAGCGTGCAAACCATATATAACCAGAAAACGGCTTTTTCAGCGCTTCAGTCCAGCTGACATAGATATAGCCGCCTGCTGACACAGCGATCTTCGGGCGCGCCTCACCATCGGCGCCTATCTTCTGCGCCACCTGATTCACCCTGACCGGCCTGGAAAAACTTTTACCGGCGTCCAGGCTGCTGCTGACTTCCACGAAACCATCTTTTACGGCGGCACGCCAGAGCTTATCCTGTGCATCCAAAGCCAGGCTGACGGCAAGCGACGCTTGTTGGTGACCGGTATGTCCTTCATGTGCATGGGCGGCAAAGCCAAACCAGAAAAAAACAAGTGCGAACAGGTATTTAATCATCAGTAATCGAATTTCAGTTGTAGATAAGCGGTACGTTGCGGATAGGGATGGAACACATACGCTTTATAATTGTTCAAGTTATCAATCCCTAGGCTGGCGGTAATGCGGTTGGCAAATTTATAGGTGGCTTTAATGTCCATGACAAAAAACTTGCTGGCGCCTCCAAAGGTATCGGGATTAATGTCGCTATTATCCAGGGCATTATACTGCCTGCCGCTGTAACGTGCTGCCAGGCTATAAGTAAGATTATTCCCATGATGGTAAGTAGCCACTGCCTTGAACATATTTTTGGGGATGCGCGGCGGCTTATTGCCGACCGTCGCCGGCGCTGCATCGTTGCGCAGCACTTCAGCATCTGTGAACGTGGCGCTGCCTTGCAGGTCCAGGCCATGCAAATAGACGTCCTGCCACTGCGTCGCCAGCTCAAGGCCGCGTGTTCGTATGTGATCTACGCTCTGAATAAAGCTGCAGCCTGCGGACCTGGTGCAGGTGCCGGTGTCATAAGGAATGGCGCTGCCGTTAGCCAGGGTTTGCGAGATGAGTGCATCATGCTTGTTTTCACTGAACAGGCTGGCCCTGACCAGGCCGTTATCAAAGCGACGCTCGGCCGAAAACTCTGCAGCAACCACTTCCTCCGGCTTCAGGATCGGGTTCGCTTCTACAAAATAAGCGGCAGCTCCGTTCTGCAAAGGCTGAAACATTTCACTCACAGTCGGGAAACGGAATGCCTGCCCGAAAGCGGCACGAAAACCCCAGGCTGGCACCGGCTCAAAGCTGAGGGAAAGTTTCGGCGAGAACCTGGTTGCCGATACCGCTTGATAATCGGCTGTTTTCAGGATGTTGGAAATGGTGGTTTTATTCTGCCCATCACTTGCCTGCCAATGCTCAGCACGGCCGCCCAATGTAAGTGCCCACTGTGGCGTAATCTGCCATTTATCCTGGGCATACAGCGCATGGGTTCTGGTCTCGCCGCGGGCAGAAGCGTTGAGCGTGCCCTTATCGCCCTGCGACCAGTCTGCCGTATTATGGGTTTCGCTTTCCAGCCTGTATTGGTCCAGGTGATAGCCGATGTCTATCATATGGTCATGCGGGCGCAGCGTTGCGCGCGTGTCCAGTATTGTCCAGCCGGTACCGGACATATCCGTGACACGGCCGGTTCTTGTGATGTATGGATTACCCGCAGCGATTGAGCCGTTAGCGGATGTATTGGCGGCACTATTCCTGTCCCGCTGGTAATCATAGTCAGATAGCGTTACCTGCCAGTCAAAAAAGCCATTGGTGCTGGACTTGACATCCAGTGCTTGCATGACATGCAGCGACTCGGCCTCTGCCGGGTTCATGCCGGAAATATCGTAACGTTTACCGTTGAAACTTACCCGTCCGTTATATACCGCATTGCCCGCGCTATCCCTGATATAGCTTTCAACGTCAGTCTTGCCGTCCATATTCCATAAACCCAGGGTATAGGACGCCTTGATTTGAGGTGTGATGTCGTAGGCCGCTTTGAATTTAATATTAGTCTGCTCTGTCCTATCGATACTGTTTGCACCGAACACCACACGTTCGGCATTCGTCTCGCTTTTATCCTGGTAAGCCCCGGTCACTGCCGGGCTGGCGCCACCTGCAACGGTCGAAAGCGCAGCCGTGGAGAAATTCATCGGCTGGCCTTCATTCTTGAGGTAATCCACCCCTAGCCAGAATGCAAAGTCGTTCACCTTGTTACCGACAGATGCAGTCAGGTGACTGCCGTTGTAACTTTCATCTGTACCGTATAACTTAAAATTCTGGGTAAAAGCCTGCATACTGGCGTGCGATTCAAACCGGTCTGGCATGCGCGTCGCAATGCTCATCACACCGCCGAAAGAGTTGCCGGCATAAAGTGCAGAGAAAGGCCCGTACATCATGCTGATGCTTTCTATCTCCTCCGGGCTTACCATTCCCCAGCGCGGCGGGTAGGCAAACGAGTTGCCCAATAAATTGGACAGCAGTACACCATCTGCATACAGCATGCTCTGCGCGCTCGATAGCGTGCCGATAGTACGGGTTGCGATGATGCCGTTGCGGTCACCGATAAAGCGTTCGCGTACTTGTATGCTGGGAAGGTATTTCAGGGTTTGCGCAGGTGTCGCAGCGTTGACGCTATCTTCTATCTGCTTTTTATCATAAGTCTCCACGGTAGCCGGATGCTTGAGGATACGGCTATCGATCAGGGGCGCACGCACTTCGATTTCATCCAGGTTAATAGCCTCGTTATGCTCTGCATAACTGACATTAGCGACCATCGAAGCGGCCAGAACAGCCATAAGTTTTTTCTGCATTTTTGATACCATCAGTGATTTTTACTTATAGCCGGAGTGTATAACCATTATGCAATTAATGTAATGTGACCAATTGTCGCAGGGGAGGCCAGCGAAATGAAACACAGGGGCAGACCCCGTGCAATTTATCGTTCGCCACGTATAATATCCGGGTCATGGATATCGACCTCCCCATTTTAGAAGACCCGTCGCGCCGTAATTTGCAGCGCCTGTTCCTGCTGCGCAGCGTGATGATTGCATTCATGCTGGCCGCCACGCTGGCATTGTTTTACCTGCATATACCGCTGCCCAGGTATCCGGTCGCTTTTGCAGTAAGCGGCATGCTGTTGCTGAACCTGGTCACGCTGCTACGCCTGAACAAACAGAACCGGCACGTCAATGACCGGGAGGTTCTGCTGCAACTGCTGGCTGACCTTGCGGCATTGACCGTATTGTTTTACTACACCGGCGGCTACAGCAACCCCTTGGTATGGATGTACCTACTGCCTCTCACCGTGGCGGCTGTTGCGTTAAAGCGCCAGTATGCCTGGCTGCTGGCGGCGGTCGCCATTGCCTGCTATTCACTGCTGGTGTTTTATTATGTTCCGCTCTCACATCTCCACATGCACGACATCGCAGGCAAAACACTGGATATTCATCTGGTAGGCATGTGGATAGGCTTTGTGGTGAGCGCCGGCATCATCGCCTTTTTCGTAACAAAGATCGGGCAAAGCCTGCGCGAGTATGATCGGCTGATGGCGAGCATGCGGGAAAAATCGCTAGAAAGTGAGCGTGTACTCTCACTGGGAACGCTGGCAGCCAGTGCGGCACATGAACTCGGCACCCCGCTTTCCACCATGGCCGTGGTGAGCAAGGAGCTGGCAAACGACCTCGCCCATCAACCGGAGCAATTGCAGCAGCTGGAAATCCTGCGTACACAGATCAACCGCTGCAAGGAAATCTTATCCTCGATTACCCGCAATGCAGGACAAAGCAGAGCCGATGGCGGTCATGGCTCAGATCTACGCGAATTTCTGCACGAAGTCACTCAGCGCTGGCGTGACACACGCCCGGCCACAGAGCTGGTTATTTCCGTTTGCAGCCACAGCAGCAACCCGCAGATATTCACCGACCGGGCACTCATACAGGCCTTGCAGAATCTACTGGATAACGCTGCCGACGCTTCTCCCGAGCGCATATTGCTCCATGCGGACTGGGATGCAGATATGCTGGAAATCAGCATCAGGGACTTTGGTCCCGGCATTACCGAAGAAATCAAAAGACAGCTCGGCCAGCCTTTTTTCTCCTCCAAAAATGAAAACGGCATGGGCCTGGGTGTGTATTTAACCCAAATGACGCTCAGCAGATTAGGCGGGGAGCTAAGCATCAGCAACCACGCTGAAGGCGGCGCACTTACCTCCGTAAAATTGCATCTGGATAAGCTGCGCATTCATCAATCCCCTTCAGGTCAACATTGAAAGCCCCCCCTATGAACGCACTGGACCAGGATGAAAAAGCGACCTTACTGCTGGTAGATGACGATGAAGACTTTCTTAACGTGCTCGCAGTTGCCATGCGTAAACGCGGGTTCAGCGTCACATTGGCAGACAGTGCCGAAAGTGCTTTTGAACGGGTGAAAGAGGACCCGCCGGAATTTGCCGTAGTCGACCTCAAAATGTCTGGCAACTCAGGGCTGGTACTGGTGCGGCAGCTGGCTGGCCTGGCAGCCGGAACCAAGATAGTCGTGCTGACAGGTTATGCCAGCATCGCAACTGCGATTGAAGCGATCAAACTGGGGGCGACACATTACCTGGCAAAACCGGTAGATGCGGATGAAATAGTCGCCGCGTTCGAGAAAAAGAACGGAAACGCAGACGTTGAATTATCAAGCAACCCGCTCTCAGTCAACCGACTGGAATGGGAACATATCCAGCGCGTGCTTGCAGAAAATGACGGCAATATCTCGGCCACCGCGCGCAGCCTGAACATGCATCGGCGCACCTTGCAAAGAAAGCTCAGCAAGAAGCCAAGCGCCAATCCGGCAATCGGCATATGAAGTGGTAAGGCACCTTGCAGCAATCCGTACTACAGGACATCTGATTACGGAGCCAGGAAAGTATCCGCAGCTTGCTTATTATCATCGCCCCCGATGGCAATAATGCCTGCATAGGCGCAGCATTTTACTGTCAGTCGTCGCTGAATCTTTGCTCCAGCCATGGGTCGGCTTCATTATGATAACCGCGCACTTCCCAGAAACCTGGCTTGTCAAACGCATGTATTTCAATTGCCTTAAGCCACTTGGCGCTTTTCCACGCATAGCGCTTGGGTACGACCAGACGCACCGGGCCGCCGTGCTCTGCGGTTAAAGGTGCACCCAGCACGCTGTGGGCGACAATCACGTCATCATCCAGCAATGCTTCCAGAGGCAAATTAGTGGTATAGCCGTCATAGCTATGCAGGGTCACGAACCTTGCCGAGGCTGTTGGCTGGGCTAAAGCCAGCAGGTCCTGGGCACGCACGCCTTGCCAGTCCATATCCAGCTGGCTCCAGCGCGTTACGCAATGAAAATCGGAAATATCGGTCACCTGCGGCATCGCCTGGAATGCCGCCCAGTCGAGGTTCAGTTCACGCTCTACCAGGCCATAGATACGCAGGCGCCAGTTGGCGGCAGCCACCTCAGGCACGATGCCGAGGTCAAGCCGGGGAAAGTTCCGCACTTCGGTCTGCCCCGCCGGGATGCGCGCGTTAGCACCCGCCTTGCCCGGCTTGCTGCCTTTCTTCGCGAGGGAGATTTTACTTTCTATCAGTTTTTTCCAGTCCGGCATATCAACACCTTAGTGATTCGTGATTCATATCCAATAAAATCAATCATAAGCCAAGTTTGCCGACGGCGATACTGACAGGCTATCTGGCAGCAGGCTGTTGTTTTTTAAAACTATCCAGCAGCAGCAAACCAACCCCTACGCATATCGCGCTATCTGCCACATTAAATGCAGGCCAGTAAAGGTCATCGATATGGAAATACAGGAAATCAACCACATACCCTAAAGTCAGCCGGTCATAAAGGTTGCCGATGGCTCCGCCCAGCACTAAGGCCAGGCCTGAACAGAATAGTTTCTCGGCATGGTGTTTGACCAGCAGGTAAGTAATCACGATTACAGCAACAGCAGTGACAGCGGTAAAAAACCACTTTTGCCAGCCGCCGGCATTCGCCAGAAAGCTGAATGCCGCCCCTTCATTGTGATAGCGCACCAAGTCAAAAAAACCGGTAACGGTCAAATGCTCGCCATAGCTGAACGCTTTCTGAACCAGGCTCTTGGTGTACAGATCCAGCGCTACGATCAGCGCGCTGATAACGAACCATTTACGCATGGGAACGTGCCTCGCCTTTGCCGAACAGGTTGCTTACGCAGCGGCCGCAGATATGCGGATGCTCCGCATCTGCACCGACATCCGCACGGTAGTGCCAGCAGCGGTCACATTTGGCATGCGCACTCGGTGTCACCACGATGCGTAATCCTGAACCTGTTTCTTCATGCACAGTTGCCCGTGAAGCAATCAGCACAAAACGTAAATCATCCCCTAACCTGCGCAAGGATTCGTAACTATCACTTTGCGTATAGATATCTATTTCAGACTGCAGTGAAGACCCTACCAAACCGGCGGAACGTTTTTCTTCAATCGCTTTATTTACGAGCGCACGCACATTCAGGATATCTTCCCACGCACGAATATCAGCCTCAGCTAAACCGTGTTCCGGCAAACTATACCAAACCTCCTCAAAGACCGTTTTACCGGCATCCAGACCCAGCGTCTGCCAGATCTCATCCGCGGTAAAACTCAGGATAGGCGCCATCAAACGCATCATTGCATGCGTAATGTGATGCAGGGCACTCTGCGCTGCACGACGTGCATGTGAGGTCTCACCTGCGGTATACAGGCGATCTTTCAGGATATCGAGGTAGAAACCGCCTAAATCTTCGGAACAGAAACTCACGAACTTCTGCACGGCCAGATGGAATTCGTATTTACCATAGAAGGAAATATCATTACTATTTGTATCTTTTTTAGTTGCAATATCTTCTTGCAATTGATGTGTCAAATACAGAGCATAACGGTCAATTTCCAGCCACTCATGCACCGGCAGCAAATCTTTACCGGCATCAAAATCGGCCAGGTTAGCCAGCAGGAAACGTAAAGTATTGCGAATCCGGCGATAACTTTCAGCGACGCGTTTCAGGATCTCATCAGAGATCGTCAGTTCGCCCGAATAATCGGTCGACGCTGTCCACAAACGCAGAATATCGGCACCGTAAGTATCCATCACCTTTTGTGGCGCAACGACATTGCCTTTGGATTTACTCATTTTATGACCGGAACCATCCACCACGAAACCGTGCGTGAGCAATGCATTGTAAGGCGCACGGCCATCAATCGCGCAGCCGGTCAGCAGGCTGGACTGGAACCAGCCGCGATGCTGGTCTGAACCTTCCAGATACAGATCAGCCGGGTGCTGTAACTCCGGGCGGCGCTTTAAGACTGCGGCATGCGTTGCACCTGAATCAAACCAGACATCCAGGGTATCCGTCACTTTTTTGTACTGTTCGGCATGCTGCGGTGCATTGGCGGCCAGGAATGCTGCGCCATCCAGGCTGAACCAAGCCTCAATGCCTTGCTTTTCGACATCCAGGCAGACTTTTTCCAGCAATTCAAGCGTCTGCGGATGCGGCTCACCGGTTTCCTTATGCACAAACAAAGGCATTGGTACGCCCCAGTTGCGCTGGCGCGACACACACCAGTCAGGGCGGTTTTTAATCATGGCCTCAAGGCGCGCACGCCCCCAGTTCGGGAAAAACTCTGTCTGATCGACGGCTTGGTTAGCATGCTCACGCAAGCTTACACCTTGTGCATCGGTCTCATTCATACCAATAAACCACTGGTGCGTAGCCAATTGCATCAATGGCGTTTTGTGACGCCAGCAATGCGGGAAGCTGTGATTCAGGCGGGCACTGGCTAATAAGGCACCGTTCTCCTGCATCTTCGCCAGGATCACTTTGTTGGCATCCTGGCGGCTCAGGCCGCGGATGGCCTCAAACTCAACCAATTGGCTATTGAAGAACCTGCCATCGCCACCGATCAGCACGCGCGGCTTTTCATGCGGGAAATTAGCGCGCATCACCAGCCAGTCATCATTACCGTGGGCTGCGGCAGTATGCACCAGGCCGGTACCGGCATCCGTTGTAACGTGTTCACCGCAGATGACAGGCACCTGACGATGATCGAACGGGTGCTGCAATGACAAGCCATTCAAAGCGATACCTTTGCATGAACCAAGCACTTTGGCACTTTCTTCGCCATAGCGCTTCAATGTGGCTTCGCCCAGTTCGCGGGCAAGAATCAGCAGACCCTTGCCTGTCTGGATCAAATCATAATCCATCTCTGGATGCACCGATACCGCCTGATTAGCCGGCAGCGTCCAGGGTGTGGTGGTCCAGATAACCGCATAAGCATCTCCGCTTACACTTGCGTCAAACGCTTTTGCCAATGCCGCGCTATCAGTCACTTTAAAGCCAACATCAATCGCAGGCGAGTTGACATCTTCGTACTCAACCTCAGCCTCAGCCAAGGCAGAGCCGCAATCCACACACCAGTGCACAGGCTTGCTGCCTTGATAGAGATAACCGTTTTTATAAATATCCCCCAAAGCGCGCATGATGTCGGCTTCGGTTCTAAAGTCCATGGTCAGGTAGGGATTGTCCCAATCACCCTGTACACCCAGTCGAATAAAGTCTTTCTTCTGGCGCGCAACCTGTTCCAGCGCATACTCGCGGCACAATTCACGAAACCTGGCAGGGGCAATATCTTTGCCGTGGTTTTTCTCGACCACCAGCTCAATCGGCAGCCCATGGCAATCCCAGCCCGGCACATAGGGCGCATCAAAACCGCTCAGTGTTTTGGATTTAACAATGATGTCCTTGAGGATCTTGTTCACTGCATGTCCGATATGAATATCGCCGTTCGCATAAGGAGGGCCATCGTGCAGGATGAATTTTTTAGCGCCTTTGCGCGCCTCCCTGATGCGTTGATAGAGCTTTTTGTCCTGCCATGCCTTTAGCCATGCCGGCTCGCGCTTGGCCAGGTCGCCGCGCATCGGGAATGTGGTTTCAGGCAGGTTTAATTTATATTTACTTTGCTCTTTATTCTGTTCAGTCATTTCATTATCCATCAATATTATTAGCCGCAGATACACACGGATAAACGCGGTCAACCAAAAGAGCACGCTGCATATGCAGGCTGGATTTGGTGATGCTGCCTTTATCAGTGTTCATCTGCGGCTAAATAAAAAACTTTCTCGCTACATCTGCGTCCCGTGTAATTTGCGCCTTAAGCGCATCCAGACCATCAAATTTCATTTCATCACGTATCTTGTGAAAAAATTCGACATGCACATGCCTGCCATATAGATTTTCATTAAAATCGAGCACGTGCACTTCCAGCGACAGCTTTGGCACGCCGGCAACAGTAGGCCGCACGCCAAGATTTGCCACCGCATTCAAACCATCTAATTTTACTGCATATACACCGGTTAAAGCCGGCCGCTCATGGCGCATGTGTACATTCGCGGTAGGGAAACCCAATTTCCGTCCAAGCTGGGCACCATACACCACTTTACCGCTGATGCTGTAAGGCCTGCCCAGCAGCTTGGCCGCTTCATCCAGCTGACCATTGGCCAAGGCAGAACGCACACGCGTACTCGACACACGGTCTCCATCGAGGTCAACCTGCGGCAACTTCATTAAATTGAACCCTGCCTGCATAAAATCCCGTGTTGATCCGGCACGCTGCGCGCCAAAACGGAAATCATCCCCCACCAGGATCACTTGCGCATTAAGCGACTGCCGCAGGATGCGCTGCATGAAATCACTGACGCTCACATTCGCAAAACGATGGTTGAATGCACAGACATATACGCGCTCTACGCCTGCACTTGAAAAATACTCCAGCTTCTCACGCAGAGAGCATAACCTTGCAGGCGCTTTTTCTGGCGCAAACAACTCGCGCGGATGCGGTTCAAATGTCATCACCGCAGAACTCAACCTGCGTTCTTTCGCAGCCTGCACCAGTTTTTGCAGCAAATCCTGGTGCCCCAGGTGTATGCCGTCAAAATTGCCGATCGCCAGGACACAGGGCGCCTGAAGCGCAGCTGGAATATGTCGTAATATTTGCATCATCGATTCACCCGGCGCATATAATCTCCAGGCCTGAAGCCCAGCAGCATAAGTATCGCAAAATAACTCACCCCTCCCAACAGAACCAGGCCGCCGATATGAACCAGGCGTTTAATCAAGCTAAATCCAAGCCACGCACTGGCTTCGCCCATCGCATAGTGCAATACGACGCCCATAAACACTAAGGCAACAAACAGCTTCAGCAGAAACAGCAACCAGCCAGGCTGTGGCTGGAAATAACCGGCGCGACGCAAGTGAAAATACAGCAATGACGCATTGACACAAGCCCCCAATCCAATTGCAAGCGCCAGGCCGACATGCTGCAGACCAAGTACAAACACAAACAGCATGTTCATCAACTGCGTCATCACTAACGTGAATACACCGATTTTTACCGGAGTCTTGATGTTCTGGCGCGCATAGAACCCCGGCGCGAGAATTTTCACCAGAATCAAGCCCAGCAAGCCGATGCTGTAGGCAATCAGTGCCTGCTGCGTCATCGCAACATCAAGTGGCGTAAACTTGCCATAATAAAACAGCGATGTCACCAATGGCGCAGACAACACGGCCAGGGCAACAGCTGCAGGCGCAGCCAGAATGCAGGTTAAGCGCAATCCCCAATCCAGCAGCTGCGAATACTCGACATCATCCTTGCCCGCATAAGCCTTGGATAAGCTGGGCAGCAATATCGTGCCCAGGGCTACGCCAAGCACGCCGGTAGGAAACTCCATCAAACGATCTGCATAATAAAGCCAGCTGACACTGCCGGTAATCAGGAACGAGGCAAATATGGTATTGAGGATCAACGAAACCTGCGCGACAGAAACGCCCAGCACAGCGGGGCCCATCAGCTTCAGGATACGCCAGACTCCTTCATCATCACGCTTGAAATCAAACTTGGGCAGCAGGCCGATCTGCTTCAGGAATGGCACCTGAAATACCAGCTGCAGAAATCCGCCGACAAATACTGCCCAGGCCAGCGCCTTGATTGGTTCATCAAAATAATCGGCAAAAAACAGCACCGCCGCAATCATGGCGACATTGAGCCAAACCGGCGTAAAAGCGGGAATACCGAAGCGGTTATAAGTGTTAAGCACACCGCCCGCCATCGACACCAGTGAGATAAAGAAAATATAAGGAAAAGTGATGCGCAGCAGCTCAACCGTGAGCTGCATTTTTGCCGCATCTGCCCTGAAACCGGGGGCAATCAGGCTCACGATCCATGGCGCAGCCAGCATGCCCAGCAGCGTCACAGCAACCAGAATGATACCCAGCCAGGTTGCAACCCGGTTGACCAGCCCCTGTGTTTCCTCAAAACTGCGCCGACTCTTGTATTCAGCCAGGATCGGTACAAAAGCCTGGCTGAAGGCGCCTTCTGCCGATATCCTGCGCAATAAATTGGGTATTTTAAAGGCCACAATAAAAGCATCGCTGAACATGCCGGCGCCAAAAACACGCGCTATCAAGGTATCCCGTACAAAACCTAAAATACGGGAGACAAAAGTCATGCTGCCGACCTTGGCCAGCGCTTTGAGTAAATTCATGCTTTATCGTTATAATGAAAGGGGTATAAAGTATTGTATTAACAATATATTGCGTGATTTTATCATGCCGTGTGAAATCACGTGGTAATTGCTAATGATATTTGTGTGTTTTAACTTGCAATCTGTTTAATATGTAGTTAATATTACGGGCTTCGTATTATGAATAGCTTTTAGGAAAAGACAAGATGGCAAATACCGCACAAGCAAGAAAACGTGCTCGTCAAGCAGTAAAG
>Ga0208758_100300_pt1 | contig 18241 bp, 17 predicted proteins | sample LakWasM116_HOW13_2_FD_183930 | JGI IMG/M metagenome (GOLD analysis project Ga0208758, IMG submission 183930) | Freshwater sediment methanotrophic microbial communities from Lake Washington under simulated oxygen tension - Sediment Metagenome... | ecosystem: Environmental > Aquatic > Freshwater >...
CAATAGAATACCTTCTCCCAGCGGCGTATCATCCGCAGCGCCGGCCGGCAGGTCAAGGTCAAACCTGACACTGGCGGCACTGGTCTTGCCGTCACGGGCAATGGTCAGGCTATCCATATCCTCAGCCGCAAGCTGCGCAGTTTCCGCATCGTCTTCTTCGTCCTGCGGGCGGTTCACCTTGACGAACTCAGACCATGAAAACAGGCTCTCGGCACGAAACATCATCAGAAAGCCGTTTTTATCTTCTTTCGCATCGGTACGCTCGGCCATGTGCTTGCGCCGGCTTTTTTTATTGGCGGCGCTGCCACCTTGCTCGGGCGAACCTGCACCCGCAGCACCAGTTGCCGCCGCACTCACCGGAGGGTAGGGATGCGGCCACAGCGGTACTGGTTGAAATGGTCGTGCTGCCAGCGTAATGGCACCGACCGTCCCCGGATATTGCAATGCCTGGCGGATCGCGTTTTCCTGTGCCGCTTCATCAGGCGGCAGTTTTTGCGGCGGGATACGCAGGGCGATAACAGCCGCCACCAGCCTGGCATAGCGGTTCTGCAAACCAGGAAAGCGCTCAAGGGTAGCCTGCGTAGCCAGCTGGTTTCTGATAATCCATGGCAGGCTGCTATCGGTATCCGCTGCCGCCAGCGCCACTAGCCAGAAATAAAGATCGCGGTTGAGCGCCTGCTCTGCAAACAGGTCAATCTGCGACGGCAGCCGCAGCACTTCGCCATCACGCCATGACAGCTCTATTTTTTCGCCGCTGCCGGCCACGCGCTGCAACAGCCGCCTGCGCGCACCGTGACGTACCGCCGGTGCAGCCGAAATACCCAGCCCGGGGTCACCGCCCAATGCCCGGAAAAATATCGCGGCAGATTTGGCAATATCATCCAGCCTGACGGCAACCGCGGCATGGCGCTTCTCTGCCGCGCCGGTAATCAGGCGATCCCACAGCGCTCCTACGTATTCTTCCATCAGCGCCCGAAGGTGGCGCTGACCACCTCATGCAAGGCAACGGCAGTCTCTGCGTCGTCGGTCAGGGTTTCCACCAGTGCCGCACGACAGGCGCGCACCGGGTCATAACCATCTTTAATCAAAGTGGCTGCATAGACCAGCAGGCGAGTGCTGGCGACTTCTTCCAGGTCGTGGTCACGCAAGGCACGGAATGCTCCGGCAATGGAAACCAGGCGTTTGGCTGTCATCGTGTCAATGCCGGTTTCACCGACCAGCACCGCTTCTTCCTGCGCTGCAGTCGGAAAATCAAATGTCAGCGACACAAAACGCTGCCGGGTAGAAGGCTTCATGCCTTTCAGGAAATTCTGGTAGCCCGGGTTGTAAGACACCACGAGCATGAACGACGGCGGCGCCTGCAACTGCTCACCGGTGCGGTCGATCGGCAGCATGCGCCTGTCATCCGCCAGCGGGTGCAGTACCACGGTGGTATCTTTACGCGCCTCCACCACTTCATCCAGGTAGCAGATGCCGCCCTCGCGCACTGCCCGTGTCAACGGTCCATCATTCCAGATGGTTTCGCCGTCACCGATCAGGTGGCGCCCGACCAGATCCGCTGCGGTAAGGTCATCGTGACAGGCCACGGTATACAGCGGCAAGTTCAGGCGTGCCGCCATATGCGACACAAAGCGTGTTTTACCGCAGCCGGTAGGGCCTTTGATCAGCAATGGCAGGCGGTTATTCCAGGCACGCTCAAACAGCTCGCACTCATCGCCGCCAGGTTCGTAGAACGGGGTATTGTTTGTTTTTGTATCCATGTAAATGCTTTCAGTTCAGCCTGCGTGCAGGCCTTTCTATTTCAGGTAAGCAATCGCAACCATGCTGCCGACCACCACAAAATAACCCAGGATAATGCCGCGCCACAACCAGCTTACATGACGCAGCCCCATAAAATAATTGGCGATCAGCTGCCCTTTGACCAGGGAAATCAACAGTACGCTCAGCATCACGGTTTTTCCGGCTGCCACCTCTTCGCCTATGCAAAAGGTCATGATGGTGAGGATGACCAGCGCCAGCCAGATCAGTGTAGCAAAACGGTTCAATGGTGTATTCATGGTCAGCGGATAATATAAATCAACGGAAAAAGTACAATCCACAGCAGATCGACCATGTGCCAGAACGAGGCGCCGGTCTCGACCCCGAAATGCTCCTGTGCACTGTAGGCCCCATGCCTGAGTTTATAAACGATACAGGCAAGGATGATCATGCCCATCAGCACATGCATCAGGTGAAAAGCCGTGAGCGTCAGGTAGTACATGTAAAAATCATTGGTCTCCAGCGTAATGCCGGCCGCGAACTTCTGCCTGAATTCCCACAACTTCACTGCCACGAACATGCTGCCGAGAAGGATCGTACCGAGCAGCCAGTGTCCTGATTGCCCCGAATCGCCGGATTTGATCGCAGACACCGCGCGCACGACAAAATAGCTGCTGGTGATCAGGATAACCGTATTCAGCGTGCCCATGCCGCGGCTCAGCGTAAGCTGCGATGCATTGAACACTTCAAGCTGGTTGGAGCGTGCAAAGGCGTATACGATAAACATCACGCCAAACACCAGCATTTCTGCCAGGATAAATATCCAGATGGCAAAGTCACCCGGCAGGTCTTCTGTTTTATTCACTAATGCCGTATTCGTATTCATCAGGTTACCTAAAATGCCAGATGCATGATTGAATGATTAAGCTGAATCAAAAGAAGGAGGCAAGCCTCCTTCTTTTGCCGTGCATACACTACTGCAACTGATTACTTCGCTTTGGTTTCACCCTTGATAAAAAAACTGGTGATGTAAACGATCAGGCCGATCAGGAACACCACGCCTGCGCCTTCGCGCATCCAGTAGAAAATCGCGACTGAATCCTGCGTTGCCATAAAGCTCATCGGCGTTGTAGAGATGCGCTGCAGCCATGTCTGCAATACGCCTGCCGCGGTCAGGAACAAGGTGATGAACACCATTGCCACCGTCATCAGCCAGAATGACCACATCTCGACCACTTGCGCTTTGTTGCTGTTGGCAGCACGGCCGCGCAATATCGGCATTGCATATGAAATGATGGTGAGCACGACCATGGCATAGGCGCCATAGAAAGCCATGTGGCCGTGCGCTGCGGTAAGTTGCGTACCGTGGGTATAGTAGTTGACCGGTGCCAATGTATGCAGGAACCCCCACACGCCGGCGCCCAGGAACGACATCACACCGGTGCCGAGCGCCCACAATATGGCAGCCTGGTTAGGGTGCTCGCGGCGGCGTTTATTCACCATATTGAAAGCAAAGATGGTCAGCATGAAGAACGGTATCGGCTCCAGCGCAGAGAACACGCTGCCCCACACTTGCCAGTAGGCAGGTGCGCCTATCCAGTAGTAATGGTGGCCGGTACCGATAATGCCGGTGATCAGGGTCATGGTGATAATGACGTACAGCCATTTCTCAACCACTTCACGGTCCACGCCGGTCACCTTGATCAGCACAAAGGCCAGGATCGCGCCCAAAATCAGCTCCCAAACACCCTCCACCCACAGATGCACGACCCACCACCAGTAATATTTATCTTTCACCAGATTGTGCGGGTTGTAGAACGAGAACAGGAAAAACACGGCCAGACCCACCAGGCCCAGCACCAGCACCAGGCTGATTGCGGTTTTGCGGCCCTTGAGCATGGTCATCAGTACATTGAAGATGAATGACAGCACCACGATCACGATACCCACCTTGGTCGGCAGGGGCTGCTCGAGGAACTCACGCCCCATGGTCATCAGCAGGTCATTGCCGGTGAACTTTGCCAGCGTGGCATAAGGCACGGCAAGATACCCCAGGATGGTGGCCACACCGGCAGCCAGGAACACCCAGAACGTGATGATGGCCAGCCTGGGGCTGAACAGCTCGGTCTCGGATTCTTCCGGTATCAGGTAATAAGTTGCGCCCATGAAGCCAAACAGCAGCCACACGATCAGCAAGTTGGTATGCACCATACGTGCGACGTTGAACGGAATTTCAGGGAACAGGAAATCCCCCACTACGTATTGCAGACCCATGATCAGGCCAAATAGAATCTGGCCGGTAAACAAGGCGATTGCGGCGATGAAATAAGGCTTCGCCACTGCCTGAGATTGATATTGCATAATGCCTCCTGGTAATTGTGACGGTTAACCTTCGATATTCGGAGGCCAGTTATTGGTGTTGATCTCTGAGGTATATTTCAGGAACTCAACCAGATCATCCAGCTCCTGCTCCGTGAAATTGAATTGCGGCATTTGCCTTCTGCCCGGTGCGCCTGTCGGTTGTGACTTGATCCATGCCTTGATGAAATCAGGGCCGCGGCGCTTATACACATTACCCAGCTCCGGTGCGAAATATGCGCCTTCGCCCAGCAAGGTATGGCAGCCGATGCAGTTATTGGTCTCCCATAGTTTCTTGCCATGAATGGCCGAAGCGGTCAGGTTCTGGCTGTTATCGCGTTTGGGCAGCTTCTGGTTGGTATCAAAAGTAAGCGCCAGGAACAGCAGGAAAAAGAAAAGCGACCCGCCGAAGAAAATATTGCGCGCCATGGATTTAGTAAATCTCGTTGCCATTGCGACCTCCCTGTTAATGTAAATGACGACCAGAATGTACAGGATTGTCCATTTCATATCCTTGACTTTGGTCAATTTTAAAATCCGGTCATTAAGGTGGAGCAGGGTCACCTGATTGACAGCCAACTTGACCAAGGTCAAATACACACACTCAAAGTAAGGTCTATGATGGGCTCATTGCAATACAACCTTTACGATTGGGAGCTCATATGAAACCCGCACCTCTGTACAGCAGCACATTTATGCGGCGCTTTTGCTGCCTTGGTATTGCCTGCCTGCTGGCCGGCGCCTATCCTGTGTCTTTTGCTGCCGAACCGGAACCCGTGACGCCTCCATCCAGCATCAGTGAGTCGGTCATTTCCGGTAAGGCAATGACCAGTTTCCGCCTGCGTTACGAGCATGTTGACCAGGATGGGTTGACCGAAGCCAGTGGCTTGACGCTGCGTAGCCTGATCGGCTGGCAGACCGCGCCGTTCCATGATGTAAGCCTGGCTGCCCAGTTAATCAACGTCACGCAGCTACAGGACAACTTTAACGACGGGGTGCCTTACAGCGGGCCGATATACGCATATTCCAGCCATCCGGGCAAAGCGACTTATGCAAAGATCGTTGATCCTGATTACACCGGCGTGAACCAGCTTTATCTGGAATCAAGCGCGTTCAGTGATACCAGGATCAGGCTTGGCCGCCAGCAGGTCAATCTGGATAACGTCAGGTTCATCGGCGACATCGGTTTCCGTCAGGTGATGCAGGTTTATGATGGCGTCTCCGTGCTCAATAAATCCATCGCGAATACTGAAATCTACCTGGCACACTTTGAATCCGTACGCCAGATCAACACCAGACTGCGCACCGATGGCGCACTGGAAATTGCCAATTTAAAATACAGATTCACACCCACCGAATCTATCAGCGCTTACGGATATTTCTCCAGTTTCGACAACCTTGGCTTTGGAAAATCCTGGCTGGGCAATGACCATGCCGACCAGTCCAACCGCATCCTGGGCTTACGCCTGGATGGCGCACACAAGCTCAACGACGACTGGAAACTCCTGTACACGGCTGAATATGCCCGCCAGCAAGACTACTCCGGTGGTGACAGCCGCATCGATGCCCATTACTACAAGCTGGGAGGAGGGGCTGCATTCGGCAATTTCTCCCTGCGGGCAGACCAGGAGCTGCTCAGCAGCAACCATGGCCAATATGCATTCCAGACCCCGTTTGGCACTAACCATTTATTCCAGGGCTGGGTCGACAGGTTTCTTGTCACCCCGAAAGAGGGGATCAGGGATACATTCATCAGCGCGGCTTATAAAATCGGCGATTTCGCATTATTGGCCGATTACCACTGGCTGGATTCGGACAGGAACTTCAACACTGGCGGCGGTGGCAGCGGAGACCAATACGGCAGGGAGTGGAATCTGGCTGCTAGCTACAGCTACAGCAAGAATCTGCTCACCAAAGTAGAGTACGGGCAATATTCAGAGCATGACCAATATGCGGCAGGGCGCATTAAAGACACCGATAAACTATGGCTCACCCTGCTATATACATTCTAGATCAAAGCGCCAGGCGGCTTGTGACTGCTTGCCATTGCCGCAGGCAATGACAAATTCAATCAGCCTGGCTGCATTGGAGGCTGATACGGGAACACAGGCAGCCAGCGTCTTGAGGCAAGCGCACGATTCCATCGCCGTGATGCATCAAAACCATGACTCATTGACCAAGGTCAATGCCGGCAGATGCATTTGCCGCAATGATGGGTGACATTTTAGAAACCAAGATCTTTAAACCAATACTTTATGGTCGCATGTCTATGAATTTCGACATTGTCATTGTGGGTGCAGGCCCTTCCGGGCTCTGCTTTGCGCAGGCACTTGCCGGCTGCGGTCTGCGCATCGCCATTATCGAGCGCCAGCACGAATCCCAATTAGCCAGCCCCGCATTTGACGGGCGCGAAATTGCGCTGACGCACCGCTCCGTGCAGCTCATGCAGGCACTTGGAATATGGAATCGCATAGACCAGGCTGCAATTTCCCCGTTGCGTGATGCACGCGTGCTGAACGGGCCTTCGCTTTACGCCATGAACATCGATCACCGCGATAGCCGTAAACAGGAGCTGGGCTATCTGGTAGCGAATGACCTGATTCGCAAAGCCGCCTATGAGGCGGTCAAGGCATCGCCGGATATCACGCTGCTGACAGAAGCCAGAATCAGCGCGCTTGGCACCGATCATGAAGGCGCGCACATCACCCTTGCAAACGGAGAGGAAATAACGGCGCAGCTGCTGGTTGCGGCAGACAGCCGGTTCTCGGAAACCCGCAGGGCCATGGGCATCGCGGCCACCATGCACGACTTTGGTAAAACCATGATGGTATGCGTCATGGAACACAGCACCCCCCACCGGCATGTGGCCTGGGAGTGGTTCGATTATGGCCAGACCCTTGCGCTGCTGCCGATGAACGGCATGCAGTCATCGGTCGTCATCACTTTGCCCACAGCCGATATTCAGCCACTCATGACGATGAGCGAAGCTGATTTTAATCATGCCGTGGCCATGCGTTTCAAACACCGGCTGGGCGACATGCAGCTGAAATCCACACGGCATGCTTATCCGCTGGTGACCGCCTACGCCAGCAGGCTTGTCGCAGAACGTTTTGCATTGATCGGTGATGCTGCGGTCGGCATGCACCCGGTAACCGCGCATGGCTTCAATTTCGGCCTCAGCGGCATTGATGTGCTGGCACATGAAATTAAAACAGCACAAACCAGGGGTGGCAGCATTGCAGCCACAGCCATGCTTGAACGCTACGAAAGAAAACATCGCCTCCGGACACGCCCGCTCTTTATCGCCACGCATGCGATTGCAAAACTGTATGGTGATGACTCCATGCCGGCACGCATGGTCAGGGCGGCTTCCCTGCGTATCAGCAATCGTATCGCACCATTGAAACGTGCGGTTGCCCGCATGCTGACAGAAGCCAGCTAGGCCGGAAACCGCTATTCCAGGAGCGATTACTCCAGGAAATGCGCCTTTAATTTTTCCTGCGCAAGGTCGATGAAAGCGCGTAGCTTAGGTGGCATGAATCGCTGCTTGGGATACACCAGATGCACAGGGTCCGCCGTGCCCTCCCACTCCGGCAAGACACGCACCAGCTTGCCGCAGCTGACGCTCTGCCTGCAGATAAATGCCGGCAGCAATGCCACTCCCTGCTGATGCTCGGCCATGGATTTTACAACGCCTATGTTATTCGCCATGGTTCGGCCTGGCATGGGTATCGTCAGTGCATGCTGGCGACTGACCAGGTTCCAGGCATCCCGCCCTAAAGGGGTAAACTGTACGCAGCGATGCAAATGCAGATCCTGCGGCACGACTAAAGGGGCGGCCTGTTCCAGATAGTCACGATGGGCGAACAATGCCCAGCGGATGATACCGAGCGACTTGGCAACCATGCTGGAATCCCGCAGTTCCCCAGTCCGGATCGCAACATCCACGCCATCCGCAACCAGGTCTATGTAGCGGTCCGTTAATATCAGCTCCAATTCCAGGACTGGGAACTCACGTTGCGTCTCTTCCAGCAGCCCGGCCAGCAAGTGATCGCCCAGATCAGCAGGTGCGGTGATTTTGAGCCTGCCCTGCGGCTGCTGGCGGGCTTCATCAAGCGCAGCTTCCGCTTCAAGCATGTAGCTTAAACCTAAAGCAGCATGCTGATAATAAACGGTGCCTGCCTGCGTGAGGCTTAACCTGCGTGTTGTTCTCTGCAGCAGGGTAGTGCCAAGCCGGGCTTCCAGCCTGGAAATCCTGGTACTGATGGTCGACGTGGGCAAGCCTAATTGCCGCGCTGCGGCACTGAAGCTCCCGGCTTGCACAACCTTCACAAATACAGCCGTTTCATTAAAATCCATATTGTTCATTTAAATGAAAAGTAAATTCATATTTAACCATCTAGTCGATGGTTTGTCATGTCTTTATAGTGTGAATCATCGTAACGCAATGAGGAGTACAACATGAAAAAACTGGCTTTTATCAAACGCAGCAATGGCAACCATTGGGTGGGGGATGGGTTCCCGGTGCAAAGCATCTTTTCATACCGCGACATCCACGAAGAAATGTCTCCTTTCCTGTTGATGGACTACGCAGGGCCAGCCAGGTTCGAGCCAACAAAAGAACGCCGCGGCGTAGGCCAGCACCCGCACCGGGGATTTGAAACCGTGACCATCGTATATGACGGGCAAGTTTCGCATCACGACTCTACCGGCGCAGGCGGCACTATCGGCCCCGGTGAAGTGCAGTGGATGACGGCCGGGTCCGGCATCATCCATGAGGAATATCATGGTGATGATTATGCCCGTAACGGCGGCCCTTTCGAGATGATACAGCTTTGGGTGAACTTGCCGGCCGTACATAAAATGACCACGCCCGGCTATCAAGGCATCAGCAGCGCGCAGATACCGGAAGTGGCGCTGGCTGACAATGCCGGCAAAGTCCGCATCATCGCCGGTGAACTCGCCGGCCATGCCGGGCCTGCGCATACTTTCAGCCCTATGAATGTATGGGATGTGCGGCTGAACGCAGGCAGCACGACAACGTTTAGCCTGCCTGAAGGTCATACCACTGCAGTATTCGTATTACATGGGGCGGTTGGCCTGGGAGATACATACACCGTGCGTCCTTCCGAGCTTGCCGTGTTACAGCGAACAGGTACCGAACTGATTCTGGAGGCCCGGCAGGACAGTGTCTTATTGCTGCTGAGCGGACAACCGCTGGATGAACCGGTGGTCGGGCATGGGCCGTTTGTGATGAATAGCGTGGAAGAAATCAACCAGGCTTTTGATGACTACAACCAAGGCCGTTTTGTACAAGCAGTATAAATATGATCACTCTTGAACACTTAAAAACCCACTAAGCAAAGGAAATATCATGAACAAACCCTATGTACGCTTGAACCGCGATAATGCAGCAGTACTGCTGGTTGATCACCAGGCAGGGCTGCTATCCCTGGTGCGCGATATCGACCCTGACAAATTCAAGAACAACGTGCTGGCGCTGGCGGATGCAGCAAAGTTCTTTAAGCTGCCGACCATCCTGACCACCAGCTTTGAAAATGGCCCGAATGGCCCGCTCATGCCGGAACTGAAAGCACTGTTCCCGGATGCGCCATACATTGCACGCCCGGGACAGATCAACGCCTGGGATAACGAAGACTTTGTAAAAGCCGTGAAAGCAACCGGCAAGAAACAGCTCATCATCGCCGGCGTGGTGACCGAAGTGTGCGTCGCTTTCCCTGCGCTGGCTGCGATAGAAGAAGGCTTCGAAGTGTTCATCGTAGCTGATGCGTCCGGTACTTTTAATGAAATGACCCGCGATGCGGCCTGGCGCCGCATGGAAGCCGCGGGCGTACAGCTCATGACCTGGTTCGGCGTGGCCTGCGAGCTGCATCGTGACTGGCGCCGCGACATCGAAGGCCTGGCCGCCCTGTGCTCTGACCATATTCCGGATTACCGCAACCTCATCACTTCTTACAACGCCCTGAGTGCGAAATAATCAACAGACCGTAACAGGCTGTCGCGTTAAAACGGCAGCCTGTTAAGTACATATTGTAGGCTAACTCAAATGTGGCATCTCTGTTTTCATATAAATCAATCACTTATAAATCTCCAACACAGCATAAGCTGCAATCAAATAGCCTCATAAAGCACTAGTTACGCCACTAATTCACTCATAAGCTGCAATCGCGCCGGGGAGCCTTTAATTTACCACCTCATGTATTAATCTAGATTAAAATATGGGCTTAAGAAAAAAGGAAGCTACTATGGGAGCTGAAAATAGAATACTTGCAGGTAAAAATGGTAGAAACCAGTATGACATCACTAACAAAGACATTAAAGATTTGAAGAGTTCAATTGAAATGAAAAATAGCTCCCCTATAACTCTTCAACAATTAGATGTTGCCTTTAGTGCATGGGATGCCGCGAGAGAAACGGCGATTCAAGAACAAATAGCATGGAATAATGTAATACAAAGCCACAAGGAACTTATTGCTTCATTACGTTTACATGGGCATACGTGGACTAAAGCCCAAGTTGAATTTACTAAATTATCAAATACACATAGTGATAATCTAATAAATGCTTGGAAAGCTATGGATGAGCGATGTGATGAGTATCAAAAACTATTGACTCAGTATAAATCCAATCAATCTAAGAATGATCCTAGTTGAGTAATCACTAACGCTATAACTGAGTCGTTATTTTAATTCTGCAGAGGCGAGATTAGCAGTTCCCAGAAATACTCCGCAACACCCTCATTACTTAAAAGCTGATTTTCGCTTCCGCCGCGAAAAGCCATTCCTAATGGTTTAAAGCCTAATGAATATCCGTCATCAGATAAATTCATACTCTCGTTATAGCTATTACGAGTTACTCCGGAGTGGCTAAAAAAAACATCCCCACCCATTGCACTATTACCAATCCAAATGCCACATTTACATTTACGTTTACCTTGAACATAAATTGAAGCTTCGAAGCTGTTTGCATCGAGTCTTCTAAATTCTATGTCTATACCATCATTACGTTCTGCGAGTTCCTGGAGAGAACCATCGAAATAACCTGACACATATTCAAACACATCAACTCTAGCCTGATCTCGCTCTCTATCAGTAAAGGTTTTTTTTATTCTTAAGTTACTAGATCGGTCAGCTTGAACAGATGCAGGTTTATTGACAACTGCTTCCTGCAAGAATGGTTGTATGGAATTTTCTTGTGCCGGTTCAGCAGGAGTCAACTGTCTAATAGATTTTTTTATTGCTTGAACCACCTGAAGAAATCCATCATCCTGCGTAGGGAAGTGTACGATAGGCTTGCCATCAAGTGTTGCCGCTTGCAACTTTCCGAATGGGAGGTCATGCCAATCACATGGTCTCAGAATTACCGGGATAACGATAGCCTCTTTATTTTCATGACGCTCCAGAGATTTCTTCATTTCTAAGTTATAACAATAGTCGGAAGCAATAAAATCTGGGCTAACGAGCAAAAGTACAACATCAGCACTTTCAAAGTTATGATCGATTTCCTGGGCAAATTCTTGACCTGCTGTAATCCTGCGATCATGCCAAGTACTGATTAACCCTAAACGTTTAAGACCTGCCAGATGAACCTCGAGTTTATTACGAAGTTCTTCATCTACATGAGAATATGAGAATACAAGAGTGGCCAAAGTGTGTCCTTAAACTAAAGGTTTCGCTAACGCCTGGTGAACGAAATGCATGAGAATCTCCCCAGCATTATATTCAATCTCTAATGCATCATCTCCCTCATCTACTTCGAAGTTAGTAATTCCACGTCCATTGAATGTAAATGTACCAATGATGTCTTTCGGTTCAGTGAATTTTGGGCTTTCTCTCAAGCAATATACAGTTCCGTGTAATGAGCCATCTTCAAGAAAGGATGGTACAAACTGAAATCTGAGTTGCATCCCTGCAAACGATACGTCGAAATAGTCTTTATCGAGTACGGCTTCGAATGCTAAATTAGCAATTCTTGACCTTGGGTCAAGTAGATATTGCGCCCCATTGAAAAAGCTATCAAATCTAGCTTTTAGGTCTGAATAGCGCCGACCAATTTGAATTATTTTTTCATGACTGTTCGGAATTAATTTCATTCGTCATTCTTCATTTGTATATATCACTAACAATTAACCTTAAGTGATTCATTTTCAGCTTGCTTTTACTATACATAAAGCGAAGCAACTCAAGGACTAAGGACTTTGAAATTAAGTGATTTTCTATCAGGCTTGTAATTGAGACTAGGCTAGATTGACCTCAATCACAAAAAGAGGGACATAAGCCCTACACGGCATTAGCCGACTCTACAGACCGGTTGCGGGACGCAAAGCTTATGACGAGACTATTATACCAATTTACATACATATGTAAAAATTCTGGAGTGGAATTACTATCAAGGAGATATGCATCATGCCTATTCAATTTGAACGTCAATCACTCTACGAAGAAGTCTGGTCTGAACCACTTACAAAATTAGGCAAAAAATATGGCCTTTCCGATAACAGTGTACGCAAGGTTTGTATAGCGCTAAATATTCCCCTACCTAAAGCGGGATACTGGGCAAAGATTGCTGCCGGCCACCAGATACCCAGAACACCACTTCCTGAAAGTTCCAAAATTACAGTTTATGTAAGTCACCCGAAACCGGCCGAGCCATTAAGTCAGGAAAAGACTGAAGATGCCATTTGGCTCGAGCAGCAAGAATCTTTTGAATTAGATCCAATTAATCATATTGTCGTAGATCTGCAGCCTAAGAAATTTCATTCATTATTACTAGAGACTCGTAGCCTTCTGATAGAAAAAGTTAAAGAATCGGCAAGACTAGTAGTTGAAGCCCGGAGAGAAGCTAATAGACCAAGAAGAAAGGTGTGGGAACCTAACATCAACTCAGCAAGCTTGAGCTATTTTGAGCAAAGAGGACAACTTCTTGACCTTCATAAACGTAGCTTGCCATTTAGATTTACGCCATTGACTTACGAGCGCGGACTGGCAGTCGCGAATGCTCTTTTCAACGCAGCGGAAAAACGCGGTTTTGAAATCATCAAATCAGAAAATGCCAATACGCTTTGTATAAAGATTAATGATGGTGCAGTTTATATTCGCATGAGTGAGAAACTCCGTGATGAAGTGGTCGACCCTGAAAATATTTCTGAGATAGATATGTTAATTGGCAGAACTAAAATTAAAGTACCGACTGGCATTCTGCGTTTGCACTTAACTTCTGCAGGAACATCAACTGAAATTGAAATAGCCGATTCTGATGACAAGTTGTTGCAAGAAAATTTGAATCTAGTTTTCTGCAAAATATACAAATTGGTCACCCGCAGCAAAGCAAAACACCGGGAATGGGGTGAGCGGGATCGTAAATATGCAGAAGAAAGTCGACAACGTGAAGAAAGAGAGAAAATTCGCCAAGAAGAATTGCGGCTTCAGGAAATTGAATCGCAAAAAAGTAAAGACTTGTTAAAAGAAGCTAATGATTGGCAGAACGCGGAGTTGATATATAAATACGTAGCTCACTTCGATGGGCTAGTGAACTTTCAGGAGAATGAGAAATTTCTCGAATGGAAAAAGTGGGCCATCAAAGTGGCCAACGAACTTAACCCCACAATAGAAGCTTTAAAAAGAATTACTAAGAATTGATGTAGCTTGCTTTGGTTATACCTATGTTTGGCCCAGTTTTAATCATTCAAAAAGTCTTTAATTTCTTCTGTAGAGTAAGCTGGTCTTCGTCGATGAACCATATAGTGACAGTTAGCACATATCGGCATAAGATCCTTAACAGGGTCAACTTCATAATCCTCACCAATACTACTTAACTCAACAAGGTGATGAACATGAATACATTCTTTACCTATATCTCCATAAACATCCTCTAAATTAAATCCACATATCGCACAAGAATAGCCATGATGAGCTAGACACAATTTTCTAGCTTTAGGACTACGCTAATAAATATTTACGAAAATGCGAATAGATTTTCCCTCTATGAAAGTTTGGTGCTCTTCCTGACTTTCATACTCAAGCTCTTGCTTGGCCCAACGGATTTCGTGCTGATACAGCAGATTTTTGCCTCGTATAATTTCTTTATCATCGTTAGTGATCTGCCATAAGTTTTCAAGATATCTATATACATCTTTAATCAACACCTCCTTACGAGTTGACAGCAATACCAGGAGATCTTGTTTAATTTGTTTTCTATCTGGAATTGGCATATCTAAAAATTACCTTAATAAGTATTATTTGAAACTACTCAACAATTTATTTAAGCAACATTACACGAGAATATGAAGAAGAATAAGCGTAAGAAAAGAGAAGTTGCACAGAAGAATAAAATCAAAGCAACCCGCACCAAACAAAATGAATCGAATAGATTGAAAAAAATAGCCAGGAATATCCTTAGCTATGGTCGTCAGTTAACACGCATACAGTTTGACGCATACTGCTATTGCAGAATGCCATTGGCTAGGTTCACAGCAGAGGAAATAGAGTGGTACTCACTATTTAACAATAAACTCCTTGCAGCAATAATTCGAGACACAACTGATGGTGATTACAACTTCGTAATACTAGGCAGAGACGCGCGAAAATTATTCAGAGGTATTGATTTAGGCCCTGAGTTTTACCCCACCCCAAGTCAAGCTAGAGAATCATTAGCAATTTATTTAGGAGCGCAATACTCCGGCAATGTTAAAGACATCTACCCACAAGGTGACGAAAAGAAACAAACTCTTAACCTATTTCAAGAAGTAATTCCTAGTGATAAGCAGCATGAAATGTATAAGGTACTTAGAAATGAACATAGGTTTGAAGCAGCTAGAAATTTAATCTCAGAAATAGCAAATTCTTTCGTTGATAATGATGGTCACTATGAACGAGAGTTTCAATCAATAAATTTCCACGCAAGACTGTGGGAGCTTTACCTTCATATTTACTTCCATAATGCTGGCCTAGACAATTTCCACACCGAAAGCGAAGCAGGCCTTTTCCAGACTGATGCTGTGAAACTCCAGGCCGTTATCTACAAACAGCATCTCCATCACGCCATGTGCATCCCATGTGTTCCTGATTTCCGGGAATTGCTTAATCAAATCAGCCTTTGGCAGGAATGCATGTTTGAGGCATTTGCCTACTGTGAGATAGCTGGGCGGCTCGAAGCCGATATAGATACCTAATATGCAGCGTGTATGGCTATCGATACAGATCGTGAGCCATGGCCTGCCAAGCGGGATATGTGATTCATCATCAATCACGAACAAATCGAGTTTAGTGTGATCAATCTCGGCTGACTCAAGTGGTTTTTTAGTGACATGATGCTTGAGCTTGCTTCTGAAAATACGGTTGGCAGCAATGCGCCCATAGCGGGCTGCGCACCGGTCAAAAGCGGGGATAAGCTCAATCAGCCTTTTGATAAACCTTCTAGTCGGCAACGGCAGTTGTTGAGATTTTGGACGCTGTTGATTCTCTCGCGTCACCATCACAACGGCCTCTTCAGTCGTTTCCTCTATTGTTTTTCGCTCGCGCTGCAGATAAATTTTATCTATGCAGTCTGAGGCGATATCAATCACTTCAACATCGTAACGATCATCTCTGTTGCCTTTGTCGTGATGAGCATCCACCAGCGCAAAAGTATCTTTACCATGAGCTAGGTATTTCTTCTTCCATCTCGCCACCGTTGTCCAATTGGGGGCTTTAGTCACATCTGCTTCATTTTTATCTTTATTGAGTTTTTTCCAAACTTCCTGAATCGCAGCTTCCATCAACACCTGTGTACATGGTAAATGTTCAACAGCTTTGACATACATACGTTTGATTTTGGCTTTCTCCCATTCAACATCATTAGTTTCATGACGAATTTTCTTGGGTTTCTCATTAAATGCTTTTTCAGTTTTGGCTGATTTATCTGGATCACCCATAAACACCAACTTTCCATCAGCATAATGCTGCTGCAGTTCCTGTGTGCTTAGTTCATGAATCCTGCCGGTTTTTACCTCCTGCGCCTGCCACAGGCCTTTTGTGATTTCCTGATTGAGTTGATACTCACGACCATCCAGGTAAAAAGATGTGTTTTTACAAAAATATGCAATTGCCATGATCTGCTCCTAGTGTTGTGCGTTAAAGTTGCTATGAATTGAAGTAGCTGGGCTGATGGGCTGGTTGAAATCTATGTTGAGTTTGCCTTCCAGTATCAGGCGGCTAACGTTGCGCAATGTTTGCGGAGATGTCTGCTCGAACATGCCCCAATTTATAACTGGCTCATTTGTGAATATTCGTCTGATACGCTCCTGCTCAATCATGGAAACGCGTTGGCGACCCAGTTTGTTCAAGCGCTTGACGTTATCTAGCCGCGGCTGTCTAGCCAGCACTTCTGCCAACACCACACGGTAGCTATAGCCATACTCAGGTAGTAATCGCGTTAAGAATGCTGTCCGCTCTGCAACTTCCGCACTGTTTGCATCAGCCTCTGTTTTAACTTCCCAGAATTCACGACGATGGTCTTCTATCACCATGAAATCCGGATAATGGCGATGCTGCTCACCGTTTATGCTGTAAATGATTTCGCATGGCTGCTCGTGAAATGAAACTACATGTGGTGACGCATCCAGGATGCGCATTGCATTGCCTTCATGCACAGATTCCCACTGCATCATGCGCTGCATCTTCCAACTCGGATACTTGCCGGTATTGCGTGCATTGGAACGGCTGACTACTTTCCTGCTGCGGATCTTTCCATCTTTAGGGAAATTTATCTGTATTACAGGTACTGCTTTAATGTGATTCATCATTAACTCCTAATTTGCATCAATCGGAGTAACTCAGAAATTTGGGCGTAGGGAGTCCTGTCTTGCCTATCAGCAATTTCTGCCAATTGGAAAGTTACGGATGCAAGGGGGCCAAGACTATCGTCTTAAATTTGACAAAACACACGGTTATCGTAGAATGTAATCATCTAGTGGGGACTAGAAAAATGTATTACAACCAACAGACTCAGGTGCATTCCGCTTGGGTCTTTTGCGTTTCAGGCAGCTTGATAATTATGCTGCGTTACTCATTCAGCTTCTTTTCTTCGATACTTCCTTTCTGAAAATGGCAGTTTTTTAATACTGCCGCCTATTCAGATCACCCAAAACAGAATTTCTTTCTAGGCAATCTGAAAATCAAATTAGCACAGTTTTTAAATGGCGCAACTTTTACGGTAGCAATAATTATTAATCTTTAATTAATAATTATGCAATCATTCGATTCATATTAACACATTGATTATTAAAGATTTTTGTAACTTAAAGTTACTATTGAACTTGAAGTTACAAGAGGTAGGAGAGTTAGAAATACAGAAGACGCCATAAATAATGGCTAAATTTGACAAAATAAATTCTTATGGATTTTTCGAAAGTTGGAGCAACTCAAAATCAAAAGTAGTTTATTTAATAATTACCGTGATTATTTTAATCGCCCCCCAAAACCTAGCATTAGTAGGGTTTTGTTTACATAAATTAAGCTAATGTGCTTTAATTTAGCAACTACAATAAAAAAATAATTTGCTTCAATTATGTCAGATCAATACATCGCTCTTCAGTTACAAACTACCGGATCAAAACTTGAGCCAAACGTTCTGCAACTTCTACGTGACAGCAAGCTCTCCGAGCTATGTTACGCCTATAAGATTAGAACCAAATCAGAAAGCAAGCTACTTAGCAAAGTTCAAATTAAAAAAGTTGAAAAACATAGTTATGCTCTTACGGATATTACCGATGTCATTGGAATTAGGCTTGTGGCACTATTCAAAAATGACATGGTCGATTTATTAGAAGGTATATTATCTGCAATCAATCATTCTAACGGAATCCAACCAAATCCATTTATAAAGGACAGAATCGAAGAAATAATAATCTATAAAGGAAATGCTGCTTTTGACGATCTAACTCCCAGACTACTGGAGGTGATTACTAAATCATATCCCTCTACCACTATTACAGAAAAACATTCTGTAGAGGGCTATTCAAGTATTCACATTGTTTCAAGATTGTCGACCCAAGTCCCTAATCTTAACGACTATTATTTACCAATAGAAATACAGATTAGAACGGTATTTGAGGATGCTTGGGGTG
>Ga0208758_100305_pt1 | contig 18064 bp, 19 predicted proteins | sample LakWasM116_HOW13_2_FD_183930 | JGI IMG/M metagenome (GOLD analysis project Ga0208758, IMG submission 183930) | Freshwater sediment methanotrophic microbial communities from Lake Washington under simulated oxygen tension - Sediment Metagenome... | ecosystem: Environmental > Aquatic > Freshwater >...
CTAATCAGCTGCCGTGAGAGTGCCTGCCGGTGTTCAGGCCAAAACTGACCGCGATCTGCCATAGCAGGACGCCGGTAACGCTAGGCAGGAAATATGTCCAACCCAGGAACTCGTGGCCTGCAAATGCCTTGAGTATGAGCAGGATCAGCTGCGATAGCGAAAGCAATGAAAAAACATAGACCAATTGCTGGGTGCTGCTGAATAGCACCAGGCGGCGCTGGTAAATGACAGCGAAGAATGTGGTGATGGTATAGGCCAGCGCGTATTGGCCGAAAATGCCGCCGGTTGCTAAATCGACCCATAAGCCCATGAACCAGGCGGTGCCGACACTGCATTGGTTAGGCGCGCGCAGCAGCCAGAACAGGATGACGAGCAGCATGAAATCCGGGCGTAATGACAGTGCAATGCCGGACCATGGAAACAGTATGCAGATGAACGCCGCAAACAGGGATAGGTAAATTGACCAGAACTTATTGTTGCGCATGCGGACGGCTCCCAGCATTCGCTGAAGGGGTTGGTGCGGGTTCTGCTGCAATGGCAGGCTTGGTATTCTGGGCTGGTTTCGTGCTTGTGGCCGCCGGAGCAGTGATCGCCGGTGCAGTTACCGCCACAGGTGCTGCTGCAGATGGCCTGTTTTTTTTACTTGCGGGGGCGGCATTCGCGGGGAATCCTGTTGCGGACTCCTGCCTGACTTCAGGAATGCTCACCAGCAGTAGCTGCCTGTCATTTTCAATCCCTCCGGTAGGCATGCAGACAATATGTGCAAACGGAGAGTCCTGCGTGGTTTTCATTTCCACTACCGTTGCAACAGCCAGGCCGGCAGGATAAACGCCGTCGATGCCTGAAGTGACGAGCTTGTCGCCGCGCTTGATGTCAACGTTGGCAGGCAGGTAAGGCAAATCCAGTGTGTTATCGCGGCCATGGCCAAATGCAATCGCCCGCAAGCCGTTGCGTTCTATCTGCACCGGTATTGCCAGCGATTTATCGGTGATCAGCGTGATTTCACTGCTGGATGGATAGGTGCGGGTGACCTGGCCGATGACGCCTTTTGCGTCCACCGCTGCGGCACCGGTGATGACATGGTGATTCTTGCCGCGGTTGACGATGATTTTTTTAGTAAAGGAATCTCGGCCCACGTGGATGATTTCTGCCAGGATACTGGTTTCGGTTAGAGACTGCTTTGCCTCCAGCAAATCACGCAGATTGGTATTTTCCAGGTTCAGGATATTCAGGCGCTGCAATGCGATATCCTGCGTAAGCGCCTGTTCTTTCAGGCGAGCGTTCTCTGCAAGCAGGTAGTGATGCGTCGAGAAGTACTCGTCCGTGTTATGGTAAAGCTCGGAAGGTGCATTGGCGATGACTTGCAAAGGGTGCAGCAGCGTCATCAGTTTCTCGCGTACCTCGGCCAGGTATTGCAGGCGTGAATCGGTCGCCATCAGCGCCAGTGACATGGCCGTGAAGAATGTGAGCCGGGCGAGTGGGCTGGGGCCGCGGGCAAAAAAAGCCGGCGCTTGCTGCTGATCGAAGTTCTGATGAATGCCGCGCATCATTGTTGAGTTTATGGAGTCTCGTTTTTGCTGTTAGTGTATAAACTTTAGGCCGTATGCATACGGCCTAAAGTCTGACGGTCGAATAACCAAAAGCCGGTTCTGCACTGGCTGGTTTGATTACTCGTATGCGAACACGCTGCCTAATTTGTCCATTTCATCCAAGGCACGTCCGCAGCCGCGGGCAACGCAGGTGAGCGGGTCTTCAGCCACGATCACAGGCAGGCCGGTCTCTTCGATCAACAGCCTGTCGAGGTCGCGTAGCAATGCGCCGCCACCGGTGAGTACCATGCCCTTTTCGGCAATATCCGCACCCAGTTCCGGCGGTGTCTGCTCCAGCGCTGATTTCACGGCACCAACGATTGCATTCAGCGGTTCGGTAAGTGCTTCCAGGATTTCATTGCTTGAAATCGTGAACTTGCGCGGCAGGCCTTCAGCCAGGTTGCGGCCAGTGACTTCCATTTCCAGCACGGTTGAGCCGGGGAATGCGGAGCCGATCTTTTTCTTGATCGCTTCAGCGGTCGGTTCTGAAATCTGCATGCCGTAATTGCGGCGGATGTAATCAATAATGGCCTGGTCAAATTTATCGCCACCCACACGTTCGGATTTTGCATAAACGATGCCGCCCAGTGAAATCACGCCAACCTCGGTGGTGCCGCCGCCGATATCCACCACCATTGAACCGGTAGCCTCGGCAACCGGCATGCCGGCACCAATGGCGGCAGCCATGGGTTCTTCGATCAGGAAGACCTGTTTGGCGCCGGCGCGTTCGGCTGATTCTTTGATTGCGCGGCGTTCAACCTGGGTTGAGCCAACCGGTACGCAGATGATGATGCGTGGGCTTGGGGCGAACCAGCGCGAATCATGTACACGGCGGATAAAGTATTTGAGCATTTGTTCGGTAATCGTGAAGTCGGCAATCACGCCGTCTTTCATCGGGCGGATCGCCTGGATATTGGCCGGTGAACGGCCGAGCATGCCTTTGGCTTCGGCGCCCACTGCCAGCAGGATCTTTTTGCCGCTGGGGCCGCCTTCAAGACGAATTGCAACCACTGACGGTTCATCGAGAACAATGCCTTTGCCACGTGAGTAAATAAGGGTGTTTGCTGTACCTAAATCGATCGCAAGGTCATTTGAGAAATAACTTCTGATAGAACCGAACATTATGTTTTTCCTGATGTTAATACTGTGTGTGATAGCTGCTTGCAGGCTTAATCGGCTTGAGTGATTAAGGCGCCGCTTAAATCAGGGTATAATACCGCATATCCTGTTGAAAATTAAGATGCATTGGAAAAATTAAGGTGAATTTATACTTGGTTTTTCCATGCAGGTTTTTAACAAAATTTTTTAAATTGAATAATTTGGTTCTGAAATAATCGAATTGCTCTTAACTATCTTTCGGACGATCGAAGCATGGCACTCAGTATTGAAGATATAAAAAAAATAGCGCACCTCGCGCGCATTGAAGTCAGCGAAGGTGAAGCCGCCGCAACCCTTACAAAACTTACCGGCATTCTGGGCCTGATCGAGCAGATGCAGGCCGTGAATACTGAAGGCATCGTTCCGATGTCGCACTCTCAGGATGTCGTGCAGCGCCTGCGTGAGGACGTGGTGACCAAAACCAACCAGCGTGAGGCGTTCCAGGGGATTGCACCAGCGCTGGGTAACGGCTCAGCCGAACGTGCCGTTGACAGCGGTCTTTATCTTGTACCCAAAGTAATAGAGTAACAGCACATGATTAACAGTAGCTTAAAAACATTAGGCCAGATGCTGGCTAAAAAAGAAGTTTCCAGTGTAGAACTGACACAGGCGTTCCTGAATCGCATCGACACCTTTAATCCGGAAATCAACGCTTATATATCATTGGATCACCAGAAGACACTGGCGCAGGCGCAAGCGGCGGATGCGATGATCGCTGCCGGTAATGCAGGGCCGCTGACCGGTATTCCTATCGCACAGAAAGATATTTTCTGTGCCAGTGGCTGGAAGACCACCTGCGGCTCCAAGATGCTGGCGAATTTTGTCGCACCGTATGATGCGGATGTGATCTCCCGCTTTGATGCTGCCGGTGCCGTGAACCTGGGTAAAACCAATATGGATGAGTTCGCGATGGGTTCATCCAACGAGACCAGCTATTTCGGCGGCGTGAAAAACCCATGGGATTTCACGCGAGTGCCAGGCGGCAGCAGTGGCGGAAGTGCGGCGGCAGTGTCAGCACGTTTGTGTGCAGCGGCCAGCGGCACTGATACCGGTGGCTCGATCCGCCAGCCTGCATCTTTATGCGGCCTGACCGGGTTGAAGCCGACTTACGGCGTAGTATCCCGTTACGGCATGATTGCTTTCGCCTCCAGCCTTGACCAGGCTGGGCCTATGGCAAAATCCGCCGAAGACTGCGCGCTCATGATGAATGTGATGGCGGGCTTCGACGAGCGTGATTCCACCAGCCTCAATCGCGAGAAAGAAGATTACACGCGCGACCTGAATAAGCCTTTGCAGGGTTTGCGTGTCGGCTTGCCGAAAGAATTCTTTGCGGAAGGCCTGGATGCCGGCGTAGATCAGGTCATTCAGGCTGCGATCGCGGAATATAAAAACCTCGGTGCGGAAATCGTTGAAATCTCCCTGCCGAACACCGGTCTGTCTATCCCGGTGTATTACGTACTGGCGCCGGCCGAGGCTTCAAGCAACCTGTCACGTTATGACGGTGTGCGCTACGGCCACCGCACCGCGGAATATACCGATTTGATGGATATGTATTGCAAGAGCCGTGCTGAAGGTTTCGGTGCCGAAGTCAAGCGCCGTATCCTGATTGGCACTTATGTGCTCAGTGCCGGTTACTACGACGCGTATTACCTGAAAGCGCAGCAGATCCGCCGCCTGATCGCGCAGGATTTTGAAGAGGCGTTCAAGCATTGCGATGTGATCATGGGGCCGGCAGCGCCGTCGACTGCATTTAAAGCCGGTGAAAAAGTGGATGACCCGGTCGCGATGTACCTGCAGGACATCTATACGATTTCTACCAACCTGGCAGGTTTGCCCGGCATGAGCATACCGGCGGGTTTCAGTGCCGGCAGCGATGGCAAGGCGTTGCCGGTAGGCTTGCAGATTATCGGTAATTATTTTGATGAAGCACGCATGCTGAATGTGGCACATCAATATCAACAAGTAACAGATTGGCATGCGCGTATGCCAGAGGGTCTAGCATAATGGAATGGGAAGTCGTTATCGGGCTGGAGACTCACACCCAGCTGCAAACAAAAACAAAGATATTTTCAGGCGCGTCTACCGCGTTTGGTGCCGAGCCTAACACTCAGGCATGTGAAGTCAGCATCGCGCTGCCTGGCGTATTGCCGGTGCTGAATAAAGAGGCCGTCAACTGTGCGATCAAATTCGGCCTGGCAGTCAATGCAGAGATTGCGCCGCGTTCAGTATTTGCGCGTAAAAACTATTTTTACCCGGATCTGCCCAAAGGTTACCAGATCAGCCAGTACGAACTGCCGGTGGTCGGCAAGGGCGCTGTCACGATTCAGGTGCCGGCGGCGGGCAAGAACCCGGCTTACGAAAAAGTGATCAACATTACGCGTGCCCACCTTGAGGAAGATGCGGGCAAGTCAGTCCATGGCGCAGTGGAGGGCATGAGCGGTATCGATCTCAACCGTGCCGGTACGCCATTGCTGGAGATCGTGACCGAGCCTGACATGCGGTCTGCGGCGGAAGCGGTGGCCTATGCCAAGAAACTGCATGAGCTGGTGCAATGGATCGGAATCTGTGACGGCAATATGCAGGAAGGCAGCTTCCGCTGTGACGTGAACGTATCGGTACGTCCGAAAGGGTCTGACAAGCTGGGCACGCGCCGCGAGATCAAAAACCTGAACTCGTTCAAATTCATGCAGCAGGCGATTGAGTTTGAGACGCGCTGGCAGATCGAAACGCTGGAAGATGGCGGTACGATCCAGCAGGCCACGGTGCTGTTTAACCCGGATACCGGTGAAACACGTGCGATGCGCAGCAAAGAGGAGGCGAACGATTACCGTTATTTCCCTGACCCGGATCTGCTGCCGCTGGAAGTGACCGAGGCGGATAAAGCGCGTGTAAAGGCAGAAATGCCTGAATTGCCTGAGGCAATGAAAGCGCGTTTTGAATCGGAATACGGTCTGACCGGCTATGATGCAGCAACGCTCACCGCCAGCCGTGATGTTGCAGATTACTTTGTGGCCGCGGTCAAGGCCGGTGCGGATGCCAAACCGGCCGCAAATTGGGTGATGGGCGCGGTTTCTGCAAAACTGAATGCAGAAGAGAAAGCCATTACCGAGTCACCGCTAAGCGCTGCGCAATTGGCGAGCCTGCTTAAACGCATTGCCGACAACACGATTTCAAATAATGCGGCAAAACAGGTGTTTGAAGCGATGTGGGCGGGTGAGGGTGAAGCGGATGCCATCATTGAGGCAAAAGGCCTCAAACAGGTGTCGGATACCGGCGCGATTGAAGCGATCATCGACGAAGTGCTGGCTGCCAATGCTGCAATGGTGGAGGAGTTCAAGGCCGGTAAAGAGAAAGCATTCAATGCGCTGGTGGGTCAGGCCATGAAAGCTTCCAAAGGCAAGGCCAACCCTGCGCAGGTCAATGAAATGCTGAAGAAAAAACTGGGGGCTTAACCTTAATCGCCTGTTTGCCGGTTTCCAGAAAAACCAAAAAGCCATGATTGCATACTTGCAATCATGGCTTTTTGCTTGATGGGCGCTTGAGGTTCGACAGGAGCTTTGGTTTACTGATTCGGTGGATTCTGGCTGCCGGTGGCGGTAGCGGTGTTTTGGCCCCTGAGCGCCAGGTAGCGCTTTTTATCGTCGTCAAAACGTTTTTGTATACTATCGATGGCTTGCTGGCGTTCGCTGATGCGCTGGTCGATTTTCGTCACCGCATCCTTGTGGGTTTTCAGCTCATCCCTGATGTTTGCTGGTACAGGTTTTTTAGCTTTGCTGTAATTGCTGGCGGCAAGGTCGGACTGCTCGAGCTTTTTCTGCGCGACCGCCCTGTCCTGCTGCAGGTTTTTGAGGGCAAGCAGTTCCGGTTCCAGGTTGCGGTCGCGTGTCAGGTCGATTTCATTGGCATTCGTGAATGTGCCAAGCAGCGCCCGGTCTTTTTTATTCTGTTCCAGCCTGGCTGATTCCGCTGCCTGATCCACGTGCGGGGCGTTCGGTTTGTTATGCTGAACGGTGATACCCTGCTTGTTCATCAGGGAGTTGTCGCGATCCGCATATTGGGGCGGGATCGAATCGCCGTAATGCGTGATGCCTTTTTCGTCTTTCCATTTGACAATACGGCCGCTACCTTCGGCCTGGGCATGCGGCATGAAGCATATTACTGAAACCAACGAGGCAATAATGGTCAGTCGCATTGACATAAAATAATCCGGTTTCCCGGATGTTGACCTTTGTAATTGCAGCATCATGAATCTAAGCACCTCTATTTCATGCACATTCGCGCATGGCAGCTGTGCATGTAAGTTTAACTGACGCCATATTTCTGGCGATATGCCTCAACTGCATGCAAGTTTTGCACCAGATCCTGATGTGCTTTCAGATAGCTCAGTAAATCATCCAGATTGGTAATCGCGCAGACTGGAATCTGGTTGGTTTTCACCACTTCCTGCACCGCAGACAGCTCGCCCAGGCCTTTTTCCTGCCTGTCGATCGCAATGGCCACGCCACAAGCCCTGGCGCCATTGGCATTGATGAGCTCAACGGATTCGCGCACCGAAGTGCCTGCCGAAATTACGTCATCAATGATGAGAACTCTACCTTGCAGCGGGCTGCCTACGATCGTGCCGCCTTCGCCATGGTCTTTAGCCTCTTTGCGGTTGTAGGCGTAAGGGATGTTGCGACCATTTTTGGCATACGCAATGGCAATACTTGCCGCTAATGTAATGCCTTTATAGGCAGGCCCGAATAGCATGTCAAACTCAATGCCGGAATTCTGGATCGCTTCGGCATAGAATTCACCTAACTTCATTAAACTCTCGCCGTCATTGAATAAGCCGGCGTTGAAGAAATACGGGCTTAAGCGCCCGGCTTTGGTTTTGAATTCGCCGAAACGCAAAACCTCTTTTTTGATCGCAAATGCGATAAACTCTTGTCTGAATTGGTCTGTTTTCTGGGTCATTTTATCTATCTACTGTTATCAGGAATGAAGTTTTGAAGATTATATCGTTAAATTTAAATGGCATCCGCTCCGCAACTAATAAAGGTCTGTACGCATGGCTGAAAAAACAGGATGCTGACGTTATCTGCATGCAGGAAATCAAGGCGCAGGTATCTGACATGACAACCGAGATGCTGAATCCTGAAGGGTATTATGGCTATTTTCATTATGCGGAGAAAAAAGGTTATAGCGGCGTCGGCATTTATTCAAAAAAACAGCCGGATGCCGTGATTGAGGGGCTGGGAAACACAGGCCTGGTACAGGGGCATGGCATGCAGGATATAGACAGCGAAGGCCGCTACATAGAAGCAAGATTCGGTAATTTAAGTGTAGTTTCGCTGTATTTGCCGTCTGGTTCCAGTGGTGAGGAGCGGCAGGCATTCAAGTTCAGCGTCATGGAGCGCTTTATGCCGCAGTTGCAGGCGCTAAAAGCAAGCGGCCGCGATGTGGTGATCTGCGGTGATTGGAATATCGCACACAAAGAGGCTGACTTAAAGAACTGGAAGGGCAATAAAAAGAACTCCGGGTTTCTGCCGGAAGAACGTGCATGGCTCACGGCATTGTTTGATGAGGTGGGCTGGGTCGATGTATACCGCAGGCTGCACCCGGATACCACGGATGCGTGCTACACCTGGTGGAGCAATCGCGGCCAGGCCTGGGCAAAGAACGTAGGCTGGCGTATTGATTACCAGATCGCGACGCCGGAGTTTGCAGCAAAGGCAGTGGCCACCAGTGTGTATAAAGATGAGCGATTCAGCGACCATGCGCCGCTGATTATCGAGTATGCAGGTTAAGAGAGATTGTCGGAGGGTTTTTCTGCGCAAGGCTGTGCGTGCTTAGCGGCAGAAAGGTAGCTGCAGGCTTTGCAGCACTTCTCCGCTGCGGGCGTTCTGCACAAAAACTGCAGCCCCGGCATCGCGTTTAATCCATTCGGCACCTAGGGTGACGTTTTCCGAGAACTCGTTGCCCTTACGCATGCGGTATGGCCCAAAGAGTTTCTGCACCACATAGTCATGGTGTAGCTCTCGGCCGTTATTTTCGCCGGCATTTATTTTGCTGGTTAATTTGTTTTCATAAACTGCAATCATCATTTTACTGTCCACGCCATCGTCTGCACTTAATATCTGTGCATTTGCAGATAGCGACAGGCCGTTGGCCTGGCTTGCGATATGCAGTGTGAGGTTTGCGCGCGGTGCCGATTCCAGCTGTGCTTTGATGCGGTTATCAAGCTGGGTATTATTCCATTGCCTGAGATCACGTCCGTTTATTACAAACTGTGGCGTGTAAACAAATCCGGAATGATTGAAAGCGGCAGTTCTGTGCTGCCGTGCCGTATATTCCGCTTTCGAGAAGCGATCTTTCCAGCCTATGTAGTTCCAGTAGTCCACATGAAACGCGAGTGCAGTCAGTTTGTCTGGCCCGTAAGGCAATTCACTCAGCCATTTGTCTGCCGGCGGGCAGCTGCTGCAACCTTCAGAGGTGTAGAGTTCGAGCAAAGGCACGGTGGTCATGCCGCTTCTGGCACTGCATTCATAGGCTGAAGCAGTGTGTGGAAGCACGCTGAATAAAGTAATTGCGAGCAGGAGCCTGTAACGGAATGCCATGATATATCTCCTTGAACATAGAGATATGTCGTTGCCGGCAGTAAAACCTTACAGAGTGCTGCTTGTCTGGCTTGCTGCGGTCTCGTTCCAGGGGGCGATCTTGATCAGCAATGCCATGCCCGGTATTGCCAGTAAAAAACACAGCATGAAGAACTGGAACCAGCCCAGGTGCTCTACCATGTAACCGGTGGCGGCGTTGGCAAACGTACGCGGCACGGCAGCGAGGCTCGTGAACAGCGCAAACTGCGTGGCGGTATATAGCGGGTGCGTGGTGTGTGCAATGTAAGCGACGAAGGCTGCGGTGCCGAGGCCGACACCAAAAGCCTCGACGCCGATCACCAGGCCCAGCAGCGGTATGTTGTGTGATGCGGTAGCCAGCCATGCAAAGCCGAGGATAGCAACCATCTGCACTGCGCCAAATATCCACAGCGAGCGGTTGATGCCGAGCTTGATCATCCATGCGCCCCCCAGCAGACCGCCGACCACGCTGGGCCAGAGTCCGGCGTTCTTGGCAATGAGGCCGATCTCTGTTTTACTGTAGCCCATATCAAGGTAGAACGGTGTTGCCAGTGCAGTCGCCATACTGTCGCCCAGTTTGTACAGGAAGATGAATGCCAGGATAGTCAGTGCGGAACGTATGCCATTGCGGCCGATAAATTCTTTGAACGGCTCTACTACAGCGGCGCGCAAGGTTTTGGGGGCGCCATTCTTGAGTAGTGGTTCCGTCACCAGCAAGGTCATGATCAGCCCCGGCAGCATGAACAGTGCCGTGATGGTGAAAACGCTGCTCCAGGCCATGTGGTCAGCCAGGATGAGCGAGAGCGAGCCGGGAACTAGGCCGGCAATTTTATAGGCGTTCACATGTACGGCATTGCCGAGCCCCAGCTCTGCATCGATCAGCAGTTCACGGCGGTAGGCATCCAGCACAATATCCTGGCACGCGCTGAAAAATGCAACGACTGTCGCCAGGTAGGCAATTGCCCAGATATCCAGTTTCGGGTTAAAGGCGCCGAAAGCCGGGATTGATAGCAGCAGCAGTATCTGCGCGATCAGCAGCCAGCCGCGTCGCCTGCCCAGCGGCGGCGTGTAGCGGTCAAATAACGGCGCCCACAGGAATTTCCAGGTGAACGGCAGGTTGATCAGCGCAAACAGGCCGATGGATTTGAGATCTACCCCTTCGGAGCGCAGCCATGCCGGCAGCAGGCTGATCAGGATGTACAGCGGTAAACCGGAACTGAAGCCGGTAAAAACGCAGATGAGCATTTTTCTGCTCATGAGCGATTGCCGTATGCCAGGTTGTGAAGTAGGCGGCAAGGCGGCTACTTGGCTTTTAATCTATACATGGCCAGGCAGCCAAGCAGGTTGGGTATGAAGTTTATTTCTTTGCCATCGGTAATGACTTTGCGTTCCAGGATGTCGATATTGTGGTTCTTGCAGAATGTATCGAAGTCATGGATGGTGCAAAGGTGCACGTTAGGCGTATCAAACCACTGGTAAGGCAGGGTTTTTGATACCGGCATCTGGCCGAGGGTGATCTGTATGCGGTTGCGCCAGTAACCGAAGTTAGGAAATGTGACGATGACTTCCTGTCCCACGCGCAGCATGTCCAGCACGATGGCTTCGGTATGATGCATCGCCTGCAGCGTTTGCGACAGGATAACGGTATTGAATGACTGGTCTTCAAACCCGGATAACCCGTCTTCGAGGTCCATCTGAATCACATTGGAACCGTTCCGGATGCATGCCAGCACATTGGCATCGTCTTTTTCGACACCGTAGCCCTTGATTTCGAGTGAGCCGCGCAGGTATTGCAGTAGTTCGCCGTCGCCGCAGCCTAAATCCAGCACTTTTGAGCCGAATTTAACCCAGTTTGCAATTATTGCAAAGTCTTGCCTGAAGTTTGTGATATTTACATTATTCTGCATGGTCGCTGCCAATCTGGATATTGCTTAAATAACTGCGCAAAATGGCATGGTAATGCTTATCCGGCATCAGGAATGCATCATGTCCGTGTGCTGCGGTCACCTCGGCATAGCTGACGGTGCTTTCATTATCCAGCAGCGCTTTGACGATTTCACGGGAGCGTGCCGGTGAAAAGCGCCAGTCGCTGGTGAAAGACAGCACCAGGAATTGCGCTTTGGCTTTGGCCAGGGCCTTGCTCAAATCACCGTTAAAGGCCAGTGCAGGGTCGTAATAGTCCAGGGCGCGTGTCATGCGCAAATAAGTGTTTGCGTCAAAAGTGCCCGCAAACTTGTCACCCTGGTAGCGCAGGTAAGATTCCATTTCGAACTCGACATCAAAGCTGTATTTGATCGTGTCTTTAACTTTGCGGCCGAACTTTTCACCCATGACATCGTCACTCAGGTAGGTGATATGGCCCAGCATACGCGCAATGCGCAGGCCGCGCCGCGGGACAACGCCGTGTTCGTAATAATCGCCGCCGTGAAATTCTGGGTCGGTAATGATGGCCTGGCGCGCCACTTCGTTGAACGCCATGTTCTGGGCAGTCAGATTGGGCGCTGATGCAATGATCAGTGCGTGGCGAACGCGGTCGGCATAAGCAATGGTCCACTGCAGGGCCTGCATGCCGCCGAGGCTGCCGCCGATGACGGCTGCCAGCTGGGTGATGCCCAGCCGATCAAGCAGGCGGGCTTGTGAAGTGACCCAGTCTTCTACCGTCAGGATAGGGAAGGTGGAGCCCCATTGCCTGCCGTTTGCAGGGTTGATGCTGGCTGGCCCGGATGAGCCATGGCAGCCGCCGAGGTTGTTGAGGCCGATCACAAAGAACTTGTCGGTATCCAGAGGTTTTCCGGGGCCAATCAGGTTGTCCCACCAGCCGGGGTATTTGTCATTTTCGCTATGCTTTCCGGCAACATGATGATTGCCGGAAAGCGCATGACAGATCAGCACCGCATTGGATTTGTCTGCATTGAGCGTGCCATAGGTTTCATAAACCAGGTCATATTGTGGCAATACCTGACCGCTTTTAAGCGTAAGCGGTTCGCTAAAATGTGCAGTTTGTGGGGCAACAATGCCGACAGAGTTATTTTCAGACATAGAGTGATTATACTATGGCTAATCAAAACAGGTTTATAGAAAAAAGCGATTTGGAAAGAGGTTTTTGTCACCCATGCTGATACAAAATATACAGGGATTCATGCAGTATTTTCCGCAGATTGCCAATGGCGTCTATGTGCATCCCGCCGCAACGGTCATCGGCGATGTCGTGATCGGCGAGAATAGCTCGGTATGGCCCGGTGCGGTGATCCGCGGCGACGTGAACCATATCCGCATCGGCAGCAATACCAATGTGCAGGATCTAAGCATGCTGCATGTCAGCCATAGATCCAGTGCGGATCCCGCAGGCGCAGCGCTGACGATAGGCGACAACGTGACGATAGGCCATGCGGTCATATTGCATGGCTGCACGATAGGGGATGAAAGCCTGATTGGCATGGGCAGTATTGTCATGGATAAAGCCGTGGTGCAGAAGCATGTGCTGCTGGCGGCAGGCAGCCTGGTGCCGGAAGGCAAGGTGCTCGAAAGCGGTTATCTGTATGTGGGCCGTCCGGCCAAAAAGATACGGGCGTTAACCGCAGGTGAAATCGCCCATTTCATGTACTCTGCCGACAATTACGTGCGTCTGAAGAATCAATACCAGGCAGGATAAGGCAGTCTGCTGATTTAATCCCAATGCGTGCTGACAATGAGCGGGTTTTTGCCTATGGTGACGCGGTCATTGCCGCCGAAGTCTCTGACGGTTTCGATATTGACCAGCCCTGTTTGCGCCATGAGTTCTCTAACGGTTTCGGCCTGATTGTAACCGTGTTCGAACATTAACCAGCCCTGCGGTTTGAGGTGAATTAAACAGCCATCAATGATCCGTCGTATATCGTCGAGACCATCGGCACCGGAGGCCAGCGCCGATAACGGTTCAAAGCGCAGGTCGCCCTGTTGCAGATGCGTGTCTGTTTCCTCGATGTAAGGTGGGTTGCTGACGATGACATCAAACCGTGCGTTGCCGAGATCATTGAACCAGTCGCTTAATGTAAAGTGAGCGTTGGCAAGGTGAAGTTGCCGGCTATTGCTGATGGCAACATCCAAAGCAGGCCTGGACGCATCAACGCCGGTGACTTGCGCCTGCGGCCGCTGCTGTGCGATCGCGAGCGCGATAGCGCCGGTGCCGGTACCCAGATCAAGGATTTGCGTGTGCTGGCCGGCCGGTATTTTTGCCAGCGCGGTGTCTACCAGTATTTCCGTATCCGGCCTTGGGATCAGTGTGGCGGGCGTGACGGCCAGGTTCAGGCCATAAAATTCGCGGCTGCCCAGAATGTAGGCAATGGGTTCGCCATTGGCGCGACGATTGACCAGCGCGTCAAACCTGGCCTGCATGCCGTCTTCCAGGCTGTCATTCTCGTGGGCAATCAGCCATGCGCGGCCAGCGTTCAGCAGGTGCTGCAGCAACAGCTGTGATTCGAACCTGGCGTCAACTGTTTCAAGCCGGGGTGAGCTGTTTAGCTGTGCCTGGGCTTGCAGCAGGGCTGAGCGGATGGAATGCATGCTGCGTAGCCGCTGGACTGCGCCGACGGGATTAGCTGTCTTCGCCCAGGCTAGCCAGCAGGTCAGCCTGATGCTCAGTCGAAAGCGCGCCGATCAGCTCATCCATATCGCCTTCGGTAATCGCGTCGATTTTATAGAGCGTCAGGTTGATGCGGTGGTCGGTAATGCGGCCTTGCGGGTAGTTGTAGGTTCTGATGCGCTCGCTGCGGTCGCCGCTGCCGATCAGGCTCTTGCGCTCACTGGCGATTTTGCTTTGCTGCTCATCTACCTGTTTGGCTTTGATGCGCGCCGCCAGAACTGCCATTGCCTGCGCTTTGTTGGCATGCTGGCTGCGGCCTTCCTGGCATTCGACCACGATGCCGGTAGGTGCGTGGGTGATGCGCACGGCGGAGTCGGTCTTGTTGATGTGCTGGCCACCGGCACCACTGGCGCGGTAAGTATCGATGCGGATATCCGCCGGGTTGATGACGACATCGGATACTTCATCGGCTTCGGGTAATATGGCTACCGTGCAGGCGCTGGTGTGGATGCGACCCTGGGTTTCTGTATCCGGCACGCGCTGTACGCGGTGACCGCCGGATTCGAATTTCAATTTGGAGTATGCGCCGTAACCTTCAATCTTGGCGATGATTTCCTTGTAGCCGCCGACTTCTGATTCATTGGCGGACATGACTTCCACTTTCCAGCCCTGGCGTTCCGCGTAGCGTGAATACATGCGGAACAGGTCGCCCGCAAACAGGCTGGATTCATCGCCGCCGGTGCCGGCGCGGATTTCCAGGAAGATGTTCTTCTCATCATTCGGATCTTTCGGCAGCAGCAGTTTCTGCAGTTCGGCCTCAACCGTTTCAAGCCTGGCTTTGCCGTTATCGATTTCTTCCTGCGCGAACTCTTTCATATCGGGGTCGCTGAGCATTTTCTGCGCTTCTTCGATGTCGGCTTCGGTTTGCACGAAGGCGTGGTATTGCTCAACGATAGGCGTGATTTCTGCATGCTCACGCGTCAGTTTCCGGTAGTTTTCCATGTTGGACGTGGCGTCTTCGCTGCTTAACAGGCGGTTCACTTCGTCCAGGCGCTCGCTTAAATTAGCGAGCTTGGTAATCATGCTTGGTTTCATAGGGTGCTTCTTTAACTTTTAATTTGGTAAAGTTGTTTCAGGGTGTCTTCGAGTTTTGCGTGTTCATCGCCATGTGACTGGTTGAGTGCGTGGCTGGGTGCATGCAGGAATTTGTTGGAAAGTGCGATGCTTAATGCTTCCAGCACTTTCTCCGGGCTTTCGCCTTTTTGCAGCTGTTTGAGTGCTTTTTCGGTTTCTGCCTTGCGCATGGCATCGACCTGGTCGCGCAGTGCTTTGATGGTCGGCACGGCATCACGTTTTTTGAACCACTGCATGAAGTTTTCAACGCGGTTGGCAACGATCGTTTCTGCCTCTATTGCCGCAATTTGGCGGTTTTCGATACCGTCCGATACGACCTGTGACAGGTCATCCACCGTATATAAAAATACATCATCCAGTTCGGCAACCTCATGTTCGATGTCACGGGGTACGGCAAGGTCCACCATGAAGATCGGGCGGTGGCGGCGCGCCTTGATCGCGGTTTCCACCATGCCCAGGCCGATGATCGGCAGCTGGCTGGCGGTCGAGGTAACCACGATATCAAAGTCGGCGAAGTGCGCAGGCAGGTCATTGAGCAGCATTGCCTGGGATTGAATGCCTTGGGACGAGATTTTCTGTGCCAGGTTGGAGCCGCGCTCGATCGTACGGTTGGCAATGGTCATGCTTTTTGGCTTCTGCGCGGCAAAATGGTCGGCGCATAGTTCTATCATCTCGCCGGCGCCGATGAACAGCACTTTCTGTTCGCCGATATTGCCGAAAATACGCTGCGCCAGCTTGACTGCCGCAGCAGCCATCGAGATTGAGTTGGCGCCGATATCGGTATTGGTGCGTACTTCTTTTGCCACTTCAAATGTGCGCTGGAACAGCTTGTGCAGCAATGTGCCCAGTGTGCCGGCATCCTGCGCGATTTTGACTGATTGCTTGAACTGGCCGAGGATCTGCGGCTCGCCCAGCACCATGCTGTCAAGGCCGGAAGCTACGCGGAATGCATGCTTGACGGCTTCATCATCAGGAAACGTGTAAATGTAGGGCGCGATCGCGTCTTTCTCAAGGTGATGGTATTGCGACAGCCAGTCAAGCGCCTTCTGCGGGTCGTCAGTGCTGCAGTAAAGCTCGGTGCGATTGCAGGTAGACAGGATCGCAGCCTCGGATGCGCCGTTTTGCGTCAGCTCATGCAAAGCGCTGCCAAGAAGTTCGCTATCAAAAGCGACATGCTCTCGGATCTGGATGGGGGCGGTCGTGTGGTTGACGCCTATGACGTATAACTGCATGAAAGTTTATCAGCTCATTACGGGTGTTTTGATATTCCGCTATTTTACCGCGATTGCCAACTATTTGCCTGTGTGTTGATCTGTTTAAGATAATGCGTCGATGGATTTTTCATGCGTAATTTTGAGGGATTGGCTTATGTTAAGCAAGAAGCTTCATCTTATTACTGAAAAATAAGGTTAAAATAACACTTTAAATTTGTTAAAAATATTTTAATTTGATGGACATCGCCATGGATAAAACTTTTAGAATTGCCCCTAGTATTCTTTCTGCAAACTTTGCCAAACTTGGTCAAGAGATTGAAGATGTGATTACCTCCGGCACAGATATTGTGCACTTCGACGTAATGGACAACCACTACGTGCCGAACCTGACGATTGGTCCATTGGTCTGTGACGCAATCCGTGAAACATCAAAAAAAGTAGGCGCGCTGATCGACGTGCACCTGATGGTAAAGCCGGTAGACCGCATCATCCCTGACTTTGCCAAAGCCGGTGCCAACATCATTACATTCCACCCGGAAGCTTCCGAACATATCGACCGCAGCCTGAGCCTGGTGCGTGATTCAGGCTGTAAATCCGGCCTGGTATTCAACCCGGCAACACCGTTGAATTACCTGGACCATGTGATGGATAAAGTGGACATGATTCTGCTGATGTCAGTGAACCCTGGTTTCGGCGGCCAGAAATTCATCCCGGAAACACTGGAAAAATTGAAACTGGCCCGCGCCCGCATCGATGCTTATTACGAGAAAACCGGCCGCCAGATCTGGCTGGAAGTGGATGGCGGCGTGAATGCGCAGAATATCGCTGAAATCGCCCGTGCCGGTGCCGATACCTTTGTAGCAGGCTCTGCGATTTTTGGTGCAGGCCGTGATACGGACCCTAACCGCTATAACACGGTAGTGAGCGAGATCCGCGCATCACTTGCAACCGTTAAATAACAAAACCTCTGTCAAGGCGCCAATCAATGGCGCCTTGCTGCATCTACCGTTCTAAAAATTCGGTTTTAGAGAATTTAAGTGTTAAAAAAATAAAGAGCCATGGCTTTTCATGTCAAAGCCGTCATGTTTGACCTTGACGGTACACTGGTACACACAGCGCCTGAAATCGCAGCTTCCATCAACAAAATGCTGGTCGAGCTAGATTTTCCTGTCCTTCCGCACGCCCTGATAGAGCACTATATCGGCGAAGGTGCGCAGACGCTGGTCAGGCGCTGCATCACGGCCAACACCCGGAGTGAGCCTGATGCCGCATTGCTGGAGCGTGCGCAGGCTTTGTTTTTTGCGCATTATGCTGATAATGTTACGCTGAGCAGGCCCTATGACGGGGTGACCGAGGCGCTTGCGGTTTTGCAGGATAAAGGCCTGAAGCTGGCGTGCGTCACCAATAAGCCCGAGCGGTTCACGCTGCCGTTGCTGGATAAAAGCGGGCTGCTGGATTTCTTCGAAATCGTGGTTTCCGGAGATACTTTAGTTAAAAAGAAGCCAGACCCTATACAACTGCGTTACATTTGTGCAAAATTCAATGTGCTGGAAGCGGAATCGATGTTGGTTGGCGATTCGCTGACCGATGTAGCGGCCGCGCATGCCGCAGGGTGCTATATCGTAACTGTTTCGTATGGGTACAATCAGGGCAAGCCCATAGATCATAGTCTGGTAGATGATACGATCGCCAGCTTGGTTGATCTGGCAGGCCTGTTAACTTAAAAAAACTTATAAAACATAACTTCAAATATGAAAGCATCAGATCATAATTTTCGGGCGCATTTTTCCA
>Ga0208758_100312_pt1 | contig 17908 bp, 17 predicted proteins | sample LakWasM116_HOW13_2_FD_183930 | JGI IMG/M metagenome (GOLD analysis project Ga0208758, IMG submission 183930) | Freshwater sediment methanotrophic microbial communities from Lake Washington under simulated oxygen tension - Sediment Metagenome... | ecosystem: Environmental > Aquatic > Freshwater >...
CCCAACAGAGACTTTGTTTGTGGTCGATGCGATGCAGGGACAAGACGCCATCAACACTGCCAAAGCCTTTGGCGAAACCTTACCGTTGACAGGTGTGGTGCTGACCAAACTGGATGGTGATGCACGCGGTGGTGCTGCATTGTCCGTACGTCATGTGACGGGCAAGCCGATTAAGTTTATTGGCGTCAGTGAAAAGGTCGATGGGCTAGAGCCATTCCATCCCGAACGTATGGCGGGGCGTATCTTGGGTATGGGTGACGTGCTTGGGCTAATTGAACAAGCACACAAAAATGTGGACATGGCCGAGGCGCAAAAAGTCGCCGATAAGATTAAGTCTGGCAGTAAGTTTGATTTAGAAGACTTTAAAAGTCAGATGATGCAAATGCGTAAGATGGGCGGCATGGGTGCGTTGATGGATAAGATGCCAGCGCAATTAGCAGGCATGGCACAAAAAGTGAATAACGAAGATGCAGATAAGTCTTTGCGTCGTATAGAAGGTATTATTAATAGCATGACGCCGTTGGAGCGTCGCAAGCCGGAGCTGATTAAGGCCACGCGCAAAAAGCGCATTGCAGCCGGTAGCGGTGTGCAAGTGCAAGAAGTGAACCGTTTGTTGAACCAGTTTGAAGAAACGCAAAAAATGATGAAGATGTTCAGCAAAGGTGGCATGGCAAAAATGATGCGTGGCATGGGCGGATTGATGGGCGGCAAGTTCCCGGGGATGCGCTAATGCCATTTCTAGCGCGTGCAGAATTTCTGCAAATATTAAAAAATATACGATTTACACAGAAAATGTGACAAAAAGCGAAAACAGCCATTGACCAGATAGCCTCTTTAACGCATAATCGCGGTCTTGCATTTTTGGGCAACAACTCAAAAGCAAAGTACCAAAATGGGGTGTTAGCTCAGCTGGTAGAGCAGCGGACTTTTAATCCGTTTGTCGTGGGTTCGATCCCCGCACACCCTACCAAAATTTAAACGGGTTCCAGTAATGGAACCCGTTTTTCATTTCTGGCTAGTCTGGCGTTAACTCTCCTGCTGATCGGTTGGTAGCGAGATAGACAGAACTCCAGCCAATACTAAAGCAGTGCCAATTATCTGATTGAAGGTCACGGGCTCACCAAGAAATATAGCAGCCAGTAATATGGTGGAAACCGGTCCTATACTACCAATGAGCGATGCTTTGCTGCTGCCTACTCTCCGTATGCCAGCATTGAGCAAGATCACTGGAAGTATTGTGGACACAATTGCCATTCCCAGCCCCAATTGATATACACCCATAGGCAGTTTTAACGAGGCCGCCGAATGTGTGAGGGCAAAGTGGGTGACACAGGCAGTGCAAGCAATAATCATCGTATATGCGGTAAATCGCTGCGTGCCAATCTTATGAAGCATGTTGCTACTTCCCACCAAGTAGCAGGCGTATGTCAATGCACTGAGTAATATAAACCCAGCCCCTAGCAGGGTGGCGTTGGTACTGCTAAATGAAATGTCATGCATAGCAATCAAGATGATTCCAGCGTAGCTTAGCGCCAGCGCCAGTATTTCGCGTTTACCTATGGGTTTCTTCGCCAGTAGCGCAGTAATGATGACAACAAATGTGGGATAGAGGAAAAGGATGGTTCGCTCTGTACCGGCGGTTACGTAGCTTAAGCCAATGAAATCGAACAGGGATGATAAGTACATTCCGCCTAAGCCCAATGCAAACAGGGAACCCCAGTCATTCATGCTCAAGCGTGAGGAGGAGGTATTGTTTTTAGTTGCAATCACTGCCATCACTATAAAAAATGGTGTCGCAAGTAACATTCTTAATGCGAGCAAGGTGACGGCATCTACGGGATATTGGTAAGCCAGTTTGATAAAAATTGCTTTGGCAGAAAATGCAATTGCCGAGATGAATACGAAGGAAGCGCCTATGAGTGCCTGATTATTTTTTGACGTGATGGTGTTGTTGTGCATGTAGCCCTTTCTTTTGCGGGCCATCTCTGCAGAGGTCTTGTGTTCACCAACCGCGGAGAGGCTCGCGGTTGCTTGTTTAAAATACTAAGAAAAACAGCAGTTGTTGCGAGCGGAAACGGCCAGTAGCCATAGGGCCTGACGATATTGTTTGCTGACAACTTGAGTGCTGATAGACATGCCAATAATTCTACCTTTAAATGCTAGAGTGTCAAACTGTAGATGTCAGCAAACAAGCCGTAAAATAATGTGCTAAAAATGCAATTGAGATTTGCATTCTGTAGTGAATTGCGTATAATGCCCAGTTCTCTAAAAGATGATGTTTAAGGCTTTATTATGTACGCAGTAATTAAAACAGGCGGCAAGCAATACAAAGTGGCTGCTGGTGACAAGCTAAAAGTTGAAAAATTAGTGGGTGACGTGGGTAGCAAAGTAGTCATCGACAAAGTGTTGTTGATTGCAGATGGCGAAAAAACCACCATTGGTGCTCCGTTAGTTGCTGGCGCGAAAGTAAACGCAACAGTAGTTTCACACGGCCGTGCTGATAAAGTGATGATTTTCAAATTCCGCCGTCGTAAACATTATCGTAAAACACAAGGCCATCGCCAAAGTTTTACAGAAATTCAAATTGATACGATTGCTGCTAAATAAGCAGTTTAGAAATAAGGACTCGACATGGCACACAAAAAAGCAGGCGGTAGTTCACGTAACGGTCGCGACTCACAGGCTAAACGTTTAGGCGTTAAAGCATTTGGTGAAACAGTAGTTTCTGCAGGTAGCATTATCGTGCGTCAGCGCGGTACAAGAATGCATGCCGGTGAAAACGTAGGCATGGGTAAAGACCATACGCTTTTCGCAAAGATCGACGGTAAAGTCACTTTTGCAGTAAAAGGCGCGCTAAAACGCCACACTGTTAGTATCGTTGCAGTTTAAGTTTGTTTGATTTTGCAAAGCCTCATCGTTTGATGAGGCTTTTTTATTTGGTACACTCTAATTATGAAATTTATCGACGAAGCAACCATTAAAGTCTACGCTGGGGACGGCGGTAACGGTGTTGCAACGTTTCGCCGTGAGAAATACGAGCCGATGGGTGGCCCCAACGGAGGCGATGGTGGTAAAGGCGGCTCTATTTATGTGGTTGCTGACCGCAACATCAATACACTTGTAGATTATCGCTACACACGTACTTTCCGTGCACAGCGCGGTGAGAATGGTCGTGGTGCAGAGTGCTATGGCGCCAAGGGTGAGGATACGATTTTACGTGTGCCAGTCGGTACGGTCATCTCTGACAAAGCCACTGGCAATATGTTTGTCGATCTAAATGTGCATGGACAAGAAGTGCTGCTGGCCAAAGGTGGTGCCAACGGCTTGGGTAACGTCCACTTCAAATCCAGTATTAACCGTTCGCCACGTCAATGTACCAAAGGCGAGCCGGGCGAATCATTTGAACTGTATTTAGAGCTTAAAGTATTGGCGGATGTGGGCTTGTTAGGTATGCCGAATGCAGGTAAATCGACGTTTATTCGTTCAGTCTCTGCTGCAAAGCCTAAAGTGGCTGATTACCCATTTACGACCTTGCACCCTAACTTGGGTGTGGTACGCGTGGATGCAAACCGTAGTTTTGTGATTGCGGATGTGCCTGGATTGATTGAAGGTGCTGCTGAGGGCGCAGGCTTGGGGCACCAGTTTCTGCGCCACTTAGCGCGTACGTCCTTATTGCTACATTTGGTCGATATTGCGCCTTTTGATGATGCGGTCAGTCCAGTTGATGAGGCTAAAGCCATTGTCAATGAGCTGAAAAAATACGACGAAGACTTGTATAACAAGCCTCGCTGGTTGGTGTTAAACAAAATAGACATGGTGCCAGACGCAAAACAGGTGGTTGCCGATTTTGTAAAAGCCTATGGCTGGGAAGGTCGCGTGTTTTCGATTTCCGCCATTAGTGGTGTCGGTTGTAAAGAGCTCACTTATGCCATCATGGAACATTTGGAGCAAGTACGCGTACAACAACTAGAACAAGACGAAGAAATCAAAAGCAATGCAAGTATCCAAAGTATCGTTACTTCAGAATAGCAAAACACTGATTGTAAAAGTGGGGTCTAGCCTTGTCACCAATAATGGTGAGGGTTTGGATCGCAATGCAATTGCTGCTTGGGCTGAGCAAATTAGCGTATTGATCAAGCAGGGTAAGCATGTGGTGTTGGTGTCTAGCGGCGCGGTTGCAGAAGGGATGCAAAGGCTTGGTTGGAAAAAGCGCCCAGTAGAAGTGAATGAGCTGCAAGCTGCGGCGGCAGTCGGCCAAATGGGCTTGGTGCAAATGTATGAGAGCTGCTTTGCACAACATGGTCTGCATACTGCGCAAATCTTGCTCACGCACGAGGATTTAAGTGATCGCAAACGTTATTTAAATGCGCGTAGTACGCTTAAAACGCTACTAGCGCTAAAAGTGATTCCGATTATTAATGAAAATGACACGGTCGTGACTGAGGAAATTCGTTTCGGTGATAACGATACCTTAGGGGCGTTGGTTGCCAACTTAATCGAGGCTGATGCGCTGGTAATATTGACCGATCAACAAGGGCTGTATTCTGCTGATCCACGTAAAGACAGTAATGCAATGTTTGTCAATTTTGAAATGGCGGGCAATCCACTGTTAGAGCAAATGGCTGGCGGTGCAGGCAGTAGTGTCGGTACCGGTGGCATGCTCACCAAGATACTGGCCGCTAAACGTGCAGCAAATAGTGGTGCGCATACCGTCATTGCCTCTGGTAGAGAGCCTAATGTGCTGGTGCGTTTGAGTGCTGGGGAGGCTATTGGTACACATCTGGAAGCTGGACAGATGAAGATTGTAGCTAAAAAACAATGGTTGGCTGATCATCTGCGCTTAGGCGGTAAGTTGATATTAGATGCTGGTGCTGCAACTGTGCTGACTAAAGAAGGTAAGAGCTTGCTAGCCATTGGCGTTGTAGATGTACAGGGTACGTTTGAGCGCGGTGATGTGGTGGCTTGTGTGAACGGTGATGGTGTAGAGCTGGCCCGCGGGATCGTGAATTATAATTCACAAGAAGTAGCGCGCATCAAGCGCAAACCAAGCCACGAGATTGAGCAGATTTTGGGCTATGTAGAAGAGTCTGAACTCATTCACCGTGATAACTTAGTCGTACTTTAGCAAGAATAAACTTTTGATTGATTTCGATAAAGCATGAAAGCCTCCTGATTAAGGAACAATATGGATAATAAACAAGCATTAGTAGCCATCATTATGGGCTCAGACAGCGATTGGCCAGTGATGAAAAATGCTGCGCAAATGTTGGCTGATTTTGGGGTGCCGTATGTGGCCAAGGTCGTGTCTGCACATCGCACACCAGACTTGATGTTTACTTTTGCAGAAAATGCAGCCAGTTTGGGTTATCAGGTGATTATTGCTGGTGCTGGTGGTGCTGCGCACTTGCCGGGGATGGTTGCAGCCAAAACGACTTTACCCGTGTTAGGCGTACCCGTACCATCCAAACATTTACAAGGGCAGGATTCTTTACTCTCTATCGTACAAATGCCAAAAGGTATTCCGGTTGCAACTTTTGCGATTGGTGATGCCGGTGCAGCCAATGCAGGCTTGTTTGCGATTTCTATGTTGGCCAATCATGACGCGACATTGGCCGATAAATTGGCGCAGTTTAGAGCAAAGCAATCAGAAAAAGTACATGCAATGGAGTTAAATGACCAACCATGAAGTCCGTAGAAGTAAAAAAAACAGGCGTGATTAACCCACCGGCTATGTTGGGTATGTTAGGTGGCGGTCAGTTGGGCCGCTTTTTTGTGATTGCAGCACACGAGATGGGCTACCAAGTGACCGTGCTGGATCCAGATCAAAATAGCCCAGCAGGCAACATTGCCGATGTGCATTTGTGTGCGAATTATGATGATGCTCATGCGCTTAAGCAAATGGCTGACACTTGCCAGGCGGTGACTACAGAGTTTGAAAATGTACCAGCGACTACACTAGAGCAGTTAGCGCAAGCAACCACCGTGCACCCAAGCGCACAGTCTGTGGCGATCGCACAAAACCGCGTGCTGGAAAAAAACTTTATCCGTGATGCGGGTTTGCCCGTAGCGCCGTTTGTGGTCATCCAACAGGTAGCTGACTTGCCGGCCGATGGTGATGCGATCTACCCTGCGATATTGAAAGTCGCGCGCTTTGGCTACGATGGCAAAGGCCAAGCGCGTGTCAAAAATCAAGCAGAAGCATTAGCTGCATTTGCCTCTTTTAAACAGGAGGTATGTGTATTGGAACATATGCTGCCGCTGGATTTGGAAGTATCTGTAGTGCTGGCGCGCGATGTGCATGGCAATATCGCTGCTTTCCCAACCGCTGAAAATAGCCATTTAAATGGTATTTTAGATGTGAGTATTGTGCCTGCGCGTTGCTCCGAAGTGATTAAAGCGAATGCGCAAGAGTTAGCCAAAAAACTGGCCAAAGAGCTAAATTATGTGGGCGTGCTAGGCGTAGAGTTTTTTGTGGTGGGCACACAGTTGCTGGTCAATGAGATTGCGCCGCGTCCGCATAATTCTGGGCATTACACCATTGATGCTTGTGTGACCAATCAGTTTGAACAGCAAGTACGTGTAACAGCCGGTTTGCCGTTGGGTGATGCGCATCTGCATAGTGAGGCTGTCATGGTCAATATTCTAGGGGATAGCTGGGTGGATGGTAAAAATCCAGATTGGCATAAAGCGTTTGCACACCCCAACCTAAAATTACATCTATATGGCAAACATGAGCCGCGTAAGGCTAGAAAAATGGGGCATTTTACGGTGATTGGCAAAGACAAAGAAGCAGTATTGAACGTGGCAAGGATTGCACGTGGCGAATTACATATCGGGGTTTAACACATTCTAACAGGGGGCAACAATGACCATCATCAGTCCGAATCTTCAAGTAAGCGCATTTCCGAATGTCATTAAATATGTTGTGCTGGCGATAGTGGTGTTAGTGTTGCTGTCTTGGTTGAATCCTTTTGTTGTGATTAATGCCGGGCATCGCGGCGTGATTACTACGTTTGGTAAAGTGAATCAGACAGTACTAGAGGAAGGACTGCACTTCCGCATTCCTATCGTGCAGCAAGTGCGCGAGATTAATGTGCAGATTCAAAAGGCGGAAGGTGATGGTGATGCAGCTTCACGCGATTTGCAACAGGTGCACACCAAAATCGCATTGAATTACCATTTGATTCCTACCCGCGTGGCAGAGACATTCCAATTGGTAGGGGATTTAAGCTCTGTGGGGGACCGCATTATTGTGCCAGCAGTGCAAGAGGCCTTTAAAGCGACCACCGCAAAATATACGGCGGAAGAGCTCATCAGTAAACGTCCTGAGGTGCGCGATCAAATTAGTCAGTTTATGAAAGATCGACTATTGCGACATGGCATTGCGATTGATGAGTTCAGTATCGTAAATTTCCGCTTCTCAGAAAGTTTTAATCAGGCGATTGAGGGCAAGACCACGGCGGATCAGCTGAAATTAAAAGCTGAGCGCGATTTAGAGCGCATCAAAGTTGAAGCTGAGCAAAAGATTGCATCTGCAAAAGCAGAGGCGGAATCGTTAAGATTGCAAAAACAAGAGATCACGCCAGATTTGCTGAAACTGCGTGAAATTGAAAATCAAAGGTTAGCGTTGGAGAAGTGGAACGGGCAGTTGCCACAAGTCACCGGTGGCTCTGTGCCGCTGATTAATATTAAGTGAGCTGATTCTCATTGGCTCGAATATCGAACGCTTAATTGAGTAAGCGCTTAATTGAGCATAATAAAAAAGCCGAACATTTGTTCGGCTTTTTTGTGTCTGGTAGTTTAATCCCAGCGCTACATTACTCAGCTTTTGCTTTTTTTGGCTTAGCGGCTGCTTTTGGTTTTGCTTCAGCTTTTGGCTTAGCCGCCGCTTTGGCTGGTTTTGCGGCAGCTTTAGGCGCTACCGCTTTTTTAACAGAAGCCAAAGTCACAGATGCGTCACCGGCTAATGCTTTGATTGCAGCAGTTAAACGGCTCTTATGACGAGCAGCTTTATTTTTATGAATGATTTTTTTATCGGCAATGCGATCAATGATGCCAACATTCTCTTGGTATGAAGCTACTGCAGCAGCTTTATCACCTGTTTCAATCGCTTTAATCACTTTTTTAATTGCAGTACGCAAAGTAGAACGCAACGCTGCGTTGTGCGCATTCACTTTTACGGACTGGCGCGCGCGTTTGCGTGCTTGTGCGGTATTTGCCATGTTTGATTATCCTAATGCTGTAAGGGTATAAATACGAAACCGTGCATAATAATGTTTTTGTGTTTGTTTTGCAAGGTTTAATTATGTTTCTGCATGCAGCAACAAAGCCTAGCATGATAAAATCTCGCCATTAAAATAATTATCCATTCCATCTCTTCATGAACTTGCTCAAAGTCCTCGCCAAAGTAGGGAGTATGACGTTTGTCTCGCGCATTTTAGGCTTTGTGCGTGATACGCTGATTGCGCGTGCTTTTGGTGCGAGCATGCTGAGCGATGCGTTTATTGTAGCGTTTAAAATTCCCAATCTATTGCGGCGTATTTCAGCAGAGGGCGCATTCAGTCAGGCTTTTGTGCCTATTTTGGGGGAATATAAAACGCAGCGGGGGTTTGATGAAACGCATGCACTTATCAATCGGGTGGCCACTTGGCTAGGCCTGATTTTGGTGGTGGTGACGTTGCTGGGTATGTTAGCCGCACCGTTTATCGTGACATTGATTGCGCCTGGTTTTCAAGCCAACCCAGTCAAAATGCAACTGACGATTGAGCTGTTGAGAATTACCTTCCCTTATATCTTTTTTATCTCGCTGGTCTCGATGGCGGGTGGTGTGCTGAATACCTACAATAAATTTGGTATCCCCGCATTTACACCTGTATGGCTCAATGTATCTATGATTGCGGCGGTATTGTTCTTTGCCGATTATTTTGCAGAGCCCATCAAAGTATTGGCATGGGCCGTGTTTGTGGGTGGCTTTTTACAACTGATATTTCAAATCCCATTTTTAAAACAAATTGGCTTATTGCCCCGCTTGGACTTTAAGCGAGACGATGAGGGTGTCTGGCGCATATTGAAACTGATGGGACCTGCGTTGTTAGGCGTGTCTGTGGCGCAAATCTCATTGATTTTAAATACCATTTTTGCTTCGTTCTTGGCCACGGGCAGTGTGAGCTGGCTGTATTATGCAGATCGCCTGATGGAGTTCCCGACAGGGGTGTTGGGCGTTGCGTTGGGTACCATTTTATTGCCTAGTTTATCTAAAGCCTATGCCAGCAAAAACGAGAGTGAGTATGGCCAGCTATTGGATTGGGGTCTGCGGCTCACTTTTATTTTGGCGGCGCCAGCTGCAGTTGCACTTGCAATACTGGCAACGCCACTGGTCTGCACACTATTTTATTACGGTAAATTTACGCCAACAGACGTTGCTATGACGCAGCAAGCATTGATTGCCTATAGTGTTGGTTTACTGGGGATGATTCTAGTCAAGATTTTAGCGCCTGGTTTTTATGCACGGCAAAATATTAAAACACCCGTCAAAGTGGCTATTTTTACTTTGGTATTAACACAAGTCATGAATGTGATATTTGTCTATGTGTTGCATTTGAATCATGCAGGTTTGGCCCTTGCGCTTGGCTTGGGTGCCTGCGCAAACGCTGCATTGCTGTATTACCATTTGCGCAAATCAAAGTTATATCAGCCCCAAGCTGGCTGGTGGGTGTTTTTATTCAAACTCGCTTTTGCTTTGGCGGTGATGGGCACAGCATTACATGTTGCAATGGGTGACGCTGCAGCTTGGTTGCGGCTAAGTGTGCTTAACCGTCTGATACATTTGTCTTTACTGGTGGTGTTAGGCATGGGTGTCTATTTTGCGGTGTTATTTATCTTGGGTTTCCGCCCCAAAGATTTTTCGCGCAGAGCGCTCCATTAGCTTATGGACTTAGCACATGGACTTAACACTACGGACTTAACCTAATACTACGGACTTAATCTCAGGCCATTCATTTTGCAAGTATTCAGACATTCACCTACCACGCATCCAGCACCATTGGCATTGGCCATTGGTAACTTTGATGGTTTGCATTTGGGGCATCAGGCGTTATTGGCTAAATTGGTAGAGACTGCGCGTCAGTATCAAATCACACCTGCCGTGATGACCTTTGAGCCGCATCCACGCGAGTTTTTTACGCCACATAATGCGCCTGCGCGTTTATCCTCAATGCGTGAAAAGCTGGAATGCTTTGAAGAAGTAGGTGTGGAAAAAGTGTTCGTATGCCGCTTTAATCAAGCGTTTGCAGCCATTACTGCAGAAGCGTTTATGCAGGATGTTTTGCGCCATGATTTAAATGCCAATACGATTTTGGTGGGCGGCGATTTTTGTTTTGGCGCCAAACGTCAGGGCACTACACAAAGTTTTATTGATAATGGCTTTCAATTGGTTGATTTTCCACCAGTGCAAGTGACGGGCCAGCGCGTGTCCAGCACCTTAGTGCGGGAGGCTTTGGCGGCGGGCGATTTAATACGTGCTGAAGCTTTACTGGGCAGGCCTTACAGCATTAGTGGCAAAGTGGTGCATGGCGCAAAACTCGGGCGGCAATTGGGCTACCCCACGGCCAATGTGCACATGCGTCACGAACGGCCTGCATTAACCGGGGTTTATGCGGTAAAATTAGACGGTTTGAATGGCGTTGCTAATTTGGGTGTGCGGCCTACCATTGGCGGTGTGCCAAAGTTGATGTTGGAAGTATATGTCTTTGATTTTGATGGTAATTTGTATGATCGCCATGTGCATGTACAGTTTTTCCATAAAATTCGCGATGAAATGAAGTTTGAAAGTTTAGATGCACTCAAGGCACAAATTGCGCGGGATGCAAGCGCTGCAAAAGATTATTTTAAAAACCGTAGTTAAGAATATAGTTAAGAATTAAGTCATGACTGACAACAAAGATACCAAATACAAACTCAACTTACCGGAAACCAGTTTCCCCATGCGCGGCGATCTCGCCAAACGTGAACCGGCATGGCTGGCGCAGTGGCAAGCAAAAAAGCTGTATGAAAAAATCAGGACAGCGCGCAAGGGTGCAAAAAAATTCATTCTGCATGATGGCCCGCCGTACGCGAATGGTGATATTCACATTGGTCATGCCGTCAATAAAATCCTGAAAGACATCATTGTTAAATCCAAAACCATGAGTGGTTTTGATGCGCCTTATGTACCAGGCTGGGATTGTCACGGGTTACCCATTGAGTTGGTGGTGGAAAAAGCGCATGGCAAAAATATTGAGCCAGCCAAGTTCCGCGAGCTTTGCCGTGCTTATGCGGCTGAACAAGTGGAAAGACAAAAAAAGGATTTCGTGCGTTTGGGGGTGTTGGGTGATTGGGATCATCCTTACCTGACCATGGATTTTAAGACCGAAGCCGACATCATGCGTGCTTTGGGCAATATCTATCAAAATGGCTATCTCTATCAAGGCAGCAAGCCCGTGCATTGGTGTGTAGATTGTGGCTCTGCCTTGGCTGAGGCCGAGGTTGAGTATGAAGATGTGAATTCGCCCGCGATTGACGTTGGATTTAAAGTCAGTTTAAGCATGGCAGAGATTGTGGTGCGAGGTGGGCTCGATATTGAGAGTAAATCTTTAACGGAAGAACTTTGGTTAGAGAGACCTCTAGCAGTAATTTGGACAACTACCCCGTGGACATTGCCAGCCAATCAAGCGGTGAGTGTGCATCCTGAATTGGATTATGATTTTATCCAGACTAGTCGCGGTGTATTAATTTTAGCTCGCGCTTTGGCTGAAGCTACGCTTGCGCGCTATGGTGAAACAACCACCCAAGTATTAGCCTCATGCAAAGGGGCAAACTTAAAAGATTTATCTTTACAACACCCGTTCGATAACCGCCAAGTGCCTATCATTACTGGCGACCACGTGACGACTGAAGCGGGTACTGGCTTAGTCCACACCGCTGCTGCACACGGTAACGACGACTGGCTGGTGATGCGTGCCAATTTCCCTAATGAAAAACCACGCGTATTGATTGGTGGCGATGGTAAATTCTTTACCAGTGATTTGGTCGAGTTTGCGGAAATTCGTGGCTTAAGTCGCCAAGAAGCGAACAAAGTGATTTTGGCCAAGATGCAAGAGAATGGCACCTTGTTGGCCAATGCACGTTTGAATCACAGTTTTCCACATTGCTGGCGCCATAAAACGCCGTTGATGCAATTGGCCACACACCAATGGTTCATTGGTATGAATGCACAAGATGCAAACGGCAAGTCTTTACGAGAGCATGCCAATCACGCAGTGGATGCGACTGAATTTTTCCCAAGTTGGGGACGCGCACGCTTAGAGGCGATGATTAAAAGCCGTCCAGATTGGTGTGTATCGCGCCAGCGTAACTGGGGCGTGCCAATGCCATTATTTGTGCATAAAGAAACAGGCGAATTGCATCCGCAAACGCCAGCGCTGCTAGAAAAAGCCTGCTTGCAGGTTGAGCAACAAGGGGTTGAGGCTTGGTTTAGCCTGGATGGCGCAGCTTTCTTAAACGCCAACGCGCCAGAGAATGCAGATCAGTACAAAAAAGTAACGGATACTTTAGACGTCTGGTTCGATTCTGGATCCACGCATGCTGCAGTATTAAAGCGTCGCCCCGAATTGCAGTTCCCAGCTGACTTATATCTCGAAGGTTCAGATCAGCATCGCGGCTGGTTCCAATCTAGTTTACTGACGGGTTGTGCCATTGATGGCCGTGCGCCGTATCACGCATTGCTAACGCATGGCTTTGTGGTGGATGGCGCTGGTCACAAAATGAGTAAATCTAAAGGCAACGTAGTTGCGCCGCAAAAAGTAATGGATACCTATGGTGCGGATATTCTACGTTTATGGGTGGCCAGCACGGACTACTCAGGCGAGTTAACGATTTCTGATGAAATCTTAAAACGTGTGGCAGATAGCTATCGTAAGATTCGCAATACCTTGCGCTTCTTATTAGCGAATGTGGCTGATTTTGATGCAAGCACACAGTCTGTATCCTATGAAAACTTATTAGAAATTGACCGATATGCGCTAGGATTATTGAGCGAGCTTTCCAATACCTGTCATGGCGCATATGACGTGTATGAGTTGCATCGCGTGGCGCAAGCCTTGCAGCATTTCTGTGCCGAAGATTTAGGGGCTTTCTACTTAGATATTCTGAAAGACCGTCTGTATACCAATGCAGAAAATTCGCATGACCGACGTGCAGCGCAAACCGTGCTGTTAAAAATCACACAAGTGTTGGCTGGCTTGATGGCGCCTATTTTGAGCTACACTGCAGAAGAAATTTGGCAAACGCTGACACCTAATACCGAAGACTTTGTAGTGCTACACAATTGGGCAGATAGCCAAGATGTGATTAGTGCAACCGAGCATGCTGATTATGCGACTTCACTTAAAACGAGGTGGGAAGCTATTCGAAACTTGCGTGCAGATGCAATGAAACATATTGAGTTATTGCGTTCAGAAGGTAAAGTTGGATCTTCGTTGCAAGCGGAAATCACAATCAATGTAGATGGCTCCACCTATGATGCAATAAAAGATGTAGCTGAGGATTTGCGTTTCGTGATGATTACGTCAAAAGCAACTTTACAAAATATTTCTGAGTTTAAGGACTCGTCAACTGCTACAGTGTCAGTGATTGCTTCGTTGAATAAAAAATGTGACCGTTGCTGGCATTATGTGGCCGACGTAGGCAGTCATGCTGATCATCCCACCATTTGTGGTCGTTGCGTCAGCAATATCTCTGGCAAATCACAGTCACGCAAATATGCATAAATGGCTAAGTATTAGCGCGGTGGTGATTGCGCTGGATTTATATACCAAGCACTTGGTGCAGCAGGCGTTTGCCTATGGTGAGCATCTAGCAGTGACGCCATTTTTTGATTTGGTGCGTTACCATAATGAAGGCGCTGCTTTCAGCTTTTTGGCAGATGCGGGTGGCTGGCAGAAGTGGTTTTTTACTGCAATTTCTGTCGTGGCGTCTGTCGTCATTGTCTATCTGTTAAAAAAGAATGCGAACAACAAACTTTTTTGCTGGGGGCTGGCCTTAGTATTAGGTGGCGCATTAGGTAATTTATATGACCGCATTACGCTAGGCTATGTGGTTGATTTTCTGTATTTTTACTATCAACAGTTTGCATGGCCGGCATTTAATGTAGCCGATAGTGCTATTTGTGTAGGTGTGGGGCTTTTGCTGCTAGACAGCGTTGTTAACAATAAAACACAACAATAAGAATATTGCTAGGCTCGTACCAGGCGAGCCAAAAGGGGTGATATGCCGGATTGGAAAAAACTGATTGAAGGTAAGATCGCGCTAGCCAAAAAAGGCCGGTTGCTGGGGAATAAAGCCAGCAAGCCTAGTGAAAATGCACGTATTCCATCAGGTCAAAAGCAAGTCACTAACTTTCCCGTACTTGATTTGGGCATTCGCCCCAACGTCAATACCACTAACTGGTCGCTGCGCATCTATGGCTTGGTTGAGCATGAGCTGAACCTAAAATGGATGGATTTCCGTGACCTGCCGCAAATTAAAGATACCTCAGACTTTCACTGTGTGACACGCTGGAGCCAATTAGACATGGATTGGGAAGGCGTTTCTGCACGCGAGTTGTTGATGCAGGCGAACCCGTTGCCGAATGCTAAATTTGTTACTTTGCATAGTTACGATGGCTATACCACTAACCTACCGTTGGAAGCCTTGTTGGACGATGATGTCATCATTGCGCATAGTGTATTTGGTAAATCGCTCACTGCAGAGCATGGCGGGCCGGTGCGTATGGTAGTGCCAAAACGCTATGCCTGGAAAAGCGCAAAATGGCTAAAAAGTATTGAGTTGCATGAATTTGACCGCCCCGGTTTTTGGGAAGTGCGCGGCTATCACAATGATGCGTTTCCATTTTTAGAGCAGCGCTTTACGGATGACGATTATTAGTTGACGGTTTTGTGACAAGAAACTGCAAATCTTAGTCTGATTGGCGCATGGATTGATGTGTGTAGCGTAGGTAATATCAGAGGCTGTTTTGTCTTAAAGTCTCATGCCATGAAAGCTGTATCCAAACTTGTTTTTGTTGTTGCTATGACAATCTTTCCTGCCATCGCAACAGCTTCTATTGAAACATTGAACCTTAGCTGCTCTTCTAATTTGGTAGTGTCCACAGAAAATGGCTATCAAGCAAACTGTGATGGAGATTTTATCTTTTACAGTGGTACGTTGAGGGATGATATATCTATTAGACTATTTTCTCTTGGGATGTTGAATATCAAGTCAAATGTCAGTCTGATTGCGCCGTTAATCGAGCTGTCTGGATCGTCTGGTTTTATAGAGTCAGGTGCTATCTTAGATGCAGGTTATACTGGTTTGCCAAATAACAATCCTGAAATTCTGATACCTCATGTGGGTGTTATCAAAGACCCTTTTATCCTATCTCAAGATTCTCTTATTCTATCTCAAGTCCCCGAGCCTACTAATTTAAGTATGCTAGCGCTGGGGTTGTTGGGTGTCAGTTTAGTTGCTCGCCGTAAGGCCAAATAGTACTAAGCTTTACTCGGTATTAACTTCTTACCCAACTCAAATAACGCAACACAAATCGCACCTACTTTTAAGCCGATAATCCCATCAATGATGATCGGTGAAATTACAGACAACGCGCCTCCCACCACTGGTAGTGTTTGTAAATAACCTGAGATGTCCTCGGTGAAATGGTGAAGCACGGGGATACTATGGCCGATAATGCTGCCACCCACCATAAACATGGCGGCAGTACCTAAAATAGAGAGTAAGCGCATTAAGTACGGTGTGACTGCGAGTAGCTTTTCACCCACTTTGCGCTGCACTTGGCGATACACGCTTTGCCCTTTTTTCAGCATTAAATGCAAGCCTAAGTCATCTAACTTAACAATGCCTGCCACCAAGCCATATACGCCTACCGTCATAATGATAGCAATGGCCGAGACCACAGCCACTTGTTTACCAAAGCTGGCAGCAGCTACTGTGCCCAAGGCAATGACAATGATTTCTGCCGATAAAATAAAGTCGGTGGTAATCGCCCCTTTGATTTTTTCTTTTTCCAGCGCAACTAAATCTACGTTGGCATCTTCAACCGCATGCGCCAATGCGGATTGATGGGCTGCGTCTTCCTCTTTATGCAAGAATTTATGCGCGATTTTCTCAAATCCCTCAAAGCACAAAAATGCGCCACCAATCATTAACAGGGTTGGGATAATCCAATGAATGCCGAATTTAGCCGAGAAATAACTCAGTAATAAGGCTGTGGGGACTAAGATAAGTTTGTTGATAAACGAGCCTTTGGCCACAGCCCACACCACAGGTAATTCACGCTCTGCTGCCACGCCGGAGACTTGTTGGGCATTTAACGCCAGGTCATCGCCCAATACGCCGGCGGTCTTCTTAGCCGCCACTTGGGTCATGACAGAAACGTCATCTAAAATCGTTGCAATGTCGTCTAAAAGTGCAAGTAAGCTACCAACGGCCATCATATTCCCAGGATTGATTATAGAAGTTTTGAATTTTACGCGACTAGGGCTAAAATGCGCGTATGTTGTCGCAAAAATTATTCCGCTGGATGCATCGTATCGCGTTGATCGCGATGATGTTTGCGTCGCTGGCACCTAGCGTATCGCACGCGCTGGCCGGGCAAGGCAGCACGAGCGGATTTTTGCAGGAAATTTGTAGCACTGGCGGCAAAAAACTATTTATTCAAGTGATGACTACGCAAGGCAACACCTTGCAAGCTGGTTTGGATGTCAAACCAAGTAGTCAGCCAGCGTCTATCAGTCATCACCTTAATCATTGTCCGTTTTGCCATGCCGGCACTGCGGATGTTGCATTACCCAGTTTTAACCCAGCATTTGCACTGTATTTAGCAGCACAAGAAAAAGCCGTTCGCTTTGATTATGCTGCGCCAGTGCAACTCCATTTTGTCCACACTGCGCATCCCACGCGCGCACCTCCCGTTTTACTCTAAAAATAAATCACTGCATTGCACCCGATGATTGTGGGTGCGTTTTATATTTTTTGGAGTAACACACCATGTTAAAACAACAAGGTTTAAACAAACAGATTTTAACTGCTGTATTAGCAGTGCTGCCGGCGCTGGCATATGCCGACCACAACGAAGCCATTGAATTAGATGATATTCACGTGACCGGCACCATTGATAGCCGGATCATCAAACATCCTGCAACGGTAGAGACATACACCAAGCAGCAGATTCAAGAGTCCGTCAATGCGACTACCTCGCAACAAACGCTCAAATACTTACCCAGTTTTCAGGTGCGTGAGCGCTATATTGGTGATCGTAATGGACCTTTAGCCACACGTACTACAGGCACGCTCTCTAGTGCACAAACCATGGTGTATGCCGATGGCATTTTGCTGTCCAATTTGTTGGGTAACTCGTTCAGCTTTCCGCCACGCTGGGGCATGGTCAGCCCAGAGGAAATTGAGAGTGTGAGCATTTTATACGGCCCATTTTCAGCGCTGTATGCGGGTAACTCGTTTGGCGGAGTGGTGAGCATGAACACCCGCATGCCGACCAAATTTGAAGCGCATGCCACAGCACAGGCATTTGCACAGAGTTTTGAGTTGTACGGTACCGACAAAACCTTTAAGGGCAATCACGAGACCGCTTCATTTGGCGATAAAGTTAACGACTTGAGTTTTTGGCTAGGCGTAGACCGTTTGGAAAATGAGAGTCAGCCAATGCAGTTTGCCAATGCACTGCTATCGACCACTGCGCCTGCTGGTGCGCCGGTAGTGACAGGTGCTTATTCGGACCGCAATGAGAGAAACCAAAACAGAGTAACCTTTGGTGCGACAGGCATAGACCATACCGAACAACTGAATGTGAAGCTAAAGG
>Ga0208758_100313_pt1 | contig 17805 bp, 15 predicted proteins | sample LakWasM116_HOW13_2_FD_183930 | JGI IMG/M metagenome (GOLD analysis project Ga0208758, IMG submission 183930) | Freshwater sediment methanotrophic microbial communities from Lake Washington under simulated oxygen tension - Sediment Metagenome... | ecosystem: Environmental > Aquatic > Freshwater >...
CGTCCGCCCCCGCGTCGAGCCCCTCGATGCGCTGGGCCACGGCATCACGTGCGGTGGCCACCAGCACCGGGGTGCGGTTCTTGCGCGCCCGCAGGTCGCGCAGCACGGCCAGGCCGTCGCGCTTAGGCAGGCCCAGGTCGAGCAACACAAGGTCGTAGGGCTGGGTGCGCAAGGCCGTGTCAGCGGCGTCGCCATCGCGCGCCCAGTCCACCGCGTAGTGTTCGGCACGCAGCAGGTCTTGCACGGCTTCGCCGATCATGGGGTCGTCTTCAACGAGGAGCAGGCGCATGGGGGCAAGCAGCGCGAATGGATCGGGATTGAGCTAAATCGAAACACCAAGCAGCCTGCGAGCGACGCGCTCGAAGGAAGCAAACGATTCATCGAAATGGGGCTTGAAGTTGCCATAGATCAGTGGCAGCAGATTCAACTCGTATTCCGCACGCGTTTGTGCATCCGCTCTCACCTGGTTAAGCGCCCTTTCGAGCACAGCGACAGGGGCCGCTGCAAAATCCGGCTGTTGCCTGCCAAATTCGGCCACATCCCCGGCAAGCAGTTCGTTGAACGCCGGTGCGCAGACATCGACGATGTCGGGATCGTGCGTGACGATGCAGTGCGCGTCGTAGATGTGACGCACCAGTGCGGTGTCCCATGTCTGCTGCATTTGGCCAGAACGGTGCTGCGCAAATCTGCGCAAAAACGACAGGACTTTCTCGGCCAGCGTTTCAGCCACCGAGATCGTCAACACATCAAAAGACGCCCCCTTGGTGCCGGCCAAACGATCGGCAAGCGCACACAGCGGAATTTCCGCTGTCGGCAGCACCGGCGCACGCACAGTAAATTCAAGTTGTAAATTCGGTCGCAGCCCGGTGCTGGCAGGGTATCTATGCCCGTAGGACCACTGAGAGTGCATGTAGCGGTATTCGTTGAGCGCAATCGCTCTCTCAGCATCTTCGACCAAGCCAACGTCAGCAAGTGCACGGGCCACACGTCCACGAACTTCGTCGCCGAGATAGCGTTTGAGTTTGGTGCGACTTAGCGCTTTTCCCGCATCCGTCAGCACCACTTTGAGGTCAGCATCTTCAGACATGCGCTCAATCAGGCCGTGGGCTTTCGACAAGCTGGTGCCACCACAGAACACAAGCTTGACGCATTCGAACTGCAAGCCGAAGATCGCCCGGAGCGCATCGGTCAAATGCTCGTCCTTTTCCAGCAATGACGCGGTGATGCCATCGAGGCTTGATTCAGCGACCAGCGCTTCGATCAGCTCGGCGCGATCGTTGGCAAGCACCCTCATGTGCGCTCGTATTGGACCAACTTGCCGTTGAAACCCAGCTTGCGCTGGATGCGGCGTTTGCCCGTGTTGAGAACGATGCCCGATGGCAGCTGAGTGCTAGCGCCAGCGTTGTACTCGCGGGTCTGACGAGACTGTCCTACCTGGATACCGAACTTTTTCAGCACTTCAGGGGCCAAGACTTCTAAGGGCTTTGCAGGAATCGGCTTGCCAGTCAGCACGCTGGGCTTGGCTTTCGCATAGACGCCCACCCCGAGCTTGACCAACACGCCTTCGTCCTGGAGCTCCACAAGCGCTCGGCCCACTTGCGCTGGACTGCCAAGAGCGTCGAACTCCGCACGCAGAAAGACATCTGCGTTGCGATTTGCAAGGGAACGCTTGAGGCGATTCACGACGTCCATGGTGCAACTCCTACTTATTGACCTTAGTATGCCATTCACCATAAACCATTGAAATATATACATCTTTTCGCAATAGCAACGCTCATTCACCCCCAACAAAAGGAGAGGCCGCACAAGCGGCTACTTCCCGCCGGAAAAGTCACCCAAGTCGCACCGGCACAAAGATCTTGTTGCCGTCGCGCGCGATCAGCAGCGCCACCGACTTGCCTGCCTTGGCCATGGCCGCGCGCACCTGCTCGATGTTTTTGGCGGGTGCGCCGTTGATGGCCAGCAGCACGTCGCCCGGCTGCACACCGGCGGCCGCAGCGGGGCCACGCGCCTGCTCAATCACCAGGCCCTCGCTCACGCCCACCTCCTGGCGCTCCTCGCGCTCCAGCGGGCGCAGCGACAGGCCCAGCTGGCCCTTGCCCACGGCATCGTCGTTCCGCGCCTGTTTGGTGGCCTTGTCGCTGGCGTCGCCCAGGGTGGCGGTCAGCTCCACGGGCTTGCCCTGGCGCCACACCGAGAGTTTGGCCTGCTGCCCGGGCTGGGCCTGGCCCACCCAGGCGGGCAGGTCGCCCGAGGCCACGATGGGCTGGCCGTCCACCTGGCGGATCACGTCGCCCGCCTGCAGGCCCGCCTTCTCTGCGGGGCTGCCCTTGCTGACACTGGCCACCAGCGCGCCTTCGGGCTTGTCGAGGTTGAACGACTCGGCAAACGCCTGGTTCACCTCTTGCACCGCCACGCCCAGTTGCGCGTGGCGCACCTTGCCCGTAGCGACGATCTGGTCCTTGATCTTGGCGGCCAGCTCAATGGGGATGGAGAAGGACAGCCCCTGGTAGCCGCCCGAGCGGCTGTAGATCTGCGAGTTGATGCCGACCACCTCGCCCCGGGCGTTGAACAACGGGCCACCGGAGTTGCCGGGGTTCACCGCCACGTCGGTCTGGATGAAGGGCACCAGGCTGTCGTCGGGCAGCGAGCGGCCCTTGGCGCTGACCACGCCGGCGGTCACGCTGTTTTCAAAGCCGAAGGGCGAGCCGATGGCCAGCACCCATTCGCCCACCTGCAGGTCGCGTGTGCTGCCCAGGCGCACCGTGGGCAGATCTTTGGCGTCGATCTTGAGCACGGCCACGTCGGTCTTGGGGTCGGCGCCCAGCACCTTGGCGCGGAACTCGCGCCGGTCGGTGAGTTTGACGGTGACATCGCTCGCGCCCTTGACCACATGAGCGTTGGTCAACACCAGGCCGTCAGGGCTGACGATGAAGCCGGAGCCCTGACCGTGCGTGGGCACGCTGGGCTGTGCCTGGGGGCCCGCGCCGCCCGGAAAACCGAACTGGCGGAAGAATTGGTAGAACGGATCGTTCGGGTCCATCTGCGGGCCCCGGCCCTGGCGCGCGGCGGGCTGGCCTTCGTCTTCGCCGTCGTCATCGGCCATCGCGGTCTTGGTGCTGCCCGTCACGCTGATGTTGACCACCGCCGGGCCGTTCTGCGCGGTGATCTGCGCAAAGCTGGGCAGCGCGCCGCCGGGGGCTGCCGGAGTCTGCGCCACGATAGCGGGGGGCGGCGTCAAGGCGCGGGCCTGGTGCCCGGTGATGAGGCCCGCGCCCATGGCGCCCACGGCACCGGCGGCCACCAGGGCCAGGATGAGGCGGCGGGGGGTGGAGGTCAGCGTGGTCGTGTTCATGGTGGTATGCCTTTTCCATCGGAGTTGCGATGGAAGGCAGTGTGGGCACGCACGCTTAGACGAAACTTAGGCGCCACCAAGAGGCGCCGGGAGGGGCCGCGCAGGACTCGAAGATGGCCGTGGCGGCCACAGGCTACGCCGCCCCGCGCCCCTTCTGGCTCTCGAAGTAGACCACCTTGCGCGCGCGCATCACGTCGCCCAGCGGGCGGTGCGCCGCCAGGGCCTGCCAGGGGTCGAACACGGCAGCCTCGACCTGCGCGGCCAATGTGGGGTCGGCTGCAGGGTCTTGGCGGGGCAAGGTCAGCCGGGCCACGGTGGTGTAGGGCGTGGGCCAGTCCACGCTGGCGTCTTCAATGGGGGTGCTGGCTTCGTCCACAAAGGGCTGCAGCTGCAGGTCCCACACCAAGTCCTGCTGGCGCAGGCGGGCGGAAAACTCGGCGTTCCAGTCGTCCTGCACCTGGGTGACCGGCGCGCCGTTGGAGACATGGGGCACCAGGCGCACACGCACCGCATACGGCCCGCACGCAATGGGCGCGGCGCTGTGCACGGCATGCGCGGCAAATCCGCCAAAGGGCCGCCCAAAGGTCTTGACCGTCTTGGCGATCTGCCTGGCGGCCCCCAGCAGCCCGTGGCGCTGCACCAGAAACTTGATCAGCGCGCCACCCCCATGCGATGCCGCCACCACAAAGTCCACAAACTCGCCACTTTGGGGGAAGGCAAACTTCTCCTGGTTGATGAGCAGGAAGTCCTGGCTTTTGGCGGGCCCGTTGCCCAGGGCGGAATCGCCCTGCACCCCCAGCACGCTGAAGGCAAAGCCACGGATGTCTGGCTTGCGGTCGGAGGTGGTGTCCATGCCGCCGTTGCTCAGCCGCACCCGCACTTCGTATGACCCGGGCTGCGCAAACAGCCCCTGGGCCGCAAACGCGGGCAGATCGCCCAGCACCTCCAGCTGGCCCCGGGCAGCCGTGAGCTGCTTGCGGTGCAGGCCCCTCCCCTTGCCGTATTTCTGCGACTTGCGTGCCTGCAACTCGGCAAACTGGCGCGCATACCCGGCAAAGCGCTGCGCTTCGTCGGGAGCCACCACTTCTTTCCAGCCGGTGCTGGGGGTGTAGCGTGTGTCCATGGGCCACCTCGTTTGAAAGCCAGCGCGCATGGTAGCGCGCCGCACGCCAAACCGCCCCCCCTGCCGCCACCGCGCTACAGGCTCAAAAAACGGTACACGATGGCCCCCTGCACCGCCTCGCCCGGTTCCAGCCACCGCACCGGAAAGGCGGGGTGGTTGGGCGCATCGGGGTACTCCATGGGCTCCAGGCAAATGCCGTCGCCCGGCTGCCAGAGCCAGCCGCCCGGCCCTGTCCCACGCCCCCGGTCCCGCGCGGGGTCGGCCTTGAGGCCATGGCCTGCATACACCTGCACGCCGGGCGCGGTGCTCCAGACCTCCATGGCGCGGCCACTCACGGGCTCGCTGAGCAGCGCGGCCAGGCGCAGGCCGGTTGTGGTGGTGGATGCCGCCGGGGCGGCGTGGGATGCAACGGGCTCATCCAGCACCAGGTAATGGTCCAGACCACCGGCGAAGGCCAGTTGCTCATGGGGCGCTGCGATGGCCTCTTCCACACGGCGGGCCTGGCGAAAGTCGAACGGTGTGCCCGGCACACCTGCCAGCGCACCCATGGGGCACACATCGGCGGCCAGTGGCACATAGCGGCTGGCGGGCACCTGCAGGCGGTGGCCATGGGTGCTGCCCTGGCCTGCCAGGTTGAAGAACGCATGCCCCGTGAGGTTGAGCACCGTGGGCGCGCGCAGCGCCTGGGCCGTCCAGGCCATGTGCAGCGCGTTGTCGGCCGTGACCTGCAGGTGCAGCTGCACATACACATCGCCGGGTACGCCATCGTCTTCGGTGCGAAAGGTGTGGCTCAGGGTGAGTGCATCGGCCTGCACCCCATCCACCGCAAACACCTGGAAGCGGCTGCCACGCGGCCCGCCGTGGTGGTGGTGTGGGCCGCTGTTGGTGGGCAGCTGCAGGTGCGAGCCATCGGGCAGGGTGAGCCTGCCCGCACGCAGCCGCCCGGCCCAACGACCAATGAGTGCACCCATGGAGAGCTGGCCGTCCAGATAGCCCTGCAGGCTGTCATAGCCCAGCGCCACATCGGCCAGACCGCCCTGCCCGTCGGGCACCGCCACCTGCACCAGTCGCGCGCCGTAGTTGCTCACGGCAACCTGCAGGCCGCCTGCGCCCCGCAGGGTGAACAGATCGGTGCGCTGACCATGCAGGTCGCGCTGGAATGCCTCGCGGGAGAGTGTGTAAGCCATGCGCCGAGTCTATTTGGTGGCGCTGGCCACATCGCGCGTGACCAGCCAGATGCCCACGCACACCAGCACCAAGGCCAGCAGGTTTTTCCACTCCCACAGTGCCTCGCCCAGGAACAGCGCCGACAGTGCCGCGCCAAAGATCGGCACCGTGAAGTTGAACACCGTGACCTGGCTCACGCGGTTGTGCTTGAGCAAAATGCTCCACAGCGAGAACGCGGCCGACGACAGCAGCGCCAGGTACGCCAGCAGCGCGGCCGAGGCCCAGGTGAAGCCCGTGAGCGAACCACCCAGCGCCCAGCCGATGGCCAGCAGCGCCGCGCCACCGATGCCCAGCTGCCAGCCGGTCATCACCACCGAGTCCATGCGCTGTGACACCTGTTTGCCGTAGATGCTGGCAGCGGCCAGCACGAACGCGGCGATCACGACGAAGCCTTCGCCCAGCAGCGTGACGTCCAGATCCAGCGTGCCACGCCCCAGGTTCACCACCATCACGCCCGCAAAGCCCACCAGGCAGCCCCACAGCTTGGCGTGGCTGAGGCGGTCGTTGTGATAGACCCAATGGGCCAGCAGCACGCTGAAGAAGGTGCCGGTGGCGTTCATGATGGAACCCTTGACCCCCGTGGTGTAGGCCAGCCCCACGTAGAAGAAAACGTACTGCAGCGTGGTCTGCGACAGCCCCAGCACCACCAGCTGGCGCGCGCTGCCCGCACCCAGGTTCACGACGGCCTTGCGCTGGCTTAGCGCCCAGGCCAGCAGGATGAGCCCCGCCCCCAGGAAGCGCCAGCCCGCGAACACCAGCTGCGAGGGGATGTCGCTGCGGGCAATGCCAAACCAGGCGTAGCCAGTTTTGATGGCGGGGTAGGAGCTGCCCCAGAGCAGGCAGCACAGCAGCGCCAGCGCCACCACGACCTTGCGGTCGGAAAATCGGGTGTGACCCATGGGATTCGCCTTTCTCAAGTGAAAAAGCCCGTGCGACGACGGGCTGTAGGGCTGAGGTTGGGGAAGACCGTCTCGTACCGATCTGCATCCCCAAAACCCCAACCGTTCACGCTGAGCCTGTCGAAGCGCCGCGCAAGGCTTCGACAGGCTCAGCCCGGACGGTTGGCTGGATGGGCGGGAGTTCCGATCAAAGCCCCTATCAGGTCACCGGCGCCGGATTGAACAGCACCAAGGCGTTGTGCAGTTGCCACTGCTCCGCCCAGGTCTTCTTGCGGCCGCTGGCCACGTCGAGCAGCAGGCGGAACATCTCCCAGCCCAGGTCTTCGATGGTGGCCTCGCCGTCGGCGATCTTGCCGGCGTTGATGTCCATCAGGTCGTGCCAGCGGCGCGCCAGGTCGCTGCGCGTGGCGACCTTGACCACGGGGCATTCGGCCAGGCCGTAGGGCGTGCCCCGGCCGGTGGTGAACACATGCAGGTTCATGCCGGCGGCCAGCTGCAGCGTGCCGCAGATGAAGTCGCTGGCGGGCGTGGCGGCATACACCAGGCCACGCTGGTCACGGCGCAGCTTCTCGCCGGGGGCCAGCACGTGGGAGATGGGCGCAGTGCCGCTCTTGATGATGGAACCCATGGCTTTTTCGGCAATGTTCGACAGCCCGCCCGCCTTGTTGCCCGGCGTGGTGTTGGCGGCGCGATCGACGCGGCCACGGTCCAGGTAGCGGTCATACCAGCCCAGCTCGCGCACTATCGATTCGGCCACTTCGGGCGTGGCGGCGCGGCTGGTGAGCTGCTCGACCGCATCGCGTACCTCGGTGTTCTCGCTGAACATCACGGTGGCACCGGCGCGCACCAGCAGGTCGGCACAAAAGCCGACGGCGGGGTTGGCGGTGACGCCCGAGAACGCATCGCTGCCGCCGCACTGCACGCCCAGCACCAGCTCGCTAGCCGGGATGGTCTCGCGGCGACGCGCGTTCAGGCGTTCAAGGTGCGGACGCGCGCTTTGCACGATGTGGTCGAGCATGGACATGAAGCCCACATGCTCGTCGGCCTGCAGACACACCGTCTCGGGGCCCAGTGCGGCGTCACGCTCGTCAGTGATAGGGAAGCTGCCCGGGGGCAACAGACGGTCGGGCTGCAGCTTCTCGCAGCCCAGGCTGACCACCATGACCTCGCCGCCGAAGTTGGGGTTGAGGCTGATGTTGCGCAGCGTGCGGATGGGGATGATGGCGTCCGGCGCATCAATGGCCACGCCGCAGCCATAGGTGTGTTCGAGGCCGATCACGTCATCGACCTGCGGAAACAAAGGCAGCAGCTCGGCCTTGATGCGGCGCACCGCGTTGGCCACCACACCCGCCACGCACTGTACGGTGGTGGTGATGGCCAGGATGTTGCGCGTGCCCACCGAGCCATCGGCGTTGCGGTAGCCCTCAAAGGTGTAGCCTGTGAGCGGCTCCAGCACCGGCGGCTTCACCGTGGCCATGGGCAGGCCTTCGAGCGCGCGGGCCGAGGGCATCTGGAGCAGGCGTTCATGCACCCAGCTGCCGGCCGGGATGTCTTTGAGCGCATAGCCGATGGGCACGTTGTAGCGGCGCACCACGCCGCCTTCGGCAATGTCTACCAACGCCACCTTGTGGCCCTGGGGCACCTTGTCGCGCAATGTGATGCCTGCGCCGGGCACATGGGTGGGCAGCACCGTGCCAGCAGGCAGGCCCCCGTCGTTGGCAACGATGGCAACGTTGTCCTGGGCGTGCATGCGGATGGTGAGGGGGAGTCGCGTCAGGTCGTTCACTTCAATAATTCCACTTCAAGGTTTTGCACCACCAGCCTGGGGCTGGCGGAGCGCACTCATCCGCCCGATTTCAGCACCAGATCCGGCAGCCACATCGAGAACTGGGGCACGTAGGTCACGAGCATCAGTGCGACGATAAGCGCGCTGTAGAACGGCCAGATGGTCTTCATCACTTCGCCCACGCTGATGCCTCCGATGGTGCAGCCAATGAACTGCGTGGTGCCCACCGGTGGTGTGTTCAGCCCGAGCGCGCAGTTGATCAGGATCACGATACCGAACTGCTCCGTACTCATGCCGAACTGCTGACAGATCGGCAAGAAGATGGGAGTGCAAATCAGGATGGTCGCGGCCATGTCCAGGAACGTGCCCAGAATGAACAGGATGATGTTCACGCTCAGGAAGATGACCCAGGGTGAGGTGCTCATGGACTTGAGCGCCTCACCGGTGAGTTCTGCCACGCCGTACAGACCGATCAGGTAGCCGAACATCGACGAGATGCCGATCAGCAGCAGCACAGTGCCCGTGGTCTTGACGGCCTTGGAGGCCGCCTTCAGAAACTGCTCGCGCGTAAGCTTCTTGTAGACGAACACCGACAGCAGCAACGCCCATATCACCGCCACCGAGGCAGATTCCGTGGCCGTGAACGCCCCCGACAAGATGCCTGCAATGATGATGACCACCACCGCCAGCCCCGGGACCGACGCCCTGAACGAGATCCACACGATCTCCCAGCCTGGGAACGTGCCCGCAGGGTAGCCGCGCTTGACGGCCACCAGGTAGGCCGCGAGCAGGTTGCAGACGGTCAGCAGCAGCGCAGGCACGATGCCCGCCAGGATCAGCGCCGCAATGCTCACCTTGCCGCCGGCCGCCAGCGTGAAGATGATCAGGTTGTGCGACGTGGGCATCAGCGCGCCCACCAGCGAGGCGTGCGTGGTCACGTTGACTGCGTAGTCGGCGTGGTAGCCCTCTTTCTTCATCTGCGGAATCAGCACCGCACCCATGGCGGACACGTCGGCCACGGGCGAGCCCGAGACGCCGCCGAACAGCGTGCAGGCCAGCACGTTGCTCATGCCCAGCCCGCCGCGCACATGGCCGGCCACGCTCTTGGCAAACACCACGATGCGATCGGCGATGCCGCCGTACATCATGATTTCGCCCGCAAAGATGAAGAACGGAATCGCCAAAAACGAGAACGGGTTCATGCCCGAAATCATTTGCTGGAAGCCCACCGCCAGCGGCAGGCCTTCATACAGGATGGTGGCCAGCGACGACAGGCCGATGGAAAACGCCACGGGCACGCCCAGCAGCAGCAGAAGCGTGAAGGTCACGCACAGAATGGTCAACGCCATGATGGTGGAATCTTTGTAGGGACGTGAGGGTGCAGCAGGCAGACGAGAGGGCTTAGTGCCAAGCCGGCTCGACCTCGGTGCCACGCAGGATGGCGAGGATGTGCTCCAGCGAGAACATGGCCACCAACACACCGGCCATGGCGGGTGGGACGTACTTGAAGGCTTCGGAGATGCCCAGCGTGGGGATCTTGTAAGGAGCCACCGATTCGGCCAGAACTCCGCAGTTCCAGGCCATGACCACGCCGAACAGCAGCACCAGCGCATGGATGAGCAGTTCGAGCTTGACGCGCAGCCAGTCTGGCGCCAGCACCAGGAAAGACTCCAGGCCGATGTGGCCTGCATCGCGCACACCCACGGCCATGCCCAGCATAGTGACGTACAGCACCAGCAGCACCGCACCACTCTCGGCCCAGGTCGGTGTGTTATTGAAAATGTAACGACCAATGACCTGATAGAGCACAGCGCAGACCAGCAGCACCAGCCCTGCCACCCCCAGTTGCAGACAAGAGCGCGCAATGAAGGCGCAAAGACGCGTGTACATAGAGAACATTCAGAAAACGAAAAGAGGGACCTGCCGCAAGACGCACAGCCCCGCGGCATGGAACGCCAGGATTACTGCACCGCGTCAATGCGCTTGACCATGTCCTGGAGCTTGGGGTCCTTCAGGAACTTGTCGTAGACCGGCTTCATTGCCGTCTTGAAGGCAACCTTGTCAATCTCCACGATTTGCGCGCCAGCAGCCTTCACCGTGGCCAGGGACTTTTCTTCACGCTCGTCCCAGATCTTGCGCATGAAGCCCACCGATTCCTTGGCAGCAGCGCGGATGGCCTTTTGCTCGTCGGCGCTCAGGGTGTCCCACACGCGCTTGCTGAACAACAGGATCTCGGGCGCCATCGAGTGCTCGGTCTTGTTGAAGTACTTGGCCACCTCGAAGTGGCGCGAGCTTTCGTAGCTGGGGTAGTTGTTTTCGGCCGCATCCACCAGCCCGGTCTTGAGCGCGGTGTAGACCTCGCCAAACGGCATGGGGGTGGCGTTGGCGCCCATGGCTTCAAGCAGCGAGACCCACAGGTCGCTCTGCTGCACGCGCACCTTCAGGCCCTTGACGTCGGCCAGGGTCTTGACGGGCTTCTTGACGGTGTAGATGGAGCGTGCGCCGGAGTCATAGAACGCCAGGCCCACGAAGCCCTGCGATTCGCAGTCCTTCAGGATCTCGTCGCCGATGGCACCGTCCAGCACCTTGCGCATGTGTTCCTTGTCACGGAACAGGAAAGGCATGGTGGGCACCATGGTGGCGGGGCAGATGTTGTTCATGGGCGCGACGTTCACGCGCGTCATGGCAATCGCACCCAGCTTGGTCTGCTCGATGGTGTCCTTCTCGATGCCCAGCGAACCCTTGGCATACACCTTGATGCTGTGCTTGCCACCCGTGGCCTTGGACAGCGTCTCGCCCATGTGGCGCACGGCCAGCACGGTGGGGTAGTCCTCGGGGTGGATGTCCGACGAGCGGAATTCCGTGGCCTGCGCAGCCAGGCTGCCGAGCAGCATGCTGGCGGCCAATGCGATGCGGCCAAACAGATGGGGGATCTTCATGGTTGTCTCCTTGGTTGAAAGTGTTATGAATTGGGGGAGAGTTCCGAAGGGCCTGTTGTCCTCAGGCGCTCCGATAGGGTGTTTCTGGCAGACCTGCGACGCCGGGCCGCGTGGCGAAGATGCCGCCGCCCAGCGCCACGTCGTCGCCCTGCGGCTGGCCCGGGCGAATGGAGGTGATGAACAGCACGTCCAGACCCGGGCCGCCGAAGCTGCACATCGAGGGCTTGCTGGTGGGCACGGCGATGGAGCGGTCCAGGCGCCCATCGGGCGTGAAGCGGTGCACCACGCCCGCGTCGTTGCCGCAGATCCAGTAGCAGCCGTCAGCGTCCACCGCACCGCCGTCGGGCCGGCCAGGCAGGTCGCGCATGTCCACCAACAGCGAGCGCTCGCCCAGCGAGCCGTCGCCGTGCAGCGGCAGCTGCCAGATCAGCTGCCTGCTCGGGTGGCTGTCGCTCAGGTACATGGTCTTGCCGTCAGGGCTGAAGCCCAGGCCGTTCTGCGTGACCAGGCCTTGCACCTGCGGTGCGGACAGTCCGCGCTGCGCGTCCATGCAATACAGGCTGCCTGCAGCCTGCGCCAGCGACATGTCTCGCACCATGGTGCCCGCCCAGAAGCGGCCCTGGCGGTCGCAGCGGCCATCGTTGAAGCGCATGCCGGGCTGGGGGTGGTCCACGCCGGCCAGCAAGGTGGCGGCCAGGGTGCCTCCTACCTGCGGTTGAAGGTGGAACACGCCGGTGTCCATGCCAGCAATCAGCCCGCCTGCCGCATGCAGGGCGATGCAGGCGGGGCGTTCTGCGGTGTCCCAGCTTTGCACATGCTGGTCCGCATAGGTCCAGCGGTGCAGCTTGCGGCCTTCGATGTCCACCCAATAGAGCGCCTGCTCGGCGGAACTCCACACGGGGCTTTCGCCCACCTGGTCGCGGTGATCGGGCAGCAACAGGTCCATCTGCAGCTTCATCGACGCGCTCACTCGAAAGGGCCGGTGCGAACAAAAGGACCGCCCTGGTAGATCACGGCAGGGTCGGTCATGTCGGGGTGCGGGTCGGCAGCTTCGACCTTGGCGCGGAAGGGCTCCGAACTGTCCTCTGGCCGGTAGCCGATGTGACGCGCCAGGGTGTTGTCCCACCAGGTGGTAGTGTTGTCGCCCATGCCGTAGATGATGCTGTGGCCCACCACGGGCGCGGTGAGGCTGGCGACCACCAGGCGCTCCAGGTCGTCGTAGCTCATCCAGGTGGCGAGCATGCGGCGGTTGCGCGGCTCGGGGAAGGAAGAGCCGATGCGCAAGCAGACGGTTTCGATGCCGTAGCGGTCGAAGTAAAAGCGCGAGAGGTCTTCGCCAAATGCCTTGGAGACGCCATAGAGCCCATCGGGGCGCGCCGGGTCCCGCAGGCCGACCACCTCGTCCTGGCGATAAAAGCCGGTGACATGGTTGGAGCTGGCGAACACCACCCGCTTGACGCCCTGCTTGCGCGCCGCTTCGTACAGGTTGTAGACGCCCACGATGTTGGCCTGCAGGATGGGCTCCCAGGGCTGCTCGGTGGACACGCCCCCGAGGTGCACCACGGCATCGACGCCCTCCAGCAGGCCGAGCACAGCGCCCGCATCTTCAAGGCGTGCGGGGCGCAGTTCCTCTCCTGCACCTTCATCGCCCAGGTTCGCGATGTCCGACAGGCGCAGGGTCGTGCAGTAGGCCTTCAGCCGGGTGCGCAGCTCCTGGCCCAGGCCTCCGGCAGCTCCGGTCAGCAGCAGGCGTTGAAAGCGAAGTGGCGTCGGGTGGCAAGGCATGGCGGTTACAAAGGCAGAGGTTCTTGGTACAGTGGCAGCACATTTGTTGAACGTCATCAGTTGTCGTACAACGAAATGCAATGTACTGCTTCTGCCCCCGGCGCCCCATAGGGATAACACCAAGAATGACCATTGACACCCCCCTTCGCCGCAAGCCCCGCACCCTGGCCCTGGAGCTGGTGGAATCCCTCGGAGACCGCATCCGCGACGGCCGCCTGGCCCTGGGCGACAAGCTGCCCACCGAGGCGGCCATCATGGCCGAGTTCAGCGTCAGCCGCACCGTGGTGCGCGAGGCGATCTCCAAGCTGCAGGCCTCGGGCCTGGTGGAAACGCGGCACGGCATCGGTACCTTTGTGCTGGGACTGGGCCAGGCGCCCGGCTTCAAGATCACGCCCGACCAGTTCAGCACCCTGCGCGACGTGATTGCGGTACTGGAGCTGCGCATCGGCGTCGAAACCGAGGCGGCGGCCCTGGCCGCCCAGCGCCGCACCGATGCCAACCTGAAAGCCATGCGCGAGGCGCTGGACGCCGTGGCCGCTGCCGTGGATGCGGGGCGCGACGCCGTAGCCTCGGACTTCCAGTTCCACCTGGAGATTGCCCGCGCCACGCAAAACAGCCACTTCGCCGAGCTGATGGGCACGCTGGGCAGCATGATCATCCCGCGCGCGCGTTTGGCGGCCATGGATTCGGCCAACGATGAGCGCAGGCAGTACCTGCGGCGCGTCAATGGCGAACACGAAAGCATCTACGACGCCATCGTGGGCCAGGACCCGGACGCCGCCCGAGCTGCCATGCGCACCCACCTGGCCAACAGCCGCGAGCGTCGGCGCCGTGCGCAGGCAGAAGCCGGCTGAGCATGAGCGGCCCGCAGCGGCAATACCCCAGATGCCACCAGCCCAGCGCCCACCCCGCACTGCGGGACGGGTGCGCAGGCAGTGGTCCCATGAGTAGTTACCCGCAGGCGCTCTCGATCATTTATGTTGTACGATGACATACAACAAAATCACGCCTGCCCGGCATGCGCCACGCACTGAGGCGCTGACTGGGGTTGCTGGCGCCGTGGCACCCCACCCTGCGCGCCGGGTGCGCCCTGGCGCGCTACGGGCTTTGTTCTGATTTCTTCAACCCACCACACACCACCACAGCCATGCATGCAAACCTGATTGGCGGCGCCTGGACCGACGGCGTACGCACCTACCAGAACACCAACCCCTCTGACACGCGCGACGTGATCGGTGACTACGCCGTGGCCAGCCGCGAGCAGGCGCTGGACGCCGTGGCCGCCGCGCACGCGGCCTTCCCGGCGTGGAGCCTGTCCACGCCCCAGCAGCGCTTTGACATCCTGGACGCCGTGGGCAACGAAATCATCGCCCGCAAGGCCGAGCTGGGTGACCTGCTGGCGCGCGAAGAAGGCAAGACCCTGCCCGAAGCCATTGGCGAAGTGGGCCGCGCGGCCGCCATCTTCAAGTTCTTTGCGGGCGAGGCACTGCGCCCCGGCGGCGAGATGATCCCGTCCGTGCGCCCTGGCGTGGGCATCGAGATCACGCGCGAGCCGCTGGGCACCATCGGCATCATCACGCCGTGGAACTTCCCCATCGCTATTCCCGCGTGGAAGATCGCGCCCGCGCTGGCCTACGGCAATTGCGTGGTGTTCAAGCCTGCTGAAGTGGTGCCCGGTTCCGCCTGGGCGCTGGCCGACATCCTGCACCGCGCGGGCTTGCCAGCGGGCGTATTCAACCTGGTGATGGGCCGGGGATCGGATGTGGGCGCCGTGCTGCTCGAAGACGAGCGCATTGCGGGCGTGAGCTTCACCGGCTCCGTCGGTACCGGCCAGCGTGTGGCCGCAGCCTGCGTGCCGCGCGGTGCCAAGGTGCAGCTCGAAATGGGCGGCAAGAACCCGTTTGTGGTGCTGGACGATGCCGACCTGAACGTGGCCGTGGGCGCGGCCATCAACAGCGGCTTCTTCTCCACCGGCCAGCGCTGCACCGCCAGCAGCCGCGTGATCGTGACCGAAGGCATCCACGACCGCTTCGTGGCCGCCATGGTCGAGAAGATGAAGACATTGAAGGTGGATGATGCCCGCAAGGCCGGTACCGACATCGGCCCCGTGGTGGACGACCGCCAGCTGGCCCAGGACCTGGAATACATCGGCATCGGCCAGCAGGAAGGCGCCAAGCTCGCCTACGGCGGCGAAGCGCTGGAGAAGAACGCCGACGGCGCCCCGGGCTTTTACCTGCGCCCTGCCCTGTTCACCGAGACCACGCCCGACATGCGCATCAACCGCGAAGAAATCTTCGGCCCCGTGGTCAGCGTGTTGCGCGCCAAGAACTATGAAGAAGCGCTGGCCCTGGCCAACGACACGCCCTTTGGCCTGGCCAGCGGCATCGCCACCACCAGCCTCAAGCACGCCACGCACTTCAAGCGCCACGCGCAAGCCGGTATGGTGATGGTGAACCTGCCCACGGCGGGCGTGGACTACCACGTGCCGTTTGGCGGCCGCAAGAGCAGCAGCTACGGCCCGCGCGAGCAGGGCAGGTATGCGGCGGAGTTCTACACCACGGTGAAGACCGCGTACACGCAGGCATAGCCCTGCAGCGCGCTTGCGGGAGGCGTGGCACCGGCTTCCCGCAATTGAAACAGAGTGCATCAACCCGCGCCCGCACCCCGCGCCCAACGCCTGCCCCCGCTTATGATCCCCCGCGCTTTGCCAAAGCGCACGACACAACAACGGGGAGATGGGTGGTGGTATGGCTCTGACACTGGAGGCGGTGGCCGCACTGGCGCCTGACGACGCCTCGGCCAAAGCGGCCAAAGGACTGACATCGGCCGCCAAATGGCCCACCCTGGGTGCCAACGACCAGACCGTCTGGGGCGAATGCCAGGGCAGCGGCTCCAAGCCCTACCAGACGCAGGTAGACCTGTCGGGCCCCGCATTCAAATGCTCCTGCCCCAGCCGCAAGTTCCCCTGCAAACATGGGCTGGCACTGTTGATGCTGCAGGCCCAGAGCCCCACCCTGTTCACCGCCACCGAGGCCCCCGCCTGGGTGGCCGAATGGGTCGCATCGCGCTCTGAAAAAGCCCAGAAAAAGGAAGAGCGCCAGGCAGAAAAAGCCACCGCCCCTGTAGACGAACAGGCGCAAGCCCGCCGCGAAGCCCAGCGCTGGCAACGCATCGAAAACGCTGCAGAAGAGCTGCAACGCTGGCTGGGCGACCAGATGCGCCAGGGCTTGGGTGCACTCACCAACGAGGTGCTGCAGACCTGGCACACCATGGCCGCGCGCATGGTGGACGCCCAGGCCCCTGGCCTGGCCCAGCGTGTGCGCGCAGCCGCACAGGGCGTGCGCCAGGGTGAGGATTGGCCCGAGCGCACCCTGCACCGCCTGGGCCTGCTGCAACTGGTCTGTGAGGCATTGCAACGCCGCAGCAGCCTCTCGCCAGAACTGCAGGCTGAGCTGCGGGCCGTGGCGGGTTGGCCGTTGGACAAAGCCGAAGTGCTGGCCAGTGGTGAACAGGTAGAAGATGCCTGGACCGTGCTCGGCTGCGCCCAGGAGGAGCGCGACGACAAACTCATCGAACGGCGCGTATGGCTGCACGGCCACCACACCGGACGCCGCGCCTGGCTGTGGGACCACGCCTTTGGCGGCAAAGGGTTTGAGCAGGCCTGGATACCTGGCACCTGTGTGAACGCCACCCTGGCCTACTTCCCCGGCACCACCGGGCTGCGCGCGCAGCCCGTCAATGTGCACGGCGCCCCCACGGAGCCCCGGTGGCCCCAGAGCACCGCTGCGGACGAATGGGGTGCCATGGCACGCCGCGCCGCCGCCAGCCCCTGGGTGGGCTGGCACCCGCTGGTGCTGCCCGATGCCGTGTTGCAACCCCTGGGCGCGCAGCCCGGCCTGCGCTGCGCAGACCGCTGGCTACCGCTGCAGATGCCCGGCGACGACCTCTGGGTGCTGAACGCCGTGTCGGGCGGAAAACCGATCACGGTGGCGGGGGAATGGGATGGGCAGACCTTCGCCCCTCTCACCGCATGGCACCCGCACCCGCCCCAGCCATCCGCCGCCCCCGCATGGCAAAGGAGCCAGGCATGAGCAACGCTGCCCACTGGGCTGCCCTGTTGCCCGCCGCCATGGTCGGCACCGACCGCCAGCCCCTGGCGGCCACATCCCCGCTGCCTGGCCCGGTGGGAGCATTGCTGAACGACACGCTCGCCCAGACCCCGGACAGCGCCACAGCCCTGCTGCGCGCTGCGGGCATCGTGGCCACCTGCAGCCTGGCGGGAGGCCACGGGCTGCACACCGGCGATGCGCCACCGGCCGCCGCAGCCCCAGACCAGCGCCCGCCGCTGCAGGCTGGGCCCCTGATGGCCCTGCTGCCATGGGCGGTGGCAGAAGGCACCCCTCGGCTGCACCAGGCCGTGTTCCAAGGCCTGGACCACGCTGGCCTGCAACTGCCGCCCCGCTTTTTGCCAGCAGCCTTGGAACTGGGCCGCCGCTCGGTCGCTCTGCGCCCCTGGCTGGCCCCGGTGCTGGGTGAGCGCGGCCGCTGGCTGGCTGCGCAGCGTGACGAATGGCGCTATGCCACTGGCGCCAGCGACACCGCGCCGCCAGAAACACTGTGGAGCGAGGGCAACCTGGAGCAGCGCAAGGCCTTCTTGCACGCCGAGCGCACCCACAGCCCCGACGCCGCCC
>Ga0208758_100314_pt1 | contig 17767 bp, 12 predicted proteins | sample LakWasM116_HOW13_2_FD_183930 | JGI IMG/M metagenome (GOLD analysis project Ga0208758, IMG submission 183930) | Freshwater sediment methanotrophic microbial communities from Lake Washington under simulated oxygen tension - Sediment Metagenome... | ecosystem: Environmental > Aquatic > Freshwater >...
TCAAGAGATTATTATTGAACAGCGGAGAATTGTTTTCTCAGCGTCTTTGCCACGCTCACCATGTTGTGCAGCGCCAGCTTGGTTTCAGCCCAACCGCGTGTTTTCAGGCCGCAATCCGGATTGACCCAAAGACGCTCTACCGGCACCACCCTGACTGCGTGATACATCAGCTCCTGCATGGCGGCCTCCGTAGGCACGCGCGGCGAGTGAATATCGTATACGCCGGGCCCGATCTCGTTCGGGTAATCGAATTCACCAAAGGCATCCAGCAGCTCCATCGCCGAACGTGAGGTTTCAATCGTAATCACATCGGCATCCATGGCTGAAATCGCAGGCAGGATATCGTTGAACTCGGCGTAGCACATGTGCGTATGTATCTGCGTATCATCATGCGCGACGCTTGCACTGAGCCTGAAAGCCCGCACTGCCCAGGCCAGGTAATTCGCCCAGGCTGCTTTTTGCAGCGGCAGGCCTTCGCGCAATGCCGGCTCATCTATCTGGATAATGGCAATCCCCGCCTTCTGCAGATCGTCGACTTCATCGCGTATCGCCAGCGCCAGCTGCATTGCGGTAGTTTCACGTGATTGGTCATCACGTACAAACGACCATTGCAGCATCGTGATCGGGCCGGTAAGCATGCCTTTTACCGGCCGTGCCGATAGCGACTGTGCAAAGCGTGCAAGGTCCACAGTAATAGGGTGATCCCTGTATACATCGCCATAAATGACCGGCGGCTTCACGCAGCGTGAACCATAGCTTTGCACCCATCCGTTCTCGGTAAATGCATAACCAGCAAGCTGCTCGCCAAAAAATTCCACCATGTCATTACGCTCGGCTTCACCATGCACCAGAACATCCAGATCCAGTGATTCCTGCTCGCGGATGGCGTATGTGATATGGTCTCGAATGTCGGCATCATACTGCTTCCGGCTAATCTCCCCCCTTTTGAGCTTTGCCCGGTTGCTGCGGATATCGTCTGTCTGCGGAAATGAGCCTATGGTTGTAGTAGGCAGCAGCGGCAGTTTCAAACGTGCTTTTTGCGCTGCCTGACGCGCTGGAAACAAGCTGCGGCGATTTTCATTCACCTTGTCCAGCGAGGCAATGCGTGCTTTTACGGCCGCAGAATGTACGCGGCCGGATGCTGTGCGTGAAGCGACAGCCGCGCGCGATGCCGCGAGTTCAGCTGCAACCGAGCCAACGCCGTCATTGAATGCTTTTGCAATGATGCCCAGTTCATGAATCTTTTCATCGGCAAATGCCAGCCATGACTTGATTTCCGCATCCAGTTTCAGCTCATGCACCAGCGTCACGGGCGTATGCAGCAATGAGCAGCTTGGCGCCAGCCACAAGCGTCCTTTCAGCCTTTGCGCCCATGGTTCCAGCAATGCTATCGTCTTATCCAGGTCGTTGCGCCATATATTGCGGCCATCCACGACCCCGGCCGACAGCACCCAATGACTGGGGATTGCATTGACCCAGGGTCCCAGCTGCTCCGGCGCCCTGACCAGGTCTACATGAACGCCATCTACCGGCAAAGCGGCAATAAATGCCTGGTAGCGTGAGGTGTTGGCAAAATAAGTGGTCAGCAGCAGCTTGGGGCGCGAGTTCCTGAAACAGGCATAGGCATGTTCAAAGGCTTTTAACCATGCATCATCCAGATCCAGGGCAAAAACAGGCTCATCAATCTGTACCCATTCTATTTTCCGGATATGCAGTTCCTGCAATAGATGTGCGTACTGTCCGGCCAAAGCCGGCAACAGATCCAGCTTGCTGATATCGCGCGCCTTGCTCAGGTATAAAAAGCTGACCGGCCCCAGCAATACCGGCTTGACTGTTGCGCCTGAATTCCTGGCTTCTTCCAGCTGTACCAGGTAATCATGGGCGTTTAACGAGAACACGGTATCTGCATTCAGCTCGGGCACGATATAGTGATAGTTGGTATCCAGCCATTTGGTCATCTCCATCGCCGGTTGTTCAATGTTGCCGCGCGCCATTGCAAAATATGCACTTTCCGGAGAGATGTTCTTGGCACCAAACGGCGCTTTGCTGAATCTTTTCGGCGATGCGCCAAACAGCACGCTGTGGTCCAGCACATGGTCATATAAGGAAAAGTCGTTACTGGTCACAAAGCTCAGGCCTGCGTCCTGCTGCTTCTGCCAATTGCCGGCGCGTAACTGGCGTGCTGTTTCCTGCAAATGCTCAGGCGATGATTCGCCGCGCCAGAATGCCTCCTGTGCGAATTTAAGTTCACGTTTTTCACCTATGCGGGGGTAGCCCAGAATGTGGGTCTTTATTGTATGTTGCGTCATCATTGATTCTCACTTCATGGAAAGGCGTGCATTTTGTGACGCATAACGATTTTAATAAAGCGAGAATTTTTAAGATAAATTTGAATTAAATTCATATCTAAATTAATATCCGGCATCATGATAGAAATTCGCCACCTTAAATCACTCAAAGCCATTGCTGAAACCGGCAAGCTGGGCTTGGCCGCCGAACGCGTATTCCTGACGCAGTCGGCCTTGTCGCACCAGATACGCGCGCTGGAATCCCACTATGAGATCACGCTGTTCAAACGCAGCGCACAAGGACTGCGCTTTACCCCGGCCGGCCAGCGGCTGCTGGAACTGGCCAATGAATTATTACCGCTCATAGAGAAATCAGAACGCGACCTTATCCGTTTAAAAAACAACCGTTCCGGCGAATTGAGAATCGTACTGGAATGCCACACCTGTTTTGACTGGCTCACGCCAGTCATGGATGTTTTCAGGCGTGCATGGCCAGAGGTGGAAATCGACCTGGTCGCCGGTTTCCACAGCGACCCATGGCACTTGCTGCATGAAGGTAAGGCCGACTTGGTCATAGGCGGCTTGCCGGAAAAAATCGGCAGCCTGGAACACCAGCCGCTATTCAAGTTTGAAATCATGGCGGTGCTGCCGCCGGATCACGGCAAACGCAGCAAAGCCCGGTTCCAGCCTGAGGACTTTATGGATGAAACGCTGATTACCTATCCGGTACCTGAAGAAAGGATTGATATCATCCGCAATATACTCAAGCCGGCCGGTATCAATTTCAAACGCCGCACGGCAGAGCTCACGATCGCGATCATGCAGCTAGTGGCGAGCCGCAGGGGGGTCGCGGCGTTGCCCAGCTGGGGAATCCAGAGTTATGTCGACCACGAATATGTCATAGCCAAATCGATCGGGCAGAAAGGCCTCTGGTCAGAACTGCATGCCACCGGCACATCGGAAACCATCTCGCTGCCTTTCACGATCGACCTGATCAACATCATCAGAAACACCTGCGCGGCGAATTTAAAAGGTATCAAGCTTTTAAACAACACCGGAAAATGACTTTGCCGCCATCGTCATGTCCGGCTTTACCTGACCACGGCTTACGCATCACATGCCGAGATAGGTTGGCCCGCTGCCGCCTTCCGGCGGTTGCCAGACGATATTCTGGGTCGGGTCCTTGATGTCGCAGGTTTTGCAATGAATGCAATTCTGCGCATTGATCTGCAGGTGATCCGCACCCTGCTGCCTGACGATTTCATATACGCCAGCCGGGCAATAGCGCTGCTCAGGCGCATCATATTCAGCCAGGTTGATAGCGATCGGGATATTTTTATCCAGCAACTTCAAGTGGCATGGCTGATTGGTATCATGGGCAATGTTGCTTAAGCTCACCGAGTTGAGCTTATCAAAACTGTAAATGCCATCAGGTTTAGGATAGGCAATCTTCGGCATCACCGCAGCAGGCTTGATGCACTCATGGTCAGCCCTTCTGTGCCGCAGGGTCCACGGCAAATGCAGCCCGATAGCGGCCAGCCACATCTCGAGCCCGCTGAACAGCATGCCTGCCCAGCTGCCAAATGCCGATAACAGCGGTTTCACGTTGCGTACGGCATACAGGTCGCGCCATACCCATGATGCACGCAACGCCTGCGGGTAAGCATGCAGCAGCCGCGATTGTTCTACATCCTCGCACCCCAGCGCTTCAAAAACCGCCTCTGCCGCCAGCATGCCGGACTTCATGGCATTATGGCTGCCTTTGATGCGCGGCACATTAACCATGCCGGCCGCGCAGCCGATCAGTGCGCCGCCGGGAAATATCAGCTCCGGCCAGGATTGGATGCCGCCTTCACTGATCGCCCTTGCGCCATAGCTTAACCGTTTGCCTTCATGCAGCAGCGGCTTGATCGCCGGGTGTGTCTTGAAACGCTGGAACTCGTCATAGGGCGACAGGTGCGGATTGGCGTAGTCCAGGTGCACGACAAAGCCAATGGAAACCAGCTGCTCACCATAATGGTAAATAAAGGAGCCGCCGCCGGTATCGCTATCCAATGGCCAACCCAGGCTATGCTGCACCAGCCCCGGCCGATGCTGTTCAGCAGGGATGCGCCAGACCTCTTTGAATCCCAAGCCATATTTCTGCGGCGATGCATGCTTACGCAAGCCAAAATGCTTTTCCAGTTCACGCGTCAGTGAACCGCGCGTGCCTTCAGCCACCAGCGTATATTGCGCCCTGATCTCGATACCCTGGGCAAACTGCGCAGTAGGATCGCCATTGGCATTGCGTCCCATATCGCCGGTAATGATACCGGCCACTTGTCCGTCTTCGTTATAAAGCATCTCCTGTGCCGCAAAACCGGCATAGATCTCGACCCCCAGGCTCTCTGCCTGCTCCCCCAGCCAGCGGCAGACATCGCCAAGGCTCGCGATATAATTGCCGCCATTATTCATCAGCGGCGGCATCAGCCAATGCGGGATTTTCCAGGCTTTGCGTTCACTCAATATCAGAAACTCATCTTCGCCTACGGCAGTATTGAGCGGCGCGCCCTGTTCGCGCCAACCTGGGATAAGCGCATTCAGCGCAATGGGGTCTATCACCGCTCCCGATAGTATATGCGCCCCGACCTCCGCCCCTTTTTCCAGCAGGCATACGCTCAACTCCCTGCCAGCCTCAGCGGCAAGCTGCTTGAGCCTGATTGCCGCGGCCAGCCCCGATGGCCCAGCCCCGACGATCAGGACATCATAGTGCATTACATCACGCTCTACATTAGTCATTTCTCAACTGCCCTTCAGGATATTTCCGGCAAGTTCACCTGATCGCTGCGCTCAACGCCGGCGGTCATTGCCTTGCATAAAGTTATAAATTCACGCATGCCTGTGGTCTGGTATTTCTGCTTATGCCATAAAAAATAGAAATATCTGCCCAGATCAAGGCCTGGGGTTGCGAGCGGCACCAAACTGCCGCGGCGGAAGGCGTCCTTGAGCGCCAGACGCGATATGCAGCCTATGCCAAGCCCGGACTCGACAGCACGCTTGATCGCTTCGGTATGCTCCAGCTCCAGCCTGATGTGCAGCCTGGCATGGCTGTTATGAAATGCACGGTCGAAAGTAGCCCGTGTACCGGAGCCTTTCTCCCTCAGAATCCATTGCTCCTGCAGCAGCTGTTCCATCGTGATTTTTTCCAAACCGGCCAATGGATGATGCGGGGCGGCAAACACCACAAGCTCATCCGCCACCCATGGCTGAACCTCGATATCGGCATGGTTGCAGTCGCCTTCTATCATCCCCAGGTCAAGTTCATGCCTGGCGATCTGCTGCACGATCGTACTGGTGTTGTGGACCTGCAGCTGGATCCGGCTTTCCGGATGCTCCTGTAAAAACCTTGCCACCAGCATCGTTGCAAGGTAGTTGCCCACCGTTAATGTTGCGCCGATTTTCATATGCCCAAAACCCGCGTGCCCATGCAGCAGGTTCTCAATTTCCTTTGCACGGTCCAGCAGCTCCACGGCGCGGGGTAGCAGCTGCTGCCCGGCTTCATTGATACGCAGCGATTTACCCAGACGGTCGAACAGCTGCAGGTCGAACTGCCGCTCAAACTCGCTCAATGCCGTACTGGTTGCAGACTGCGAAAGTGCCAGCTCTTCGGCCGCACGCGATACGCTTTCGGTGCGGCTGATCGCAACAAATATCTCAAGCTGTCTTAAGGTATATTTCATAGGACCTTAGTATTTTTGAAATTCGAACCTGCAAATCACATATCTATAAAATAGATATAAACTATCTTAACAATCAATTTAACTTATATTATACGCCACTGTAAAATGCACAGCAATTGCAAAGGAAGCTGTTATGAAAATACTAGTCGCAGTAAAACGTGTGGTCGATTACAACATCAAGGTTCGCATCAAACCGGATGGCTCAGATGTCGATATTGACGGCGTGAAAATGAGTGTGAATCCATTTGATGAGAATGCCATCGAGGAAGCGCTCCGTCTAAAGGAAAAAGGCATCGCCACTGAAGTCGTTGCGGTTTCATTTGGCACCGCAGCCAATCAGGACGTGCTCAGGCATGCGCTGGCCATGGGTGCTGACCGGGCAATTCTCGTAGACAGTGATGCAGCACTGCAGCCATTGGCGGTGGCAAAACTGCTGAAATCCATCGCTTCACGCGAGCATCCGGATATTATCCTGCTGGGCAAGCAGGCCGTTGATGACGACGCAGGCCAAACCGGACAGATGCTGGCGGCATTACTCGATTATCCGCAGGCAACCTTCGCATCGGCACTGGCAGTGAACGGGAACGAGATTGCAGTGACACGCGAAGTGGACGGCGGAACCGAAACCCTGGCGCTGGATCTTCCCGCCGTGATTACCGCAGACCTGCGCCTGAACGAACCGCGCTTTGTAAAGCTGCCTAACCTGATGATGGCGAGGAAAAAACCCATAGAAACCATCAGCGCAGCGGAACTGGGTGTTGACGCGGCATCGCGCCTGAAACTTCTGAAAGTGTCAGAACCGCCTGCCAGAAAAGCCGGCATCAAGGTCGGCAGCATCACGGAGCTGCTAGATAAATTGCGTACCCATGAAGGAGTCCAGCTATGAAAGTCCTCATCCTGGCCGAGCATAACGGCACAGAAATCAACCCATCCATTTACCAGGCGGTCACGGCTGCACAATTCTGGAACTTGCCGATCGAGGTGCTGGTGACCGGCAGCAATATCAGCGCCGTTGCACAGCAGGCAGCTTCAATTACCGGAGTAAGCCGCGTGCTGCATGCAGATGCCGAACATTTAAGCCACCAGCTGGCAGAAGACTTGGCTAAACTGATTGCCGCCACAGGCCGCGAATACAAGGTCATTCTTGCGGCGCACTCATCATTCAGCCGCAATATCTTGCCGCGCGCTGCTGCGCTGCTTGATGTAGCCATGATTTCTGACGTATTGGAAATCCAGGCAGACAATACTTATGTGCGTTCGGTCTATGCCGGTAACATTTACACCACGATCCAGAGTGCAGATGCCATCCAGGTGCTCACCATACACGGCAGCAACTACCCGGCTGCGGGTGCAATTGAAAACAAAGTACATATCCAGCAGCTTGAGGCTCCGCCAGCACAGCACCAATCGCGCTGGGTATCGGAAACACGCAGCCAATCAGACCGCCCGGCTTTAAGCTCTGCCAAAGTCGTCGTTTCCGGCGGCAGGTCATTGGGCAGTGCCGCAAGCTTTGAACAGGTGCTGGCACCGCTGGCCGAAAAACTCGGGGCTGCCCTGGGCGCCACGCGTGCCGCGGTCGATGCCGGCTTTGCGCCTAACGATATACAGGTTGGCCAGACCGGCGTTGTCGTGGCACCTGAGCTTTACATTGCGATCGGCGTGTCTGGCGCGGTACAGCATACCTATGGCATGCGCGACAGCAAAATCGTCGTGGCAATCAACCAGGACCCTGACGCACCGATATTCCAGGTTGCGGACTATGGGCTGGTAGCAGATTTATTCGAAGCCGTGCCTGCACTTACGGCAGCTGTTCAATAACCGGAAAAGAAAGAATTATGAGTAAATATTCATCTGAGCGCGTCCTGAGTGTCCATCACTGGAATGACAGCCTGTTTAGCTTCAAGACCACGCGCGATCCTGGCCTGCGTTTTGAAAACGGCCAATTCGTGATGATAGGGCTGGAGGTTGACGGACGCCCCCTTACACGCGCTTACAGCATTGCCAGCCCCAACTATGAAGAACACCTGGAGTTTTTCAGCATCAAGGTGCCCAATGGCCCCCTGACCTCGCGCCTGCAGCACCTGCAGCCGGGCGATGAATTACTGGTAAGCAGGAAACCGACCGGCACCCTGGTGATCCATGACCTGAAACCTGCCAAAAACCTTTATTTATTATCCACCGGTACCGGTCTCGCTCCTTTCATGAGCCTGATCCAGGACATTGAAGTCTACGACCGCTTTGAAAAGGTGGTATTGATACACGGGGTTCGCCAGCTCAGTGAGCTTGCCTATGCCGATTTTATTGAAAACACGTTGCCCAGCAATGAGTTCTTTGGTGAAGAAGTCCGGAGTAAATTGATTTACTACCCTACAGTCACCAGGGAGCCGTTCCGCAACCAGGGTCGCCTCACCGACCTGATCAATTCCGGCAAGCTGTTTGAAGATATCGGATTGCCGCCGCTGAACCCTGAGAACGACAAGGCGATGATATGCGGCAGCCCGCAAATGCTTGCCGATACGGAAGCACTGCTGGATGCCCGTGGATTCAAAGTATCGCTGCGCATAGGCGACCCGGGGGATTATGTGATTGAACGCGCCTTTGTAGAAAAATAAACCTTGAACTGCCGCCATGGGTCGAATGCCGCGCCTGACCCATGGCATTCATGCATCATTGGCACTGAAAGGATCAAACCGCGATTGCCATGCAGCCCCGGCATATTGAGTTTAGAGAAACATGACCTGTCGCTTACCATCTCTCACTCACCTCCTCTCAGCCTATTTGTTCCCTGAAAAAACGCTGAACTCTCCGACCGGCGCTCCTGGCTGGCCGCCTTTACCTATACCCTATTTTAATTTTTTTATGGTTTAACCCCTTTTTGCCGCCCCCATCCGTTTAATTTCCATCGGCAGCGATTATTTTCACGCACTGCCGTAAATCATCAATCAAAAACGAGGAGATTCCTAATGGGGGCTGCACAAGACTGGAGCATTATTGAAACCGCACTGGATAATGAACTGGTTAATAGAAAATCAAGCATTCAGGCAAACAATGTAACGGGGAGATTTTTCCCATTGGCAAGGGCTACCACGGAATGGGTGAATACCATGAAAAATGCCGAGGCTGCTGGAAACTTGCCGCCAGCTGTCGCAGAAGAGATTGCATCGCAGCGCGAAACCCTGCTTCAAGCCACAAGGCTTGAGAATCAAATGATTTCCACTGCCGAGAACTCATTGAAACAAGCGGCTACTACACCATCGCTGCATTTGGAAAAGCTTGCCGAGTGGTCTGAAGTTAAAGTTGGCTTGAAAACCAGTATCGTAAAATCTGAAGCACACTTCCTGGCCAATAATAGCGCCATCACCAAAGAACAATACCGGACAACCGGACAGGAACTGGTTGACTGGGTATCACGTATGGAACAGGCTGACGTTTCCGGCAGCGGCACACCGGAAATGCGTGCGGCCTTGGCAGAAGAACGTGCAGGGCTGGCGCAGGCTTTAAAATCCGAGAGAAACATGATGGCCTATGTCGAGGCCTCAGTCAGGAAAGCTGCCACATTTGACCATGCCCCGCTGGCACCCTTACTGCCGGCAGCAGAGGAAGTGGCTGCTGAAACTGCAGCTACCAGAGCAGGACTGCTGCGCGGCATCGCCGGGCCGGTTGGTTACGCGGTGCTGTTCCCGGAAATTGTGCTGCTGCTTAAAGAAGGATATGACAAAGCTACAGCACAGCCGGATAGCCCGGCTGTCAAAGAGCAGCAGAAACATGTATCCGAACATGGCATTCCCCATGCCAATGACTTGCAGCGATAAACACCCGCTGTCATGCAGCACTGTAAAAAGTAATGCCCTTCCTCGCATCGCCCGGCAATGGGTGCTGCGAGGCAGCCTGACCTGAAGTATCGTTGCTAACCCATGCCTTCAGCGCTATCGCTTGCCAGCATTAATTCAAAATCGTCAATCGGCACCGGCCTGCCGAACAAATAGCCTTGGAACGCCTGGCAGCCATGGCCTGACAGAAACTGCATCTGCGCCTCGGTTTCCACGCCTTCCGCCAGCACTTCCAGCCCCAGGCTCAGGCCGAGGGCGATGATGGTGTTCACGATGCTGGCATCGTTGCTGTCGATCATGACATCCCGCACGAATGACTGGTCTATCTTCAGCTGATCCAGCGGCAGGCGCTTGAGATACGACAGCGAGGAATATCCGGTACCGAAGTCATCCAGAGAGAAACCGAGCCCTTTGGCTTTAAGCACCGTCATTTTTGCGATGATGTCTTCGATATTTTCCACCAGCATGCTTTCGGTCAGCTCTAATTTCAGCTTGGATGGATCCACCCCGGTTCGATCGATCAGCTGGGTGAGCTTGTCAACAAAATCAACCTGCAGATACTGGCGGGGGCTGACGTTAACCGACAGCACCAGGTTTGCGGTATGCGGCTTATTCGCCCATGACAGCAACTGCCTGCATGCGCTGTCCAATACCCAGTCGCCTATCTGCAGAATCAGACCGGAATCCTCGGCCAGCTGAATGAAATATCCCGGCATCACCAGGCCGCGGTGCGGATGATTCCAGCGCAACAGCGCTTCGGCACCGACGATATGCCGTTCCTGATTCAGCTGGGGCTGGAAATACAGCACGAACTGTCCGTAAAGGATACCCATATGCAAGTCAGCCTCCAGTGCAACCCGTTCACGGACAAGCGCCTCCATCTGCGGGTCAAAAAAGCTGAATGTATTGCGTCCGGAATCTTTGGCTTTGTACATGGCCAGGTCGGCACGCCTTAGCAGTTCGTCTACAGAGGTAGGCGTATCATGGTTGAATAGCGTAACGCCTATGCTTGGCGTGGTGTGGTGTACATAATTATTGAGCCGGAAAGGCGCTTTAAAACTCAGCAGAATCTTTTCGCACACCGTGCTGGCCTGTACTGCCGCTTCCCTCAGGTTTTCATCCAGCTCATTGATAATCACGACGAACTCATCTCCACCCAATCGACCCACGGTATCACTGTCACGCACACATTTCACGATACGCCGGGCGACTTCAACCAGCAGCATATCTCCTACATCATGGCCATGGGTGTCATTGAGGGATTTGAAATTATCGAGGTCGATAAACAGTACTGCGCCGGAATGATGGCTGCGCAAGCTTGAGGTCAAGCGCTGCTTGAGGCGGTCAATCAGCAACTGGCGATTCGGCAAGCCGGTCATTGAATCATAAAACGCAAGCTGCTGGATCTTCATCTCGGTTTGCTTACGCTGCGTGATGTCCCGCATCACCGCCACCCAATGCGTGCTCAGGCCGACCACATCGCTGATGGGCACAATATCCAGTTCCAGCCAGATTTCCTCGCCGGATTTCTTATAGTGGATCACTTCTGTATGCACCGGCCGCCAGTCGCCAAGGCTCTGGCTTATTTTCTGCAGCTCTTCTTTCTGCGTATTCTTGCCATACAGGATACTTGACGACTTGCCGATCACATCCTCGCGGCTGAAGCCGGTGATGCTCTCGAATGCTTCGTTGACGAATATGATGCGATGTCCCAGGTCGTCGGTCGACGCCGACTCCGTAATCATCACGATGTCATTCAGCCTTGAAATCCCGCTTTCCAGCAATCGCAGGTGTGCCTGTGAATTATGGCGCTCAATGGCAATGCCCAGGATGTGCGAACATGCATCCACGAGTTCCAGCTCTTCATCGCCCGGAATATACGGCTCCCCATGATAGACCGCAAAGGTACCGATCACGGCGTGATTGCTTGACAGGATGGGAGATGACCAGCAGGCGCGCAAACCATATTGCATCGCATCTGCCCTGTAGTTATCCCAGAACGGGTCATGTTCAATATCCGCGACAATAACCCGCCGCTTCTGATAAGCAGCCGCGCCGCATGAACCGTTTTTGCTACCGATTTCCAGCCCTTCCAAACTCTGCATGTAAGCATCAGGGAGCTTGATCGCAGCACCTTTGCTCAAATGACGCCCATCACTGCTGATGAGCATGATGGCGCACATGCACTTCGGGAACTGCGATTCGATCAGCTTCACGGCGGCATGCAGCACTTCCGCCAATGGCGCGTTCGCTGCAGTACGCTCAAGAATGGCGTTCTGCCCTGCCTTAAACGCTTCCAGGCGTTTGCGCTCAGAAATATCCTGGAATGCGCCCTGCAACCGCACTATCGTGCCATCCGCATCCCGCACCGCCTGGCCTATGGTGCGAACCCAGATACGCCTTCCCTTGGCCGTTATTTTTTCCAGTTCAAGGTCATAAGGAGTACCGCTCTGGATGCAATGACTGACCGCAGTCTGTATTTTCAGCTGGTGCTCCGGTACAAAAAGTGAAACCCCTTCCTGAATGGTAGGCGAATGGCCGGCGGGCATTTCGTGAATTGCCGCCACTTCATCTGACCATGTCACTTTCCTGCTTTCGATATCCATGATCCAGCCACCCAGGTGCGCAGCGCTGCCGGCTATCTTAAGCAGGTTTTCCGCACGCTCGCGCCGCTCAATTTCGTCCTGAAGTGCAATCGTGCGGCTTCTCACATTGCGCCGGATCTGCAGGTTCCAGGTAAAAACCAGCCCCAGCAGTATCAATACCGAAACTGCGGCAAAGGTGATCCAGCGGATAATCCTGTGCTCTAAAACACTGCTGCTGTACATAAAACCGGCAAGATTGTAATCGGCCGGAATAATCCCAAGTATGGCCAATGTCCTGGCAATGCTCTCCCAGCGCTCTACATTCATGTGGCCGAACTCGACAACATCGGAAAGCACATATGGCTCCATGATGCCGGCTTCTTTCAGCAGGACGTCATAGGTGATTCCGTGTTCGGCAACACCGGGCATAGCGGCAATCAGCCTGGCGATTTCCTCACGGTGTTCAAATGCGTAAGCCCAGCCTTTTTTGGTAGCGCGCAAAAATGCATCGACACGCTCGGGATGTGCAGCGACCTCGCGTTCGCTGGTAAACAGGACATCTCCGTAAAAATCAATGCCATACTGCTGGGTGCTTAATATAGAAGATTGATAGCCCATCGCCTCAAGCTGGACGGGCTCGGCCGTGGCATAAGCCGACATAACATCTACATTGCCCCTGATCAGGTCTTGCAGGTTCCATGTATGCGGCAGCAGCGTCACGCGCTCAAGGCCAATACCTGCCTTATTCATCATGGCTTTAAACTGGGTTGCTCCCTGATTATTGGAAAGCATGATGCGCTTGCCGATAAGGTCCTGCGGGCTGTTGATGTTTTTCTCGCGCAGGCTTAGCAGGACATAAGGCGAGTGCTGGAAAATTGACGCAATCGCTACAACCGGTTTTCCATTGACGCGGGACATTAAAATATCGGAATCACCAATGCCATATTGTGCATCACCTGAAAGCACCTGCTGGAGCGCAGACACCCCCTGGCCGCCTTCGACAATGTTCACATCCAGGTTTTCCTGCCGGTAAAAACCCTGGCTCTGCGCTGCATAATAACCAGCGAACTGGAACTGGTGATGCCATTTCAGCTGCAGCGTGACCTTTTCGGTTGCGTATGCAGCGCCGGATGCCGCAATGCCAAAACCAGACAGCAGTACCAGCCGCAAAAAAAATCGCAGGAATACTCGCAGGAATACTCTAAGTACAATAGTTGACTTCAATTTTTGCTGCATCACCTTAAGTTCTATTTCTTACCAAGAGCCTACAAACCAAGCCATCACCGATATGGCTCACATCTTGTCACAATAGTTAAGTTTAAACAAAGTGATATTTATTTAATTTCATCGCATGGATAAATAACAAAGGGCACCAAAGCGCCCTTTGTTATTTTTGCTGCTGATGCTTACCATCGCTCCTGTTTACAGGGCCAGTGCACCCAACGATACTTAAGATATTAAATGGAGGCTTCGAGGACTTTGCGGCTTACCTGCAAATCTACGTCACCATGCTCGCCCAGCGTCACCATGTGGTGTGATTCAAGTTTATCGATCAAACCGGTAATCGCATCCGCACCGATCTGATATTCTGAAAGGCGGGTTTTCATGCCCAGACTCTCAAAAAATTCACGTGTTTTCCGGATGGCCGCTTCAATGCGCTCATCTTCCGTGCCTGATTCAATGTTCCAGATACGTTCCGCATATTGCAGCAACTTTTCACGTTTGGAATCCCTGCGCACGCTCAGCATGTTCGGCAGAATGACCGCCAGTGTCTGCGCGTGGTCAAGGCCATACAACGCGGTGATTTCATGCCCTATCATGTGTGTTGCCCAGTCCTGCGGCACACCTGCACCTATCAGCCCGTTTAATGCCAGCGATGCACTCCACATGAAATTTGCCTGTAATTCATAATCATGGGGGTTTTGCAGCAGCTTGGGGCCAATCTCGACCAAGGTTGACAGCAGCCCTTCGGCAAACCTGTCCTGCACCATGGCGCCTACCGGGTAAGTCAGGTATTGTTCAACCGTATGGGTAAATGCATCCACCACACCATTCGCCAGCTGGCGTTCAGGCAAGGTATAGCTTTTGGTCGGATCCAGAATCGAAAACCGCGGGAACACATGCTCACTTGAAAAATACAGCTTTGCTTTTTCTTCTTCACGCGTAATCACCGAGCCATCGTTCATTTCTGACCCGGTAGCCGGCAATGTCAGTATGGTGCCGTAAGGTACGGCCTCTTTAACATCACTTCCGCGCGTGAGCAGTATCTCCCAGGCATCATTATCCTGGCAGGCAGCTGCGGCTACAAACTTGGTGCCGTCAATGACAGAACCACCGCCGATTGCAAGCAGGAAATCCAGCTTGCCTTTTTTAACCTGTGCCACTGCCTTGACCAGCGTTTCATACCTAGGGTTAGGCTCAATGCCCTCAAACAGCTCTACATACCTTTCGCCCAAAGCGCTCAAGGCTTCATCCAAAGTGCCATTGTGCCTTGCACTCTGCCCGCCGATTAACACCAGCACCCTGGCATTCGCCGGAACCAGCTGATCAAGCTCGGCCACTTTACCTTTGCCGAAAACAATCCGGGTTGGATTGTAAAAATCAAAATTCTGCATATATATATCAACCTTTTAAGTGTATGAATTCAATAAAATATTAGACCAGTCGTCTTTAAAATGGGGCAAAAATGGTATACGTTGAATAATGGCCGCGCCATCCGTAAATTAATTTTTTGCTAATCTTTTGCGGGTGGCCTGCATTGCACATTCAAGTGCAGTGCGCGTATGGCTTACCTTGGTCAGCAAGGTGGCGCCGACCCACATACAGTAAAGCTCCTGCGCTAGCAGACCTGCGTTGGTATCTGCTGCAAGCTCTTTATTTACGGTGGCTTCTTCAATGGTTTGGGAAAGCCTTGCGATCACTTTACCTGTGCCTGTATCCAGCGTGCAGCGCATTGCTTCGGATAAATCCGTCACTTCGGCACTAAGCTTCACAACCAGGCACTTGTCTTCGGTCGTATCGCTTAACTGGCTATCAAGCCAATGCTGAAAAAAAGACATGAGCCTGTTAATCGCCGGCACATCAACGTCGCCTAGCAGGCTTTCCAGTTTTACCATGTAATCGGCAAAGTAATCTTCAAGCAGCGCATTGCCAAACTGCTCTTTAGATTTGAAATAATGATAAAACGAGCCTTTGGGCACTGAGGCCGTGGTTAAAATCTCGTTCAGGCCAACAGCTGCAAACCCTTTGCCCAGAATAATAGATTTGGCAGTTTCCAGTATCTGCTGCCGCGTATCTTCGATTTTAGTTCTGACTGTATTTTCAACCATGACTGCATATTAAATGGAATTAGACCAGTCGTCTACATATTATTTAATCCATAAGTAGCCTGGGCTAAAAAATGTTACGACACTTAGCCTCGATTAATTCATTATTAGAAATAAAAAATGACTCACACATGCAATGCGTAAGTCATTGATTTTATTGGCGCCCCCGACACGAATCGAACGTGTGACCCTCCCCTTAGGAGGGGGATGCTCTATCCACTGAGCTACGGGGGCGTTTAATGCAGGGGTCGTAGTATAAGGCTTTTAACGTCTTTAATAAATATGCTGATGATTGAAACATGGGCCACTTACGCATTAAAACTGCTGCATGCGCAAATGACCCATATTGGTATTACCCGAATTACCGTTAAATCATCAGCAATCGATCACTTTAATCTGCTCTGATAGCCGGATAAAACGTTCTACCGGCGTTACCCATACAATGCCGTCTCCAACCTGTCCAGTGTGCCCGACTTCTACAATGATCTGCAGCACACCTTCCAGCATTTCGTCCGGCACGATGATCTCAATATGAACCTTGGGGCTGTAGTCCGTTAACTCCTCCCTGATGCCCTGAGCCGGTTTTGCCACATAATGGCCGCAGCCTTCCACTTTACTGACGGTCATACCCGGAAAAGCCTTGATATTACGCAGGGCTGAACGAATTTTTGGCAGGCGATGCGGCTGTATAACCGCTTTGATTTCTTTCATTTCAGAAACTCCTTTATCTTATGCATTATTATTCTGTGCATTATGCTTCGATTCTTGATTCTTCAAACCTGCGGTACAAGGTTGGCACCACGACCAGCGTGAGCAGCGTAGAACTGATCAGGCCGCCAATCACCACAATCGCCAATGGACGCTGAATCTCAGAACCCGGGCCAGTTGCAAACAGGAACGGCACCAATGCCAGCATGGCAACCGTTGCCGTCATCATCACCGGCCTGAACCTTTGTTTACAACCTTCCACGATCGCTTCGATCTGGCCTTTGCCTTCATCACGTAATGAACGGATATAAGACACCAGCACCACGCCATTCAGCACGGCAATCCCCCACAGGGCGATAAACCCGACCGATGCCGGCACCGAGAGATACTCGCCGGTTACCAGCAGCGCAAAGATACCGCCAATGGAAGCAAACGGCAGGATCATGATAATCATCGTCGCATAACGCACTGAGTTAAACAGCAGGAACAGCAGGAAGAATATCGCGGCAATGGTGATCGGCACGATAATCATCAGGTGGTTCAGCGCACGTTCCATATTCTGGAACTGGCCGCCGTACTCAAGGTAGTAACCGTCAGGCAGTTTGAGCTGTTTATCCAGCGTTTGCTGGAGCTCTGCAACAAAACCGCCTAGGTCGCGATCCTTGACGTTAATCGCCACCACGATACGCCGCTTGCCCAACTCGCGGCTGATCTGCGCCGGCCCATCACGGATTTCGATCTCGGCCAGGTCACGCAGTGCGACACGCGAACCATTGGGTGAGGTCACGAGTATATTGCCGATGGCTTCGATGTCATTCCTGAAACCATCCGGGAAACGCACCGCACCGGAGAACCTGCGCTCGCCTTCATAGATCTCGGTGGCCACCTTACCGCCAATCGCAGTTTCAATGATGTCGTGAATGTCAGAGGCGTTGATGCCCTGGCGAGCAATCGCCTGCCTGTTGATCGTAATGTTCAGGTACTGCTGGCCGGATACTTTCTCGACGCGCAGGTCAACAGCACCGGCCACGCCACCGGCGATTTTGGCGATCTCATCGGCTTTGCTCTTCAGCTTGGCCATGTCGTCACCAAACACTTTAACCGCCACATCCGATCTGACGCCGGTCAGCAGCTCATCCACGCGGTCTGAAATCGGCTGCGCCATCACGATCTGCACACCCGGCAAGCCTTCAGACAGCACTTCCGTCATTTTGTCCGCAATGTCATCCTGGGTCCAGCCTTCAGGCCACTCGTCCCTTGGCTTCAGGCTGATGATCGGCGTGGATTCGTTCTGTGCCTGCGGGTCAGCCG
>Ga0208758_100323_pt1 | contig 17421 bp, 14 predicted proteins | sample LakWasM116_HOW13_2_FD_183930 | JGI IMG/M metagenome (GOLD analysis project Ga0208758, IMG submission 183930) | Freshwater sediment methanotrophic microbial communities from Lake Washington under simulated oxygen tension - Sediment Metagenome... | ecosystem: Environmental > Aquatic > Freshwater >...
TGTAATCTCAATGTTTTGGGTTGGCGGTCAACGTGTTATATTAACGCTAATTCAAACTAAAGTCATAATATGCGTTATATATTCATCTTGCTGTCGTTCCTGTGTGTGTCATGCGGTACAGCGTTGCCTTCAATAAAACCATACAAGTTGGATGTGCAGCAGGGTAACGTTGTGACATCTAAAATGCTGCTGCAGTTGCGGCCGGGCATGACTAAATCCCAGGTGCGTTTTATTATGGGCACGCCGCTTATCCAGGACAGCTTCCATGGCAATCGCTGGGATTACGTTTACCAGATGCGTGAAGGAGGCAAACTCAAAGAGCAGCGTCAGGTGGTTATGATTTTTGAAAATGAATTACTGAAATCGGTGCGCGGTGACGTGATTCCGGCCGGCAGTGATCAATCCAAAGCCAATGAGGCAGAAGCTCCTACAGGGACACGTGTCATTACTCCGATCAAGAAACCGGAAGAAAAAGGGCTTTTAAATAAACTCAAATTCTGGGAAAAAGACGAAGCCGAACTGGCAAAAGAGGCCGCAGAAAAAGAAGCTGCAGCTAAAGCCAAGCTGGAGGCGGAAGAGGCTGCTAAGGCTGCTGCAAAACAACCTCAGCAGGCACCTGCCGTCGTAGATGAGCCAAAATCCTTGCTGGCTGTGCCGATGGAGGTGCCGGCTGCACCCGATAGCCCGGCGGTTGTCGCCCCTGCGACTGAAATGCCAGTACCTGCCAGCCCTGCGGCAGAAGAGCAGCCTGCTGCTGCGCCGGTGCAAATGAATGCGGCTGAGCCTGTAGCCCCAGCGCCAAGTGCGGCTGTCCCGGAAGAGCCCCCTGTTAAATCGCAGGCTTACGATTCGTCATCAGGCATGCGTTTCGACAGGAAGTTGCAATCAGAAACTGAAGAAGCAGCGCCTGCACCGGCTCCGCAGCCGCGAGCTGGCAATAAAACCATCCCGGCACCTAAGGAGCTGCCGGATGAAAGCAGCCCAAGTTATTTTGACCGCATGCTGGAGCAGATCGGCTTCTGATGCTGAACCGGTCAGCCGGGCGCTTGTTATAAGCCGTGCCGGCTGCGCTGCCATAGAGCCGATGATGGTTTTAAACGCACAGGGCCATTAAAGTTTATTAATTTTTTTAATTTCGTCAGTTCTTATTTCAATCAGTTTTTAATTCAAAAGTACAGAAAGTTACAGGTTTCAGAAATATGGTCAGTCCATTAAAAGTCGTTATTGCCGGATGTTCTGGCCGCATGGGGCATGCTTTGCTGGAGTCGGTGTTTGCGGATGCCGAGCTGATTCTTCATGGGGCATTGGACCGTGCTGAAAACCCTTGCCTGGGTCGCGATGCCGGTGAGCAGTTCGGCAAGCTGTCCGGTGTTAAAGTGACTTCGGATGTTGAAGCGGCATTGAATGGCGCTGATGTATTGGTTGATTTTACGCGACCGGAAGCCAGCATGCAGTATATGGAAGCATGCCAGAAGGCCAATGTGGGCATGATCATCGGCACCACAGGTTTTTCTGCAGAGCAGAAAGCGGCCATCGAAGCGGCTGCTAAGAATATCCCTATCGTTTTTGCCCCCAATATGAGTGTCGGCGTGACCTTGCTGATCAATCTGGTGCAGTCAGCTGCCAAAGTGCTCAGCGAAGGCTATGACATTGAAATTATCGAGGCACATCACCGTCATAAAGTGGATGCACCATCCGGTACGGCACTGCGTCTTGGTGAGGCGGCTGCCAGTGCGTTGGGGCGTGATCTTGAGCAGTGCGCTGTCTATGGCCGCGAAGGCGTCACCGGCGAGCGTGACCCAAGTACGATAGGTTTTGCTACCGTGCGCGGCGGTGATGTGGTGGGTGACCATACCGTGTTGTTTGCGGGGATCGGTGAGCGTGTGGAGCTTACCCACAAAGCCAGCAGCCGTGCCACCTTTGCAATAGGCGCATTACGCGCTGCCAAGTTCCTGACCGGAAAAAATGCCGGCCTTTATGATATGCAGGACGTGTTAAGTTTAAGGTAAGCATGTATCGGTAGCGTGTCTTTTCCGCAGGACTCACCGCATCCCTTTGCCGGGTGCCGAGGCCTGAATTGTTTGGGGCTAAGGAGTGAAAAATTACAGATCGCTTCCGGCAGTTTGCAAAGCTAGATGCAGATGAAGTTCTCCGTGAACTGAACGCCTCATCAGAAGGCTTGCTGGAAAGCGAAGCCAGTGAGCGGCTGCGGAAGTATGGTCCCAATGTCATTGCTGCCGTAAAAAACAAGCCTCCTTTCTTACGTTTTTTAAGTCTTTTTCTAACCCCGCTTCCCTTGCTGCTGCTGAGCCTTTCGGCCGTGGCACTCGTTACCGGCGAAACCCATGGCGCAGAAGTCATCGTGCTGATGGTTTTTCTTTCCACTACGCTGGGTTTTGTTCAGGAGTATCGCACCGGAAAAGCGGCCGAGGGGCTGCGCGCCCTGGTACGTACGACCGCGTCCGTGCAGCGCAGGCGTTTTGCGACAGCTGCAGGCGAGACCGAAGAAGTACCTTTAAGCGGCATTGTGCCGGGTGATACCGTTCATCTGTCTGCGGGGGATATGGTGCCTGCGGATGTGCGCCTGATTTCCGTTAAAGACCTGTTCGTGAACCAGTCCTCGCTTACGGGCGAATCCATGCCTGTGGAGAAATACGCCAGTCAGGCGCAGGCAGCGGAAACCGGCATTCCCGATCTGTTCAATCTATGTTTCATGGGTACCCATGTGGTTTCGGGTACTGCTGTCGGCGTTGTCATGGCGACCGGGGGGCATACCTTTTTCGGGTCGATTGCCTCAACGATTGCTGAGGAAAAAGAACTGACGAGTTTCGACCAGGGGGTGCAGAAGTATATCTGGTTAATGATCCGCATCATGTGCTTTATGGTGCCCACGGTATTCCTCATTAATGGATTTGCCAAAGGCAACTGGATCGAGGCGCTTTTGTTTGCATCGGCTGTTGCGGTAGGGCTTGCTCCGGAAATGCTGCCGATGCTGGTGACTGTCAACCTGGCCAAAGGCGGTATTGCCATGTCACGCAAGAAAGTGATCGTTAAGCGTTTGAATGCGATCCAGAATTTTGGTGCGATGGATATACTCTGTGCCGACAAGACCGGAACGCTCACGCAGGACAAGGTGGTGCTGGAGCGGCATGTGGACATTGAAGGTAATGAGGATGAGCAGGTGCTGGAATTTGCCTACCTTAATAGTCACTATCAGTCCGGACTGAAGAATCTGCTTGATATCGCGGTGCTTGAGCATGCGGAAGTGCATAAGAAGCTGCATGAGGTAAGCGTTTACCGGAAAGTGGATGAGATCCCATTTGATTTTCAGCGGCGGCGCATGTCGGTGATCGTTGAAAAAAATCAGCTATCGCACCTGCTGATCTGTAAAGGTGCTGCCGAGGAGATCCTCAGTATATGCGACCGTTTTCAGTACGGGGCACATGTAAAACCCCTGGAGCCGGCGCAGATGGAAGCAACGCGCAGGGTTGTCAGCGCACTCAATGAGGATGGTTTTCGCGTGATTGCCGTGGCTTACAGGGAGGTAAGCCATGAACATATCGCCTATGAGCCGGTTGATGAATCCAATTTGATATTAAGCGGGTATATTGCATTTCTTGACCCGCCCAAAGAGTCGGCCGGGCCAGCGATTGCTGCGCTCCATCAGTATGGCGTCACCGTCAAGATCCTGACCGGGGACAATGAAGGCGTCTCGCGCAAGGTGTGCCATGATGTGGGGCTTGCGGTCGATGCTATTCTGCTGGGTAGCCAGATCGAAGCAATGTCCGATGCCGAACTGGCAGGTGCCGTTGGAAACACTTTAGTTTTTGCCAAGCTGTATCCCCAGCAGAAGGCGCGCATCATTGCCGCGCTTCAGAAGCAGGGGCATGTGGTCGGCTTCATGGGTGACGGCATCAATGATGGCCCGGCGCTCAAGGCTGCGGATGTCGGGATTTCGGTGGATAATGCGGCGGACATCGCAAAGGAATCGGCGGATATTATCCTGATGGAAAAGAACCTGATGGTGATCAGGGATGGTTTGGTTGAGGGCAGGAAAGTGTTCGGGAATATCGTTAAATATATCCGCATGAGCGCCAGCTCCAATTTCGGCAATATGCTAAGCGTGCTTGGCGCCAGCGCTTTTCTACCTTTCTTGCCGATGGCGCCGGTGCAGATTCTTTTTAATAACCTGATGTATGATTTCTCGCAGACCGTCGTGGCGACAGACAGTGTGGATGATGAATATATTTCACAGCCCCGTAAATGGGAGCTGGGAAATATCGCCCGTTATATCTTTACCATCGGGCCCATCAGCTCGGTCTTTGACTACGTGACTTTCGCCCTGATGTGGTTTGTATTTGAATGTACAACGCCGGCGCATGCCAGCCTGTTCCAGACTGCCTGGTTTGTTGAGTCGTTGCTTTCGCAGACGCTCATCGTGCATGTGATACGCACCGGTAAAATCCCTTTTCTGCAAAGCAAGCCAAGCACACCTTTGCTGTTGAGTACGCTGGCAATCTGTATTTTTGCGGTCTATCTGCCATATTCGGCGCTTGCGCCAAAATTGCAGATGATTCCGTTGCCTGCCGATTACTGGCTCTACCTGTCAGCCATTCTGCTGGTTTACCTGGGGCTGACGCAGGTCATCAAGACTTACCTGATCCGGCATTTCGGTTTTGATTAAGCGGTTTTGATGGATTTTATTGCGTGTTTATTTTAAGCGGAGCGGCAGCATGAGTGATCGCCAGTATTCAAGTGTGCTATGTCTATTTGTCGGGGTATTTTTTACCTGGTCCGCAATCGCCCCGCACGATTACTTCACCTGGTTTCTTGAGGTTTTTCCGGTGCTGGTCGCATTGCCGCTGCTGCTGATCACGTGCCGCAGGTTCCCGCTGACAAACCTGGTGTACGGTTTGATCGCGCTGCATATGGTCATTCTGCTGGTGGGAGGTCATTATACTTATGCCGAGATGCCGGTTTTTAACTGGCTGCGTGATTATTACGGCTGGGACCGCAATTATTATGACCGCGTGGGGCATGTTGCGCAGGGCTTTGTACCGGCAATGCTCGCCCGTGAGATTTTATTGCGCACTTCGCCGCTAAAACCGGGTAAGTGGCTGTTTTTTATCGTAGTTTGCGTGTGCCTTGCAATAAGCGCTTTTTATGAGTTTATTGAGTGGTGGGTGGCGCTGGCTTCCGGCAGTGATGCCGTGGCGTTTCTCGCGACGCAGGGCGATATCTGGGATACGCAATGGGATATGTTTCTGGCTTTTGCAGGGGCGGTTTCCGCACAACTGCTGCTGGCAAACATGCATTCGCGACAGATGAGGCAGATGCATGTTTACATTGATTAGTCGGTTTTTTTTCGCTATAATTCGTTAATTCTGAAACGGGAAGAGTAAACCTACTCCTCCCGTTTTGCATATCTGCCATCTGTTCATGATGGACAAAGACTATACAATTTTTAATGCCGTAAAAACAAGGAGTTACTGTGTCACAAAACCTGCCCGCCATACTAGTACTTGCAGATGGAACCGTGTTTCGTGGCATGTCGATCGGAGCTTCAGGCCACACCGTGGCCGAGGTTGTATTCAACACTTCGATGACTGGCTACCAAGAGATCCTTACCGATCCGTCATACACCAAGCAAATCGTTACATTGACTTATCCGCACATCGGCAATTATGGTGTGAACGCCGAAGACGTAGAGTCCGGCAAGGTTTATGCGAGCGGTTTGATCATTCGCGATTTGCCGCTTACCCACAGCAACTTCAGAAGCACCCAATCTTTGCCTGAATACCTGGCAAGCAATAATGTAGTGGCAATTTCCGGTATCGATACGCGCAAACTGACACGTGTTTTGCGTGAAAAAGGTGCGCAGGCCGGCGCTATTATCGCCGGTGAAGCTGATGAGGCGAAAGCCCTGGCTTTGGCTAACGACCTGATTGCCGGTTTCCCCGGCATGGCTGGACTGGATCTGGCTAAAGTCGTGACCTGCGAAAAACCATACCAGTTCACTGAAGGTGAATGGGCGCTGGGCCAGGGTTTTACCCAGGCACCTGAAAGCAAGTTCCATGTGGTTGCCTACGACTACGGCGTGAAACGCAATATCCTGCGCATGCTGGTTTCCCGCGGCTGTAAGGTGACTGTGCTGCCGGCGCAGGCCACAGCCGAAGAAGCGCTGGCGCTGAATCCTGATGGCGTATTCCTGTCTAACGGCCCAGGCGACCCTGAGCCATGCGATTATGCAATCAAGGCGATCAAGACCATTGTTGACAAAGGCGTGCCTACATTTGGTATCTGTCTCGGTCATCAGTTGCTGGCTTTGGCCAGCGGTGCAAAAACCGTAAAAATGAAGTTCGGCCACCACGGTGCAAACCATCCGGTGCAGGATGTGGAAACCAAGCGTGTTTACATCACCAGCCAGAACCACGGCTTTGCAGCCGATGCGGCCAGCCTGCCAGCCAATATCAAAGTGACCCATGTGTCATTGTTCGACGGCAGCTTGCAAGGGATCGCGCGCACCGATCAACCTGCGTTCAGCTTCCAGGGGCACCCTGAGGCGAGTCCAGGCCCTACTGAAATGAGTTATTTGTTCGACCGTTTCATTGGCATGATGCAGGAAAAACAAAAATAGCCACAGATAAACACAGATGAACACTGATGGATGCAGATGTTTATTTGGGTAAATCATCGGGTTATTGATTTTTAATGGATTTTAAGGGAAATAAAGCAAATAAATTTTAGAGTTTGAACATTTTTATCTGTGTTCATCTGTGTTTATCTGTGGCTAAATCATTATGGCAAAACGTACAGACATTAAAAGTATTCTAATTATCGGAGCAGGCCCTATCGTGATTGGTCAGGCCTGTGAGTTTGACTATTCCGGTGCGCAGGCATGTAAAGCACTGCGTGAAGAAGGATACCGCGTGATCCTTGTGAACTCCAATCCGGCCACGATCATGACCGACCCGGAAATGGCTGATGCTACCTACATTGAGCCGGTGACCTGGCAGGTGGTGGAAAAAATCATTGAAAAAGAGCGCCCTGATGCGCTGCTGCCAACCATGGGCGGCCAGACGGCATTGAACTGTGCACTGGATCTGGACAAGCACGGTGTGCTTGAGAAATTCAACGTAGAGTTGATCGGCGCTTCCAAAGAGGCCATCGACAAAGCGGAAGACCGCCAGAAATTCAAGGACGCCATGACCAAAATCGGTTTGGGTTCTGCCCGTTCTGCAGTTGCGCATAGCATGGAAGAAGCCTTGCAGGTGCAAGCTACGATCGGTTACCCGGCGATTATCCGCCCATCATTTACCATGGGCGGCAGTGGTGGCGGTATTGCTTATAACCGTGAAGAATTCATTACGATCTGCGAGCGCGGCCTGGATGCATCGCCTACCAGCGAGCTGTTGATTGAAGAATCATTGCTGGGCTGGAAAGAATACGAAATGGAAGTGGTGCGCGACTCTGCGGACAACTGCATCATCATCTGCTCAATCGAAAACCTGGACCCGATGGGCGTGCATACCGGCGACTCGATCACCGTAGCACCGGCGCAAACGCTGACTGATAAAGAGTACCAGATCATGCGTAATGCCAGTCTGGCTGTGCTGCGCGAGATCGGCGTTGATACCGGCGGTTCCAACGTGCAGTTCGCGATCAATCCGAACGATGGCCGCATGATCGTCATCGAAATGAATCCGCGCGTGTCACGTTCATCTGCACTAGCTTCTAAAGCAACCGGCTTCCCGATTGCCAAAGTAGCTGCCAAACTGGCAGTAGGCTTTACCTTGGATGAGCTGTGCAATGAGATCACCGGCGGTGCAACACCCGCATCTTTCGAGCCTAGCATCGATTACGTGGTAACTAAAGTGCCGCGTTTTGCGTTTGAGAAATTCCCGCAGGCAGATAGCCGCCTGACCACGCAGATGAAATCTGTGGGTGAAGTGATGGCTATTGGCCGCACTTTCCAGGAATCATTCCAGAAAGCCATGCGCGGCCTGGAAGTCGGCGTGGATGGCCTGGATGAAAAAACCACAGACTTGGACACCATCACCAAGGAAATCGGTGTGCCTGGCCCTGAGCGCATCTGGTACGTGGGCGATGCGTTCCGCATGGGACTGAGCGTTGATGAGGTGTTCGATATTTCAAAAATCGACCGCTGGTTCCTGGTGCAGCTTAAAGACATCATTGACCGTGAGCAGGCGTTAAAAGGCAAGAACCTTGCCGACCTGGACAAGGCTGCTTTGCTGCAGCTCAAGCGCCGCGGTTTCTCTGACCGCCGTCTGGCTAAGCTGATGGATACTGACCAGCATGCAGTGCGTGCCTACCGTCAGGCTTTGCATGTGCGCCCTGTGTACAAACGTGTCGATACCTGTGCCGCAGAGTTTGCAACCAATACCGCATACATGTACTCAACCTATGAAGAAGAGTGCGAAGCGCAGCCATCAGACAAGAAAAAAATCATGGTATTGGGCGGTGGCCCGAACCGCATTGGCCAGGGTATCGAGTTCGATTACTGCTGTGTACATGCCGCGTTTGCCATGCGTGAAGACGGTTATGAAACCATCATGGTTAACTGTAACCCTGAAACGGTTTCAACCGATTACGATACCTCAGACCGTTTGTACTTCGAGCCGGTGACGCTGGAGGATGTGCTGGAGATCGTGGCACTGGAAAAACCGGTAGGCGTGATTGTGCAGTACGGCGGCCAGACTCCATTGAAACTGGCGCGCGACCTGGAAAAAGCCGGTGTGCCTATCATTGGTACAACGCCGGATGCAATCGACATGGCTGAAGACCGTGAGCGCTTCCAGAAGATGCTGCACGAATTAGGCTTGAAGCAGCCACCCAACCGTACTGCGCGTACCGAACAGGAAGCACTGCGTCTGGCAGGTGAAATCGGTTATCCGCTGGTGGTGCGCCCTTCATACGTGCTGGGCGGCCGTGCGATGGAAATCGTGCAGGAGCAAAGCCAGCTTGAGCGCTATATGCGTGAAGCGGTTAAAGTTTCAAATGAATCACCGGTGCTGCTGGACCGGTTCCTGAATGATGCACTGGAAGTGGATGTAGATGCATTGTCTGACGGTGAGGAAGTGATCATCGGCGGTATCATGGAGCACGTTGAGCAAGCGGGTGTTCACTCCGGCGACTCGGCATGTTCATTGCCGCCATACAGCCTGTCAGCAAAACTGCAGGATGAACTGCGCGTGCAGACCAAGCAGATGGCAAAAGCCTTAGGCGTGGTTGGTCTGATGAACGTGCAGTTTGCGATTCAGGGCGAGACCGTCTATGTGCTGGAAGTCAATCCGCGTGCTTCACGTACTGTACCGTTCGTGTCCAAGGCTTGTGGCTTGCAGTTGGCTAAAGTGGCTGCACGCTGCATGGTAGGCCAGTCACTTGCATCACAAAATGTGACGCGTGAAATTGTGCCGCCGTTCTACTCAGTGAAAGAGGCGGTATTCCCGTTCATCAAGTTCCCAGGTGTAGATACTATTCTTGGTCCTGAGATGAAATCGACCGGTGAAGTCATGGGCGTGGGCAGCACGTTTGCCGAAGCGTTCCTGAAATCACAATTGGGAGCTTCAACCAAGTTGCCTGAAGGCGGCCGTGCATTTATCAGTGTGCGTAAAGAAGACTATGCAAAAGTGGTTGAAATTGCGCAGCAGCTTGACCGTCTTGGTTTCGAACTGGTTGCAACCAAAGGCACTGCAGCAGCGCTGGCAGCCAATGGCTTGAAAGTGCAGCCGGTGAATAAAGTAGCCGAAGGCCGTCCGCATATTGTCGACATGATCAAAAACGGTGATATCAGCTTCATCGTGAATGTGACTGAAGACAAGCGTGCTGTTGCGGACTCATATGAAATCCGCCGCAGCGCACTGCAGAATAAAGTGACTTACTACACAACGATCGCGGGCGCCAAAGCTGCGTGTATCGGCATGGCACACATGCAGGAGATACAAGTTGAGTCATTACAGAACTTGCATAAACAACTGAGCTAAAATAAACTTAGCCTAATTCGTAAAAGAACTAATTTTTACTTTTGAAAACCACGCTCATGTGAGTGTGGTTTATTTTTTATATGAGGTAGTAGTATGGCATTGAGTCAATTTCCAGTCACTGTACGTGGCGCAGAGTTACTTAAAGAAGAATTACAGCGCCTGCGCGGTGTGGACAGGCCGAATATCATTCAGGCAATTGCCGAAGCGCGCGCGCAGGGCGACCTGTCAGAAAATGCAGAATATGAAGCTGCAAAAGAACGTCAAAGTTTTATCGAAGGCAGGATTGCCGAGCTGGAAGCCAAGCTGTCAAACTTACAGGTGATTGATCCGAGAACCCTGAATGCTGAAGGGCGCGTAGTGTTTGGCGCAACCGTCAATATCGAAGACCTGGATTCCGGTGATAACAAAACCTATCAAATCGTCGGCGAAGATGAAGCTGACATTAAAAACGGTAAGATTTCGGTAAGCTCGCCGATCGCACGCGGCTTGATTGGCAAGCTGGCAGGTGATGTTGCCGAGATTTCAGCACCAGGCGGCATTAAAGAGTACGAAGTGCTGGATGTGCTGTATATTTAAGACGTGTCGTATATTTAACCAGGGATATCCAATATGGCTTACAGGCTATCATTAATCGTGGTGACATTATGGGCTGGCGCACTTTGGTCTGCCGGTATCAGCGCTTATGTATTGTTCGATAGCCTGCAGGATAAGCAGCTGGCCGGTATGCTCGCCGGCAAGTTATTTACCGTCGTGACCTATATCGGTATGGTAAGCGCGTTCTATCTGCTGATCCACCGTCTGGTGCAGGATGGAACGGCTGCATTAAAACAGGCGTTTTTCTGGGCGGTATTCGTGATGCTGCTTTTGGTGCTGGCCGGGCATTTCGGCATTCAGCCCATACTGGAGAACCTGAAAGCGCAGGCTTTGCCCGCAGATGTGATGCAGAGCGTATTTGCAGACCGCTTCAGGAGCTGGCATGGTATCGCCAGTGTGGCTTATCTGGTTGAATGCCTGCTGGCTTTTGTTGTTGTGCTGAAATCGCGATAAAATTTTTTCCACGATATACATTTTTATATCGTGGGAAAAGCAGGTTTTCTGTGACTAAAGTTTTGGAATAACGATTTTTGCACTTTCTTTCACAGTGCTGCTTGGACGGTAAAATACTAACTGTTTGCCGATATGATGCACCGCGATAGCGCTAGTTTGTTTGCAGATGTCATCAAATATGGCTTTGCGTGCGGTGCGGTCATCGCCAGCAACTTGCACTTTGATAAGCTCATGCGCGTTCAGGTTGAGCTCGATCTCTTTAATGACATTTTCTGTGAGTCCGTTATTGCCTATCATGACAACCGGATTCAGGCTGTGAGCCAGGCCGCGCAGGTGGGCGATTTGTTTGGTGCTTAATTTCATTATTTTCTAACCGTATTTGATAGTCGTTCATTTTAACATGATATTAGCCAGTGCCTAAATCGGCAAAAGCAAACACAATATGAAACCCTCTAGAACCAGTAAAGCATGGATGCAGGAGCATCTTAACGACCCCTATGTAAAGCTTGCGCAGAAGGAAGGCTACCGTGCCCGTGCCGCCTACAAGCTGATGGAAATCGATGATAAGGATAAGCTGATCAAGCCTGGCATGACGGTGGTCGACCTGGGCTCCGCTCCCGGCAGCTGGTCGCAGGTAGCTGTGCAGCGTTTAAAGGGGCAGGGCAAGGTCATTGCGCTGGATATCCTCGACATGCAGCCGATAGGCGGCGTGACTTTCATACAGGGCGACTTTCGCGAGGAGTCGGTGTTGAGGGTGCTGGAAGAAAAAATAAATAAAACACCGGTTGACCTTGTAATTGCAGATATGGCCCCCAATATCAGTGGTGTTAAAGATGTTGACCAGGCTGGCGCCGCCTATTTAACGGAGCTGGCGCTTGATTTTAGTAAGGACTGGCTGAAACCTGGCGGCAATTTTCTGGTCAAGGTATTCATAGGCGCCGGATTTGAAGAAATCCTGCAGAATATGCGCCAGATGTTTGATAAGGTTGTAACACGCAAGCCTAAAGCTTCGCGTGACAGAAGTAGCGAAGTTTATTTGCTGGGGTTGGGGCGCAAACCTTAAATTTTGGTATAAGCTACTCATAAATCACAAGTATTGTTGTTGATATAAGGAATGGAATTTTGAACAACGTGTTTAAGAATGTTGCGATCTGGTTGGCCATTGCGATGGTGCTGATGGCGATCTTTAATCTGTCCGGCGTTAAGAATAGCGCAGATAACCAAGTCGTATATTCCCAATTTATTCAGGATGTTAAAGACGGGCGCGTTGCCAAAGTGCAGATCGACGGACGTGTGCTGCGCGTAACCGGTCAGGATGGCAAGAAGTTCAATACCTATGCACCTACAGATCCTTGGCTGGTTTCTGATTTACTTAAATATAACGTGACGGTTGAGTCTAAACCTGAAGAAGAGCAGTCCCTGCTCATGAGCATGTTCGTTTCATGGTTCCCGATGATTTTGCTGATCGGGGTGTGGATATTCTTCATGCGCCAGATGCAGGGCGGCGGCAAGGGCGGCGGGCCGTTTTCTTTCGGCAAAAGCAAGGCGCGCCAGCTTGATGAAGCCAATAACCCGACCACATTCGCCGATGTCGCAGGTTGCGATGAAGCCAAAGAGGAAGTGTTTGAACTGGTGGAGTTCCTGCGCGACCCGACCAAATTCCAGAAGCTGGGTGGTCGTATCCCGCGTGGCGTGCTGATGGTAGGCCCTCCTGGTACAGGTAAAACCCTGCTGGCGCGTGCGATTGCCGGTGAGGCAAAAGTACCTTTCTTTACCATTTCAGGTTCCGATTTTGTGGAAATGTTTGTCGGCGTCGGCGCATCGCGCGTACGTGACATGTTCGAAACTGCCAAAAAGAACTCACCGTGCATTATCTTTATTGATGAGATCGATGCGGTTGGCCGCAGTCGCGGTGCAGGCACTGGCGGCGGTAATGATGAGCGTGAACAGACGCTGAACCAGCTTCTGGTCGAGATGGATGGCTTTGAAGCCAGCTCAGGTGTCATCGTGATTGCCGCTACCAACCGTGCCGATGTGCTGGATAAAGCGCTGTTACGGCCAGGCCGTTTTGACCGCCAGGTGATGGTTGGCTTGCCGGACATTAAAGGCCGCGAACAGATTCTGATGGTACACATGCGCAAAGTGCCTATCGATCCTGACGTTAAAGCCGATATTCTGGCGCGTGGTACGCCAGGCTTCAGCGGTGCTGATCTGGCCAACCTTGTTAATGAGGCTGCCCTGTTTGCTGCGCGCCGTAATAAACGTACCGTGGATATGCAGGATTTTGAAGATGCAAAAGATAAAATCTTCATGGGTCCGGAGCGTAAATCCATGGTGATGCGTGAAGACGAGCGTCGCAATACGGCTTATCACGAATCAGGCCATGCGGTTGTGGCTGAGCTGTTGCCGAAGGCGGACCCGGTACATAAGGTGACCATCATGCCGCGTGGCTGGGCTTTGGGTCTCACATGGCAGTTGCCTGAGTTCGACCGTATCAGTAACTACAAAGACAAGATGCTCGAAGAAATTTCGATTCTGTTCGGCGGCCGCATTGCGGAAGAAGTGTTCATGCACCAGATGTCTACTGGCGCATCCAACGACTTTGAGCGCGCAACCAAGCTGGCGCGCGACATGGTAACGCGTTATGGCATGAGTGATGCGCTGGGTACTATGGTGTATGCGGGCAATGAGCAGGATTCATTCTTCGGCAGCATGAGCTCCAAAACAGTGTCTGAGGCCACGCAGCAGAAAGTTGATGCGGAAATTCGCCGTATCCTGGATGAGCAATATGCGCTTGCGCGTAGGCTGATTGAGGAAAATAGCGATAAGGTAGAGGCGATGGCGGCAGCCCTGTTGGAGTTTGAAACAATTGATGCTGACCAGATCGGCGATATTATGGCAGGTTTGCCGGTACGCCAGCCCAAACCGCCCCAGAGCAAGATTCCTCCTGCGGCAGGTTCTGCCAGCCCAGGGCCAACTGCCGCAACGGCACCGCAGCCAAGTGCAAAAACCGAATAGCTGCCGGACTGATTTAATGCTGATGTAAATAAAAAGGGCTAGTTAACTAGCCCTTTTTATTGAGTATAATTAAGCATGAACATCAATACCCAATTTCTCTGCGGAAGATTCCAGCTTGATCTGACTCGGCCCCAGGTGATGGGGATCGTGAACGTCACTCCTGATTCATTTTCCGATGGCGGAAAATATTCTTCCGTTAATCTGGCTGTAGAGCATGCATTGCAGCTTATTGCAGAAGGTGCGGATATCCTGGATATAGGCGGCGAGTCCACCCGTCCCGGCGCCGACCCCGTAAGCCTGGAGGAAGAACTCAGGCGCGTGGTCCCTGTGATTGAAGCCTTAAGCAAAGTCACCACCGTACCGCTTTCTATCGATACCTATAAGCCTGAAGTCATGCGCGCAGCCATTGTAGCCGGTGCGGACATTGTGAATGATATATGTGCGCTGCGCGAAGACGGGGCGCTTGAAATTGTCGCCGCCAGTAATGCCGGTATTTGCCTGATGCACATGCAGGGCGTGCCGCAGACCATGCAGCTTAACCCTCAATATGAAGATGTGGTGGCCGAAGTGAAGCAGTTCCTGGCTGACAGGGTAGAGGCATGCCTGGCGCACGGCATCGCCAGCGAGCGCATCCTGCTTGATCCCGGTTTTGGCTTTGGTAAAACCACTGCCCATAATGTTGCACTGATACAGCACCTGGATCGTTTTGCAGAGTTGGGGTTTCCGCTGCTGGTGGGGTTGTCGCGTAAATCGGTGCTGGGCAGGATAGCTGGTGGGGATGAGCAGCAGCGCCTGCATGCCGGTCTTGCCGCTTCGGTGATTTCCGTCATGAAGGGTGCGAAGATTGTACGGGTACATGATGTGAAGGCAACGGTGGATGCGCTTAAAGTGGTAGCTGCAGTAATGTAGACAGAGAGAGTTTTTCGCGGAACTAATATTGGGTCCAAATTTTAACTAAAATATAAAAAAGTCGTCATTCCGGCGTAACCGTAAAGGTCATCACCGCAGAATATATGTGCTGAAGCACATTATTCATGTGCGAAGGCCGGAATCCAGGCAAGGTGGTATCTAGAGTAGTAGCTTTAGTAAAAAATGTGAGGATTGTCGTTACATATCTGGCAGTGAGGTCGTTAGTCGGGCTCGACCGACAGTCGAGATACTTTTTCTTGCTTAGCCAAGAAAAAGTATCCAAAAAGAAGGCTACCCTACAGCCATTTGTATCCTGTGTTGCTCATCTTGATGGGCGGCAATCGGAAACTCGCTTTGCTTGACGTGTGAATAATGCGCTTTAGCGCATATATTCCACGGGGAAGCCAAATGCTGGCTCTAACAGCCGCTTGCCGAAGACTCCCATCAAGATTGCGCTACTCGGCATGGCTGTAGGGGATAATGTGGCACATGCAGTAGCTAATGATCGCTTAGTAGCTAAAAAATAGTGGAAAAGATAACAATGACAAAAAAATATTTTGGTACGGATGGTATTCGCGGCCGTGTTGGGGATGCGCTTATCACGCCTGAATTTGTGATGCGCCTGGGCTATGCGGCCGGTCGTGTGCTGACCAATATGGATAGCCATCTGGCAAAAGGCGCGCATCCTGCGGTGCTGATTGGCAAGGATACCCGTATTTCCGGTTATATGTTCGAGGCGGCATTGGAGGCCGGCCTGTCTGCGGCAGGCGTTGATGTGCTGCTGACCGGCCCGATGCCCACGCCGGCAGTGGCTTACCTGACCCGCGCACTCCGGGCGCAGGCTGGTATCGTGATTTCTGCATCGCATAACCCGTATTACGATAACGGCATCAAGTTCTTTTCAAGCCAGGGTACTAAACTGCCCGATGATGTGGAACATGCCATCGAGGCGGCGCTGGACGAGCCGATGCAAGTGATGGAATCCGCTAGGCTGGGCAAGGCGCGCCGTATCGATGATGCCGCCGGCCGTTATGTCGAGTTCTGCAAGAGCACTTTCCCCAACCACCTGGACCTGCGCGGGCTGAAGATTGTATTGGATTGCGCGCATGGTGCAACCTATCATGTAGCGCCGCCGGTATTTCATGAGCTGGGCGCCGAGATCGTTGCAATCGGCAATAAACCTGATGGTCTCAATATCAATGAGCAGGTCGGCTCCACCCATCCGCAGGCCTTGCAGAAAGCGGTTGTTGAACACGGTGCCGATCTGGGTGTCGCGTTTGACGGCGACGGCGACCGCGTGATGATGGTTGCCGCCGATGGGCAGCTGCTGGATGGCGATCAGCTGCTGTACATCATTGCTGCTGCACGTCAGCTGGAGGGGGCTCTGGCGGGTGGCGTTATCGGTACGCTGATGACCAACCTGGCGCTGGAACATAAACTGGCAGCGATGCATATTCCTTTTGCACGCGCCAAGGTCGGTGACCGTTATGTGCTGGAACTGCTCAACCAGAACGGTTGGCAATTGGGCGGTGAGAATTCAGGCCATATCCTGACGCTGGATAAACACAGTAGCGGCGATGGCATTATTGCCGCCCTGCAGGTGCTGCATGCACTCATGCAAAGCGGTAAAACCCTGAACCAGCTGCTTGCGGAGATTCCGCTGTACCCACAAGTGCTGATTAATGTAAAAACCGCTAAAAAAATTGACTTGGCTAATCACGCTGAAATCCAGGCTGCGGTTAAATCTGCCGAGGATGCACTTGCCGGCAGTGGCCGGGTACTGCTGAGGGCTTCTGGCACTGAGCCGAAAATCCGCGTGATGGTAGAGGGTGAGAACCAGCAGCAGGTGCAAGAACTGGCTGAGGGGATTGCTCAGGTAGTCACTAAGGCTGCTACCTGAGCAATTTGATGAAGCGTTAATAAAACTGCTTGGCTAATACTTTATGAAGTAGTTACTCGTTCATCGTTGTATTTGCGGATTTTGTTGTTGATTACTTTGAAAGCGCATGCGATCCCAGACTTGCGCTTGTTGTTGATCATTCATACCCTCCATTTTTTCAAAAGCTTTATTCCTTGTTTCTTCTGGTAGGGAGGCTATGTATTGTACTCTTGCATGCGTAGCTTCAGCCGCATCGTAGGCTTTTTGCTCTTCAGGACTGAGTTGTGCTGGTTCTGTCATGATAATCTCCGTTTAAATTGACACAAATATAATACATTTAAATCAATCGTAAATATATGGGATAAATTCCCATTAGTCAATCATTTTTATTATTGCACAGAACTATTAACCTATCTTCATCAAAACTTCACATTGGCATGACAAGCTAGCTCCAATCCCATTTGGATTGGAGCTGAAAATGCCTTTTAAAATAAAAACATATCTGTATCGCATGCACCAGTTTGATAGCAATATGTGCGTGGCATTCAACCATACCAGCCAGTA
>Ga0208758_100325_pt1 | contig 17344 bp, 11 predicted proteins | sample LakWasM116_HOW13_2_FD_183930 | JGI IMG/M metagenome (GOLD analysis project Ga0208758, IMG submission 183930) | Freshwater sediment methanotrophic microbial communities from Lake Washington under simulated oxygen tension - Sediment Metagenome... | ecosystem: Environmental > Aquatic > Freshwater >...
AAATACGCCGGTATCGGTTGATTTTATAGTGTTCATCCGGCTGCTCAAAGTAGTCGGCACACGTTTCAGCTTTGCTTGCCAGGATGCCTTTAATCACTAGGCCGATCACCCGCTTCATGAATAACTGGGAATAACTGGGGTCAGAGTAAACTCAAAATAACTTTACTCTGACCCCAGTTATTTTATTACTCTGACCCCAGTTATTATTTTGCCCTGCTGCATTATAGCTGTGGCTGACGGTCAGGGGGTTGTTGCGGTTTGGTTTTTGCTGGTGATACGACCGTGGCTGTCATAGTTGTAGGTGATGATGCTGCTGTTGTTATTGCTTAGGCTGCATAGACGGTTGATGCCGTTGGCGCAGTTATCCCAGTTGTAGCTAACGGTCTGGTCGTCATAGGCAATCTTGCTGATGCGGTTGAGGCTATCGTAGCTGTAGTTGGCGGTCTTGCCACGGGCATCGGTACGGGTCTTGAGGTTTCCGGCGGGGTCGTGGTCGGCTGTAGTGATGCCGGTGTCGAGGCTGGTTTGTTTCAGCAGGTTGCCTAGGCTGTCCATGTTGTAACTGGTGGTTAGGTTACGCGGGTCGATAACGCCGGTGACTTGTCCCAGGCTGTCATAGCTGGTATCGATCTGCCCCAGGGTGCTGCCGATGACGGTAGGATGAGGTTCCAGCTGGCGAACCGGTTGGTTCAGGGTATCGAACTGGTATTTCCGAACGCATCCCAGCGGGTCGGTAATCTGGGTCAGGTTGCCGTTGGGGTCGTATTTATAGGTGGTAATCGCCGGTACCGAGAAGGTGGCGTTGACTGATTTTGCTTGGTTCAGGTGCAGGCGCCGAACCAGCCTTGGAAGGTGCTGCCGGTTGCGGGGGCAGCGGTCAGGGTGACTTGGGTGTTTGTTGCGAATGTGGCGCTACAGGTTGCGCCGCAGTCGATCCCTGCCGGTGTGCTGGTGATGGTTCCTGTGCCTGATCCGACTGTGGAAAGGCTTAAGGTTTTAAACGCCGGTGCAAAGTCGGCGCTGACGTTTTGTGCTTGATCTAGGGTGACGGTACAGGTGGTCGCGGCACCGCTACAAGCGCCTGTCCAGCCTTTGAAGGTCGAGCCGGTTGCCGGGGTGGCGGTCAGGGTGACTGGGGTGCTCCAGTCATAGATGCCGGTACAGTTAGCTCCGCAATCGATGCCTGCTGGCGAGCTGGTGATGGTTCCGGTTCCGCTACCGGTTTTGGCTGTGATCAGTGTCATTTGCATCGGCGCAAAGTCGGCGCTGACGTTTTGCGTCTGATCCATGGTGACGGTACAGGTTGTGCCGCAGTCGATGCCGGTTTGTAAGCTGGTGATGGTGCCGCCGGTTCCGCTGCCGGTTTTGGTGATGTTTAGGGTCATCTGCATCGGCGCAAAGTTGACGCTGACATTTTGAGTCTGGTCCATGGTCATGGTGCAGGTGGCTGCGGTGCCGGTGCATGCGCCTGACCAGCCTTCGAAGGTGGAGCCGGTGGCCAGGATGGCGGTCAGGGTGACTTGGGTGCTCCAATCGTAGATGCCGCTACAAGTAGCGCCGCAGTCGATGCCTGCCGGTGTGCTGGTAATTACTCCTCCGGTTCCGGTGCCGGTTTTGGCGACGCTTAAGGTCATTTGCATCGGCGCAAAGTTGGCGGTGACGCTTTTGGTTTGATCCATGGTTACGGTGCAGGTGGATGCAGTGCCGGTGCAAGCGCCTGACCAGCCTTGGAAGGTCGAACCGGTTGCCGGGGTGGCGGTCAGGGTGACTAATGCGGCCGGTTTGCCGTGGTCATGGTCATTGTCGTCCTCATGTTCCCTACCTTTCCTTGAGTCATCATGCTGGGCTATAAAATTCGGCGGGTAGCTGGTGCTACAAACTGTGCCGCAATCGATGCCTGCCGGTACGCTGGTGACTGCGCCGGTCCGGTACCGGTTTTGCTGATGTTCAGGGTTATCGGCAGCAGTTCGGTGATGGCGGTGACGTTTTGCGCCTCTTTTAGGCTCACGGTGCAGCTAGGCGCTGTCCCTTTGCAGGCATCGCCCCAGCTTTTGAATGCTGAGCCGGATGCGGCGGTCGCGGTTAGGGTGACGGTGCTTTGGCTCTTGAATTCAGCTTGGCAAATGTTGCCGCAGTCGATGCCGATGGGCGAACTGGTGACGGTGGCGTTGCCTGTTCCGGCTTTGATTATTTTTAATTCGGCAGTTTTATCATGCTCTTTTGGGTTACGGTTTTTGTTATCCGCTTGGGCGTGTCCGATTGTGATCAGTGTCGCCAGCAACAAGATAACCGGCACGAAAATATTTCTTATCATTGATTTCATGACGGCTCCCTTATTGCGGCAAGGTCAGGCTTTGCAGACGCGACAGTGCGTCATAGACTCGGCTTTGGCTGCGAGCCAGTTGGCCGCTGGGATCGTATGCCTCTTCTTTGGTTCGGTTGCCCATGGCGTCCAGGGTATAGGTCAGGGTGTTGCCCAGGTTGTCTTGGGTTTTTATCAGGCGGTGGGCTGCGTCATAGGTGTAGGCCAGATACGCGCCATCGGGGCGGGTGACGCGGGTAACTTGGCCTGCGGGGTCGTAGCTATAGGTGGTGATTTCACCACCTGCATCCAGCGACGTAAGTCGTTGGCGAACATCGTAAACCATTTTCATCACGAGGCCGTTGAGGTCGGTGAGTTGTTCCAGCTGACCGTGTGCGGAGTAGCGGGTCAGGTGAGTGATATGACCGAGCGCGTCGGTGATTTGCATGAGTTGACCCCGGCAACCCAGCGGTCCGCCTTGGCAAGCGGCATCGGCGGGGTAATAGTCGTAGGTGGTCAGATCGGACACGTCGGTGCGCGGGCCGTCTTCGACTTTCTGGAGTAATACGCCGGGGACGGCGGAATAGGTGTAGACGGTATTCCAGCTGTGCGTGGTGTTGGCGGTTGTGTCTGCGATGGTCTTTTGGGTGATGTCGCCTTGGCTGTTATATGCGTAGGTGGTTTGCTGGTTGCCGTTGGTAATTTGCACCGGCAGGCGGAAGGACGGATGCCATACGGTGGTGATGGTGCGGGTTGCCGGGGTGGTCGCACCGCTTGAGGTCAGGCCTTCGGTACGGCTGGTTTCCAGGTTGCGGGTTAGGTCGTAGGTGTAGGTGGTAAGGTTGCCGTTGAAGTCGGTGCGGCTGGCGATATTGCCGTTGGCGTCATAGCTGAGCGCTGATGCCGAGGCGCCGCAGCCTGAGCCGCCGGGTTGGGATTGCCCTGTGCTTTTGACGACGCCGAGAATAGTACTGAAGCTAATGCTACGCACCGCTCCTAAAGGATCAGTAACACTGCTGCTGACGGGATTGCCTAAGCTATCAGTAGTATAGGCGATACTGTATTTCTCTACCGCCCCGGCATGTTCACTAGAAATAGCTCTGTCTTGGCTATCATACTTGTAAGTAGCAAAGCGATTACCATTCTCGTCAGTAATACCAGTCAGAGCATGAATATAGCTTTCCCCTGATATAGGAACATTGTCTGCTTCGCCATAGAGGTAGGCCCTGATCTTGCCGTCAGGGTAAATAACGCTGGCAAGATTATTATTAGTATCATAAGTATAGGCAAAAACCCCGCCCTTGGGATCAGTCATCGTAGCGATGCGACTGGAACCATCAAAAGTAAAGGTCAAGGAATGACCGACAGCATCAGTGACTTTAAATAACCGATTATTAGTATCATAACTTAATGTCTGGGTGAAACCAGCACGATTACTAATGCTCAACAACCTGCCAACGGCATTGTAGGTTTCCACTTCATCATTGCTCGCATTGATGTAGCGCCAGCCCTGACGTGTTCCCGCCGAGTCTTTAATTTCCGTTAAATGGTCGACTACATTCGCATCAGATATCCAGTTATTGCCGTTCTGTTTGAAGTAATATACTTTACCATCGGGCCGGTAAATCGTAGCAGTAGACGACAAAGCTACGATAGATTTGTTGTAGGTATGTCCCCAATCTGCTCCAAGATTTGCCCTATTAAGGAAAAATCTTGCGTTGTAATAGCGAGTGAAAATAAGTCCAAGGGCATTACCCAGTAAGTCCTTTTCCTGTTGCCATTTATTACCGGCCCCGCCATTGATAGGATTAGAGAAATCGAAGCGACCATCGCAACTGTCGTTACCCCCATTGTTTATTGGAGAGAGCTCAGGATTGACGCTAAGAAAAGTTGCTAAACCAGCATTCATTTGACCGTCTTTGTTAAATCGAACACATTGATATACAGTCCTATTGAATTGATCAGTCCTTTCATAATAAAAACTAAATGAATATCCAGCGTCAAGGATATTGAAGTTTAGGCACCAAGCGCTCCACTCCTCTACGGATTTTATAGTATCTGGTGGAGTAAAGTTGCAAAACGTACTTTGACAGCGCAACATAGTTGCATTCGCTGAAACGATTGATCCAAAAAATATAACAGCACATAAGAGGCTTTTCTTAAGAAGCAAACTGTAATCTTTTATCATCCTTATCTACCTTTACTCTTGATTTATTCTATTCCAAGCACTAACTAAATAGGGATACGTCAGTTAAGCATCAAGAAATAACTGGGGTCAGGAAATAACTGGAAATAACTTTAATCTGCCCCCAGTTATTCACATTTTGGTATTCGATGGAGGAGTATCCGTGGTCAAATCCGAAACGCCGCCATATTGGAACATCGTAATGTTGGGCATAAAAAGCATGCCCAACCTACAATACTGAGCCTTCTCGTCCGGACGACAGTTTTTCGTTGCCCGAAATTCCGATGCCCGGTGATGGAACGGCGGCGGGAAAATTGATGGTCGGTTTTATATTTAAGCATCAAAATGTCAGGCATGAATATTGGAACTTGTCCTCATCTTTTCGTAAATGGGGTGCGATGCACCCCTACCGGGCTAGAATGATTGTTGTTGATGCGGCCTGCGGCCCCATTGGTTCCTGTTCCTCAGCAAGGGAAACGTCTCTTGCAAGTATCAACACAAGCGCCCCATATACAGGTTCTAGTTCAACCAATACCGCGTCACCACGTCGTATTATTTCAATTGCCTGATTAATGAGAGGCAAATTGAGACCATCTTTCTCTTCTACAAACCTCCCATAAATCAAAGAAAAAAGCTTACTTCGATAATCGAAATCGTTACTAGACGAATCCCAAAAAGAAATTCGGTCAATAATATTCTGCATACGCATCTGCAATATCATGAACTCGGACACATCAGTTGCTGTTAACACCCAATTTTTTCCTGCGGGCTCTTGCAGAAAAAGAACAGCTCTCTTCTCTGTTTGATAAACTTTGATGCCGGTCAGGTGTCCTTCAACAAATTTATTAAAATCAAGCATCTCAATTCCTATGGAAGTGCAATTTCGGCACACTTAACATTATCAAAAATCATTCTCAGATTCTGGCGCATTAATACATCTACCATGGAACTGGCCTACCGGGATGCTCGCGTACCCCATCCGGCCACTCATGTACATGCGTATCAGGCATACCTTGATGTGGGTTGTCGATGTCAACCTGTGGCTTTCCATCCGGCCCATATTTTCGTGATCGACGTTCGCCATCAATCCACTCCCCTGGCGGCCCCGTATCGGGTACATCTTTCTCCTTAGAATACCAATTACGAAATTTGTCCACAACGTCACTACACATTTGAACAGCAGCCTTTGCTGCATCATTTATTGCTTTTTGGCCTGCTGGAGACATTGTAGCGCCAACAATTACTACACTACCTCCTATAACGATACCCCCTACTATAATAGTATTTTGACCAGTCGGATCAACCCAATTAATCGGATTCCCCCCGACATAAGCATAAGTATTAATCCCTCCCCGCAATCCAATCCGATCACTCTGATCGTATCCCCCTATCCTTGGGTTGTAATACCTTGCCATGTTGTAATGCAGCCCGGTTTCCGAATCGTAATATTGCCCCGGAAATCTCAGATTGAAGACGAAGTCGCCAAGACCGGAAGGATTCTGATCAGACAAACTGTTGCCGAAAGCTTCGGACTCCCAGCTCCATACTACTCGATTGTCGTTGGGCCGGGTAATTTTTCTCGGTGTGCCCAGAGGGTCGGCATGGATGTAGTAGATGTCCGGTGTTGCGGCTGAATTGGTTGCCGATTTCAGCACGGCAACCGGCAGGTCGCCCAGCCAGATGATTTCCTGGATCAGTTGGCCTGAGCCGTCGTATTCGCCGGTCAAGTGGCCTTGTTCGTCGTAGAAGTATTGGCTGGTGGTTCCGGCGTTGGTTTTGCTGATGCGTTGGCCGAGGGCGTCGTAGCCGTAGCGGGTGGTTTGCCCGGTTGCGGTGTTCGTGGTTGCGGTTCTTCTCCCGGCGGCGTTGTAGCTGTGGCTGTAGGTACCGTCATCGGTCAGGTTACCGGCCGGGTCGTAGCTGTAGTTGACGGTTTGTGCGCCGCTCTGGCTTTGCAGGCGGTTGCTGTTGGCATCGGTGTTATAGCTGTGTAGGGTGGTGCTGTCTTTTATTTTTTCGCTACGGTTGCCGCTGAGGTCGTAACTGTAGTCGGTGCGGCTGAGTTGGGGTTCGCCACGTTCACTGCCGGTCAGGCGGTCGAGTTGGTCGTATTGGTGCTGTTGGTTTAGTAACTGGGGTCAGAGTAAACTCAAAATAACTTTACTCTGACCCCAGTTATTCCTGACCCCAGTTATTCCCCGACTTCCAGTTCCCGTATGGTCAGTGTTTCCGGGGCCGATTGGTACTGTGCTTCTGTCATCCATGCTGGACGAATTTTCGGTTTTATCAGCGTTATCAAGTGATCACGCTCACCCAGTTTCTTACCCAAACTAAAATCGGTCGTACGCCTTCGTGAACCATGCTGCTCAAATAAGGCGTCCACCTGCCGCGACTGGAGTTCCGACAAGAGAAAGTAGGTGCCATAAAAAGCATCACCTAACATCATATCGCCAAACTCGAAAGTATCAAGAAGCGATCTAAGCAGTGCTTGCTCACTACTGCCTTTGCCTTTATAGCCGCCCATGGCGGCATTGAGTAATACGCCGCTGGACAGACAAGTCACACCGACTAGGCGGCAAATAGGAAATCCCAATCCGGGTTTTTGATTGTTTTGTTGCGGATAAACGGCCTGATTGTTTTTGGTATCCGGCAGGGTGACCGTTGTGCCGTCAACCAGACGAACTCGCCGCCCATGCCAGCGCCAAGCCATAGGGGCTTGCTCGGTAATCAGCTTGCCGGTATGACGCGTCATAGTAGAAACCATGTCCAAGGGTAAGCGCTGACGTGCTTTGCAGTAACCGCCGGTATGGGTACTGCATTTCGGCAAGCTATACATCAGCCGTTTTACCGCTGCATCGTTGGACAATGCTTTGACATGAACGATCCGGCTTTAGGGCTTGTGCGAGAAACATGGACAGTGTTTCTGTGGGAGGAAATAGCCGTTCTCGGTGCTCAGGGAGCGTTGATTCTATTGTTTCGAGGAGGTCTTGCGAGGTAAGTTGATTAAAAAAAATCAAATGCGTCACTGGCTGTGGCGTAATGTTTTATGCGCTGTTGTAGCGGTTGGATTGAACGGTTAATATACATGGAAGCTGGCATTAGGATGATTACGATGGTTTGGCGACTAAAGTTTTCATCATGCCAGCTTTTTCTTTTTAATTCATTTGTTTATCGCTTAAGTAAGTGCCATTCTACTCTGACCCTAGTTATTCTCCAACCGCTACAGGCCGGGCCGCAGTGCGTAGGTTGACCAACATTTTGGTATTCGATGGAGGAGTGTCCGTGGTCAAATCCGAAACGCCGCCATATTGGAACATCGTAATGTTGGGCATAAAAAGCATGCCCAACCTACAATACGTGCCTGATCCGGTTTTGACGAGACTTAGCCTTCTAGGTCGAACGACAGTTTTTCGTTGCCCGAAATTCCGGTGTTCGATGATGGAACGGCGACGGGTAAGTTGATAGCTATTTTTATATTTAAGCATCAAAATGTCGGGCATAAATGTTGGAATGTTAGAAACTGCCCCTTCTTTTTTTACATAGTCTCATATGGTCGCCAACTATAGTCAATTTTAACTAGTTTTCCGTCTGTAAACCGTAAAGTTGCCATAGAATATGTATTTGGAAGGTAGTAGAGCCAGCTATTGAATCGCTCTAAATTATCAAAACCCCTTGAGCTAGAATTATTCAAATCAACTGATCTAACATCAAGAATACAGTTGGCAACTACGATGCCTTTTCGAGATGATATGATTTTTTCTATCCGCTCCAGAACCTCCTTTCTTGGTTGAGATGTGCGTAAACCAAGAGCTATTGGATCTACATTTACGGAGTTATCTACTGGACGGGACATTCCGTTCGCATCAAACGCGATTCGCAAAGCAAAATCTTTGTTATCACCGACACAAATACCTGATGCTTTCTGCAACTGTGAAAGCAACTCTATAGAGTCTATTTTTACTACCACATCCTTATCTACAACAGGCTCTACATTCGGAACTCCCTGACTTAATAAAATAGCTGCAACGTCCTTTTTTGACATGCCAATTTTCAACCCATAAAAATTACCAGAATTAATAGTTACATCAAAGCCCTCAAATGTCATTAAATATACAATTAGAATTAGTGCTACACTGCTGCCCAATAACCTGCAAAGACATCGATTATTTTTGCAATATTTAAAATTCATACTTATATTTTTAATCGCCATAATTCTGTTGCCACGCTCCTGGTACATTTGGTGCTACACCGCCAGCACGTTCGATAATATTGTCAGCAGCAGTATTCGAGTTGGGTCCCAATTTAGCGTCATAAGGTACTCCTGAGTCATAGCCATTTCCTTCTCTCTGGACGGCTCTGTCAAAATCGCTTTGACTTGTACCAGACGGTGGTGTTATGAAATAGTGTTGACTATTATCTTTAAAATTAAAAGCATTTCGATCATCAATGTAAGTCGGTGCTTTTGGATTAGTAAGCGGGGTTTGTTCTCCAGCCAAACTGTACTGAGAGTCGATTATTTTTTTCTTGTTGTTGCACTTGTCTGTTTCCCAGTGCCAAACGAAAACAGCACAATGAACTATTCCTGTCCATGAGACCCTCCAATCTTTGATAGACCTACATACCATTGTCGTATCAAGCCCGAGCGGATCAATGAAATTAACCGGGTTATTTCTAACATAGGCATAGGTATTAATCCCCCCAGCCAACCCAATCCGATCACTCTGGTCGTATCGTCCAAGCTGTGCGTTGTAATACCTCTCCATATTGTAATGCAGCCCAGTTTCTTGGTCGTAATACTGCCCAGGAAACCTTAGGTTGAAGACGAAGTCGCCAAGACCGGAAGGATTCTGATCCGGCAGGCTATTGCCGAAAGCTTCGGATTCCCAGCTCCATACTACGCGATTGTCGCTAGGCCGGGTAATTTTTCTCGGTGTGCCCAGAGGGTCGGCGTGGATGTAGTAGATGTCGGTTGTTGTGCTTGTTGGTGTTGCCGGTTTCAGCACGGCAACCGGCAGGTCGCCCAGCCAGATGATTTCCTGGATCAGTTGGCCTGAGGCATCGTATTCGCCCGTCAGGTGGCCTTGTTCGTCATAGAAAAACTGGGTGGTGTTTCCTGCGTTGGTTTTGCTTATGCGCTGGCCGAGGGCGTCGTAGCCGTAGCTGGTGGTTTGCGCTGTTATGGTGTTGGTGGTTGCGATGCGCCTTCCTGCGGCGTTGTAGCTGCGCGGAAAAGGGGTCAGGTTACATTACTCGTTACTAAAAGTAACCTGACCCCTTTATGGGACCCCTTTATGGTATGGTATGGCGGATCAATAAAGCTCAGCGGATTCCCTCCAACATAGGTGTAAGTATTAATCCCGCCAACAAGCCCATCATCGTGTTTATAATTTACAGTGTTTTTGCCTTACAGCAGTAAGAGCGTCTAATAGAATAGTATCATCATTTGGAGTCATGATGCCGTCTTTCGTATCCTCATTAACCAGCCAGACCACATCAATAACATGCCTTACTCTTATGTCGAGATTTGCGTAATCGTAGGGTTTCTCAATTTTTAAAAGTAACGAGGCGTCGCAAATATTTATTTCCCCTTTCTCAACCAAAATAGCGACTGTAAAAATATGCTCTTCAATATCAAAAAGTTGCTGACGAACAGCTTCTTTAGCTATTTCAAAAATATATTGAACGTCATTGGTTTCCCATAATTTTAAGATCAAATCTTCAAATTCAGGTGTGAATTCAAAATTTTGCTCATACATGGATGATGCCAATTTAATTGCCTCATCTAAACAATGTTTAATGAAATAAAAATACAGTAAACACCATAAAAAATCTGACTGATCACTAATAGAATGGTTATCCTTCATCAATATCTCCCGCCAGGTACTTTATCAGCAGGGAATTTAGGTGAGATATTCTCGTATGGAGCATTTATTGTTTCAGTTCCAGTCCATTCATCTGGGAATTGACGTATTGCTCCATTGTCTCCTATTTGATTTTGATGTTGATGGACAATTTCTTCATCTGTCATAACTGTATGGGTTCGAGATATAACGTTTCCATTTGCATCACGCTCAATAACCTGGGCTGATTTTCCACCGTCTGCTCCAGCTGATTTGCGAGTAATGGTTTCTTTGGTACTTCCGTCATCACTGTTAATTTTTTTTGCAACCCATTTACATCCTTCCCAGGCTTTTTTAGCGATGGTGGGGGCTGCACGACACAATGTAGGAAACCTAGCACAAAATGCTAAAACTTGGGGAACTATTTCCCCAGTGGGATCCGTATAACTCAATGGATTCCCATAAACATAGGTGTAAGTATTAATGCCACCCTTGAGCCCAATCGGATCACTCTCAATATACCTATCCTTAGCCGGATCATAATCCCTGAAGTAATTATAAAACAGCCCGGTTTCCTGATCGTAATACTGCCCCGGAAACCTCAAATTGAAAACGAAAGTTCCCAGCCCGGAGGGGTTTTGATCCGGCAGACTGTTGCCAAAAGCTTCGGATTCCCAGCCCCATACTACTCGATTGTCGTTAGGCCGGGTAATCTTTCTCGGTGTGCCCAGAGGGTCGGCGTGGATGTAGTAGATGTCGGTGGTGGCTGTGGGGCTTGCCGGTGTTGTGGGTTTCAGCACGGCTATCGGCAAGTCGCCTAGCCAGATGATTTCCTGGATCGGTTGGCCTGCGGCGTCGTATTCGCCGGTCAGGTGGCCTTGTTCGTCGTAGAAGTACTGGGTGGTGTTTCCGGCGTTAGTTTTGCTGATGCGCTGGCCGAGGGCGTCGTAGCCGTAGCGGGTGGTTTGCGCTGTTGTGGTGTTGGTGGTTGCGATGCGTCTTCCGGCGGCGTTGTAGCTGTGACTGAAGGTGCCGTCGCTGGTCAGGTTGCCGGCCGGGTCGTAGCTGTAGTTGACGGTTTGTGCGCCGCTCTGGCTTTGCAGCCGGTTGCTGTTGGCATCGGTGCTGTAGCTGTAGAGGGTGGTGTTGTCTTTTATTTTTTCGGTACGGTTGCCGCTGAGGTCGTAGCTGTAGTCGGTGCGGCTGATTTGCTGTTCGCCGCGCTGGCTGGCAGTCAGGCGGTCGAGTTGGTCGTATTGGTGCTGTTGGTTTAGGTTAGGGTCTACGTCGTCGATGGCGCTGGTTTGCCGTCCGGCGGCGTCATAGCCGTAGTAGCGGCTGTCGGGCATCTGGCTTTGGGCATCAAAGCCCATGCTGACGATGATGTTGCGACCTGCGAGGTCGTAGAAGCGTTCGTTTTGTTGGTTGTTGCCCCAGTTCCAGCCGTTGACTTGGCCGTCGGGTTCGTAGCTGATTTGGCTGATGACGGGCTGGCCATTGCTGTAAATAGCGGTGATGTGGTTGCCGATCCACTGGTATTCGAGGGTTAGACCACCGGGGCTGAGGCTGGCGGTGCGTTGCCCTGCGGTGTTGTAAGTATGGCTGACGGTCAGCGGGGTTCCGCCTGCGCTTTGGATTTTACTGGTGATGCGGCCATGGCTGTCGTAGCCGTAACTTACGGTACTATTGTTATTGCTTAGGCTGCACAGCCGACTGATGCCGTTGGCGCAGTTGTCCCAGGTGTAGTTGACGGTTTGGTCGTCATAGGCGATTTGGCTGATGCGGTTGAGACTATCGTAGCTGTAGTTGGCGTTCTTGCCTCGGGCGTCGGTGCGGGTCTTGAGGTTTCCGGCGGGGTCGTGGCTGGCCTCAGTGATGCCCGTGTCGGGGCTGGTTTGTTGTTGCAGGTTGCCGAGGCTGTCTGTAGTGTAAGTGGTGGTCAGGTTTCTTGGGTCGGTGATGGCGGTGATTTGTCCCAGGCTGTCGTAGCTGGTATCGATCTGTCCCTGGGTGCTGCCGATGACGGTTGGATGGGGTTCGAGCTGGCGTACCGGTTGGTTCAGGGCGTCGTACTGGTATTGGCGGATGCGGCCCAAGGGGTCTGCGATCTGGGTCAGGTTGCCGTTGGCATCGTATTGGTAGGTGGTGATGGCCGGTGCCGAGAAGGTGGCGTTGACTGATTTTGCCTGGTTCAGGCTGACGGTGCAGGTTGTGGCGGTTCCTGTGCAGGCACCGAACCAGCCTTGGAATGTGCTGCCGGTTGCGGGGCTTGCGCTTAGGGTGACTTGAGTGTTGGTGGGAAAATCAGCGCTACAGGTTGCGCCGCAGTCGATTCCGGCCGGTGAGCTGGTGAGGGTGCCGGTGCCTGATCCGGCTTTGGTAAGGCTGAGTGTTTTAAACGCGGGTGCGAAGTCGGCGCTGACGTTTTGCGTTTGATCCAGGGTGACGGTACAGGTGGTTGCGGTGCCGGTGCATGCGCCTGTCCAGCCTTGGAAGGTCGAGTCGGTTGCCGGTGTGGCGGTCAGGGTGACTGGGGTGCTCCAGTCGTAGATGCCGGTACAGGCAGCTCCGCAGTCGATGCCTGCGGGCGAGCTGGCGATGGTGCCGGTTCCGCTGCCGGTTTTGGCTGTGGTCAGGGTCATCTGCATCGGCGCAAAGTCGGCGCTGACGTTTTGGTTTTGATCCATAGTGACGGTACAGGTGGCGGCGGTGCCGGTGCAGGCGCCTGTCCAGCCCTTGAAAACTGAGCCGGTTGCAGGGGTGGCGGCCAAGGTAACTTGGCTGCTCCAATCGTAGATGCCGCTACAGGTTGTGCCGCAGTCGATGCCGGTTTGCGAGCTGGCGATGGTGCCGCCGGTTCCGGTGCCGGTTTTGGCAACGCTTAGCGTCATCTGCATGAGTGCAAAATTGGCGCTGACGCTTTTGGTTTGATCCATGGTCACGGTGCAGGTGGCCGCGGTGCCGGTGCAGGCGCCTGTCCAACCTTGGAAGGTCGAGCCGGTGGCCGGTGCGGCGGTCAGGGTGACTGATGCGGCCGGTTTACCGTGGTCGTGGTCGTGTTCATGCTCATCATCGTGCTTATGACCATCGTCATCGTCGCCGTCTTCATGTTCTCTAGTCTTTCTTGAGTCGTCATATTGCGCTGCAAGTTTCGGCGAATAGATGGTGCTACAGGTGATACCGCAGTCGATGCCTGCCGGTACGCTGGTGACGGTGCCAGTTCCCGATCCGGTTCTGCTGACATTCAGGGTTATCGGCAGCAGTTCGGTTATGGCGGTTACGTTTTGCGCTTCTTTTAGGGTTACGGTGCAGGTGGTGGCTGTGTCTTTACAGGCACCGCCCCAGCGTTTAAATATCGAGCCGGACGCGGCGGTCGCGGTCAGGGTGACGCGGCTTTGGGTCTTGAACTCGGCGCGGCAGGTTTCGCCGCAGTTGATGCCGTCAGGAAAACTGGTGATGGTTGCTTCACCTGCTCCGGCTTTGGTTATTTTTAGTGCGGAAGTTTTGTCGTTCTTTTTTGCAGCATGAGTCTTGTCATCCGCCTGTGCGAGTCCGGTTGTGAACAAGGTTGCCAACAGCAATGCAACCAGCACGAAAATATTTTTTGTAATCGATTTCATGACGGCTCCCTTATTGCGGCAAAACTAGGTTTTGAAGACGCGACAGTGCGTCATAGACTCGGCTTTGGGTGCGCGCCAGTTGTCCGCCGGGGTCGTGTGCCTCTTCTTTGATCCGGTTGCCCATGGCATCCAGGGTATAGGTCAGGGTGTTGCCCAGGTTGTCTTGGGTTTTTATCAGGCGGTGGGCGGGGTCGTAGGTGTAGGCCAGATACGCGCCATCGGGACGGAGGACGCGGGTGATTTGGCCTGCGGGGTCGTAGCTGTAGGTGGTGATTTCGCCGCCTACATCGAGTGAGGTGAGTCGCTGGCGAAGGTCGTAAACCATTTTCATCACGAGACCGTTGGGGTCGGTGAGTTCTTCCAGTTGCCCATGTGCGGAGTAACGGGTCAGATGGGTGATATGGCCGAGGGCGTCGGTGATTTGCATGAGTTGACCACGGCAGCCCAGATGTCCACCTACGCATGTTGCATCAGCGGGGTAATAGTCGTAGGTGGTCAAATCGGACACGTCGGTACGCGGGCCGTCTTCGACTTTTTGCAGTAATACGCCGGAGACGGTGGAATAGGTGTAGGTGGTATTCCAGCTGCGCGTAGTATTGGCTGTGGTGTCTTTGACGGTCTTTTGGGTGATGTCGCCTTGGCTGTTATAAGCGTAGGTGGTTTGCTGGTTGGCGTTGGTGATTTGCACCGGTAGACGGAAGCTGGGATGCCATGCGGTGGTGATGGTGCGGGTTGCCGGGGTGGTCGCGCCAGTCGATGTCAGACCTTCGATGCGGCTGGTTTCAAGGTTGCGGGTTAAATCATAAGTGTAATTGGTGCGGTTGCCGTTGAAGTCGGTACGGCTGGCGACGTTGCCGTTGGCGTCATAACTGAGCGCTGAGGCTGATGCGCCGCAGCCTGAACCGCCGGGTTGGGATTGGCCTTTGCTTTTAACGACGCCGAGTATGGTCTGGAAGTTGTAGATACGCGCGGTGTTCAGCGCGTCGGTGACGGTGGTGCTGCCGTCGGTGTTGTAAGTCAGACTCACCCGTTCTGCGCCGCCTGCATGCTCAGTCGATGTTGCGCGGCCTTGGGCGTCGTAAGTGTAGGTGGCAAAGCGGTTGCCGTTTTCGTCGGTGATGCCGGTCAGGGCGTGAGGAAAGCCGGTATTTTCGTAATGATAGGTTTTGCGTTTGCCGTCGGGATAGGTGACGGAGGTAAGATTAGCTCCAGAGGCTGCACCGCTATATGCGTAGGAATAAATTCCGCCATCTGGGTCGATCATCTTCACAACACGCGCGGAACCATTATAAATAAATCTGATCTGACGGCCTGCGAAATCGGTAACTGAGAGCAATAATCCGGCAACACTCGGAGCAACATTAACGGGGGTTATAGTCGGGCAGCTTGAATTCACTGTTGTACAACTGTAACTGAGTGTTTGGGTCAAACCAGTACGATTAGCGATAGCGGTTAACTTTCCCGATGCGTTGTATGTCTCCATATCGCCCTGATCATTGGTGTATGTCCAACCAGTGGGATTTCCTGTTGTACTGGTTCCTTGCTGAACTAAGATTCCAACGGCATCCGCATCGCCGACCCAGGAAACGTTAGCACCTGTTTGGATAAATTGATATTGCTTACCGTCAGCGCGGCTGATGGCAACAATGTTGTTACGTTCTGCGCCATTAAGACCATTTGTTTCAAAGAAAATCTCGCGGTCGTAGGAAGTATTCCAGCCTACGCTGAAATTCTTTGGGTCTTTAGCATTACCGTTATAGGTGCGCTCCATCCTCAATGGATATTCCCCAACGCCAGCGTAGTCCAACTCATGTTGATGCTTGTTGCCTACACCAATATTAATCGGGTTACCCAGATCAATACAGCTGTTACCGGCATTCTTGGGCGGAGACGGTATATCCGAAGGAATTGAGCAAGCCAATGTGAGCGCATTGAAAATCACGGGCGATGGCGTGCTGTTGGCAGCGGACGATGGTGGCTTCACCCATTTTGCTACACAGCCTAATCCTCCGCTTGCAATAGGCCGTACCCCAAGCAGCGAATGATATCCACATACATAGTGATCCGGGAAAATACCAACACAAGATGATTCAAGGGCAAGAAAAGACGCAGCCCACTGATCACATTGAATACTGAAGCTTTGGATTTCCTTAGATGTACATTGGGTTTGTATGGTTTGACTCAGTGCTGGAAAAGCGAGCAACAGCGAGACAAACACACCTACGCAATAGGCCGCCCAACGCCCTTTGGCATAATGCCCAACTCCGAATGCGGTAAGGCGTATTCCGTAAGGCGGCAAGAAATAAATCGAGCCTAACTCCATTGATTTTGCTATGGAATCGGATTGATTTTGTTTTTTCATCAACTCTTTCTCATTGGGATTTCTGTCGCCATTACACATCTTCATTCCGGGCTCCCCATCGGTTTTTGTTAATTAATTGTTTAGTCACACAATTAATTAGATATTTTGTTATGTGTTGTCCTCCTTGGCTGCTCACTGGTGTAGGTCTTGGCCTAGTCTTGGTGTTTGCAGTTTTTTGAGGCCTGAATTTGCTAATCTAGCAATGCCGGTCAGGCTTTCCTACGATAATCCTATCGGCTCTTCAATCTAAAAGCACCCAGACTACGTTCGGGCAACCTCCGTCATCACTTTGGCAGCCATGCTCAGAGCACCCATGACCCGCGCTCGCCCGGAGAATTCCAAACAAAAAAATCAGACATGACTGAGGGGTTAAGCGGTGGCGGCATTGTGGCTTAAAAAATTGCCGATGTATGCAAGCCAAAGCTGATTTTTCTGTAAGCCTAGGGAAACGCTGAACAAATCGATTCCGCTCATGGTTCGATAGGCTCACCACGAACGCAATCAACAACTTACCGTTCGTCCTGAGTCTATCGAAGGATTTAATCAGCGCTTCCCTAGGGCTTTGATTCAAATTAAATGTGGATGAATTTATGAGTTGGTCTGAGACGTCATATTCGCTGGCATGGCTCTGCTAGCTATTGAAATATTGCGTGGTGTTACCGATAACGGTTTTAGTCAGCTGCTGAACGATTGCGTCGTAGTCTTAGCTGTGGTTTTACATTGTGGCGGCGGCGATGATGCGCCGCCCCCATTGGGTTAAGCCGTTCTTGCTTCAACAATCTCAGGACGAACGGCTTATGTCAACGGCAGTGATGTGCTACATGGAAATATACAGTCAGGGCGCGCCGATAATGCGTCCCCACGCCGCGCGTGGGAACAAGAGACAAATAACTTTCCCTGTTACAAATGACCATCAACCAAACGCTCCAGCTCCTTGGTTAACGCAATATAAGGAAACAGGTTTACCGGCAAGGCGCTGTTAATTTCCTGATAAATACGCCGGTATCGGTTGATTTTATAGTGTTCATCCGGCTG
>Ga0208758_100326_pt1 | contig 17328 bp, 16 predicted proteins | sample LakWasM116_HOW13_2_FD_183930 | JGI IMG/M metagenome (GOLD analysis project Ga0208758, IMG submission 183930) | Freshwater sediment methanotrophic microbial communities from Lake Washington under simulated oxygen tension - Sediment Metagenome... | ecosystem: Environmental > Aquatic > Freshwater >...
TATGACCAAGGCAATAAAAAAGACTACAAACATGCCGTGCAAACCTACGGGCAATTATTAGAAACCAAACCAACTTTAGCGCAGCAAGCCAACATCCAATACAACATTGGCAATAACCTATTTGTGTTTGGGCTAATACGTAGAATCAATGACGATGGCACATTGCAAGACGAAGCGCGCTATGCCTATACCCAAGCCAAAATGGCGTATGAGCAAGCATTAAGAATCGCTCCACAAGACCGTGCCACCAAATTCAATTTGAATCTATTGCACTCGGTGATGGCAAATAATATGAAGCCGGCACCCAAAGACCAGTCCACCATGGAACTGAGCAACTTACCGATTGGTTTGCCATGAAAAAGATACGTGCATTTTTAACAAACAATCACGAGACTCTGCTGTTTACAGCAGCGTTTGCTTGTTTATTACTGGCATTGTTCAAGCCAGAAATTCAATTAAAGCAAGAGGTGCATAACTACTTACTGCTTGCTGATGTATCACAAAGCATGAACGCCGAAGATGAGCGCTGGAACAACCAACCGGTTAGCCGGTTGGCCTACACACGTCAACTGATGAAAAACATTGTGCAGACATCTGCCTGCGGTACTTATTTTAGTGTGGGCGTATTTGCTTCGGACAATGTGGCTTTATTGATTACACCCTTAGAAGTCTGTGCGAATTTAGATGTGATCACAGACTCCATAGACCATCTGGAATGGCGCATGGCATGGAAAGGCAATAGCCGCTTAAGCTTTAGTATACGTGCGGCAGCCAACACGTTTGACTCGCTCAATGTGCCGGCACACTTGCTGTTTTTTACCGATGGCGATGAAGCACCGCGCGTCAACGTCACCATCAAACAAGACCTTAGCGGCATTCAAATTGGTAAAAACTTCACGTTTGTAGGTGTAGGCGGCAATACCAAAGTGGGCGTACCCAGATTCAATTCCGCAAATGAGCGGGTTGGCTATTGGCCGGTGAGTGATAACAACAATGCTGGCGCTGTTGGTGTCACTTATTCAGACCCAAGCCAGGATGAACCTGATCCGCCAGTGGCATTTGCAGAATATGACCGCTTTTTATCGCAATTGGAAGAAGAGTACTTAATCTCGCTTGCTGGGGAATTTAAAGGCACGTATATCAAAGGGCAAGACAACAACGCGTTTTATGCCTTTGTGCAAAAACAAAAGCCAGCCGCTAGTTTTGTCACGGCGTATTCGATGCGCTGGGCATATTTACTTTTGGCCGCGCTACTCATCCTCGCTACCTTTATACCAAATGTGTTATACAAACTAGGTCGGGGTGCGAGACTTAGATTCAAATAAATCTGCGCTGGGGAGCTACCTCAGCGCAAACGTTATGACGCGTTACTTTAACTACCCGTAGCCAACATTTTGGCCCGCGCCGTATGCAACTTTCTGTAGCTGTCAATCAGGCGGTGGTGCCTGTCCAGCCCTTCCAATTGCATACTGGTCGGCGTCAAGCCAAAGAAGCGCACGCTACCATCCACCGAACCCAGCACAGCATCCATCTTGGTATCACCAAACATGCGACGGAAGTTGACTTCATAATCGGCCAGCTCTAGCTCGTCATCCAGCACGACTTCCAGCACCACATTCAAGGCCTGATAAAACAATCCGCGTTCTAGCGTGTTGTCGTTGTATTGCAGGAAGGCACCTACCAATTCTTGCGTCTCTTCAAATTGCTGCAAGGCTAGATTTATCAGCAGCTTCAACTCCAGCACAGTGAGCTGACCCCAGGCCGTGTTCTCGTCAAACTGAATGCCGATCAGGGTGCCGATATCGCCGTAATCATCCAGTTCGTTATTCTCCAAGCGCTCAAGCAATGCTTTTAGGCTAGCATCGTCCAGTGTGTGCAGGTTCAGGATATCCTCACGGAACAGCAAGGCCTTGTTGGTGTTATCCCACACCAAATCTTCTACTGGATACACTTCCGAATAGCCCGGCACCAATATGCGGCAAGCGGTTGCGCCTAACTGGTCGTACACCGCCACGTACGCTTCTTTGCCCATGGCTGCCAGCATCCCAAACATGGTCGCTGCTTCTTCAGCGTTAGCATTCTCGCCTTTTCCTGAGAAATCCCACTCCACAAACTCATAATCAGCCTTGGCACTGAAAAACCGCCACGACACAATGCCGCTGGAATCAATAAAGTGTTCCACAAAGTTATTCGGCTCGGTCACCGCTTCACTGGCAAAGGTCGGTTGCGGCAAATCATTCAGGCCTTCAAAACTGCGGCCTTGCAGTAATTCGGTCAGGCTGCGTTCCAGCGCGACTTCCATACACGGGTGCGCGCCGAACGAGGCAAACACACCGCCGGTGCGCGGATTCATCAAGGTCACGCACATGACCGGATATTCGCCACCCAGCGACGCATCTTTCACCAGTACCGGGAAGCCCTGCGCTTCCAGTCCCTGAATACCAGCCACAATGCCAGGATATTTCGCCAGCACTTCTTGTGGCACATCGGGCAAGGCGATTTCGCCTTCGATGATTTCGCGTTTCACAGCACGTTCAAAAATCTCGGATAAACATTGCACTTGCGCTTCGACAAGCGTGTTACCGGCACTCATGCCATTGCTGGCGTACAGGTTTTCGACCAGATTAGAAGGGAAATAAACCACCTCACCATCTGACTGCCGTACATAGGGCAGCGAACAGATACCGCGCTCGGCATTGCCAGAATTGGTATCGATCAGGTGCGAGCCACGCAGCTCACCATCAGGGTTGTAAATCTCCAAGCAGTAGTCGTCCAGAATCTCTTTCGGCAGCGCATCTTTACGGCCCGGCTTAAACCAGCGCTCGTTCGGATAATGCACAAATTCGGCATTGGCAATCTCTTCGCCCCAATACGACCCGGCATAAAAATGGTTGTTACTCAGCCGCTCGATATACTCACCCAAGGCCGACGCCAGCGCGCTTTCCTTAGTCGATCCTTTTCCGTTAGTGAAGCACATCGGCGAATGCGCATCACGGATATGCAACGACCACACATTGGGCACAATATTGCGCCACGAAGCGATTTCAATCTTGATGCCCAGACTCGCCAGCAAACCAGACATATTGGCGATGGTTTGTTCGAGGGGTAAGTCTTTGCCGGTAATGTAAGTGCGCGTGTCGGCAGATGGATTCACCATCAGCAAGGCCTGCGCATCTTCGTCTAGGTTAGCGACTTCTTCAATAATGAAATCCGGCCCGGCTTGCACTACTTTCTTGACCGTACAACGGTCAATGGAACGCAAAATCCCCTGACGGTCTTTGTCGGAGATATCAGAAGGTAACTCGACCTGAATCTTAAAAATCTGCTTGTAGCGGTTTTCAGGATCCACCACATTGTTGTGCGACAGGCGGATATTATCGGTAGGAATGTTGCGCGTGCTGCAATACAACTTCACAAAATAAGCTGCACACAAAGCCGATGAAGCTAAAAAGTAATCGAACGGGCCAGGCGCCGAGCCATCACCTTTATAGCGGATAGGCTGATCGGCAATCACCGTGAAGTCATCGAACTTGGCTTCAAGACGTAGCTTATCGAGAAAGTTGACTTTAATTTCCATGGGAGCTTATTCCAAGTATGCTGCAAAAAATGCTGAGGGCGCTATTATCCCCCACAACGCCAGTGCCGTGTAATACATTGATGCTTTACACGAACGCTAGCGCATAAGAAGAAATGGCTAGAAAATCTTCTGGGGCAATTGGTTCTAGCAGGCGTACAACTTTTGCTGCCTAGCTGTGCTTTTGACACAAAACAGAGTCGTTTTGATTAGAGATTTTGTTCATTATTTCTTGCAGCATGTTTGCAGCCATATAGCCTGCGCTAATGGTTTTAATTTCCCCATGATCCTCTAAAAGCAGCGCTGGAAAACTAGATATTCCAAAAGTGTGTTTGACTGTCTTGAAATGATTCTCCGTTTCTAATTTAATTTCCTCACTATTAAACATAGTTAAAATCAAATCATCATTAACTGGATAGCCCTCTAAGGCAAATGTGTTGGATAATATTTTTACCAGCTCGCTTGGGCTTGTCACATCTTTACCATCCACATAAAAACCATGCTGAATAGCTCTAAATATCTTAAGTATACTAATACCGGTATTCATCTTAATTGCTGTGACGAGTGCTCTACAAGCTGGCCCAGAATCATAGACGAACCCTTCTCTTGCCATTAACGCTTCTCTGTTAAATGGCAGACCACTTATGGCCTCTACTTTTGACCAGTGCATCAATCTAAACCGCTTGCCGGCATCATCTAGCACTTTATTCGATCCAGCGCTTAGCCCACCCACCACTATTTCCAAAGAGATCTCTGGATTCATCTCCATTAATTCCGCCATTTCTTTGCTAAAGCCATAGCACCATGAGCACATTGGGTCGGCTACATAAATCAGTTTCATTTCTCATCCTTTCTTGGAGTAGCTGGATACGCTTTTACATATCCAGCTTTTTTTTAGATTAATGGCCTCTAAGGCGTCTGGCTGTGGTTGTTTCACCTGCGACTCCCCAGTTATCCGTTTCAACTTCGTCGATAATCACGAAAGTGGTAGCGGGGTCTTTATTCAGAACTTTTACAACGAGGTCAGTAGCACCTTGAATGAGCTCAGCCTTCTGTTTTGGAGTTACACCTTCTTTGGTTACCTTGATATTGATGTATGGCATGATTATTCCTTTCAATCATTGAATCAAAAAACTACCATTTACCTGAACTGCTACCACCGTCTACTGGAAGCACGATACCCGTTGTAAATTGCGCATCTGCCAGATACATCACAGCATCCACAATATCTTTAGTGGTGCCCATTTTATTTGATGGATGTAAGGCCTTTAAGAAAGGATGGTTTTCTATGGAGTGCATAGGCGTATCTATAATGCCAGGCGCCACAGAGTTAACCTGAATATTGAATGGTGAAAGCTCCAATGAAAGCGCTTTTGTAGCGTGATCTATACCGCCTTTGATTAAAATAGCCAATGAAGCCGGCACATTGATATTAGGCTGAATCGCTACACTGGCAGTGATGTTCACAATATGCCCTGATTTGTTTTCAGACATATGCGCAGCAGCTTCACGACTTGGGTAAAAAAACCCTTTTAAATTGGTGTCGATAAGTTGGTTTACATCTTCATCTGTATAAGCAGTAATGGGCTTAGCAATAAATACACCTGCATTGTTAATAAGGATATCCACTTTGCCAAACCTAGCTTTAGCTTGGCTGAATAATTCTTTTGCAGTATCGGGTTTTGAAATATCACCCGCTACGCCTACAAAGTTTTGTGGACTTCCTAATTTTTTTGCAGCTTCATCAAGCCGATCTTGGGTACGGCCGTTCCCTACCACGTGATAGCCTCTTTTCAAATAAGCCTCTGCCAGTGCAAAGCCAATACCGCTTGAAGCGCCTGTAATCACTACTGTTTTTGTGTCCATGATTTTCTCCTAATGTAAGTTTGGTTGATCATCTACTCACAATTTACCTAGCAAGTGATGATGAAACGTACTTTACCTTTGCATTAAAAGTAGATAAATACTATATTTATCAAATTATTTGTTACATGGTGGAATATATGAAAAGACAATTTGATGCTGTGTTACTGGGGAGCATTGAGCTGTTCTGTCTGGCGGCAGAACTGAAAAGCTTTACCGCAGCGGCGAATGCAGCAGGCGTTACACCAGCTGCTGTAAGTAGATCCATCACCCGGCTGGAAGAAAGATTAGGAGTACGTTTGTTTGTTAGAACGACTCGACACATCAGGCTGACAGAATCTGGAGAGCTATATTTTCATCACTGCAAAGACGCATTGACTCAGTTAATGGAAGCAGAAACTGCGGTTGCTGGGCAGCAAATAAACCCTGCCGGCACTATAAGAATCAGCCTGCCAACTACCTACGGCCACTATAGAGTCTTGCCTATATTGGCTGATTTCAGAACCCATTATCCGAACATCCAATTTGAGCTACATATCACCAATAGAAATATCGATTTTTTGGAAGAAGGCTTTGATTTGGCAGTCAGAGGGCGAACACCTCCCGACTCAAACTTTATCTCAAGAAAGATAGAAGATGCAAAATTGGTAGTAGTCGCTGCACCACAATATCTATCTCAAAAAGGACAGCCTCAAAAACTGGAGGACTTAGCCGATCACGATTGTATACAATTTGAATTACCGAGCACTGGCCGCCCAATACCCTGGCTTTTTTACAAAGACTCCATTGAGCACGAGATTTTGACAAATGGAAGCTATCATTGCTCAGAAGATGTGTTGGGAGGCGTTACGCTTGCCAAGTCTAGTGCCGGCCTATTTCAAACCTACCACTATGTAGTTGAAAAAGAGTTGGAAAATGGCACATTAGTGGAGGTACTGAAAGAATTTTCTGGGAGAGCTCGCCCTTTTAATTTGATGTACCCACACGGTAAGTTTCTCTCAATTAAGGTAAGAACACTGATTGATTTTATAATGAATAGACTCGGTATTTAATATGCATCTGGAGAAGGTATCACGAGGTTCTTTTCCAGATACTCAATCAGTACTTTGGTTTTAGTCGGCAAATGTCGGCGTGATGGGTAAACCGCATATAGCGTTTGATCTCTACCCGGAGCGAATTCAGGTAAAGCAAGGACAAGTTCTCCGGCTTGCAATTCTTTATGTGCTTGCCAATAGCAAATCATGCCAATGCCTAAACCATCTTTAACTGCTTCTATTAATGCTTCACTATAGTTGGTTTGAAAACTGCCACTGACGCGCTGGTGTATGGTTTTTCCACCCACTTTAAACTCCCAGTTGTAGTGCTCATTCAATACAATGCAATTATGCATGGCTATATCCTCTGGTGAAGTTAAAGGAGGTGCGTTATCTAGATACTCTTTTGTTGTGCAAAGCACTTCTGGGGATGGCCCTAGTTTTTTTGCCACAAGGGTTGAGTCGCTCATCTGAGCACCGCGGATAGCCAAATCAATGCCTTCCGCTACAATATCTAGCACCTTGTCGGAAAGCTCAAAGCTTATTTTTATTTTTGGATACTTCTTCAAAAACTTTAATATCAGTGGCATTAAATAAAGCCTAGCAAATGAAGCAGATGCAGTGATGCGTATTAGCCCCGCAGGCTCAGTTTTTTCACCCCAATCCATTTCATAATCTTCAACGGTTTCTAACAAATGCTGTGCTTGTGAATACAGCCGAAGGCCTTCGTCCGTGTGCTGAATGGTTCGGGTAGTCCGATGAAACAACCGTGCGCCAAAATCCTTTTCGATTTGGGTTAATCGCTTACTAATCACGCCCGGTGTTGTTTGGTTGAGCGTAGCAACTAGCGTTAGACTTTTCTTCTCAAAAATTTGTACAAATATCCGTAAATCATCTAAAGAATTAAACAATTTAGCCTCGCTCATTTTTTCCAAATAAGCACAAATAATATTCTATATCTTGCATTTATTTCAATTTAAAAATAAGTCAAGATGAGGCATCAATGGAGGATATCCCTATGTCAGTGACAAATATGAGTGATTACGAAGCGATTACTGGTTTAATTCAACATTATATTAATGGCGCAATTTCTGGCAAAGGCAGTGACATGAAACCTGCTTTTCACGATGATGCAACGATTTTTGGCTATGTCGGCCCTGACTTGTTTGCAGGGCCTATTCAAGGGCTATATGATTGGAACGATACGAACGGACCTGCTAAAAACTTGATCTTTCATATTGTGAGCATGGATATTGTCGGCACTATTGCCAGCGTGCGCGTAGAAAGTGATGACTGGACCGGGCACAGATTCACAGATTTTTTTAACGTTTTAAAGTTAGATGGGGAATGGAAAATCATGAGTAAGATTTTTCATTTACATCAGTAGTTTTTTCAACATACTAATTGGGGAAAATAATGGCATCACTATATTCAGCTGAACACCGTGCGTTACAAGAAGAATTCAATACAACAAAATTAGCTAATTTACTGGATAACGGTTGGATACATGAAAAAATATCTGACGATGAAAATAAATTCATCAGTAGCCGAGACATGTTTTTTCTTTCCACGGTAGATCCGCATGGCATGCCAACCGTATCTTACAAAGGCGGCCCTACTGGTTTCGTAAAAGTGTTGGATGAAAGTACTTTGGTATTCCCCGGCTTTGATGGAAATGGCATGTTTTACTCGGTAGGCAATATAGAAGCGCAGCAAAAAGTGGGCATGCTCTTCATTGATTTTGAAACCCCTCATAGAGTGCGCGTACAAGGCACTGCTGAGTTGGTGAGAGAGCATGAGCTGCTGGCTGAATACACTGAGGCAAAGTATTTGATCATGATCAAAGTCACTAAAATTTGGGTTAACTGCCCACGCTATATTCACAAATACAAAAAATTAGATCAATCCAAATACGTGCCAGAGCCTTGCAAGGTCACGCCCATTCCAACATGGAAGCGATTAGACATCGTTCAGGATGCTATTACGCCAGAAGAAAAAGCCATTGCTGAATCACAAGGGCTTGTAGATATCAACGAATACGAAGCTAAGGTAAAACGTGGGGAAGGATAATATTTGCCCGGTATAACAATACTTGCTCAACGTAACAATCAGAATGCCTGCTTAGGAGACTCTGTACATCATCATATTGCAAGTATGGGTGCGGGCGTAGTTTCATTTGTCAGCTTTCACAATAGGGATTGGAATTTCCATTTCCCTATTGTTTAAATTAACTTCACCAATATCTATTAAAATACTAATGACGAGGGTCATCTTTAGGATTGGTGTAGGTGATTGCCCAAGGCCCGGTAGCAATAAGCTCAACAATGGTTTCTTCATCGGTTGTCCATACATAATGTGTATGACCTGTCGGCAACACAAAACTCGAACCCGCCTTGAGCATCTCACCTTTTTTCTTATCTAAGACATTACCCATACCATTCCCCAACTTACCACTCAATACTGTAACCACCTCTGTAAATGGGTGCGTGTGTGGTGGAATAGGATAATTCTTTGGAAACTTAAGCCACGCAATGAATACCCCAGCTTTGGTAGGATCTCCAACAAGAATTGCGCTTTTGGCACCCTTGGGTAAAATCGGTTCATCTTTCCATTGCACGGTCTCAGGCGTAAATGATTGCATGCTATCTGCATGCATTCGGCTAATTTTATCTTCCGCTAAGGCTGGCCCAGCCAACGCAAAAACGATTGCAATACTTAACATATATTTCATTTGATTCCCCATATAAATTGATGATGAAAAATTCAATTCAATCATTTGACTGAACGAGTATACAGAACTGTATACATGCTGTGATATTGCTCGATTTTCAGATTGAGCAGATGCCAAATTTCATTAAATAATCCTAATGATTTTGGTGAAAATGACAGTCACAACCAAGGCTATTCGTCTAGGCAATTATGATTGATTAGCTTAGATACCTGTCATCACAGAATACAAAAAATTGATTACAAATGTGTACGAGATTAGCTCACTACTTTGCGGCTAATGTGAGCTCAATAGTCGATAGCCCTGACGCGCGACAATAGATCAATACCTAAACAAAATCTACTGCTCAACCGATGAACACGCACACTATTTGGCCAAACACGTAATATTTGTGTGTGCGTTATTAGTTTTTGTAATATATATTTGCACCTCTATTCTTGGGTTATCAAGTGAGATAAAAATGTATTATATAAATCAATGCGATATTGTGAACTGTCGATCCAATTGCTGTACTACTTTCAATAGTTTGTTTCAGCAATGAGGCACTGCACAATTAGCGCGACCCTTTATTCTTACAACCAGCCTAGCTTGGTGTATTGGATTTCTCTGCATTTACCAGTACTAGAGACGGCTTTGAATGGTGAAAATGGTGTATGCATTCGTTAAATGGTTGAATACGTTAAGGAGTAAGTCAGTGATCAGTGTCTGGAGAAAAGCTCCATATACCCCACATTTAATTGCTTTACGCATTTTTGTTATCTACATTTTATCTGGTCTTTTTTGGATATTTTTTAGCGATAACATTCTGGAGGCGCTAGTCTCTTCGCAAGAGCAATTCACTGAATACAGTATTTATAAAGGCGGCGCATTTATTACGCTTACCGCTTTTATGCTTTATTTTTTAGTGCGTGGCAGCGTACAAAAACAGTTCGATGTTAAAACTTCTTTGCATGTAAGTGAGGATCGCTGGAAATTCGCATTAGAAGGTGCTGGCGATGGCGTTTGGGACTGGGACATGGTCACGGACCAAGTGTTTCGCTCTGCGCGCTGGAAAGAAATCTACGGCTACACCAATAACGAGATTGAAGAAACGTCTAGCGCTGGGCGTCAGCTCGTCCATCCCGATGATTTAATGCATCAAATAGAAGATACACAAGACTATCTACATGGGAAAAAAGATTTGTATGTGTCCGAATACCGTCTGCTTTGTAAAGATGGTACTTGGAAGTGGACACTTAGCCGTGGCATGGTAATTAGCCGAAATGCCGATGGAAAACCTTTGCGAATGATTGGTACGCATACGGACATCAGTGAAAGAAAGAATGCAGAGAATCAACTATTTCAATTAGCGCACTACGATCAAATCACACGTTTGCCAAACCGAGTCTTGTTTCTGGATAGATTTCAACAGGTACTCAAGTATGCCAAACGCGACCAACAACCCATTACTTTAATGTATCTTGATTTGGACCGCTTTAAAGAGGTCAATGATACGCTCGGCCATGATATGGGTGATGTATTGTTGAAAGAAGCGGCAGACCGTCTCATGAAATGTGTAAGAGCAGATGATACTGTCGCGCGCATGGGCGGCGATGAATTTACCGTGATATTGAATAATATCGATAATCAAATTAGCACTGAGCGTATTGCGCAAAGTATTTTAGATAAATTCACTGAGTCCTTTCATTTGGATGGGGAAGTTGTCTATATCAGCGTTAGTATCGGCATCAGCACTTACCCAGTGGATGGCGATGAAGTAGAAGTGTTACTTAAAAATGCAGATCAAGCCATGTATGTGGCGAAACAAAATGGCAGAAATCGCTATCACTACTTTACGTCAGTCATGCAAAACCATGCGTTAAATCGTTGGAATCTAAGCAATGATCTGCGTGGTGCAATAGCTGCCAATCAACTTACACTCTATTACCAACCTATTGTCGATCTCGCCACAGGGGATATTCATAAAGCAGAAGCGCTCATCCGCTGGCAACACCCGACGCGTGGCTTGGTGAGTCCTGCAGAGTTTATCCCCATTGCAGAAGACACTGGCATGATCATTGAAATTGGTGATTGGGTATTTACCGAGGCGGTAGAGCAAGTCATCAAATGGCGCATGCATCAACCCAATTTTCAAATCAGTATTAATCGCTCCCCTGTGCAGTTCAGGGCTAATCTCAAATACCATTTGAACTGGGTCAACCATCTGCATGCACGCAACCTGCCTGGTAACAGCATGTGTATTGAGATTACAGAAGGCTTATTGTTAGATGCGCGCGATGCAGTGATTCAACAGTTGGATAGCTACAGTAAAACAGGCATTAAAATAGCGATTGATGATTTTGGCACGGGCTACTCATCGCTCGCCTATTTAAGAAAATTCGACATTGATTATGTCAAAATAGACAAGTCATTTACCTCCAATATCCAAGCAGGTTCTAGCGATATGGCGTTATGCGAGGCCATTATTGTAATGGCACATAAACTAGGCAAAAAGGTCATTGCAGAAGGGATTGAAACCCAAGCGCAGTTAGACCTATTGATTAAAGCAGGTTGTGATTTCGGACAAGGCTACTTATTCTCAAAACCAGTCCCTGCCGATGCGTTTGAAACGTTACTGGCAGAGAAGGCTGCATTTATCTGTGCGTAAATAAAGCAGCCAGCTTCGTCATCCACTGTGCCCCGTTATCCACACTGCCCTGAGCCACTTGCTCTAGTAGGTAGGTGAGATTGCGTTAAACATCTACTCCAGACAAAGTGTATCTAATTGCATCGTTCATTAGGCAAACAAACTCACTCCAAGAATGGCCGCAAGCACCACTAATAAAGCAAGCGCCAAGAATACAAAAAAGAACAATTTGGAAATTTTGGCAGCACCGGACTCTACTCCGCGAAACCCTAACACCCCCGCAATAATAGATATCACCAAAAACAACAAAGCATAGTAAAGCATATCCTCACCCCTTAGTTTGATAAGTTAATTGTTGTTAACAATCATGTAATCATCATATTCGCCAGATATCATTCTCTATATAGGTCAAACCCTCTACTTATCGTAAGAACCTACCTACGCCGGAAGTCACTTGCCTTTCAACACAAGTTAATTTGGCTTGGATTGGCTAAATAAGCATTGACCAGATTAGTAGATGAAATTGTTACGAAATGAAACTGAACAGAACTTTAATGCGTTTTATTGCATCAGAACTATGTATGCGCCAATAAGCACGTTGTTTATGCCGCTTTTAAAGTGGATATCAAGGTGTATTGGCCAAGCAATTTTTTGTATTAAAAAAATTAAATCATGCGTCAGTAAGGAGAAAAACGATTATGAATTGGGATCACATTGAAAATAACTGGGATGACTTTAAAGGAAAGATAAAGCAAAATTGGACAGAAATCAGTGATCAGCAGTTGGAAATGGTTGCCGGAAAACGTGACCGTTTCGCACGGGTAATTCAACGCACTTATCACATAGGTGCATCAGAAGCAGAGTTGCAGTTGTCCGATTGGCAAAATTCACAAATCAATATTGATGGTCACTTTTATGCTAAGCCACCCTTACTGCATAAGCATTTTTAAATCACACCATCTCAATTTTGCCGGCACCTAAAGCGCTAGATGACAACCCAGCGCAAATATATCAATGCTGAGCATGCACTTAGTGGCGCTTGCTTCTAGCGCTCACCCCTGTACTACAGATTATCGTATACAGATCATCAAATGACAAAGGGCTAGCCTAAGCTAACCCTTTGTTTTATTTGGCGCGCCCGAAGAGATTCGAACTCCTGACCCCTTGGTTCGTAGCCAAGTACTCTATCCAGCTGAGCTACGGGCGCGTAAGCGGTGCATTATACGCGAAACTCACTGATTTTCCCAGTAGAAAAACACTGTTAAGTGAGTCAAATCCATGCATTCCGTATGAAACGGTGGTACATGAATTAATGCGTTCTGCAACGAGCGGCGTATGTTACGCGATTATTATTCGTTAGTCACGTTTTTTTCACCGATACTGCCGAATAGATGCAACTTACACACAAGACCTGCAAAACAACTTAATGCTACTCAAACTGCCCCATCAACTTGGTATCCTGATTAGTCACTTTGATTACCGAATGTGACTTCATGACCGAATGCGGTTTATCATCCATGACATCTTTGTATAGTTGCGCAGTATTTTCAGCAATTCTTTGCCAGTTATAGCGCCCAACCACCCATTGACGAACAAACTCGCGTTCACCTGGGCCGATTGGATTGAGCACACGCTCTTTCAATTTGGTCGCCAATGTATCAATGTCTCCAAGTGGGAAATAATGCTCTTGTGACAGCCCTACTTCTAAATTTGCAGGGATACCGCTCGCGATGATGGGCAAACCAAAACTAAGCGCTTCCAGCATGACGATAGGCAACCCTTCGTGCGAAGATGGCAGCACAAACAAACCTGCATGCGCGTACAGCTCCCTAAGTGCCAAGCCTTTTTGAAAACCAGTCATCACTACATTTGGCGTCATCACAGCGCGATTCACCAAAGAGGTTTGATAACTATCAGGGTGATCTGACCCACCCACGATGACTAATTTCCAGCCGGGAATTGCAGCTTTAACAAACGCATCGATTAAATCCAAATGGCGTTTTTCTGGCACTAATCGGCCAACCAACAATACATAACGTTCTGGGATAAGTCCAAATTGGTTAAGTGCAACAGTAGATAGTGGTAATTGCGGCAATACCACGCCATTCGGGATAAGTGCTGATTCAACACCATGCTTATCACGTACCAGATCAGTAATGACTTTTGAGATAGCAACCCGTCCATTGGACCAGCGCATGCCAAACCGCTCGCCTAAGCGCAATACTAGGCGCGCGAAGCGTCCCCATTTTTGACGTTCATAGTCAGGGCCATGATGCGTCACGACTACGCGTAGACCAAGTAAGCGAGCTAATAGCGTCATCAGCCCGGGGCCTATTGCCTGAATATGCAGAATATCCGGGCGCTTGATGGCAGCATATAGCACGCCGATAAAGCTATGCAATATGGCCTCTAACCCTTTAGTTTTGGGTGCCCACAGAGGCTTAAACTTAACCCCCTGCCACTCTGCTCCAATCTGCTCCGATTGATAGGCTGAACGGGTAATTACCGTTACATCATATCCAAGCTTCACCAACAGAGGGCACAGATGCTCAGCATGTGTCTCTACACCACCCTGCACTTCAGGAAACGCGCGTAAACCCAACATCATAATCTTCATTGCTTTTACTACCTCCACACACTCGCTTATGCAAAATACTTAACCAACTTTTACTACAGCAACGTCTCCGAACATCGCACCACCTAATGCACTCAGCGCTGGGCATACGACTCACCTCGCCTGCCCAGCCACCAATCGGTTGCATACAACCAATCAATGGGTTTTATTCAACCAAGCCGCAGTGCGTCTAAGTATTCCGAGGGGAGCCAAAACGAATAAAAACAAATCAATTCATTCATCAAAACCCTTACGGAATCTAGCTTTCAGCGTGATTGAAATTACTTTTCACAACACATCATTGATATCGCCTACAGATATATAGTGGCAAATACTATGCCCGCCACCGATCTCTCACGCGGTAGCACAGCATCATTCAGTCTCTGGAAATTAAGGTATTAAATTACCTTGTTGAAAGCGCAACAGACAGTTGCGCAGAGGGTAAAACTATGACTCTTTCTAATCAGGCGTATCAAACACACGTAATACATCTTTTGCGAGCTTGACCCAGTGATATTCAGCCTTCAGCAATGCACGTCCATGCTGGCCTAGTATTGACATCTGTTGTGGGTTAGCCAGCAAAGCCAATGTTTTTTGCGTCATGGCAGCATAATCGTTAGGCGTAACCAATACCCCTGTATGGCCTTCAACCACCAGCCCGCGATAAAACAAAAAATCCCACACCACGACAGGCAAGCCCATCGCCATCGCCTCTAAACAAGTGCCTGGTAGGCCTTCGTAGTAGGAGGTCGACACATACACTTTGCTTCTGTTGTAATACGAAACCGTTTCTAAAAAGGACACTTTCCCGGTCAGCCATACATTATTGGCATATGGCAAAAGCTTTTCTTTCACCCAAGCGTAATCATCGCCATAGCCAACTATCGCAATGCGAATATCCGGTTTATTTGTAATCAGTTGTAGGCACAGCTCCACCATGGAACGGCTGCCTTTTCTCAGCTCAATCCTGCCGCAAAACAGTACGTCAATATCTTTATCTACTGAAGTATCTGGCGTAAACAAAGCGGTATCAGCCCCGTTTGGAATCACCGTGATAGCGTTTTTAAATTCATAGGCAAGCACCTCTTGCCGCCCTTGTTCAGTTAAGGTAATGACTTTTTGCGTACGGCTAAAGATTCGATATTCCATCCATGCCTTGATCGCCAGAGAGTATTTCCCCCATTGGCTATCAAAATGCTTGGTCGTATAAAACTTGCCAGACATGCCTAGATAAGTGGTGTGCGCCGTTAATACCACAGGGATATCTTTTGGGAGAAACAGGCCGGGAATCAGCGGCGGAAAGTGCAAGTTAACCCACTTAATTTTACCGGCTTGGTATAAATGCATGAGCTGCTTACGTGCTTGCCAAGACCAAACTACTAGACTGAGCCGATGCGCAGCCAGCGGAAGATGAATGATTTCTACGCCCGCATAGTGACGGGCTGTTTGATGCTCATCGCCCGTAATCAAATAAATCGGCGGGTGATCTGCTGGCAAATTAGTTAAAAAAGAATCTAAGTAACGCGCAATACCGCCAACGCCATAGAACTGTGGATAAACAATTGCAATCATAAAGAACTCTTAAATTTATTGTGCATTTTTTATTTAACACTACGGGATTGAATAATCTTTCGTCCTAGGTCCACTGCAGGTAGCTCAATATGTGTGTAGGAAAGTTTTGCTGCAAAATAACTTATTGACATTGAAAGAATTAAAAAAAATAAAAAAGAGACTACCGTGTTAGGAACTATGAATTGAGCTACCAATATTAGACATAACATATGCAGCAAATATAGTGAGTAACTTACTCTTCCCAGCTCCGCTAAATACTTGTTTGATATGCTTTTAAAATTAATTGCATACATGAATAAGCATATCGCAAGAAAATAGGCATACAGCACCCCACTAGGCTCAAACAATACAAGACCTTTTTCTTTGGCTTCTAAGACAGGGAAAACAAAGCCTGTAACGATGGGAATGGAACATATAGCAATCAATAAAAAAGCCGTTGCCAAACGCATAGCCGATTTATTTTTTTCAACGAGTGCAAGGCGTAATAAATTACCCGCGAACAAAAACGAAAGGTGAAATAATATAAATTGAACTGGTATCCCTAGCTGAAAAAACTTGTTTCCAATGATGGCTAGAACCGTTGTCATATTTAGGGCTATTGCTGATACGCCTATCACTAGAGGCTTATCCAACCACTTTAAATAAAAAAGTACAGCGCAAGATATATAAAATATGATTTCAATGAATAAGGTCCAAAAAACCCCACTCATTTCGTTACTTCCAAATAGCTTTGGAACCATGGTTAAGTTTGCAAAAAATTGCGAATAGGGATACGCATTAGATAGCCCAATATAATTTGCAGAGACTAAAATAAGCACCAACACAAACCAATACGCTGGATAAAGTCTGAAAACTCTACTGATAAAGAATTTTTTTATAGTCGCGCCTGGTTTCAAGCTTGCAGGGATAATAAATCCACTAATTAGAAAAAAAAGGACGACACCAAACAATCCCCAGTTGACTGATTCAGCAGTGATAAAATTTACAAACTGTCGCAATGGATAATCGCTACCAAATTCATGATAGATATACCCAAAAAAATGGTGCACGACCACTGCACTAGCTGCCACTCCCCGAAGAACATCTAAATATTCAAGCCTATTATGTTTATCTATACTCACCAATTGAGTGTCCATTCAATGCTTAGAGTTAAACAGTCTGTCAAAAACTTCATCCACTAATCTTTGCCATGTGTAACCGGCAACGATTTTATTGCGCGCATTGGTTGCTAACCGCCCAATGTCATCCGATGCCATCAGATCGCATACAGCTTGTGCAAGCAGCGCTGGGTTATTGGCTTCGACCAATACACCGTTC
>Ga0208758_100329_pt1 | contig 17246 bp, 20 predicted proteins | sample LakWasM116_HOW13_2_FD_183930 | JGI IMG/M metagenome (GOLD analysis project Ga0208758, IMG submission 183930) | Freshwater sediment methanotrophic microbial communities from Lake Washington under simulated oxygen tension - Sediment Metagenome... | ecosystem: Environmental > Aquatic > Freshwater >...
CATATCAAACCTCCATATTTCGTTGAGGACTTCAATGACATCCATTGGAAATCGGAATGGGTAGATCTTCTGAATTGGAATAACTGGCAAGTCCGGCACCGGAGTCGGTAGCTTCTTGGAATGGCTGGCTTTGTTGGCCAGAATACACAAGATACTCTCAGGCGTGCGCGCACCGATCCAGAACGCGGTCTACGCGCTTTTTCAACCTCAAGCCGCCGCATGACCACACACGCCGATCAGCAACCATCGCACGAGCCACATCCGACGACACGCTGTGCTCTCTGCCAGGAGCACCGCGCCTTGCGGGAATCCCATATCGTCCCGAATGCCTATTTTCGGGCGATGAAGAAGGGCTCCAACGGAAAGCTCATTTCTATGGACACGTCGCCCGACTCCGTGGCCATGTCCAGCCAGGACAGCCTCTCCGAGCCGCTCCTGTGCGCCGAATGCGAGGAGCGCCTTTGTAAATGGGAGACGCCGTGGATCCGCAAGCTCCGGGTCACGGCCAAGCAGTTCAAGGCCGGTGTGGACGAGGTGGCGGTCAAGGACCACGACCACGCGTCGCTCAAGTGCTTCCTGGTCTCCATAATCTGGCGAGCATCCGTCTGCTCGCGCCCTGAGTTCTCCGAGGTGACGTTGCCCGGGCCCGTGCTGGAGACAATCCGGGCGGATCTGCTGGCTGGGAACGCGCCACCGGATGGCGTGATCGGTGTGCGTATCCGCAAGCTGGTGGACCCCACCGGCCAACTCGGCGATCTGGAGCGGTTCGTCTTCACCCCCGCGCGGTTTTCCGAGGGGGGGATCCAAGGCTACAGGCTCTTCTTCGCGGGCTATGTGGTTGACTACCTGACCTTGAGGGTCACACGCCAAGTGGCCAAGATCCGCGGCTTCCTGCGTGATGTATCCACCATGTCCATGCCCTCCATCTCGTGTTTCGATGTTCGCGAGTTCATGCGGGTCGGGCGGTCGATGGTGCGCAAGCACGTGCGGGGTCAGACGGCCTTCAAGGGTGCCCCCGCGGCCAGGTAATCCAGAGGCGGCACGACACCTGGAACTCAGGCGCACGTGCCCTCATAGAGCTCTCGCACGAACTCCGTCACGTCCTTGCCCAGCGCTTCCAGCCAGAGCTTAAGCTCGACCACGTCCAGGTGCCGCACCCCGGTCTCGCACTTGCTCACCTCGGCCTGGGTCTATTCCAAACGGGTCGCCAGCTCCGCTTGGCTCACCCGTGCCTCGACGCGCTTGTCGCGCAGCAGCTTGATCATCTGCTGGTACTCGAGGGTGTAGGGGGACTTCTGCATCGGCGTCGGGGCCCATGAGCTTGCATGCGATCATCGAATATGCGCAAATCGCACAATTCACCGTCCTATTTGGCGTGAGTGACGCGCGTCCCGGCGCGACGATGGTTATCGCCGGCGTACAGCCGTGTCACTTCTTGGACGCCAGGACATGCCGACCCGTCGCCAGGTCAGCCCGCGAGCCTCACGCTGATTCGGCGCCTTCGAGGTCTAACTCGTCGTCTTCGATCAGCACCATTTCGCCATCGAGCGGCCGGTCGCTCATGACGGACGTTGGCACGCAGGCGCTCCAGCATCATGCGGCGCCTGCGCGCGCAAAACGCCTCCAGATCCGCAAACACACTCGGTCACTCAGCGCTTTTGGCACCTACGGGACTTGGAGTTCCGATGGATTCACCGTTCGAGCCAAGGCTGCCGAGTGGACGTGAGAAGCGGATTGGCGTCTCACTTAATTCGGTAGCGTCGCATCAATTCGAGAACCCGACACCTCTGGCCAGAGTTCCAAAAAATGCGGGCTCTTTAAACGAACGTCCGCGTTACACAAAACACTGCAATAGTGGTCCAGAGACTGGCATCGCTCGATGTCGGCTCTGCAGCGCTTGCCGTCGGTCGTGCACGGGAGCTGGGTTCACAGTGCATTGCGCGAAGCTGTCATCGGCTCACCCATCAGCACGGCGGCATCAATGACAGGTATCAAGGTGGCTGGAGTCATCCGTAAGCGCGCGGCCATCCCATGGCTCGCGTTGGTCGGCCTCAGCGCCAGTTCGCCAAATCTATCGCGGCCTGCAATGCTGAACTTGGCCCCTCAAGAACCCGAAGGCATCAACTCATTGAGCAGTCGCTTGTCCGCCGCGTAGCAGTTGCACGCTGCTTGCTGCAGACCCAGCCGATCGAGCACAGTGAGCTCACCGCGGTGATATTCAATCAGTCCACGCCGCTGGAATTCGCTGGCTGCCCCGCTCACTCCCACGCGCCGTACGCCCAGCATCTGCGCGATGAAGTCCTGGGTCACATGAAACCGGTCGGCGTGGGAGCGATCCTGGCTCATGAGCAACCAGCGCGCCAGCCGCTCGCTTATCGTGTGAAAGCGCTGGCAGGCTGTGGCAAGTGATTGCTGATGCAGGCGGACCATCAAAGAGCCTTGCACCAGTTCTCGCAGCTCGGGCATGGTGGCTATGGTCTTGCGCAACACATGCGCTTCCAGGCGCCAGCAATTGCCAGCGCCTTGCACCACGGCTCTCCAGGGCGTCTTGGCCACTCCGAGCACCAATTCCGCCCCTAGCATGGACTCGGGTCCGATCATGCCCACCGCCAACGGCGGGTGCGTCTCGATGTCAATCACCAGCGCAATGAAGCCGGAACGTGGAAAGTACGCGTGGCTCAGTGGCGCCCCATGCTCGATCAGGTCGGACAATGCCACCAGCTCGAACCGGGTACACAGCGCAAGAAAACGCTTGCGCAACGCTTTCGGAAGACGCTCAATGAGGTGGTTCTCTGCGTTGTCCATGGGAAGCCCTGGTACACGAGAAAACCCCTCTCGGAGCGAACCCGCAAGGTTCGCAAGACAGGATGTCTTGCATTCCCTTGTCGACTGTAGACCTGTTCGATTGACTGTTCTGTCTGGAACCGAACAAATACTCAAATCAAACACACTGGTAGCTTTGAGGGAGGGCGCAGTTCCAAGGCTTTGCGTATGAGACCTCTGACGGTGAAACTCACCGTCGGCCAAATCTAAAGTGAGATGGCCTGGATTCGCTGCTAGCGGTGTGGCAGCAGCTCACCGATCTGACTGGCGCGCTGCATGGGCAGGCGTGCCATCACGTCGCGCAGGTAGACATACGGGTCGTGCCCGTTCATGCGCGCTGACTGGATCAGGCTCATCGCCGCTGCCGCCCGCTGGCCCGCGCGCAAGCTGCCAGCGAACAGCCAGTTGCTTCTGCCAATGGCGATGGGCCTGATCTGGTTCTCGGTCCAATTGTTGTCAACCGAATTGCCCATCATCTGCAAAGCGGATGAGCGCTATCCAACGCTTGAGGCTGTAGTCCAGCGCCTTCGCTGTGGCCGATCCGTCGGGCACCTTGCGCCGCTGCAGCGACATCCGTTCGTGAAGGGCGTCCAGGAGTGGCTTTGTTCTCTCCCGCCGGACTGCGAGACGCTGCTCGGCGTTCAGCTCCTTGACCTCCTGCTCGATCTCATAAATGCGGGCCATCTGCTCCAGCGCACTCAGGGCGATCTGGCTTTGGTTGTCCGCGCCGACGGAGATTTAATCCAATCAACATCAAGCATGGTCTGTGGCCATGTAGCGCTGCATGGCATCGATCACCAGCGCGGGGTGACTCATGTGAGCAGCGTGACCCGCCACGTCCATGACTTCCAAGATGCTGCCCTTCAGTTGCTGGTTCAGATACTCACCCACCGCAAGCGGAACCAGGCTGTCTTCCTGGTGCTGAAGAATGAGGCAGGGGCGAGACGCCTGGGGCAGGTCAGCCCGGTTATCAGCAAAAAAGGTGGTTTGCGCAAATACGCGCATCGCGACCGGGTTCGTGGAGCAAAAACTGTCGTAAAACTCACCAGCCAACGCTTCGCCCTGCGCGGCACCCGCCACCACGGACGATAGGTGATTGGCCCAGCCGATGTAGTCCTGATCCATCAGCGACAACAGGCCTTGGAGGTCGGCACGCTCGAAGCCTCCGGCATATTCGGGCGGATAGTTCAAGAAACAGGGCGTGGGCCCCACCAATATCAAGCGATCAAACAAGTCAGGGCGTGATATCGAAGCCAACAGTCCGACGTTGCAACTGGCCGAGCGGCCCACGAATGTGACGCCGCTCTGCAGCCCTTGCGCTTCGCACACGTCCAGAACATCTTGCGCGTAGCCGGCCAAGCTGCTGTAGCGAACTGCGCTAAAGGCCGATAGCTGCGACTTGCCGCTTCCAACATAGTCAAACAAGATTTGGCGATGTGTGCCAGCGAAAGCGGGCGTGATGCGGCTCCATACGGATTGGCTACAGCCAAGCCCGTGGGCAAACAAAATCGCTGGCCCGCTGTTTCCCAAGGATTTGACGTTGTTGCGTTTGTTGACGTTCATGGTCTTAGGGCAATGCTGATCAAGTAGCGTCAACTCCATTGCACAGCCATTTGAATGCCAAATGGCCCGCAAAGATGCCGGACTTTGCCCCACAGGGCCTGTTTCGGGAGCCTTTGAGCCCCCTTCAGACCCTTACGGGCGCACCTGCCCCTGCAGGCGCCCTCGGGCAAGGTAGATGTTGGCCAGCGCCAAGGCCGTGAACGCCCGCGTGGCGTTCTTCTGAAGCCCGCGGTAGCGCACCTTGGTGAATCCCCACAGGCGCTTGACCACCGCAAAGACATGCTCGACCCGGGCACGCACCCGCGATTTGTTGCGGTTCTTGGCCCGCTGAACTTCGTCCACCTCGCCTGCACGGCGGGTGCGCTGGTTGGTGAAGTCTTTGGCTTGGGGCGCCTTGCCCCGGATCAGAGCCTTCTGGCTGGCGTAGGCCGAGTCGCCGTACACGCGCTGCTCGTTGCCATGCAGCAGATCGGGCAGCGGGTGTTTGTCATGCACGTTGGCCGCCGTCACCACGGCGCTGTGCGCCAGCCCGCTTTGGCTGTCCACGCCAATGTGCAGCTTCATGCCGAAATACCATTGCTGGCCTTTGCGGGTCTGGTGCATATCGGGGTCGCGCGCCTTGTCGGCGTTCTTGGTAGAACTGGGCGCGGCGATGATGGTGGCATCCACGATGGTGCCGGTGTTGACCTTGAAGCCGCGCTCTTGCAGTTGCTGGCCTACCTGGGCAAACAGGGCTTCACCCAGTTTGTGCTCATTGAGCAGCTTGCGAAACTTCAGCAGCGTGGTGGCATCGGGCACGCGCTCGCGGCCCAGGTCAATGCCCACAAAGCGGCGCAGGCTGGCACTGTCGTACAGGGCCTCTTCGCACGCCAGATCGGCCAGGTTGAACCAGTGCTGCAGGAAGTGGATGCGTAGCATGCGCTCAAGGCCAATGGGCGGGCGGCCGTTGCCTGCTTTGGGGTAGTGCGGCTCTATCACCTGGCACAGGGCGGCCCAAGGCACTATTGTCTCCATGGTCCGCAAGAACTCTTCACGTCGGGTGGGCTTGCGCGACTGCTCGAATCCGTTGTCTTGATCTGCGGCCATTGCCAGGGTCTGCTGCTTCATCTGCGGATAACGTTTGAGAAGCGACAACGGTGGACCTTGATCAGCATTGCCTTAAGCTGAAAACAGGGTGGTGAACCTTACCGCGGGGTGGTCAAGACTTTAAGCGTTCTGCCACAGGCCATTGATTCAGGACTTTTCGCGGCATAGCGGCGCCCCGCGTTCACCACAAACCGCCACGAACGCAGACATGTCTCATCTCCGTCATTCTTCTGGTAGTCGATGGGCTTCACTCACTTCAGCCTCTTCCGGCTGGCGGGGGGGCAGATCAACTCGGCACCTTGAGCGGCACGTCGATGTTGAATGGCCGGTGCTGAAGGTGCAGCGGACGCTCGCCTCGCAGGATGGCGAATGTCAGGTTCCGGCGGCGGCTGCCATCGGTCTGCAAAACCTGAGTGGCTGCAGTCAGTCTTGGGACCGCCTACCAGAGTGCCGCTTGGCAGCGGTTGCTGCCGTTCGAGTTTTCAACGTGAATGCCCTTGGCGTGCCGGATTGCGATCACTCCTATTCATGCATCGTGGTAATGCGCAGAGACAGGTTTCAGGCGCGCAGTTGACATTGCTAGAGAGTTGACAACAGCGTGCAGAGATCTGCAAGCTCGACGAGCAAGACTGCAGCAGCATCAAGCATGGTGCGATCAATCACCTGGGCGTGTCGCCAGCGTTGATGGCTTACCGCGAGCACAAGGCCATGCTGGGCAAGACTTAGGCCGGCGAGAAGTTCCCGGCGGTTGTGATGATGGGGGCTGGCTGGATGGTGGTCCCCGACATCAAACCAGGCAAGTGATGGTGAGTGGCTGACCCGCCCTGGGTCAGCCACTCAGTCGGGATCGCTGTTTGCAGGTGATCCCGTCCTTTTTGTCAGTTGGCGCAGCAGCGCTGTGGCCAACCAGCCATCACTTTGATCCACCCGAAGCCTTGGCCACGTAGGCCGCCAGGGCGGCAATTTGCGCATCACTGAGTTTGCCGTTGTAGGACGGCATCTGCCCAATGCCGTTGCGCAGCGCGGTGGCCACGCGCTTGGCATCGGGCTTGAGCTCGTCCAGGCTGGGGCCCACGGCGCCTTCGGCTCCCGCGTCCTTGAGCGCATGGCACAGGGCGCAGGCAGGCACCGCGCCTTGGCCGAACAACACCTTGCCTTGTTGAAGTTGCGCGGCATCGTCGGCGGCGTGCACGGGCAGCACTGTGAATGCCAACGACCACAGGGCAGCGACCAACGCGTGTTTTTGGATTGTGCGCTTCATGCCACGCTCACTTTCACGGCGTGGTCGGCCCAGCTGGTGTTGTTGTAGCCGCCCGCGTTTTCCATGCGTTGTTCGGGCTGCACGTTGCCTGCGGTGTCGGTGGCTCGGCTCGCCAGGGTGAACTGGCCCGCCGGCAGGCGCGCCGCAAAAACAAACTGCCGCCACGCAAAGCGGCCGAGGTCGGGCCCCACCATGCGCGCGAGCTGCCAGGTTTTTCCGCCGTCCAGAGAAACCTCGACCTTGGCCACCGCGTTCATGCCGCCAAACGCCACGCCATGGATCTGTGTGTCACCCGCTTTAAGCGGGGCGCCGTCCGTGCCGGGACCGTTGATCCACGACTTCACCGTCATTTCCTGCACCGATGGCTGCGACGGGTCGCCCTTCGCGCCGGGCGGTGAAATGCGGTAGCCGTGCGACATGATGCGTGCGTCGGTCTCCTGAGCGGTGAAGGCCAGGCGTTTGACGTACTTGATGTTGTTCACGCCCGTGTAACCCGGCACGATCAAGCGCAGTGGGCCGCCGTGGGCCAGCGAAATCGGCACACCGTTCATTTCCCAGGCCAGCAGGGCATCGGCGAGTGCGGCAGCAGGCACCGAGCGTTCCACGATCACGCTCTTGGGGTCCAGTCCATCGGGGAGTTTTTCGCCGCCTGTGCCGGTGAGGTAGGCCATGCCGGCCTCCACGCCGCCCAGGGCATCCACCACCCAGCGCACCGGCACACCGCTCCACACCACACAGCCTGCTGCGCCCACTTGCCAAGGCGTTCCACTGGGCTTGTTGGGGAAGTAGCCGCGTCCGTTGCCAGAGCATTGCAACACCATCGCCGTGGTCTCGATGCCCATGCGCTTGAGGTCGCCCAGCGTGAGTTTGCGCGGGTTCTTCACCCCCTCGATGTTGATCTCCCAGGCATCGCGGTTGCCCAGGATCGAGGCGTCGGGCGCGGGCAGATTGTTGCGGATGTAGAGCTGCTCGGACGGCGTGATTACGCTGGTGCCGAACACACTGCGCTTGGTCTCAATGGTGGTGCTGCTGTGCACGATCAGGCTGGCCGGGTCCTTCCAGCCCACGTACGCTGGCAGAGGCTTGGCAGCACCGGCCACGGCGACGGGCGCGGTCTCACCAGCAGCGGCTGCGGTGCGGCCAAAGCTGGCCAGACCAACGGCAGCCAAAGCAGCGCCGCTGCCGGCCAGCAGGTGGCGCCGGGGGAGCGAGGTGGGTTGTTGGTTCATTTCTGGGGTCTCCGGTGGTCGGGCGTCGTGCGCCGGTTGGGGTGAAAGGGGTGAGCGGTTGATTCGTTGACAGGGACGCGGTGCCTCAGCCTGGCCCGGACACGGGAGGTGCCTGCAGTGCCGTCTGCGCGACCGCCAGTGCCTTCTTTTTCTGGGCCACCAGCAACAAGGGCTTGCCCTCGCGCGAGCGGATCACCTTCCAGTGCACGTTGCTCCACCAGCCGCTGGCCTCGCGCAGGTCCACAGGCTGGTCAAAGGCATACACCGTCACCATGCCGCCCTTCTCGAAGAACGTGGTGAGGTGGTAAGCGAGGTGACCTTCGATATCGCATGGCCGCATGAGTTGGGGAAACCCGGGCACCACGTTGGCGTCCCGCATGCCCAGGTGCATGAGCAACTGGCGCTGCTCCATGAAACTGCCCCGCAAGCTGCGCTCGTGGTATTCGTGGTCGATCGCGTCGCGCACCATCGCTGGCGGTCGCACGGCGAGCACCCCGCCGCTGGTGCCACCGGCCAGCAAAAGCGCCGCCAGAAAACGCTGCAAGCCGCGTCGCGCCAGCAGCGGCTGCGGCTTTCGGTACAGGTGTGCCGGTGCGTCGCTGGCCTCGAAGGCGATCGCCAACTCGGCGCGCGCGCGCAAATCGAATTCGCCGTCGGGCAGGAAAGGCGCGTCGGTATCGGGGCTCATGTCTTGGTCCTGCGAAACGGGGTAACGTTGACATCGGCCTTGGGTGTCGCAGGTACCCCCATGGCCAGCTTCAAAGCGTCGCGCGCACGGGCTAGGCGCGACAACACCGTGCCGGGCGCGATCTCCAGCGCCTCGGCCATCTGGGCGGTGGGCATGTCGTCGAAATAAAACAGCACCAGCACCTCGCGGTGGATGGGCGCCAGGCGCGCGAGCGCCTTGACGACATCGAGTTTGTCGTCCAGCCCCGCGTCGGGCGCCGCTTGCTCGGGCTGCTCTTCATCGTCCAGCGACTGCATGCTGGGTGCGGCCTGGCGAAAGGCGGCGCGGCGCATGATCTGAAAGAGCCAAGCCCGTGCCAGCGCAGCGTCGCGCAGTTGCTCCCGGTGCTTCCAGGCGTTGGCAAAACAGTCTTGCACCACGTCTTCGGCAATGGCGCGCGAACCAGTGAGCGCCCACGCACTGCGCAGCAAAAAACGGTAGTGCTCACGCACCCATTGGTTATAGCGGGACTCGGCAGACTGGAACAGCATGGTGATCAAGAGCGCTGCGTGGCTTGGTTCATTCCGTGGCGCTCATCGGTACTTTCCCTAGGGCTGTCGATCAAGGCCCCCGCGTCCCACCCAGCGACGGAAATTCCGCTTCCGCACCTTTGGCTGTGCGCTGCTGCAGGGTGTGCAGTCGGCGTTGCATGCTCTGGATCTCCACCGTCTGCCCGGCAATGATTTCCTCGGCCAACTGCCGGGTGACAGGATCGCGCCCATGCTGCAACACCAGCCGCGCCATGTCCACAGCGCCGGCGTGGTGCGGAATCATCATCGCCAGAAAGTCCTGGTCGGCCTGGCCTGCGTAGCCCGGGCTGTGCATGGCCTGCATCATGCGGGCCATCGATTCGTCCATATCCCGCTGGAATGCGCTGGTGTGCGCGGCGCTGGCGCCGTGGCTGGTGTGCGCGCCGCTCATGCCGTCTGGCCCTTCTCGCCCACACGCACGTAGACGAGGTTGATGCTCTTTTTGTTGCGCAGCGCGCCAGAGGGCAGCGTCAGATTGCCCAGGGGGATCTGCGCAATGAAGGTCGGGCGCAGCGGGTCGCTCACATCAAATGCACTGCACACGGTCTGGCCCGCGTTGGGCGTGCCGGGCAGCTCGTCCTGTTCGTGGGCCACATACAGCAGCGTGTTCTCGGGGTTGGTCCACAACCCGTGCGACTCGCGCCCGTGGCTGAAGAAGGTACCCACCACCTTGCGCTGGCCGCCGGGGGCGCTGCGGTCGATGATGGCGATGGGGCTGGACGCCACGCCGCCGGGCCCGCCGTCGTCGATGCGCGCCAGGCTGGCATAGACCACGCTGCCGCGCGCATTGCTGACGAACTCGACGTGGTTGGGCCGCGCGCCCATGCCCAGCGGCACGCTGTCGATCAGGTCGAAGCCGCCCTGCGTCGAGCGGCACGACAGCGCATCGGCCAGCTTGTGCGAGAACCACACCTCGGCGCCGTCAGGCGTGGTCTTCATGAAGGGCGTGAAGCCGGGCTTGTCCTGTGCGCTGATGTCCAGGGTTGTCACGCGCTGCGGCCGGCTGTGGCCGTCGGCGCCCGGGTTGACGCGGAACACGTCGATCTGCGACACCTTCTGGCTGGCCACGAAGGCGAGTGTTCCCTCGCGGTTGAACCACACCTGCGCCGGGCCGTTGATCGTCGGCAGGAACTGGCGGATGGCGGTTGAACCCGGGCTGTCGGCGCCTTTCAACTGACGCACCGCCTGGTCAACGCCGAGGATGGCGATACGGTCTTCGCCGCGCAGCGTGACCCACAGTTCACGGCCATTGCGGGTGAAGGTGGGCTCGTGCGGTTCGCGGCCCAGCAGCAGGCCGCTGCTCAACCGTTCGGGGTTGGTGCTGGGGCCGGCGGCCGGGTTCGGCGTGTTGCCAATCACGCGGCGCTGCTCGGCGTCAATCAGGTAGATGTTGCTCGAGCCACGCCCGCTGGTGGCCAGCAGCCGGCCGTCGGGCGACGGCACCGCGCCGTGGGCGTCGATGCAGCCGTGGTACAGCGGCTTGTGGATCATCGCCGCGTGTGTCGGCGCCACGCCGGCGGTGACGTAGCGAAACGGCGGGCGCGGGTCTTCGTCGAAGCTGGTCAGGTTGATCGTGCTCTCGACGGTGTTCGTCTTCGGGTCGATGACGACCAGCGTGTTGGAGTCTTCATTGGTGATGAAGACGCGGTCGCGCGGGTCGATGCCGGTGGCTGCGGCTCCCGCTGAAGCGCCGGACGGGGCCTGGGCATGTGCTGCGGGCAGCGCGCTGGCTGCCGCGGCGGCCAGGGTGTACTTGAGAATGTCGCGGCGTTGGGTGGTCATGTTTGCTTTCTGAGTTGGTGTGGAGAGTGATCGCTTGGGTCGTGGGCCGGCAGCCGCCGATGAACCACTGCCCAGCGCTTGCTTCAGGTCAAGAGCGCGGCTCAGGCCGTTTCATTCCCTGGCGCGAGCCGACAGCGCGTCGCGCCGACGCCGCCCTGGCCTTCAGCGCGGGGTGCCAAGTTGCCGATAGACCTCGGCCGACACCTGCGCCAGCACGCTGCGGTCGGCGTCGGACGACAGGGCGTAGCCGAAGGGACCGTCGACCCAGTAGAAGACATTGACCGCACCTTCGCGTGCGAAGCGGAAGGCCGTGTCTGTGTTCTTCACGCCGGCCTGCAGTGCCTTGTCCGGCCCCGCGGCACTGCCCACGTCGGCGACATCGTTGGACACGTACAGCGTCAGCTTGCTGCCGAGCTCGTTGCGGTACATGAACTGCGCAACCGGCCCCTGGCCACCCGGCAACAGGCGCCCGCCTTCCAGCGTGTAGCCCTGGGCCTGCAGGTGCGGCGGCTTCATCGGCGCGCCCATGCGCTTGGACAGCCATGCCACCAACTGGTCCTCGTGCGCCGCGTCCACCTCGACCGGGCGGCGCGCGTCGGGACTGTATACCGCGTGAGCCACCGCCGCGCGCTGCGCGAAGCCGCCCGCTGACGCCAGCGTCAGGCCGCGCTCGGCGGGTGCCGCGGCGGCCATGCGGCCGGCATCGTCGCCCCCCGCGGGCAGGCCGCCCCGCAAGCCCCAGCCAGTCGCGCCGCTGATGACGGCGATGGCGATCCCAGCGGCCAGGCGCTGGAGGTACCAAGGCGTCTGCGGCACGGCGCGCGGGCGCGCCGATTTCAGCAGGCGCTGCGGCGGCTGTTCATCCAGCACGGGATCGAACAAGGCGTGCAGTTTGCGCTTCTGCGCCCGGTAGGCCTCCAGGCGCTGCGCGTCTTCAGGGCGTGCGGCCAGATAAGCGGCGATCTCGACCTGGCGCTCAGCGGGCAGGCGGCCATCAACGAACGCATGCAGGTCGGCCTCGGTGACCGGGGGAATGGACGGTGGCGGACGGTCGGTATTCATGGGTTGCTTCGCAATACATTCATTTGACGACTTTCAGCCGCACCGGTTCTGCGCGGCCTTCCATCAGGCCGCGCAGGCGCTCACGGCCTCGCGACAGGCGCGACATCACGGTGCCGATGGGGATACCCAGGGCCTGCGCCACATCGGCATAGGCCATGTCTTCCAGCGTCACCAGAAGAAGCACTTCCTTCTGCTCGACGGGCAGCAAGTCCAGTGCAGCCTGCAGATCCAGTACAGCCAGCCTGTCGGTTTGTGTCGGCGCCACCGGCACTTCGGGCGTGTCGTCGTCCATGGTCACGGTGTGCAGCCTGGGACGGCGCACGCCATCGACGTGCAGGTTGTGCATGATGCTGAAGAGCCAGGCGCGCATGTCGGCCACGCCGCCCCACAGGTTCGACTTGGCCCAGGCCCGCTCCAGCGTGTCCTGCACCAGATCGTCGGCGTCGTCACGGTTGTTCACCAGCGCGCGCGAATAGCGGCGCAGGCGCGGCACCCAGCTCAGCAGGCTTGCGTCGTCTTGCATCGGGGGGTCGTGGCCTGAGGGACTGGACGGAAGTCGACAGCAAATGTCATTCCTTGATGATGTGCCAGACGTCTTTGAAGTTGTCGCCGGCGCGGTCGCCGGGCTTCTGGTCGGCCTGGTAGGTGTAGACCGGCTTGCCCTTGTAGGCCCACTGGCGCGCACCGTCGTCGCGCATGACGATCGTGTATGCACCGGCCGGTTGGTCGCTGGCGGCGGCCATCGCGGGCGGCCACAGCGCGGCGCAGCCGCCGTTGCAGGTGCTCTTGCCGCTGCCTGCCACGTCCTTGTCGAAGGTGTAGAGCGTCATGCCCTTGGCGTCGACCAGCGCGCCGTTGGCGAGCTTGGCCGGCGCGTCTGCAGCCATGGCGCTGGTGAGTGGTGCCGTGAAGGAAGCCGCTGTGATCAGCAGAGCGGCCAGAGTCGGAAGGTGCTTCATGGGGATGTCGTGTGGGGTACGGTGGAGAGTGGCCGCGATGATGGCCAATCAGTAGGCCGCAGCGACTGCCAGCTTGGGGTCGATCTGCCAGGTCTCGCTGACGATCTTCCCTTCGCGGAACGTCAGCACGTAGCGCACCTTGATGGGCATCTTGCCTTCAAAGACGACGTTGGCCGAGACGGTGGCGCCCTTGGGGTTGGCCGACTCTTCAATCTGGCCGACTGTGAGCTTCAGTGGGCCGACGGCCTTGCCGAACTTCTCCCAGGTGCCGCGAATGGCATCGGTGGTGGCATAGGTGCCGTCGAGTGGGCCGCCTACCCAGTTCAGCTGGGCCTGGTCGGCATAGGCACGCATGACAATCTGGGTGTCGCCCGAGGCGATGGCCTGGAAGTGTGTGCGGGCGTCGTCGCTGGGGGCGGCGAAGACGCTGCCGGCGGCGAGCGTCAGGGCGGTGGCGGCGAAAGCGAAAGTCTTGAACATTGTGGGCTCCGATGAAGGGTGGGTTTGAAGTGAAGTGAAGTGAAGTGCGGTGAGTGCTGGATGAAGGGTCCGAGAGGTCCCGACACAAGGGCAGACGGCGCCGGCATGCGGTTTATTCCAGAGCGTGCAAAGAAATTTAGGGTCAGGGCCCTGGGCCGTGAATTCGAGGCTTCAGCCCACCAGGGCCGGCACCCAGCGGTTGATGAGCGCGCCTCCGACGATGAGCCAGCCGAACAAGATCAACGCCAGCAGCAGCGGCTTGGCCCCGGCCTTGCGAATGGCGCCGATGTGCGTGGTTAGGCCGAGCGCAGCCATCGCCATCGCCAGCAGCGCGGTGTCAATCTCGGTCGTCACTGCCACCACCGACGCCGGCAGCCATTGCAGCGAATTGAGCAACACAACCGCGACGAAGCCGAAGGCGAACCAGGGCACAGCGAGTTGACCCTTGGCGTGAGCATGCTCTGCCTCCACCAGGGCTTGCAGGGTGCTGTCGCGCGCCAGCCAAGCCGACAGCATCACCAGGAACGGCGCCAGCATCATTACTCGAACCATCTTCGCGATGACGGCCGAGTTGGCTGCGTCCGGGCCCACCGAACGTGCTGCGGCCACCACCTGGGCCACCTCGTGGATGGTCGATCCGACGTAGATGCCGAACCCGTTGGCGCCGCCGGGGATCAGCGCCCAGTGCCGGTTCAGCTCGAACAGCGCCGGGTACAGGAAGATCGCCAGCGTGCCGAACACCACCACCGTGGCCACCGCCACCGTGACCTGCTCGGCGCGCGCCTTGACCACCGGCTCGGCGGCCATCACCGCAGCAGCGCCGCAGATGGCACTGCCAGCGCCGATCAGCATCGCCGTCTTGCGCTCCAGGCCCAGCCAGCGCGTGCCGATGAGGCAGGCCAGTGCGAAGGTCGAGCCCAATATCATCGCGTCGATGGCGACACCAGCTATGCCGACATGGTCAATGTCCTGCACGGTGAGCCGCAGGCCGTACAGCACCACGCCCAGGCGAAGCAGGTTCTGCTTGGAGAAGTTGACGCCGGCGCCGCTGGCTACCGCCCAGCGCGGGGCCCACGGGTAAACCGTGTTGCCCACGATCATGCCCAGCACGATGGCCAGCGTCAGCGCACTGAAGCCATGGTCCTGCAGCCAGGCGATGCGGCCCAGCGCGATACCGGTGGCAGCCAAGGCGCCGCTCAGGGCCAGGCCGGGGAGCATGCGTGCGAAAGCCGATGCAGAGGCCGATGTGCGTGGCTCACGAAGTACGTTGATGGTCATGCTGCTTGCCTCCGGTTGAAGTTCATGAGGACGAAGCTTCCGGCTTCATAGATGACCCGTCAAACGGGTTGTATCGCTAAGATGTACCCATCCAATCGCTTTGCAGACGAATCCGCCATGAATACCCTTCGCCTCACGCTGCGACAGCTGCAGATCTTCGTGGCGGTTGCGCGCAGCGGCACTACCACGGCAGCCAGCGCCGAGATCGCGCTGTCGCAGTCGGCCACCAGCTCGGCCGTGAATGAACTTGAGCGGCTGCTGTCGCTGCACCTGTTTGACCGCGCGGGCAAGCGCCTGCTGCTCAACGACAACGGCCGTGCGTTACTGCCGCGGGCCCTGGCGCTGCTGGACGGTGCCGCCGGCATCGAGCTGATGTCCCGCGATGGCAGCGCCCAGGCCCAGTCGCTGCGCATCGGCGCCAGCACCACCATCGGCAACTATGTGCTGCCCAGGCTGCTGGCCCGTTTTGTCGCAGCGCAACCGGGCCATGCCAGTGCCTGGCGCTCAAAGGTCGTGATCGGAAACACGGCGGCCATCTGTGACGCGGTCGCTGCGTTTGAACTGGACGTGGGCCTGATCGAAGGGCCTTGCCACCAAGCGGCGCTGGCCGTCACGCCATGGCACCAGGACGAGATGGTGGTCGTTACATCGCCCGACAGCGCGTGGGCACGAATGAGCCTGGCCGGCGAGCGGGTGCCAATGCGGACACTGCGTGAAGGGGTCTGGCTGGTGCGTGAGTTGGGCTCGGGAACGCGCGAGGCCACCGACCAAAGTCTGCTGCCCCACTTGCGCTCCTACCGTCGAAGCATCGAGCTGGGAAGTTCGGAGGCGATCAAACATGCGGCCGAGGCGGGTATGGGCGTGGCCTGCCTTTCGTCGTGGGTCGTGAGCGACGCTTTGGAGGCCGGCCGCCTGTGCCGCATCGCCACGACCTTGCCGCGGCAGCTCCGACAATCTCACCTGGTCGTGCATCGCGACAAACAGCCCACCGCTTCGCTGCTGGCATTTGTCGACCAGGTATCTGGCGCCGAGAACACGGCGCCATGAAATGTGACTCCATCGAGGTCAGGCCTGAGCAGCTCGCCAGTCGGCGCTCAAAGCTTATCCACGCACCTTCAACGAGATTCACGGCAGGCTCACCTGCACAAATGCCGGATGCGGATGGCGAGGTCAAGACTGCCGCATATCCACATACCGCGCGCGATGTCTTGGCATTGCGATCCAACGGCCACCCCTTGTCTCCTTCTTTATTTGCGGCGAGAGCAATGATCAGAATGTTGCAACAGCATCAGGTCAAAGTGAACTATTGCCCGTCTATCACGCACTTTGAGGAGCACTGGGAACCCGGGTGGCGGGTATTGCGCTACGGACACTGAAGGACCAAAAGAAGTGATTCGCCCTCCCTGCTGGCGCTTGAAGAAGGCCTGCCCATGGTCCAGAACACCGTTTCGTCCGTGACGCAAAGGGCCATTCCAGAACTTTGCACTTCGCTACAGTGCCGAACGACCGGTACAGGTAATCGATCGGTCGCTTGAGATCCTGACCGGTAAGCGACCGCTTGCGTTGGCGCCCATGGACTCTGCCGTCGAACCTAAGTGGCAGCAATCAGCCTGAAGCGGCCAAGCCCAGGTCGGTTCTGCAACGAATGCTGCGGCCGTGTCCGCACCGCGATCCGGTCCCTGCGCTATGTCGATCATCCGGGACTCGGCGTTCTCGCCGAAGGGCGGGCATCACAGCCTTTGTGGTCGCATTAAATATTGTAGAGTCTTAAAAATTATTGTAATTCACACTCAAGGCGAAGAACTACCCGTGCGAGCTGACGATCTCGCCCGCGCTCGATGATTTCCCCCGCGTCTGGCTGACACCGGTTCCGCCGGGGCACCCTGAACTGCAGCCCCACCTCAGTGCAGACGGGTACCTGTGCTACCTGGCGGTGGGCTCGGTCATCTTTGATTCCTTCAACCCAATCCAGCAGACGATGGCCTGCCTCGACCGGGCCGAACAGGTCCTGGAAGACATCCTTGCCGGCAAGATGGTCGCGGACTTGGCTGAGGAATTCCACATCACCTGGGGCCACCGCTGGTGTATGTTGGATGTCGACGAACGTCGGCCCGGAGGGCTGGATGCTTACACCTACGACGGGAAGATCAGCGTCGCCACGGACGACACGCTGCGCACTCACGCTAAGCTTGAAGCTATCGGCTTGGGGCTGCCCAAGACTGAGTTGAAGGCGTTCCGCGTGCATACCAAAGCACGGCCCATGCCGCTGCAGGACCGCTGGCCGCCTAAGACGGTCCAGGAGTTCCTGAAGTGGCAGAACACGTTGGACCCGCGGTGCACTAAGAAGATCGAACGGCGCCTCTTAGAGCTGTTTCGGGCGAAGGCGACGAGCGCACTTGTCTTGATCGACTCGCCCCAAGTTCAGTATGGCGTCGAGGTGGACCTGCAGCGGGATCCCGTCGGCAT
>Ga0208758_100332_pt1 | contig 17150 bp, 9 predicted proteins | sample LakWasM116_HOW13_2_FD_183930 | JGI IMG/M metagenome (GOLD analysis project Ga0208758, IMG submission 183930) | Freshwater sediment methanotrophic microbial communities from Lake Washington under simulated oxygen tension - Sediment Metagenome... | ecosystem: Environmental > Aquatic > Freshwater >...
CGGTGAAGGCTATGGCCGCAAGCCCGGCTTTGGTGATGCCGGTCGTGGCGGCTTTGCTCCCCGTGGTGACGCGGGTGCTCCGCGCGGTGATTTCGCGCCGCGCAAGCCTGCTTTCTCCAAGCCCGCAGGCAGCGGTGGTGGTGCCAAGCCTTTTGTGGCCCACGATGCGCGCAAGCGTCCCGCACGTCCCGCACGCTGATTGATGGACAGAGACGACGGGGCGCGTTGAGCGCGCCGAAGGATCAAGGGCTGGCACCGCAAGGTGCCAGCCCTTTTTTGCATTGGAGCGACGGGGGCGCGCTGTTTTTTGGAAGCCATGTCGTCAATAATTGCCCACGGAGGAATTTGTCGTGGTGTCTTCTCTATCCTCGGGGGCCGATTACGAACACATGTTCGAGTTGGCACCCGTGTCGCTCTGGCTGGAGGATTTCAGCGAACTCAAACGCCTGTTCGATGGCTGGCGCGCGCAAGGGGTGACGGACATACGCTCTCATCTGGCCGAAGACGCGGCGCGCTTGCGCCAATGCAGTGCGTCGCTGCGTGTGCTGCAGGTCAATCGGCGCACGCTGGAGTTGTTCTCGGCCGACAGCCAGCAGCATCTGGAAGCCAACCTCGACAAAGTCTTTCGTGACGACCGGCACGACACTGCGGCGCATGAATTGGCGCAGTTGTGGGACGGGCAGATGGAGTTTGCCAACCAGACGGTGAACTATGCGCTCGACGGCCGCCGTTTGGACGTGCTGGTCCGCGCGCGCATCTTGCCGGGCCATGAGGCAGACTGGAGCCGCGTGCTGGTCTCTCTGGAGGACAACACCCAGCAACTGGAGGCAGCGCGCCGTTTGCGGCGCAGCGAGCAGTACGCGCGCGACCTGTTCGAGCATTCGCCGGTCTCGCTCTGGGTGGAGGACTTCAGCGTTGTGAAGAATCTGCTCGATGGTGTGCGTGCCCAGGGCATCGGCGACTTCAAGACCTTCCTCAAGGTGCACCCCGACTTCGTGGCCCGCTGCATGCAGGAGATCCGCGTCATCGATGTGAACCAGCAGACATTGCGCATGTTCGGCGCCGCCAGCAAGGAGGTGCTGCTCAACAGCATTGGCCGTGTGTTCCGTGGCGAAATGCATGAGTCCTTCGCGGAGCAGCTGCAGGACTTGTGGGAGGGGAAGACCTTCCAGCAGCGGGAGGTGGTGAACTACTCACTGTCGGGCGATGCGGTGAACATCCACATGCAATTCTCGGTGCTCGATAGCCATCGGCATGACTGGGGTCTGGTGCTCTTGTCCTTGGTGGACATCACGGCGCGCAAGAAGGCCGAGGCTTACCTCGAATACCTGGGCAAACACGATGTACTTACCCAGTTGCGCAACCGTGCCTTCTATGCCGAAGAGCTGAACCGGCTCACGCGCAAAGGGCCCTGGCCCCTGTCTATCATCGCCATTGACCTGAATGGCCTCAAGGTGGTCAATGACGAGCAAGGCCATGCGGCCGGTGACTCGATGCTGCGCCGCGTGGGTGAAGTGCTGGCCAAGGCCGTGGATGCGCCCGCCTGTGCAGCCCGCATCGGCGGCGACGAGTTCACTGTGCTGCTGCCGGGGACTGACGAGCGTGGTGCCCACGCGCTGCAGGAGCGCATCATCTCGATGCTGGAGTTGAACAACCAGTTCTATCCGGGTCAGCACCTGAGCCTGGCCATGGGCATCGCCAGCTGCCATTCTGGCGAAGCTGTGGAGGCTGCGATCAATCGGGCCGACCAGGCCATGTATGCCGAGAAAAACCGGTACTACCAGCAAAAGAGCGTGGATCGTCGGCACCCGTCCGGTACCTGATGCGCCTGTTGTTGCCGCTGCATGGGCGGCGGTCTGGCGGCTGGGCCACCCCACAGACCCTGCAGGCCTTTCAGAGGTGCACGGGCGTGCGTCCGATGTCGGGCCAGCGGTGGTGCAGATAGATCCAGGCCACCAGGCCAATGCCCATCATCAGCAGCGAGGCCAGCGCCAGCAGCACCGTGGAGTGCATGACCAGGGGGGCAATCAGACCGGCCACCAGGCCATTGGCGCTGGAGCCCACAAAGGCTTGCATCGATGAGGCCATGCCCCGGCGCTCCGGGTGCAAGTCCAACACCAGCAGCGTGACCACCGGCACCATCAGTGCCCAGCCGAATGAAAAGATGGCGATGGGCAGCAGGGCCCACCAGGCGTGTGGCGGAAACAGCAGGTTGGCTGCGAGGTTGAGTACAGCCACCGTGCACATGATGAGAAAACCATGGCGTATCTGCCGCTTGGGCGGGATGCGTCCGGCCAGGCGCCCGCTGAGCCAGGCGCCGCCCATGATGCCCGAGATGGTCAGGACGAAGAACCAGAAGAACTGCGTGGGTGCCAGCGATAAATGTTCGCCCAGGAAGGCCGGTGCAGAGAGCACGTAGAGGAACATGCCGTTGAACGGCACGCCACTGGCCAGGGCCAGCAACACAAACCGCGCACTCGACCCGAGCTGCACATAGCCGCGCATCAGATGGCGCATATTGAAGGGCTGTCGGTGCTCGTGGTGCAAGGTTTCGGGCAACAGGCGGTAGTTGGCGCTCCATAGCGCCACACCCACCAGGGTCAGGAACCAGAAGATGCTGTGCCAGCCCAGGTGCACAAATAACCAGCCCCCCACGATAGGGGCAATCGCCGGGGCCACGCCAAAGTAGATGGTGACCTGGCTCATCACCTTCTGCGCCTGGGCAGGCGGGAACATGTCGCGGATCACGGCGCGCGAGACCACGATGCCCGCGCCCGTGGACAGGCCTTGCAGCGCGCGGAAGAACACCAATTGCCCGATGGTCTGCGACAACGCGCAGCCTGCCGATGCCAGCGTGAACACAGCAATGCCCCACAGGATCACCGGCCTGCGGCCAAAGCTGTCGGCCAGCGCCCCATGGAAGAGGCTCATGAACGCGAAGCCGAACAGGTAGGCGGACAGCGTCTGCTGCATCTGTACCGGCGTAGCACCCAGTGCCGTGGCGATGCCCGAGAACGCGGGGATGTAGGTGTCGATGGAGAACGGCCCCAGCATCCCCAGCACCGCCAGCAACACCGCCAAGGCCCAGCGGGGCGCTTTCCAGAGCAGGTGGGCTTGTGGGTTCATGCGAAGAGGGAAGGGGTTGACGGACGTACGCCGCAGGCGGGCGAGGGCCCGGTGCGCGGGCGCAGCGGCTGATTATGCGGGACACAGCCCCCGGCCGCTGCCTGGGCCAACGCCGTAGATCAGTAGCTGTAGGGAATCCACTCTCCGTTGCCCGACTTCATCAGGTACTTGCCGACCGCGTTGCGCATCACGACCACGTCGGCGTTTTCCGAAACGAAGGGCGTGGTCTCCGGTGCCTGCAGGCGATCGGTCAGCGGGCGGGCGGAGTCGGCATAGGGACTGTCGCTCAGCAGGTCGCCAAGCAAGGTGAACAGGCCCAGGTAGCTCATGGGCTGGTTCACCACCACCGGCGCGGTGGGCTCAGCCGCAGGGTCTTTTTTCTTCATGCCCACGAGCTTTACGCCAGCAGGCACCAGTGTGATGCGTGGGCCTGGAATCTCGCGCATGCCCGAAATCTGTATCTTGTCACCGCGCAGCGATGCGCCGTGTTCAGGCACGAGCACTACCACCACCGGTTTGCCCGCCGTTTCCAGTTCCGTGATGAACTTGTCGAAATCAGCCATCAGCTGCACCAGACGAGGTTTGTAGGTGTCCAGGCTGCTGCGGGAGGTCATGCCCGGCACGCGGTTGCCGTCGTGCAGTGAGATGGTGTTGTAGTACAGCGCCACAGGGGCGGGTCCCCGCTCGCTGCTGCGCTTCTTCCACCACTGCGACAGCAGGGCATGGTCGTTGTAGATCGGCGAGCCGTCGAAGTTCTGCATGTGCACGGGTGCACTCTGGTTGGGCTGCAGCTTGCCCGCCAAACCGCCGCGTTGCTCCAGCGCATGGGCGTACTCTTCGTATACGCCATCGTGGTTGAGCAGTGCCGCTGTCTGGTAGCCCACCTTCTCCAGGTTGGGAAACACGTAACACTGTGGATCGATGCCCTCGTACAGCTTGTTGTGGGGTGTCTGCCCACACGAGCCGTGCAGCACGCGCAGCGAAGCTGGACCGCTGTAGCTGGCGGCGCTGTTGAAGTTGGTGAACAACACGTCAAAGCGTTGGAGCAGTGGGTGGTTGCGCTGGCCCACAAACTCCATGTCGTCCCAGGACAGCGAGCACACATGCAGCAGAATGATGTCGAAGGGGGGCTGCCCGCCTGCGGTGCTGAACTGCATCCGCTTCTGGCTTTCGTTGGCATAGAACTTTTGCAGGAGGGCGTCGGGGTCTGCCGCATCGGCGCCCGCCACGGAGGATCCGTCGCCAGCGTTGACCTGGGCATTCACGGCATCGTTGATCTGCGCCCCCCGCTCTTGGAGGGCTGCCACCAGCGGCACGCTCAAGATGCCAATCAGGGCAAAGGTGGCAAAGCGCACGCGTCGCGCCAAGGCCGCATACAGAAAGACACCGGCCACAGCAATCGCCACGGCGGTGGGGTTGACCAGCCGCCCGGCCAACTCCATCCAGTAGTCGGCGCTGAAACCCGCCAGGGCCTTGAGCTGGGACAACACGCGCCCCAGGGTGGGCAGGTAGGAGTCGTAGTACAGCAGTGCAATCGCCGCTGGCCAGGCCAGCACGGCGCGGGTGCGTCTCAGCAGCCGGTGGCCAATGGGGGGCTGCAGTGCCAGCCACAGCAGCAGGTTCAGCCACCAGCTGAAACCGATGTAGCCCGTGAAGTACAGGGCCACCTTGACCAGGAAGTAGAGGTTCCAGTAGCTCATACGCCCAGTCCCTGTTGTCTGCGTTGGCTCCTGGTGGGCCAGCGGCTACGGGCAGCTTCCAGCAGCGATTCCCAGAACTTGCGGTAGCCGAGCACACCGAGCTGGGCGATCTCCTGCAGACCGTGCAAGGGTCGGTCGATGTCATGGCTGTCGCTCCATTGCCGCCAGGTGTCGGGGCGGGCAAAGGTGCATTGCACCAGGTCGATCTGTTGTTCGCGGGTCATGGGGTCGAATTGCAGGCCCGTGGCGTCTTGGCCCCGGTGCAGCATGATGGTGGCGGGGAAGGTGCATTCGGCATGGCCGCGCCACAGGCCTACCTGGACCTTCTCACCCACTGACAGTCGGGTGCCTTCGGGCAGTTCCAGGCCTACCCCCGTCATGGAGAAGTCGATGCAAACGGCCTGGAACACCGTACCGTCGTCCTGGTACAGCGTGGCCTGCAGCCGGGTGGCCACGCGGTGCATGCGGCGCACCTGGCGCGCCTCGGAGGCCACGCCCAGTGCGGCGCCCAGCATGAGGATGCTGTAGACGGTCCACAGCAGGTTCAGCAACACGGTGGCCGTTTCTTCCGTGTTCCAGAAGAACAGGCGCATGATCCCCATGCCAAAGGCTGCGAAGTTCAGCAGCACCAGCACGGTGTAGGGGCGTGAGATGGCCCAGTCGAAGTAGGGCTCGTCCACGAGCCCGCCCTTGGCCGTCACGTTGAACTTGCCCAGGCGCGGGTTGATCAGCGCCACTGTGGTGGGCAGGGCCACGTACCAGGCCAGCACGGTCTCATAGACCTCGGCCCAAAAGGTGTGGCGGTGCTCACCCTGCACGTGGGCGTTGGCGATGTTGGATTGCAGGATGTAAGGCAGCACATAAAGCGCGATCATGATGGCGCCCGCGTTGATGATGTGCCATTCGAAGAACAGGAAGGCCATGGGCGCGGTGAGGAACACCAGCCGCGGCAACCCGAAGAAGAAGTGCACCATGGCATTGGCATAACAAATGCGCTGCCACAGCGTGAGGCCCTTGCCCAGGAAGGGGTTGTCCACACGGAAGATCTGGGCCATGCCGCGCGCCCAGCGGATGCGCTGGCCCACGTGGGCCGACAGGCTTTCGGTGGCCAGCCCTGCTGCCTGGGTTTCGTTGATGTAGGCCGTGGTGTAGCCGCGCCGGTGCAGCTTCAGGGCCGTGTGCGCATCCTCGGTCACGGTTTCCACGGCAATGCCGCCCACCTCCAGCAGCGGGCCACGGCGGATCACCGCGCAGGAGCCGCAGAAGAAGGTGGCATTCCAGAAATCGTTGCCGTCCTGGATCAGCCCGTAGAACAGTGCGCCCTCGTTGGGGACGCGGCGGAAGGTGCCCAGGTTGCGCTCGAAGGGGTCCGGCGAGAAAAAGTGGTGCGGCGTTTGCAGCATGGCGCACTTCGGGTCGCGCTGGAACCAACCCACGGCCGTGGTCAGGAAGGAGCGTGTGGGGATGTGGTCGCAGTCGAAGATGGCGATCAACTCGCCGTCGGTTTTGCCCAGCGCGTGGTTCAGGTTGCCAGCCTTGGCGTGGTTGTTGTCGGGGCGTACGATGTAACCCACACCCATGGACTCGGCGAACTCGCGGAATTCCTCGCGCCGACCGTCGTCCAGGATGAAGACCTTGACCTTGTCCTTGGGCCAGTCCAGTGCCATGGACGCCAGCACCGTGGTCCGCACCACGCTCAGGGGTTCGTTGTAGGTGGGGATGTAGACATCGACGGTGGGCCAGGAGGCTGACTGGCCCTGCAGGTCAGCCGGGCGGCGGTGCAGGGGCCAGGCGGTCTGGATGAACCCCAGCACCACCACCAGCCAGGTGTAGGCCTCGGCGGCGAGCAGGCCGTAGCCCAGGAAGGATTCAATGGCCGATTCGAACTCGATGGACGAGGTCACACGCCACCAGGCGTAGCGCCCCATGGCTAGCAGGCTGATGGCCGCCAGTGCAAGCGAAGGATAGCGCCCCGGCAGGCGGCGCAGCACCAGCGAAAGACCCCAGCAGAGCAGCATGAACAGTGTCTGCCCGAGCCAGTTGAAGGGGGTCGTCATCACGACCAGCCCGGCCAGAAGGCCCACGCCCAGCACCACCCACCGAAGTCCGGGAATTTCCATGAGGGGTGACAGCACCTGGTCGGCCAGACGCATCCCCTTTTCCACGTTGACATGGGTGGCCAGCCGGTCCATGGCGCGCAGGAAGAGGCGTATGGGCCAGAACACCCCGTTCAGGAGCAGGGCCAGGCCTTTCCAGCCCCAGCGCAGCACAAATACCAGTCCTGCGAGCAGCCAGCGCCCCGGCTGCAGCAGCCAAGGCAGCAGTGCACGCTCGGGCGTGGCGGGCAGCACGATGCAGCGCCACAGCCACATCCACCATGGTGCACTAGGTGTCACTTCCAGCTGCTGCGCAAGCCAACGTATCCATTGCCCGACCCGGCCTGGCCCGGAGCCCTCGTTCGCAGGGTCTTGCTGAGGCAGGGGGGCGTTTGCGCGGGGCGCCACCCCCGTATCGTGCAGGTAGGTCATGGCAGGGTGGCGCCGGGCACCAGCATGGACGCGGGGGCCGCACGCTGGCCTTCCAGCCAGTTGCACACGCCCTGCAGGTCGTGGGCAGACTGTGCGTGGGGTGCCAGGTTACCCACACACATGGCGCGGGCCAGCGCGCGCGCGATGTTCTCATCCTCGTGCAAGGTGTAGGGGATGAGGTGCTCTCCCCATTGTTTACGCAGGGTCTGCAAAGCCTCGCGATGGGAGACTCGGCGCGGGTCGAAGCGGGTGACCAGCACACCCTGCTCGCCGGGGGCTGCGGTAGCGCCGCGCAGCAAGGCCCGCACCCTGCCCAGGGCTGCACTGGCGCGGGCAGAGGCTTCCAGTGCGACCAGCACGGTGTCGGCACACTGCAGTGCGGCCTGGGCCCAGGGTGAGGGCCACAGGGGAGTGTCCAGCAGCACGGTGCTGTCAGAGGGGATGTCCAGCAGTTCGATCTGGTCCTGCAGCCAGCGCGGCTGCACCTGCAGCAGCTGGTGCAGGGTGTGAACGGTTTCCAGGGACGCTTCGCCAAAAGGCAGGACGCGCACGCCGTCCGAATTGTCAAAGCCGCCTTCGGCCCACCATTGGCCGTCGGCCGCCGCGCGGGCCCAGCCAGCGGCGCTGGCCTCGTGCATGCCCAGGTGCCGCCCCAGCAGGTTCTGGGCGCACAGCTCCACCGCCAGGCTGCGCTGGCCCTGGCGCGCCAGGAGCGTGGCCAGATGGGCAGTCAGGGTGGTTCGCCCCACTCCTCCGAGTGGCGATACAACGGCAATCACACGCATGCAAAGTCTCTGTTCATTCGTTCACTCAGGGTGCGGAAGGAGGCGTTGGCGCAGCGGCCGCATCTGCTTGCGGCAGTTGCGGCAGTTCGGGCCGGTAGGGCCTCACGCAGCGCAGTGGCTGGCGTGCCCGTTGCGTACGGCGCAGCAGCAACCAGCAGGGCCAGGCCAGCAGGGCGCCCAGCAGCATGTAGAGCAGCAACATCAACAGTGTCATGCCACGGACCTCCCGGCAGGGTGCGGCACGGCACGCCGTGCAATGGGGCGGCGCTGCACGCTGGGGCCTGCTGCGACATGCACGGCGCCGGTGCCTGCGGGTGGTGCAGGCAGTGTGGGCGAGGGAGAGGGCGGCATGGAGGTTGGTGCAACGGTTGCGACTGTCGCTGCTGCGGGGACGGGGTCCAGCAGCGCGCTGTAGTCGGGCAAGCCCTTGCGCAGGGCCTCTTGCAGGTGGCTGGTCATGGCTCGGATGCCCGTGTCCGAGCAGTCGGTGGCTTCGGATGAAAACAACTGGGTCAAGGGCAGCGCAAAAAGGCGGTGCAGCGCCAGATCCACATCGGGTTCGCGGCAGGCGAACAAGAAGACGTACACCGCTTCATGGTCGGCGGTGAATAGGTCGCCGTCGCGTGCGGTGTGGCAGGCGCGCAGCGCATCCAGGTGCGGGATCTGCGCCAGCACGTTCAGTCGCACCAGGCTGTGCGACAGGCCAATCGCATGCGTGCGGTCCAGCATGCTGCGCACCAGTGCACAGAACTGCGCTGGTGGCTGGTAGCCCCGCTCGCGTGCAGGCATGAAGCTGCCCAGCGCCTGTTCGTAGTCAGGGTGCACTTTGCGGGTGTGGCTTTGGGCGTTGATGTCCTGCAGCAGCTGCAGGAGCCGCGAAAACCCCACCTCCTTGTAGACCACCGCGCTGGCGCCCAGTTGCAGCAGGGCCTGCTCGCTGTGTGTGCGCAGCTTTCCCAGGTTTTCCCGCACCACGATCTTGAGCGTGAGCGGGCGCGACAGGCGCAGCTGATGCACCAGGCGTGCACGGGATTCGAAGTCTGACGCCTGGCCCGCATCCAGAAGCACAGTGGCCGCCACGCTGGCGGCGGCCGCTATCTCCAGGTCGGCGAGGCCCTCGACGATGCGCCAGTGGCCGGGCACGCCACGCTGGCCTTCGATGGAAGCGCGCGTGGCGATGACCTCGGACTGGTCCGCCGCTTCGACCAGTTCGCGCGCGGCACCCCGCGTGCGCGTGCCGTCTGCCATCAGGCGGCCCGTTGTGTCGTCGTGTAGCAGTCCGAAGGCCGTCTGGAAGAGAGCACCGCCATCGGTATTCCAGCGCTCCAGGCCCAGGCTCCAGCGGTCCGCATCGGTGCGCAAGGTGGCAATGTGCATGGACATCTGGCACAGATTGCGCAAAGCGGGCAGAAGCACTTCAGGCTCCAGCGGCGGGAAGAACCCCAGCACCACAGGGCGTGCACGCTCGCGGCACAGGGCGCTGAGCTGGCGGCTTACCCGGGCCAGCTCCGCCACGCTGAGGCCTGCCAGCAGGCCCTGGGCGTCACAGACAAACAGCGCATGTGCATCGCTCAGGCCGGTGCGCTCCAGTTCCTGCATCAAGGACAGGAGCCCATGGCGCCGCACCTCGGCCTGCAGGCCGGGCGAGAGCACCCACAGCTGCAAGCGGCCGGCGCGGTAGGCGGCCTGCAGGGCCGGGCGCCGCAGCAGACCGTCCACCCATGACGTGCCGGATGCGACCAGGCCCACGGGGCCCGCAGCGAGGGCATCTTCCAGCAGCGCGGGGAACCACAGCGCAGCACTGGGCGCATCGGCTGCGACCAGCGAGACAGGGACATGCGTTGGCAACTGGCCCACACCATCGGGCAGGCCTTCGATGCCGATGTGGGTGGGGGTTGCGCCACCGTCAGGCCCCTGGCCGGAGGAAAGGCGCAGGCGCCGGAGCCAGGTGCGCACTCGCCCTGGAGGCGGAGGGCCTTTGCGCGGGGAAGAAGAGGCGGTGGACATCTCAGAAACTCGAATAGGGCTGGACGGGGCGCGGGCGGTTTTCCAGCGGTACCAGCACCGGGTCAAAGCGGTAGCGGCCGTACACCATGAGGTTGGTGGGAGCGTAGTAGGCGGAGCGGTCCAGCTCCAGCTGGGCACCGAGCGAAAGATTGCGGGTGACCTGATACTCCAGCACGCCCCGGAACGATCGGCCAACCCCCGAGCCTGAACTGCCTGGGTACACCGGCACATTGCCGCTTTCCGCCAGGCGCGCACGCGCCAGAGCCTGCAGCAGCGCGCTCTGCGGGAAGTAGTCGCTGTCGGCGCTGCTGCTGCGCGATACCGATACCGAACCCCGCGCCAGCCAGGTGAGGGCCCCGTGGCGACCGCTCCATTCCACAGGCAATGCAAGGGAGGCGTAGCTGCGCGGGCTGTAGTAGCCACCGTGGCCGAAACTGTATTCCGACAGGTCCTTGCCGTAGTGCCAGGCGGAAAACGCCACGCCCATGTTGACCACGCTGTGGCTGCCGCGCCAGACGTCGCGGTCCACAGCCACGCGCAGTTGGGCGCGGGTGTTGTTTTCCACGTTCTTGCCGGTCAGGGCTGCGAGATTCAGGCTCACCGAGCTGCTGTATGGGCCGAAGTCGGTGGACAGGCGCGCTGCGGCACCAGTGGCCACCACGCCACCCCAGAGCTCGCCGGAGACGGGATCGCGGGCACCGGCATAGGACAGCAGGCTGCCTGTGATGGGGCGACGGAAAGCTTCGAGCTTGTAGCCGTAGCGGCCCAGGGTGCCGGTTTTGGCCAGCCCCCCCACCACGTTGGTCACCGGGAAGCCCACGCCCGTGGCGCCGATGTCCCATTGGATGTCATCGCCCACAAAACCGAAGCCCAGGTTGGTGCCCGAGCCCCGCTGGCGACGGTAGGTCAGGGGCGAGCCCGGGGGCAGGGCGGCCATCTGGCCAAAGTCGAGCAGGTCCGAGCCATCGGCAGGCAAGTCGCCTGCGTTGAGCTTGACCCGGTCCACATGCAGAAAATAGTGCCCGTCATAGCCGCGTGGCATCCAGGCGACGAGGGGGCGCTCCCAGCCGCGCAGGCTTGAGATGCCCTCGGTGGAGTTCTTCCGCAGCCCGGTGTGCGCGGCCTCGATCCAGACCTGTCGCCGGGCCTCGATGGCGTCGATCTCACCCTGGATCTTGGCCGCCACAATGGGATCCACGGGCAACGAAAGCGCGTAGCTCTTTTGCAGCGCCAGCGGGGGCTCGGCATCCATCGCCTCGGTCGGGGTGGGTTCAGCCTTCGCCGGGGCGCCGCAGCGCGTCTCCAGCATCAGGGCGCTGCGGAAAAACACCAGCGCCTGCGCATAGTTGCGGTTCGCTCGTTCCAGCCGCGCGGCATGCAGCAGAACATCGCTGTCGTTGGGAAAGGCCTGCAGCAATCGTGTGGAAAGGGCCCGGGCTTCTTCCATGCGGCCTGCGCGTTGCCAGATGCGCAGCAGCGTCAGCTGCTGTCCGGCGTCGGTGGGGGGCAGATGGTCTTGCAGCCACAGGGCGTGTTCGGTGGCGCCGCGTGCATCGCCCAGCCGCGACAGTGCATCCGCCAGGGCCATGCGCAGGTCCAGGCCATCGGGCTGTGCTCTGACCAGCTGTGCAAGCAGCCGTGCTGCGTCGGCATACTCACCTGCAGCCATCAACAGGCGGGCCTGCGTTTGCCCACGCTGTTGGACTGCATCGGGAGAGGCTGCTGGTGTTGGCAGCTGCAGTGGCTGGCGCGCCATGCGCACGGCTTCGGTCAGGTTGCCGGCCTGGCGCTGCTGTTCGATGAGCCGCTCGCGGTGGGCGGTGTAGAGGGCCACAAGGCGCGCTTCTTGCTCGACGCTCCAGCCCGGTGATTGCAACAGGCGGGGCAAGTGTTCGGCCAGTGTGGCATCGTCCTGTGCGCGGTTGAGCAACTGGGCATGGTCGAGCTGCGCCTGCGGCTCCATGCGGTGCGCGCGGGCCGCCAACCGGTTGAACACTGCCACGCCTTGCAGGGGCTGTGCCCGGCGGAACCAGGCATTGGCTACGGTGTAGAGCAGCTCCGCATCATTGCCTGCGGTCTGCTCGGCCTGGGCGAGCAGGGCCTGCGCCTCGGTGGGCTGGCGGCTGGCGGCTGCCTGCGCCGCCAGCGAGTTGACGGTGGAGCGCTGGCTCAACGCCTGCATCGATTCGGTGCGCTCGCCAGACGGAATTTGCGCCAGATCGGCCAGCGCCCCCTGATCGTCATCCACCGCAGAGCGGATCAGCGCCCGCGCGTACAGCATGGCGCTGCTGGCCGCGCCCGGTGGGGTGGTTGTGGCGCGTGCCATGCCTTCGTCCATGACATTGAGCGCTTCCTTGGGCAGGTTCAGCCGCAGGTACAACCGTGCCAGGCGATGCCGCACCCAGGCATCGCCCGGGGCCAACACCACGGCAGATTCGAGGGCGCGCAGCGCGGCACTGAGGCGCTGCGCCTGCAGGTGCTCTTCGGCCTGGGCGACCAAGATGTCGGCCTGTGTGCCTGCCAGCTTTGCGCCCAGGGCAGCGTCGCGGGTGGCGGCCTCGGCCAGCAAGGCCAGCGCTTTGCCTGAGCGCTGCGTGCGGGCATACAGACTGGCCAGCCCCTTGACGGCAGCGCTGCTGTTGGCCTCATGCCGCAGTGCGTCCAGATACAGGTTTTCGGCCAGCGCGTGGTCTCCCTGCAGGTCGCGGATGCTGGCCAGTGTGGTCAGCGCCTCTGCGTTGCCGGGTTGCAGGGCCAGCGCCCGCTCGGCCAGGCTCGCGGCCGTAGACAGTTCGTTCTTCTCAATGGCCCGGTCTGCCTGCCGCAGAAAGCCCCAGAACCGGGCCGTCTCCTGTAGTTCTTTCCATTTGCCCTGGCGGGTCAGCGCATAGGCCTGGCCAAACAGCTCCTGAGCCTGGGCATGTTCACCCTGGCGCAGACGGATGAGCCCGAGGTTGCCCAGGCTGTCGCCATCGCTGGGGCGCAAGGCCAGTGCGGCCTGGAGCTGTTCTTCGGCCAATTCGGTGTTGCCCTGGTCCAAAGCTGCCCGTGCGGCATTGCGTGCCAGGTTAGCGGGGTCGCGGGCCGCTCGGGCGGCGCGCTCCACGGCCTGTTGCATGGCGGCCAGGCGATCTTCCATGGCCTTGTCGCCCGGGTAACGCTGCAGAAAGGCACGCACGCGGGGCAGGTTGGCGGAGGTGTTGGCCAGCCGGTCCATGGCACGGCGCCACAGGTCCTGCAATTGCTGGGCGTTGACGTCGGGTTGCTTGGCCAGCGATTCGATTTCCTGCACCACGGTGGTGGGGTTCTCGCCCTGGTACATGCGCATTTCGAGCTGCGCCAGGCGGTAGCGGGATTCCCCGGTCTCCTGGTACAGCTTGCCCAGCTGGCGCAGGGAGTCGGTATTGCGCTTGGTGCTGGAGCCGAGGATCTGGTGGTATTCCAGCGCCAGTCCACCCAGGGTAGGGGGGCCTTGCGGGAACAGCTCGCGCGCCAGGTCGGCGGCCTCGGCCTTGCGGCCTGCACGCGCCATGAGGCGCATTTGCGAGAGTTTTTCACGTTCGCTGCCATAGACCCGCACCAGGGTCTCCAGCTCCTGAGTCACCGCGTGGCCAGGGTGGCGGGTGCGCAGGGTGTCGAGGATGCGCTTGGCTTCGTCCATCTTTTTCTCGCGCAGCGCCAAGTCGCCGAGCGTGCCCAGCCCCTGCGGCGAGTAGGGGTCCATGGCCAGGACCTTGTCCACCAGTTGGCGCGCCATGTCGGGGCGGTTCTTGGAGGCCCACATGCGGGCACCGCTGAGCAGCTCGGCCTCGACGGCCGATGGCGTGCTGGCATGCACGCCCTGGGCTGGGGGAAGGCAGGCTGCGGCCAGCAGGGTGATGGAAGGCAGCCAATGGAGGGGGCGTCGGGGGGCTCGGGTCACGGTTTCCACCGCGCCAGGAGCTGGCCCGTTGCTGTGAAGCGGTACTGCCCCTCGAATGCACCCTGGCCAAACAGGGCCAGTACCTGCTCATAGTAGGCCTTGGGCCGCAGGGGGCGTGCCTCCAGGCGCATGCGCTGCGACTGCAGTGCCTTGTCGTCCCCCATGGCACGCAGAAAGGGCAGCATCGCGGCCGAAAAGCCCGAGGGTGCAGGGCCCGAGGCCTGCCCGGTCAGGATATCGATGGATTCGGGTGGGTAGCCCTGCTCGCGCACATAGCGGGCCATGGGCGCCAGGGTGTCGAGCAGCGCCTTGCGCCCGGGCGCGTCGGCATGCATCACACCGGCCCACAGGTAGACACGGATGGCGTTGTAGGTGCCCTGGCCTTTTTCCTTGCCTTCTGTATCGACCAGAAAGCCCTGCTTGGCGTCGTACACGGTCCAGTCCGGGGTGAAGCCCTTGGGCGATGCGCCACGGATGACCTTGAGCGAGCTGTCCACCAGCTTTTTCCATTGCGGGTCGTAGTCACTGGCGGCCAGCCAGTGCATCAGGTGCATGGGCACGTAGCTGGGGTTCAGGCGCCAGCGGCCGTTGGGCTGCACGAACCCCTTGGGCGCGGGCAGCAGCGTGGGCCCCAGGCCAGGGATGTCGGCGGTTTCCTCCCGCAGCACACGTGCGGCCAACAGGGCCGAAAGGGCGCGGTAGCTGCGCTCGTTCCACAGCCGGCCGGCCTCGCCCAGCGCATAGGCAATCCACAGGTCGGCATCCGATGCGGCATTGCTGTCGATCACACCCCATGTACCGTCGGGGCGGCGACCCCAGAGCCATGCAGGCAGGCGTGCGGTCATGTCGCCTTCGCAGAGGTTGTTCTCCGTCCAGCGCAGCAGCTTGTCGAACATAGGCCGGTCGTTCGCCACCAGCGCAAAGAATAGTGCGTAGGACTGGCCTTCGGAATAGGTCTGGCCACCCCCATCGTCATCGGAGACCACGCGGCCGCCTTCGTTGATGAACTGGGCTTTGAAAGCATCCCAGGCGGGCCAGGCGCTGCGGCCCCCGCCTGCTGCGGCTGGCTGGGCCTGTGCGCCCGGGAAGCAGGCCAGCAGGGCGGCACTGGCGCAGGTCTGCAAGGCAGCGCGGCGATGAACGGGCTTAGTCATGGTGTGCAGCCAGTCGGCGCCGCGCCATGCTGCGCAGCGCTGCGTAGACAATAAAAGTCAGCAGCAGGCCGGTGCCAATGCCCACGAGGGCCAGCAGCAGCGGATGGCTGTGCATATGGAACCACAGGCGCTGCCACCAGGGCAGGTCACCCACGTAGTACACGGGCTTGATGCGGAAACTTTCGATGGCGTCGCCGCGCATCAGTCCCAGGTCGCCACGCAGGCTCTTGATTTTGCCCGCGTCATTCAGGCCCTGGCTCAACAAGGACATGGCATCCTTGTCGGTGGCGGTGAGGGCCACCACGCTGCGCCCGCTGCTCAGGGGCGATTCGAAGCCCGTCACGGCTGCCAGCGGGCCTTTGCCCTGCAGCACGGCCTGGCCCCCCGAGGCCGACAGGCGCTGGTGGGGCTCCAGGTTGAAAAGATCGAAGAAAGAACCTATCGCGCGCTCCAGCGGTTGCACCGAACGTGCGCCCGCTGCCAACAGGGCTGGCAGGTGGCTCTTCCATTTTTCAAGCAGGCCGTCGCTGTCACCCTGGGAAATGACCAGGATGTCGGTGTCGGCCGCCTTGTCGGCCTCGGCCGCGCTGAGCAGCTTGAAGCGCGTGCCGGGATAGCCGGTGGACGCGCTCATGCGGCCCACGGCCGTGAGAAACACTTCCACGTCGGAGGGCGTCGGCCGGTTCGGCAGGATGATGGACGTCTGCGCCAGGTCTGGCATCCGTGTGAACGGGAAACCGCTGTTGGCATATGCCGCCAGATTGGGCATGGCCAGGTAGTGGCGGAAAGCCGTGAGGTCGATGGTGGACTGTGGATCAATGGCTGCGAACAACTCGGTGGGCGGTGCCGAGCGACAGCGGCCCAGGTCATTGGGCGGGATCTGGAAGGCAAACTGCAGCTGGTTGTCGCCACCGATCATGAAGGCCGGGATCTTCAGGTCCGAACGGGTCTGGGCACTGCCATCGTCGAACAGCGGCAGCATGATGGTGCTCTTGCCACTGGTGCGGTCTTCGCGCGACTGCAGTGGGTAGGACTGGATGAACTGGTTGTTGATGGAGATGTTCAGCGCGCCATGGTCCGAGACACTGTTGGGCGTGTAGCGGTAGGTCAGGTCCAGCGGCACGCCCTTGGCGTTCCAGGTGAACAGGTCGGGCGCCATGCGGGTGTAGACGTTGACCGTGTCGTTGAGCACCGAGCCGCGCAGCTGAAGCTCCGACGCACTGGACACCAGTTCTGCCAGCTTCACAGGCCGTTGGGTCGTGATCCACCGGGGCGCGTCATACGGTTTGGCCAGGGCCGGGTACTCCAGCGACTTGACGGTGATGGTCTGCCCCGAGAGCGCAGCCTTGCCCAGGGCCAGCGCGTCGGCCGCCATCTGCAGCTGCGCATCGTCCTTGCCCAGCACCAGCAGCAGCTTGGCGCCCGGCACGTCGGGGTGTGGCACGACAGACAGCGTGGGTTCTTCCACCGCTGGCAGGGTTTGCAGGAAGGCGGGGCGGTTGTTGTTGGTGGCCAGCACCACGGCGTGCTGGCGGGGCAGCTGGTTTTCAAATACCGGAAACTGGTTGCCACGGTAGCCCGCCAGCATGCCGATCCAGCTTGCAATGGAGCCCGACGCCTTGAGCGTGCCTGTGCTGGGCTTGTCTCCGTACACAAAGGGCAGGCTGACGGGCCGGTTGTCGCGTGGGTCGAAGAACGGTGCAGGCAGCAGGGCCAGATCGTCGCGCAGCGGGATCTGGCGCAGCGAGAGTTCGAGCTGGCTCTCATTGCTGATGGTGGCCCACAGGCTCGAATGGTTGGGCGTTTCGCATTCCATCGTGTAGTGGCCGATGAACTGGAAGCGGAAACGGTTGTAGTCGGTGAAGTAGCGTGGGTCGATGTTGAGTTCGACGGTCTGTGGCGTGCCCAGACGCTCCTTGTCGAGGACA
>Ga0208758_100335_pt1 | contig 17064 bp, 17 predicted proteins | sample LakWasM116_HOW13_2_FD_183930 | JGI IMG/M metagenome (GOLD analysis project Ga0208758, IMG submission 183930) | Freshwater sediment methanotrophic microbial communities from Lake Washington under simulated oxygen tension - Sediment Metagenome... | ecosystem: Environmental > Aquatic > Freshwater >...
TTTTACTACAATTTACTGACAAATCGAAGCGATTTTTAACAATTTTGGTGGAGGTAAGCGGGATCGAACCGCTGACCTCTTGCATGCCATGCAAGCGCTCTCCCAGCTGAGCTATACCCCCAAATCTACATCGTTTCCGCTTTGAATCTATCGCGGTGTCAGCGAGGCGCCATATTAAAGATGGGCGCGGCGCTTGTCAATCACTTTCATTCTATATTTGCTTAAATTCCCCAAGCTGGAATTATCAAGCCGTTACATCAGCCGGTTTAGTCCTGCTGGCTTGGGTTACGGGTTTAACCGCGAATGTTGGATTGGCTTTCAAACTGCGTTAACTCTACGCGAGGTTGCGGCTGCCATCCGGCTTTGCGGTGCTCGGCAATTACATTGGTGAATACACCGCCACGCACGAAGAATTTCGCTGTTACGCGCATGAATTTTGGCTGCGTGACCGCTACCAGGTCATCAAGAATGCGGTTGGTTACAGCTTCGTGGAAGCAGCCTTCATCGCGGAATGACCACATATACAGCTTTAGGCTCTTCAGTTCTACGCAGGTCTGGTCTGGAATGTAATCCAGGTAGATCACGGCAAAGTCAGGCTGGCCTGTTTTCGGGCACAGGCAGGTAAATTCCGGGATTTCCATATGAATATGAAAGTCGCGGTTTGGGTTCGGATTCTCAAAAGTTTCCAAGGTTTTAGTGGGTTGTGCGGTGGGCTTCGCGCCTAATGATTGATCGCTCATGATGGATGTGCTGCTTTTTGCTTAAAAAACGTTATTATAACGCTTAAGGGCGCTTCTATAAATGCAGAGTTTTGGGATACATTGCTTACCTTAACCGCATAAAGCCGCCGTGTGCCCAGGATATCGGGTTATAGAAGCATGTTTGATAATTCAAACAAAATAATTCAAATAAAAAAACTCTACTGGCCTTTATATCTTAACTTTGCGTTTAACTCATTTAAAATTAGCCGGATTCAAATCATTTGTTGATCCAACAACGCTGCATATTCATGGGCAGCGCGTCGGCATCGTCGGGCCAAATGGCTGCGGTAAATCCAACGTGATGGAGTCGGTGCGCTGGGTACTTGGTGAATCTTCCGCCAGGGAGATGCGTGCTGATGCGATGGATGCGGTCATCTTTAACGGTTCCGGCAACCGTAAATCCATTTCTCGGGCCAGTGTCGAACTCGTGTTTGATAACAGCATGGGCAGTGCCGGCGGGGAGTGGTCGCAATATGCCGAGATTTCGGTCAAGCGCGTCATCGAACGTGATAAAGGCTCTACTTACTATATTAATAACACCGTCGTGCGCCGCCGGGATGTGGCTGACCTGTTTCTGGGTACAGGGCTGGGCGGGCGCGCTTATGCCATCATTGGCCAAAATACCATTAGCCGTATCGTTGAGGCCAGGCCGGAAGAAATGCGCGTGTTTTTGGAAGAAGCCGCCGGCATCACCAAATATAAAGAGCGCAGACGCGAGACAGAACTCCGTTTGCGTGATACCCGGGATAATCTGACGCGGGTAGAGGACGTGCTGCGTGAGCTTGATAAACAGATTCTGCGCTTGCAGTCCCAGGCAGTTGTTGCGGCAGAATACCATCGTTTGCAAGCGGCCTTAAGCCTTACCCAAGGCCAGATATGGCTGTTGAAGAAGCGTGAAGCCAGTGCCGGCTGGGAAAAAGCCGGGCGCATTGTTGAAAAGCTGGTAAATGAGCTGGAAGCGAAAACTGCCAGTTTGCGCAGTAGCGAGAATGCGCTGGAAACGGCCAGGCAGCAGCATATTGCCGCCACTGAAGCCGTCAATGCCGCACAAGCCTCATATTATGAGGCGAATGCAACAGTTTCAACACTCGAAAACCAGGTCAGGAGTACTGCTGATGCGCGAGATCGCATGCAGCAGCAGTTACAGCAGCTGCTTAGCCAGCTGGAGAGAAATGCTGCACAGCATGCAAATGTTGAAAGCAGCTTGCTGGAGGCAGGCAATAAATTGCTGGCAGCAAATGCTGATTTGGATTCGGCTGAATCGCTCACATTGGCCGCACGAGATGCTTTGACTGCTCGCACAAAGCAATACCATGCCGCCCTCGCGGACTTTAACGCCAGCCAGTCAAGCTGGCTGGAATCAGAGCAAAGGCTGCGACTGGAGCAGGCTAATATCGGTCACGTTACCCGTGCAATCAATGACACGGCAGAGCAGTTGAAGCGATTGCGGCAGAATTTATCTGCGCTGGAAATTCCCGCTAATGAATCGCTTATTGAAAAGCAAGCGCAACTGGAGGTGCTGGAAGCCGAGGTTAAAGCCGCAGAGGCCAGGATTTCGGATATGCTTGAAAATGAAGCCGCAATCCGGGAAGCTATCAAAACCGCACGTGAGCACGTACATGAGCAGCAGCGTAGCCAGCATGTGCTGGAAGCTGAAATCAGCTCCTTGTCAAAAATTCAGCAAGCGGTGCATGATGCGAACAATGAAGCTGCTTTAGCTTCGTGGCTGCAACAATCCGGGCTGAATAACAACGCGCGCATCTGGCAGCTGATTGGTATTCAATCCGGCTGGGAAACAGCGCTGGAATCGGTTTTAGGTAGCCGGCTCAATGCTTTGGTGCATAAGGCGCAGCCTGAAACCAGGCCGCCAACTGCGCTTAGTGTCGCTTTCAGCCGCGGCGAGATTCATCATGCGGCAGTAAATGCCCATGGATATTCGCCGATACACTCCGTGATTGAGCGGATAGATGCTACCTGCCAGGCCGTGTTGCATGACTGGCTCGCAGGCGTATATCTGTTGACGGACGATATGAGCCCGGCTGCTGCCAGCCAACAGCTTAACCAGGGGGAGTGCCTGGTCAACCGGCATGGTGATATTTACACACGCAACAGCGTTGATTATTTTGGAGCGCAGTCGTTGCTGCATGGCGTGCTCGAACGTCAGGCAAGGCTGGAGCTGTTGCAGCGGCAGTTGCCTGAGCATCAGCAACGGTTAGCCGCCGCAGCCAGCCAGTTGACGCAGCTGGAGGCAGGGTTGCAGGAGTCCCGTACGAGCCAGCATACCGGGCAGCAGCACCTGAAAAGTATCACTCAGCAGGCGCATCAGCTGAATTTAAACCTGCAGCAATTAAAACAGCAGCAGCTAAGTGCGCTTCAGCGTAAAGACATGCTGGAAACAGACAGTGTTCATGCCAGCAAAAAACTTGAAAGCCTGCAAACTGAAAAGTCGCTTAAAGAAGCACAGGTTGCCGGAATCAATGCGGATTTATTGCAGATGCACACGCTGAAATCTGCCAATGAACTTAATAAGAAACAGGCTGAAAAACAGCTTAATGCAACGCGCAGTGAGTTGCAGGCGCTGGAGCGTGCTCACCAGGAAAAAGCATTCAATATAAAACTTATTCAAAATAATATCAAAGAGTTGGAATCAAAAATTCAATTCTTACATGAAGAAAAATCCAGCCTCAGGATTCGTGGTGATGAGCTGGAAACTGCACTGACTGTGACACCGATGGAAACGCTGAAAGCAAACCTGGAAGCTGCGTTAAACGTGAAGCATGCCTGCGAGGATGGGCTTGCTGCAGCGCGCAATGCATTGGCTGAATGCCAGGAAGCTTTAATGCAGCAGGAGCGCACACGCCTGCAGAATGAGCAGATGCTGCACCCGGTCAGGGATAAGCTTGAAGCCGGCCGGCTCAATGAGCAGGAAGCGCGGCTGCATTTCGAGCAGTGTCAGGCCGGGCTTGCATCCTGCGGAATGGATGAAGCTGTGCTGGCAGATAGCTTGCAGCAGCACCAGAACCAGCCGAAAACCGGCGACCTGGAAAGCATGAAAGGTAAACTGGAGGCTGACATCGAGGCATTAGGGGCGGTGAACCTGGCTGCCATTGATGAGCTGGCGTCTGAGCAGACCCGTAAACAGTACCTTGATAGCCAGTGTCTTGATTTAACCGATGCAAGCCAGACATTGGAAGATGCAATCCGCAAAATAGACCGGGAAACAAGGAGCCGTCTGCAGGCGACTTTCGATGAAGCCAATCTGCATTTCAATGAGCTGTTCACGACCTTGTTCGGGGGCGGCCAGGCCAAGCTGGTGCTGCTTGGGGATGAAATCCTGGATACGGGCATGCAGGTATTTGCACAGCCGCCCGGCAAGAAAAACAGCACCATCCAGCTGTTATCGGGCGGTGAGAAGGCGTTAACGGCGCTTGCCCTGGTGTTTGCCTTGTTCAGGCTTAATCCAGCCCCATTCTGCCTCATGGATGAAGTCGATGCGCCGCTGGATGACAGCAATACCGAGCGCTTTTGTGCCATGGTGAAAAAAATGTCGGAAAGAACGCAGTTTTTATATGTAAGTCATAATAAAATTACGATGGAAATGGCGCAGCAATTGATAGGTGTTACTATGCAGGAGTCTGGAGTTTCGCGTATCGTTGATGTAGATATGGATGCCGCAGTGCTAATGGCTGAAGCATGAATCCTCGGTATATAAATCCTCGGTAGTTGAAATATAGTTGAAAGTTTAATGTAAATGAGCGATTTGCAAATAGTTCTAATTGTCATCGGTGGCCTGATTATTGTTGCCGTTCTGGTATTTAACTGGTGGCAAGAAAGGCGCTTTCATCAACAGGTGGAGAATAACTTTTCCAGTATCAAAAGCGATGCATTGCTTGAGGAGCCATCTTTGGATACGGCGCAGCGCTATGATACGGAAGATGATCCTGATCACGATGCGTTCTCGATCAGCCATGACCTGATCCATGAAACGCCGCTTGCCAAACAAGAGCCGGCGCTTGAAACCCATGATCATATTGATGACCAGGCTTTATACTCAGAACCGGAAACCACATACATCGCGCCTGAAACAATCCAGGTACCTGAAATCAGTGAACCTGCCGATGCCGAAATGCCTTATGTAGAAGCGCCTTTTGCTGCTGCGGAGCACAACGATTCGTTACCGCAAGCAAAACCAGTGAATCATGATGGCATAAAAGCTATTTTTCAGGATGCATTCAGCAAAAGCCCGGATGCCGTCAATACGCAGGAACTTGCTGCTGGCAGAGCGCTGGGCGCCGCCGACGGGGTAGAGCCGGAAGCAGCATTGGCACAGAGCCTGCCGGCCAGACTCCACGCACAAGTCGACCTGATAGCATTGCTGCATCTGGCGGATGTGTCTACCGTTAGCCGGGTCAGCGGCGTTTTAAAAAGCGATTTTGACGGCTTTGACAAGCCTATGTTTATACATGTGCAAACGCCAGACTCACGCTGGCTGCTGCTGAGTGACGTAGCTTCCAAGCCGGATTTCGCAAACCAGAAAATATCAAAAATCGCATGCAGCTTGCAGCTGGCGGATCGGGCTGGCCCGGTTACGCGCAATGTCGTGAACCGTTTCCAGCTGGCAGTAGAAAGCCTTGGCCTGGATGTCAGCGCGCATGTGGAATGGCAAAGCAACGGTGATGCAGTCGCAGATGCCGCAGCTTTGGATGCTTTCTGTATCGATGTCGACAAAACCATGGGCTTTCATCTGCTGCATGGGGAAAACGGGGCATTTACCGGTACCAAACTCCGGGGGCTGGCTGAGGCCCAGGGGCTTGAGCTGTCCGCAGACGGCAGTTTCAAGTTTTTTGACGAAGCGGCTCAAAAACATGCAGCACTGGCTTCAACAGCTGCGACACCTTCTTTTGTCATGTTCAATCGTGAGCATCATCCCTTCAGCCCTGACATGCTGAGGCAGTCTGTAGTGAAAGGGATCACCTTTCAATTGGATATACCGCATGTCAATAACAGTACAGAGGCGTATAACCACATGGTGCAAGTCGCAAAGCAAATGGAAACCGGCCTGCATGCACAACTGGTTGATGATAACAACAGGCCTTTGGGCGATGCACAGATCGAGAAAATACGGCATCAGCTTAAAATCATCCAGGCCACGATGCTGACACGAGGTATTACTCCCGGATCAGATGTTGCACATCGTTTATTCTCTTGATCCCGGGTATGCAATTCATGTTATTTGGCGCTGATCAGCGAGACACGGTATCACGTATGCAGGAACTGCGTGATTTAATCGCCCGTTATGATTACGAATATTATGTGCTTGATGCCCCTAGCGTGCCGGACAGTGAGTACGATAAAGTCTATCGGGCGCTGCAGGAGCTGGAGCAGCAACATCCATCACTCATTACGCCAGATTCGCCTACGCAGCGCGTCAGCGGTTCTGCGGTCAATGCCTTCAATAGCATCACGCATCGCCAGGCCATGCTGTCATTGAATAATGCTTTTGAAGACAGTGAGTTAAGCGCTTTTGATAAGCGCATCAGTGAAGCACTCGGTATTGCCGAGGTGACCTATGCGGTCGAACCCAAGTTTGACGGCCTGGCCATTACGCTGACGTATGAAAATGGTGTTTTTACACAGGGCGCGACACGCGGGGATGGTTACACCGGTGAAGATGTTACGCATAATTTGCGCACTTTACGCGCAATCCCGATGCGATTGAGTTGCAAGGAGCCACCACAGCTTTTAGAAGTGCGTGGCGAGGTGCTGATGCTGAAGCGCGATTTCGACAAACTGAACCAGGCGCAGCTGGCCAAGGGCGACAAGCTGTTCGCTAATCCGCGCAATGCAGCTGCGGGCAGCTTGCGGCAGCTTGATGCGCGTGTTACAGCGCAAAGGCCCCTGACATTCTTTGCTTATGGATTGGGCGCGGCAGAAGGTATTCCGACCTTGACCAATCATGCGATGGCGATGGATTACCTTGCCGGTCTGCATTTTCCGGTGAGCCATGAGCGTGGTGTCGTTGCAGGTGCAGCCGGGCTCAGGTCTTATTACCAGAAAATCGGTGAAATACGCGATCGTCTGCCTTTTGATATAGACGGCGTAGTTTATAAAGTGAACGAATTCAGCCAGCAGAACGAGCTGGGATTTGTGTCCCGCGCCCCGCGCTGGGCTGTTGCGCACAAATTTCCTGCACAGGAGGCGCTCACGGTTGTGGAAGACATTACCGTGCAGGTGGGGCGTACTGGCGCAATCACGCCGGTCGCCAGGCTGAAACCAGTGTTTGTGGGTGGCGTGACCGTGACAAACGCGACTTTGCATAACGAAGATGAAGTGCGGCGCAAGGATGTGTACATCGGCGATACGGTCAGTGTGCGCAGGGCAGGGGATGTGATTCCTGAAGTGGTGTTCACGCTGATTGAAAGGCGTCCGGCCGATGCGCGTCGCTTTGTAATGCCTGAGGTTTGCCCGGAATGCGGCTCGCATATCCTGAAACAAGCCGATGAAGCGGTGGCACGCTGCACCGGCGGTTTATTTTGCCCTGCACAGCGCAAACAGGCCATTACGCACTTTGCCTCACGCCGGGCAATGGATATTGAAGGCCTGGGAGATAAACTGGTCGATCAGCTGGTTGAGGCTAATCTCGTGCATACGCTGGCGGATATCTACAAACTGGATCTGGATACCCTCAGCAGCCTTGAGCGCATGGCAAACAAGTCGGCGCAGAATGTTTTAAATGCACTGGAAGCCAGCAAACAGACGACGCTGGCGCGTTTTATCTATGCGCTGGGAATGCGCAATGTCGGTGAAGCGACAGCCAAAGACCTGGCCAGGTATTTTGGAGATCTGCCGGCCTTGATGAACGCGAATACTGAAAAATTGCTGGAAGTGAATGATGTGGGTCCTGTCGTTGCAGAGTCCATTACCAATTTTTTCTCTGAAGCACACAATCAAAGCGTGATTGCCGAACTTGTGTCAGCCGGCATCACCTGGCCTGTGACTGAAGGGAAGCAAACCTCTGGTGGCGTGTTGCTGGGTAAAACCTTTGTACTTACCGGTACCTTGCCAACCATGTCGCGCGATAGTGCAAAAGAGCTTATCGAAGCGGCAGGAGGCAAAGTGAGCGGCAGTGTTTCGAAAAAGACAGATTACGTAGTTGCCGGTACTGAAGCCGGAAGCAAGCTGGATAAAGCCCAGGAGCTTGGCGTGACAATTTTGGACGAAGCCGGTTTATTGGCATTATTGGGATAAACAATGGAAAATAATCACTATCATCAATATTTGGACGCCGTCATTGAAATTGCCAAAAATGCAGGCGAAGCGATTATGAAGGTGTATGAAACAGATTTTGATGTAGAAAATAAATCTGATAATTCACCTTTGACACAGGCTGACCTGGCGGCACATAATCTGATCGTGAGCTCATTGAAACGGCTGACGCCTGACATCCCTATCCTGTCCGAAGAATCGGAAACGATAGATGCTGATGTGCGCAATTCCTGGCAGCTATATTGGCTGATCGATCCGCTGGATGGCACGCGCGAGTTCGTAAAACGTAACGGGGAGTTTACGGTCAACATTGCCTTGATCGACAGGCATTCTCCGGTCATGGGCGTGGTGTATGCGCCGGCGACAGATTTGCTGTATTTTGCATCTTTGGGGCATGGCGCTTTCAAGCAGGCTAAAAATTATGCGGCTTTTCAGATCCATACCAGGCCGTTTAATATCGAGAAACTCATCGTGGCTGGCAGCCGCTCCCACAGCGACCATCAGGTCCAGCGCTTTCTCAATAATATCCATGTTGAAACTGGTGCTGTCCCTGAACTTATCAGCATGGGAAGTTCTCTAAAAATCTGCCTGGTTGCGCAAGGCTCGGCGGATGTATACCCAAGGCTTGGACCAACCTCGGAGTGGGATACGGCTGCAGCGCACTGCGTATTGAAGGAAGCAGGGGGTGATATTGTTGATGAAACCGGACAGCAACTGCGTTATAACACTAAGCAGTCGTTATTGAATCCCCATTTTTTTGCGACCGTACAGAAGTCATTTAACTGGTCTGAGTTTTTATAAATACACATGCAGCCGCTGCATTTAACTTAAAGAATATTGATGAACATGAAACTGCAATTAACGTTAACGACTTTATTTACTGCATTGTATTTTAATAATGTTTATGCAATTTCAGATGACGCCTATGCCTGCAATAAAGCCTATGAACAGGGCGATTTTGCTACTGCATCTACATTGGCAGGCAAAGCATTGAACGCCAATAGCCGGGATCGTGATGCCTTGCTTTGCCAGGGGCGTACCTATAGTGCGCAAGGTGATTTGAAGTCTGCGTTAAGCGCTTTCAAATCCGCCGAAAAGTTTTCTTCCGATGCATTCGAAAAGACGATTGTTGCACTGGTCACGGGCCATGCCTATAAAAATGCCGGCCAATACGAACAGGCCATTGCCAGTTACCAGGAAAGCCTGAAACAGGCAGGGCTTGCAAAAAGCAAAGCGTTTGAGCGTGTGTCACATATCGGTATCGGTAATGCACACTTTGAAACCAAGCAGTATCCTTTAGCGCTGGAATCTTATTTAACCGCAACAAAACTGGATGCTAATGATAATGAGCGTGGTGAAAGTTTTGAAGATATTGCGGAGACTTATCACTTGATGAATCAGCATGACCTTGCACTTGAGTACCAGATCAAAGCTTACTTTATGCACCAGAAATCGGGCACTCCGGACCAGTTTGCACATTCCAGCATTGAACTTGGCCGTTATTATGCGGCTGCCAGGAACTATGCCAGTGCAGAAAACACCCTCAATAAAATCATCAAGTTTGCCAATGAGCAGGGTGGTGCTTACTATGAAGCTCAAGGCAGCTATGTGCTGGCACAGGTCAAGGCCGCCCGCGGAGACATGCAGTCGGCAAAAGCGCTGGTCGAAAAAGCCAGGCTGATCGCTAAAAATACCAATGATCCGGCATTGGATGAAGAAATCACAAAAGAAACCCAGAATTTAATTCAATAAAATTTTATTAAATCACCCTGTAATTTTGTAAGGAACTGACTGGCTGTTTGACTAACTAACGTTATCAATGAGGTTGATGGGTAATTGCCTGACGGCTATCCATCATTTAAGGTTACGCCATGATTATCCAGACAAAATCCGACATTCTTTCATCAGAGATTACGCCTAAGGAGGTCTTTGACGGCAGGCGCCAGTTCTTGCAGCAGGCCGGTTTCGGGCTTTTGGCCGGCGCGACAGGTTTGCTGGCCAGCCCGTCATTCGCCACTTCCGGCAACCTGCCTGCGCAGTACAAGGCCGGCAGGCCTTTGTTAAAGCTCCCCGATTTCACTAAGTCAAAATATGGAACCGGGGAAAAGCTGACTTCTTTTGAAGATATTACTACTTACAACAACTATTACGAGTTCGGCACCGGCAAAGATGAGCCTGCCGTGCATTCAAAACTGTTCAAGCCCGTGCCATGGACTGTCAGCATTGAAGGGCAGGTCAAGAAGAATAAAACCATCAGTATCGAGGATATTTTAAAGCTCGCGCCGCTGGAAGAGCGGATATACCGCATGCGCTGTGTTGAAGGGTGGTCTATGGTGATTCCCTGGATCGGATTCCCGCTTGCACAGTTGATTAAATGGGCGGAGCCCAATTCGAATGCCAAGTATGTTGAGTTTGTATCTTTGGCGGATACACAGCAGATGCCGGGTGTAAACCTGCCGATACTGGACTGGCCTTATATCGAAGGCTTGCGTATGGATGAAGCGATGAACCCGCTTACGATTATGGCTGTCGGATTGTACGGCGAGGCTTTGCCTAACCAGAACGGCGCACCGATGCGACTCGTGGTGCCCTGGAAGTATGGTTTCAAGGGGGCAAAAGCAATTGTCAAAATCCGCTTTACCGACAAAATGCCGATGACTACATGGATGAAAGCCGGCCCGAAGGAGTATGGTTTTTATGCCAACGTCAACCCACAGGTTGACCACCCGCGCTGGACGCAATCTTCAGAGAAACGTATTGGTGCCGGCCTTTTTGCCGGACGCATCAAAACGCAGATGTTTAACGGTTACACAGAACAGGTAGGGCAGATGTATGCCGGCATGGATTTACGAAAAAACTATTAGGCTGCAATGGCTGGGTTTTATCAGCAAGGTGCCGGATAGAAAACTGGTCGCCAGGTTAAAGCTTGCCATTTTCCTGCTGTGCCTGATTCCTTTGTTGCGCCTGTTTTGGCTGGCTTTTCATGATAACTTGACTGCCAACCCGGTAGAGTTTGTTGAAAGATCAACGGGTTACTGGTCATTATTCATGTTGTTAGCCACCTTGAGTTTGAGCCCGATCAGGTTAATGACAGGGCGCTCATGGCAATTGCAGTACCGGCGCATGCTTGGGCTTTTTATGTTCTTTTATGCCTGCCTGCATGTGACGGCCTATTTATGGCTGGATTATGCTTTTGACTGGGCAGACATTGCCAGGGATATCGTTAAGCACCCGTACGTGCTGGTAGGCGCTTCAGCTTTCATGTTGACTTTGCCGCTGGCCATTACTTCTAACAACGCCATGATCAGGCTATTGCGTGAACGCTGGAAAAAGCTGCACAAGCTGGTTTACGTGATAGCTATTTTAGCTGTGGTGCATTTCTTGTGGCTGGTGAAAAAAGACCTGCGTGAACCCATGCTGTATGCAGTGATATTGGCTTTGCTGCTAGCTATCAGGATTTACTACAGAATATCGAAGCGCAAAGCTTAAGATATTGTAAGTAGTGCTCCTTGATTACGACTAATGTTTATCGTTAATCTTAAATTAGGGAGAAATTCTGATGAAGGCAGGTTCTGTAGTGAATATGGGTGTAGGGCTTTATTGCAAGGCGATAGCGCAGGTCAATGTTTTTGCCGATTATATTCCGCCATTATTTTTACGCTTGGTTCTGGCAATAGAGTTTGGTGAATCAGGTCTTCAGAAGTTTCATGGCACCAATTGGTTTCAGGAAGTCGCATTCCCTTTCCCGTTCAACCTGCTGCCACCGGATATCAGCTGGCACATTGCTACTTATTTTGAAATATTAGGTGCAATTGCCTTGGTGTTAGGTTTTGCAACACGGTTCTTTTCGGTATCGCTGGTGGTTTTAACGATTGTCGCGATTGCTTCAGTACATTGGCCAGCCCAGCTAACCAGTGTCAGTGATCTGATAACCGGTTACAGGATCGTGGATGAAGAGGGTGATGGTTTGGGTAACTATAAGCTGCCATTGCTCTATATTGTGATGTTCTTTCCTCTGATATTCAAAGGTGCCGGAAAGGTCAGTGTTGATTATTTGTTGATTGCTTATGCAAAGCCGATAAAAACAGTTATGCCATAGCAAGATAAACTGTAAGCAGCCCGCCAACCAGTGCTACTGATAACGTTAATAAAGAACCCAGGCAGGTGATCGCTAATTCAGGGACATCTGCCGGCGGTAATGTTTTCACATAGCGATGATGGTTATACTGCGCTCCTAATGTGATTGCAACCCCAATCATTACAAGTGCCATGCCAAAGAAGTTGGAGAAGTCGCTTCCTTGGTGGATATGGTGATCGCCAGCACCTGTGGTAGTCAGCAAGGTCAGGAATAAACCGAATTTAGCCACTACAAAACCAAGCGCCATTACGGTAATGCCTGACCTGACCCAAGCCAGTAGCGTGCGTTCAGCTGCGAAAAAGACTCTAGGATCTGAGTTCAAAATATTTCCTATATTAAAATGTACATGCAAGCAGGAGGGCAAGGAGGCTGTAAGTCCTGCTCGGTTTCAGCCTTTACCTGCTCATGAATGGTTGTATTTAACTATTGAAACATTACTCCACAGCAATCAGTGAATACAAGCTGAACATGATAAGAACGACGATAGGCGCAAATATATATTTTCTGACTCTATTGATAGAGCTAGATTTGGCCTTATCATGGGATTCATAACCAATTGATTCTTCAAGTAACTTTTCTGTCAATTTTGAATTGAACGAATTTTTGTCAACTGTGTAATCCTTGAATCTCAGCTTTTCTACTTTTTCAAATGGCCTGTTTATGTAAAATAGCTCCGGGTTCCATTCAGAGTGCTTTTTGCTCAATAGCATTTTAGTGACTGTCACATGATCCAGCACCGCATTGACCGTGTCGGTAGAGGAGGCATGCCAGATGTGTTTAGGCGACCAGGTCATTGCATCGGCCATATAAACCTTGCAAAAAGTAATATATTTATCTTTCTCATCGGCACTGAATGTCGTAAATACATTAAATGTTTCATCATCAACGATCACTTCAGTCAAAATGGATTTATCTGTTAAATGTGTAGTAATAATTTTAGTAATCAAAGTTAATATCCTGTATAAATAGTCATGTAAATTAATTGGTTACTGGTTTTATCTTCAGTAACATGTTAGGTAGGCGCGGGCAGGTGCCCGGCTTACACATTCATGACTTTGATCACTTTCAATCGCCTGGATTGCTTCTGCGGGAAAGGCCAATCAATCACCTGGCCTTCTTTCAGCCCGAGTAAAGCAGAGCCCACAGGCGATAATACGGAGATTTTTCCATACTTCATATTGGCACCCTCCGGGAATACTAATTCCACCTCCCGGCTTAATCCCACGCTTTCGTCTGTGTAAATTACACGTGAATTAATTCTCACCACATTGTGCGGCATTTGATCCTCTGGAACTACAATCGCCAAGCTCAACTCATCGCTAAGCACGTCATCATTCGCCAGCATAGATAGTCGCGCGTAGTCTAAATCCGAAATAATTATCTTTTCAAGTTCCATGATGATATCCATAACATACAATAAATAAATGCCCAGACAATCAGCCTGGGCAGCACTGAATCATAATGGCTATGGACATATTAAATAAGATAGACCGGTCGAACATGACTGTTTCCTTATTGGATACAATTAATGTGAATAATGTCATCATTTGCATGTTGGTTATCTGGCTAATGCATCTGCAAGTTTTATATATTTATTGGCTTTAATATCGGCTGTGCAATAAGTGTTGACGGATTTGTCCATGCCGGACTTGAATTTGCAAGATTGAGATTCTACTAGTAGCAAAGATAAGTAATCATATTTGTTTAATCGTGGTAGCTTAAATTTTCCAGGCTTGGTTGATTACTTAAAATCAAGGTGGCAAGACGAGTGAGTATTGGTTCGCGGCATCAAACGGTGAATTATGCTTGGAGTATAAAAGCCTGGCTGCTATTTTGATGTATGTTGAATTTTACATAATATACATTATACGAAGTAATCAGGCGGCGCTAAAAGCGCCTTCGTCTTTTGTAGAAACTAATAAGGCGGAAATCATCAATCCTGCCACCACCGCCACCTTGCAGCAGGCTATAAAAGATTTGAAGTAATCCCGTTTCTTCGGGTTCTTTTCCGTTTCTGACGCGATGTCAGCCATTATTATCGACGGGTCGATGCCCAGACATTCCCCAATCTTGAAACAGGCGTATACGCTCGGCAAACGCTCGCCACGGGCGTAAAAATTTAACTCACTGTTGCTTATATCTAACTCAAGCGCCAATTTATAAATCGTATCTACATTTAAACGCTGTTTACACGCTTCTACGTATTCTTTGCCGTTCATGGTGTTTGCCTTCCTTTTTTTCCGATTTCCTGCTGTTTTTGGATTCTACACTGATTTAAAAAGTTCTTGACCTAGTCACATTTTGTGATTATGGTTCGTCTAGTCACATATTGTGACTAAATTTTTAAATTAGACAACTGAAAATGGAGAATTGAAGATGCTTAAAGTTGAGATTCAAGACGAAACCATCACTACCAGCGTGCGTGGTCAATATACGTTCTACGAACAGACGGGTTGGGTCACCCTGAAAGACGCCACAGGAAAAGATTATCCGCACCCTGAGCGCTTTACTATCCAGCACCCAACACCGCCCAAAGATGCCGATGTCGTGCCGCATAAAATCGGCCATTACATCATCAGCCCCTCTTCCCTTTACAAAAACCGTTTTGGCCAACTCGACCTTGGCCGTCTGATTCTGGTTTCCGTGAACGCAAACGCGGCTAAATTGGTGGCCTAGTTTTTCATGTTGAGCAATCCGCACAACCTTCAACTTTTGACTTGCAGTGCTAGTACCACTGCAAGTAATTCCCAAAATTGGGAATTTGAGAAGCCTTATAAAAACCTCTGTAAGCCAATAAAGGCAAGGACTTTGAGGAATTACACATGAAAAAAAACTATACCGCAGAAATTCACATAAAGCAGGATGCTTTATACACCCCTCAATATGTGTTTGTTGATGAAGCGGCTAGTTATATCGGCTGCACTTCAAGGCGCGTTCGCGCCATGCTTTCCACTGGTCGCTTATCTGGCTGGAAGGTTGGCAAGCTTTGGAAGGTTAAATTTCCTTTATTGCTCACTGTTGGCACACGTGGGCCAATGCCTAAGCTATCAAGGCAACGTGTTCCAGTACGTTCAAAACAGGTTTATTTGTAGTAGGCAAGTAACGCTTAATTTGAGGAATAGTTAAACGTAGTACTCCTAATAAAATAATACGGAGGTATGAAAATCTTTCAACGGCTGATTACCAAACCAGATAATTTAAACAATTAGACGCCAAAAGTAGACAATTGAATATGAACACCTATACATTATACGAAATTAAATAACCGAAGAAATCGACCCTTGCATGCAACTAATTCAACCACCACTCAGGGATTGGAAAATATAAACGGTTTGATTTTCCGTTACATGATCAGAGAGTTTAATTTTATCAATCACCATGGTGTTGTTGATGCATAGATTCACATGCCTGCGCAACGCACCATGTTCGTCGAGCACGTAATCGCTAAAACCTGGGGCAATGCTGTTGACAGCGGATATGATTTCCGCAACCGTGCCGGCCGGCACGGTGATGGTCCGGTTTTTTAATTGCGGAAAAAACCGGTACAGCTGCTGCGTCATTTCAACTCCAGGCATGGTCTTCAGCCGAATCGCACTGAATAAATCGGCGGGAAATTGTTGCCCAGGCACCGCCATGTTTCACCGCGGTCTTCTGAAAGGTATACATTGCCGGTCGAGCTTCCAAAACATACGCTATTGCCTGCTGTATCCAGGCTATGCCGCAGGACAATATCGTAGGCGTTATCCTGTGGCAGTCCGCTTTGAAAACGCTGCCATGTCTGACCGCCATCGGTCGTGCGTGCGACGAACAGGCCGCCATCAATCGCCATTCGTTCAGAATCAGCGCGCGCCGGGACGACCCATGCAGTGCGTCCATCATGTGCATCAGCAACAATCGGGAAGCCGAAATTCACGCCAAGGTCTGGCATGCTGACTTTTTTCCAGCGTTTTGCCCCGTCATCACTGTAAAAAACACCGCAGTGGTTTTGCTGCCATAGGTGATCTGGCTGGCCAGGGCAGCATGTCACGAAGTGTGGATCGTGACCCCATTCGGATTCAGGGTCAGGCAGATAGTCCATCAGCATGCCTTGATTGCGCCCTGTCCAGCTTTTGCCGCCATCCACTGTCTCGATGACCCCTGCTGTTGATACCGCAACATAAAGATGAAGCTGATCCCGCGGATCAACAATGATTGAATGAATGCCAGGTTCAAACACGCCGTAATCAATACTTGCAGGTGTGCCGTTCCAGTGATTTTCAGTCGTTGCATCGCCATCGAACAGGTCACCACCGCGGCTGTGATGGTTCCATAGCGGTCGGTTGAGTTCCCAGTTGTCGCCGCCATCGTCACTGACGAACAAGCCGCCGGGGATCGTGCCTGCATATAGCCTGCCCGGTTGATTGGTATTGCCAAATGCAATGTTCCAGATTTTAAGTATGCTTGCATCGGCATACTCCGGCAGCGCGGTCGGCGATTCCGGGTTGAAATCCGGGGTGGGCAGGTATTTGACGATATAGCGTGCGCCTTTAGGGTACTTCAGCGATGAAATGTCGGTCCAGGTGGCACCCCTGTCACGGGAACGGGACAATTTAGGGCCCCAGTGCCCATGATCCAGTGAGGCCCACAAGGTGCCGTCACGAGGGTCAGATGCTGCGTAACATACCGGAATGCCTGCATGTGCGATTGGGCGCGGCCGCCAGCCAGCATTTGTATGATCGAATATTATGGTGCCTTTGCGAGTGCCCAGCAAAATCATATCAGACATCAACCACCTCCAATGCTTACGCTACTGCATCTCTTTGTAAAGAAACAAGGTTTGGATTTATCTGATTGTAATTGAATACTGTATTGGCAGGGAAATTAACAATTGGAGCGAATGATGCCTGTGATTGCAGCGGG
>Ga0208758_100340_pt1 | contig 16815 bp, 20 predicted proteins | sample LakWasM116_HOW13_2_FD_183930 | JGI IMG/M metagenome (GOLD analysis project Ga0208758, IMG submission 183930) | Freshwater sediment methanotrophic microbial communities from Lake Washington under simulated oxygen tension - Sediment Metagenome... | ecosystem: Environmental > Aquatic > Freshwater >...
CCGTCTTCCAGCTTTACCGGAGCTTCGCCCGGCTTGCGGATAGCGGTCGTTTTAACAAACTCATCATTCTCGCCGCGTGCGTAAGCATCCTGCAAGCCCTTGGCTGCGGTTTCTGCCGTAAATTCGCCTTCACCTTCCGTAAAAAGTTTGTAGGCAGTTTCTACGCGCGGCCAGCGTTTGTCGCGGTCCATGCCGAAAAAGCGGCCGCTGATCGAGGCGATTTTTGCCGTGCCTGATTTTTTACACTGTTGTTCCAGCGCGTCGATAAACGGTGCCGCGCTGACCGGGGGCGTATCGCGCCCGTCGAGGAAGGCGTGAACGTAGATTTTATCAAGCCCGAGCTTTGCCGCCATCTCTACCATCGCATGGATGTGATCCTGATGGCTATGTACGCCGCCGTCTGACAGCAGGCCGAAAATATGCAAAGCTTTATGATTGTTTTTAATGGCAAGCAGGGCGGCTTTCAGTTCGGGATGCTCAAAGAACTCACCACTTGCAATGCTGTTGTTGATGCGTTCAAAGTCCTGAAACACGATGCGCCCGGCGCCGATATTGAGGTGGCCGACTTCTGAGTTTCCCATCTGCCCATCCGGCAGGCCAACAAAATGTTCTGAGGCGTTAATCAGGGTGTGTGGAAAATTATTCCACAGTGCATCCAGATTAGGCTTTTTGGCCTGCGCAATCGCGTTGTCTTTAATTTCCTCACGGTAGCCGAAGCCATCTAAAATGAGCAGACATACTGGAATAGTATTTGTGGGTGACATAGTGTTCGCCTTGACGTTTCATCATATAATTTATGGTCGTATACCCACTATTTTAGCCTAATTACACGTAGAATCTGACTATAAATTTTAGTGTGACCAAGATCCGGCTTGTGCGTTACATGCGTATGTGATTCAAATTTTGAAAGGTGTTAAGTGGAATTTTTTAAAGAGAATGTTTTATTGATCGGCCTGGCTTTGGGTTCCGGCATCATGCTGTTGCTGCCGTCATTCAAAAAGGGCGCAGGTGGCGCGCTGAACCTGGGCACGACGGAAGCGATCAACCTGATTAACCGTAACCACGCATTGGTATTGGATGTACGCAATGATGCTGAATTTGCAGGTGGGCATATTGTAGATGCCAAGCACATTCCCCTGGATAAACTTGCGGAACGCCTGACCGAGTTAAATAAATATAAAGATAAACCGATACTGGTGAATTGCCAGCGTGGCGCACGTTCAGCCAAAGCCTGCGATATTTTGCGCAAGGCCGGATTTACGCAGGTGAACAACCTGCAAGGCGGCTTGGATGCATGGCTTGCGGCTAAATTACCCGTGGTGAAGGCATAATCATGGCCAATATTTTAATGTATACCTCTGCCGTATGCCCGTATTGCATGAATGCAGAGCGTTTGCTGGCCAGTAAAGGTGTCAGGGAAATCAATAAGGTTCGCGTAGACCTGCAGCCGGAAAAACGCAGCGAAATGATGGAGAAGACCGGGCGCCGTACCGTGCCGCAGATTTTCATTGATGATCGCCATATCGGTGGCTTTGATGATCTGCGTGCGCTGGATCTGGCGGGTGGGCTGGATCCGCTGCTGGCTTAATGCAGCGAAGTCAAGGCCTGGCGGATAAAGTCTGTTAAAATGGCGGCTGATTTTTTTGGTGGTTTATTCATTAACCTATTCAATTAACATTTTTTAAGTAGAAAATCATGGCACAAGAAGATAACAACGCAGCACAGGAACAAGCACAGCAACCGGGTTTCGGTATCGAGAAGATTTACGTTAAGGATGTTTCTTTAGAGATTCCTCATGCGCCACAAATTTTCACGGATCGCACCCAACCTCAGGTAAGTATCGAACTGGGCAATTTCGCACAGCAAATCGAAGAAAATGTATTTGAAGTTGCGATCAAAGTAACTGTAACTTCAAAAGTCGCCGATAAAACGGTATTTCTGGTAGAAGTAACACAAGCAGGTATTTTCCAGATCAGCAATGTGCCGGCAGAAAATATTGAATTGATCGTTGGCATTACCTGCCCGAACATCCTGTTCCCGTATGCACGTGAAAGTGTATCTGATCTGATTGTGCGCGCAGGCTTCCAGCCAGTGCTGCTGAACCCGATCAACTTTGAAGCGTTATTTGCTCAGCAGAAACAAGAGCAGGCTGCGCAAGCCTAAGTAGTTCGCCACCTAGCAACATGTTTCATTCAGGCGCAAGAACTATAGCCGCACTCATCGCTCTGATGCTGACGCCCTTGCTGGCGGAGGCATTAGAGTTTAAATCAGTCGCGGTACCCAAAGCCACACTCTACGATGCACCTTCTGCTTCGGCAAAGAAAATTCTGCTGCTAAGCCAGAACTATCCTGTCGAAATCATCGTGAATCTTGGCGAGTGGCTGAAAGTGCGTGATGCGCAGGGCGCTATCAGCTGGGTAGAGGCCAAACAGTTGTCCGACAGGCGAACTGTGATGGTGATTACCGCCAATGCCGAAATAAGGTCGGGTGCTGATGCCACATCCAATTTACTTGCTACCCTGGAAAAAGATGTCGTGCTGGAAATCGCCGATGCGAAATTGACCAATGGCTGGCTTAAAATAAAACACCGTGATGGCATTACCGGTTTTATTTTAATTTCATCAGTATGGGGATTTAACTAGATGGGCACTGCTATAAATACATTCTTTGGGCGCATTACTGCGTTGCGCGGTACTCGCAACCTCGCTGTATACTGCATACTATCTCGGTTCCTGCGTTCCGTGCGCCTTGCACTGCATCCCAAATCATGCATTTATAGCAGTGCCCATTATGTTAAGGTTTTTTTAGATGGTAGTTGATTCAGGTGTTAAAACGCATGTGGTTTTAAAAACCACCGATGCAAAAATAGCGGTACTCGGTGCAGGTGCCTGGGGTACGGCGCTTGCAATGAACCTGAGTCAGCGTCATCGTGTGTCGCTATGGGCGCGTAATGCCGGTCATGTGTCAGGTATGCGCAAAGCGCGGGCAAATCCTTTATACCTCGGTGACTTTAAATTCAATGACCAGCTGTCGGTTGAAGATGATTTGCAGACCGCGCTGGATGGTGCGGATCTGATCCTGTCCGTCGTACCTACCGCCGGTTTTCGCGGCATTCTGAAAGACATCACGGCGCTGGGCTCTAGCTTGCCGATCATCTGGGCGCACAAAGGTCTGGAGCCTGGCTCTGCCAAGCTGCCATATGAGGTGGCGCTGGAGGAGTTGGGCAATACGCAGCGCTGGGGCGCGTTATCAGGCCCCAGTTTCGCCGCTGAACTGGTGCGCGGCTTGCCGACAGCAGTCACGCTGGCTGCCAATAATCAGGAATTTTCCAATGAAGCCGCACAGCTTATTCATGGCGCCAATCTGCGCGTTTACAACACGACCGATGTAGTTGGCGTATCGGTCGGCGGTGCCGTGAAAAATGTGATGGCGATTGCCGCGGGTATTTCCGATGGCATGGGCTTCGGCAACAATGCGCGTGCCGCCATGATTACACGGGGCTTGGCTGAAATGACGCGCTTCGGCGTGGCTTTGGGTGCATCTGCCGAAACGTTCATGGGGCTGGCCGGGGTTGGTGACTTGATACTGACCTGTACCGGCCAATATTCAAGAAACCGTGAAGTCGGTTTGCAGCTTGCCAGCGGCAAAAGCCTGACGGATATCCTGCAAGGCCTGGGGCACGTGGCAGAAGGCGTGAACACAGCGCGCGAGGTCATGCGCCGTGCAGAAAGCCTTGGTGTGGATATGCCGATCACTTTCGAGGTAAACCAGGCGTTGACGCACGGCAAGAGTGCGCAGGACGCGGTGATGGATCTGCTGGGGCGTAACCAGAAACCGGAAGGCGTTTAATGCTCCGGGTAATACCTAGTCTGTCATGCTAGGCTGCAATTTTTTGTATAGCCGGTAATGGTTTTTTTTGTGCTTGCGCTAAATCATATTGCGCTTGCAAGCCCATCCATAAGTCGGGCGATGTGCCTAACCATTGTGCAAGACGCAATGCCATTTCAGCGCTGATACCTGCTTTTGCGTTGAGTATTTTGGATAACATCTCGCGTGAAACATGCAATGCATCAGCGGCAGCTGTCACGGTCATCGTCTCCGGAATCCACTCTTTTAACACTTCACCAGCATGTGGCGGGTCAAACATTCTGCTCATTTTAAAAGTACTCCTCAGTATTACTGCTTAGTGATAGTCTTGATAGTCAACCAACTCCGCATCGCAGCCTTCAAATTTGAACGTGATGCGCCAATTGCCATTCACCCAAATTGCAAAGTGCCCGCTAAGGTCGCCTTCCAGGCTATGTAAGCGCCAACTGGCGACATTCATATCGTCAGAAACTTTGGCATTGTCTAATGCGGCAAGTTGCAGCCTCAGTTTTTGCGCATGATGCGGCTGTATGCCGGCTTTACTTCCAGTCTTAAAAAACTGTTCAAGTCCTTTATGGCGGAAGTTTTTAATCATGATCTATTGTAGACTGTGAATTCACAGTTCGCAATGAAAATTGGCATGGCTGTTATACGCCGCCCTCAAATTCAACCTGTCGCCAGGCTTCATACAGTAGAACCGCAGCGGAGTTTGATAGGTTCAGGCTGCGGCTGTCGGGCAGCATAGGCAGCCTGACTCTATGTTCAGGGCTGAATTCTGCACGAATATCTTCTGGCAAGCCGCGCGTTTCCGGACCGAATACAAATACATCCCCCTTTTGAAAAGCAATGCTGGCATGGCAGGTGCTGCCCTTGGTAGTGAGTGCAAACATACGTCTGCCGGCCAAGGCTGCTTTACAGTCTGTCCAGGTTTCGTGTACCTGCAGGCTTGCATACTCGTGATAATCCAGCCCGGCGCGTTTGAGCTGTTTGTCTTCCAGCGAGAACCCCAGTGGTTTCACAAGGTGCAGGCTGGCTCCGGTATTGGCGCACAGGCGAATGATGTTGCCGGTGTTGGGGGGGATTTCGGGTTCGAATAATACGATAGTAAACATATGGATACTTCTATAAATTAAAATTTCGTCATGATACTGCGTTGCTCATAAAAAATGACTCCTTATATATTTGTCATATACCGCGTCCTAATTTTTTATTCGCGCCTTGTCTGATTTATCGCACCAATCTTGCCGCTTCAGCGGCTTTAGATTGGTGGTGATAACCTTTACGGTTAACAATTTGAATTTATAGAAATATCCATAAATTTATCAGTAAGTTCTAGGTAGTGTTCTAGCGATTACCCAGCATTCTACATGGGCGGCTCCGGCTTGTTTTAAAGTTTTCGCCAATTCATTCAGGCTGGCGCCTGTGGTCATTACATCATCTACCAGCGCGATGTTCAGGCCTTGCATATTTTTATTGCATTGAAATACGCCGCGTATGTTTTTGATGCGCTCTTTCAAAGGCAGGCTGGCTTGCGGCGGTGTGAGTTTGGTGCGCCGGCATGCCGTGTAATCCAGCTTGATGTTTGTCTGCCGGCTGATGAGGCGGGCAATTTCCAGCGCCTGGTTAAAGCCGCGCTGTTTCAGGCGCTCGTTATGCATCGGCATCGGCATGATCAGGTCTATGCCGGAACCGGCAAGGCCGGTATCCAGCAGGCGATGGATGAATAAAGAGGAAAATGTATCTGCCAGATGCAGGGATTCTTTGTATTTATAGTGCTGCAGCAGTCGGTCCAGCGGGTAGTCGTAGCTGAATAAGGCACGTGTCGAATCAAAGCTCGGCGGTGCCGCCAGGCAGCTGCCGCAAATTGCGCTATCTGACGGCAGGGCGCATTGTGGGCACGTTGCCGCGTGATGCCATGGCAGGTTTTGCAGGCAGCTGTTGCAGAGACCATATTCGCCGCCGTGGCGGTCAGCGCATAGCAAACAGGGCGGCTGCAGGACGGCGCTGAAAATCTGATTAAAATTTAATCAATTGTTCAAAGTTTGCAGGGCTTTTTGTTGACAATGTATAATGCCGCATATTCTATTAAGTGATTAATTCAGCGGCAGGCCGGATGTAAATCCAGCGCTCACGCTATCAATAAGGAAACGCAAATGCTTGAACCTGCAACAACATCAGTGGCCGCTTCTGCGAATGAAGCCGTAATCAATACTGAACATCTTAAAGCTAACCTGGGTAAATCATGCGATGCAAAAACAGTTGATCGCTGGAGCGTTGATGACATTGTCGCATTATTTGAGCTGCCGTTCAGCGATTTGATGTACCGCGCGCAGACCGTGCATCGTGAAAACTTTGATCCGAATGCGGTTCAGGTCAGCACTTTGCTATCCATCAAAACCGGTGGCTGCTCGGAAGATTGCGGATATTGCCCGCAGGCAGCACGTTACCATACCGAGGTGGAGAGTGAGCCGTTAATGGCGCTGGATGATGTAGTGGCCGCAGCTAAAGAAGCCAAAGATAACGGTGCCAGCCGTTTCTGCATGGGTGCCGCATGGCGTGGCCCTAAGCAGCGCGACCTGGAACCGGTGCTTAGAATGATTGAGGAAGTGAAAGCCCTGGGTCTGGAGACCTGTGCCACTTTGGGTATGCTGAAAGAAGGTCAAGCCGAGCAACTGAAAGAAGCCGGGCTGGATTACTACAACCATAACCTGGACACTGCGCCGGAATTCTACGGCGAGGTGATTACCACGCGTACCTATCAGGACCGGCTGGAAACACTGGAGCGTGTACGCAGCCAGAACATTCACGTTTGCAGCGGCGGCATTATCGGCATGGGCGAATCACGCAACCAGCGCGCCGGTTTGCTGGCACAGCTGGCCAATATGGAACAACCGCCTGAGAGCGTACCGATTAACCTGTTAACGCAAGTTGAAGGCACGCCCCTGCACGGTACTGAAGAGCTGGATCACCTGGAGTTCGTACGTACCATTGCCGCTGCGCGTATCACTATGCCTACCAGCTATGTGCGTTTGTCTGCCGGCCGCCAGAGCATGAGCGAAGGTACGCAGGCCATGTGTTTCCTGGCTGGTGCCAACAGTATTTTCTATGGTGAAAAACTGCTGACTACAGGCAACCCGGAAGCTGATACTGACAAGCAGCTGTTTGCAAAACTTGGTATCAATAAAATCTAAATGCTGGCAGCACTTCAACAGGAACTTGAGCAGCGCAAGGTCAACGGGCTGCTACGCCAGCGCCGGCTGCTGGACTCGCCGCAGGCGGAGCATATCGTTGCCAACCAGAAACCTTACCTGTCATTTTGCAGCAATGATTACCTGGGGCTGGCGAACCGCCCTGAATTGATCGCGGTCATGCAGAAGGCGGCGGGCGATTCCGGCGTAGGCAGCGGTGCATCCAATCTTATTACAGGCCATCACCGTTACCATGATTCGCTGGAAAAGCAGCTGGCCAGGTTTGTAGATATGCCGGCCGCATTATTGTTTTCAACCGGTTATATGGCGAATATCGGCGTGCTGGGCGCGTTGATGGGGCGTGGCGACGCGATATTTGCCGATAAGCTGAACCATGCCTGCCTCAATGATGGCGGCTATTTTTCCTATGCGGATTTTCACCGTTATCCGCATAACGATGTTGCCGCACTGGAAAAATTGCTGCAGGCCAGCACGGCCAAGCATAAAATGATCGCAGCCGATGCGGTATTCAGCATGGATGGCGATATTGCCCCGATCCCCGAATACCTGGCACTCTGCGAAAAGTATGATGCCTACCTGTATCTGGATGATGCGCATGGTTTTGGCGTGCTGGGCGAACATGGGCAGGGCAGCCTGAAGCACTTTAACATCAAGTCGCCGCGTATTATCGTGATGGCAACTCTGGGCAAGGCTGCCGGTGTGGCCGGTGCGTTTGTGGCCGGTGAGCAGGTGGTGATTGATTACCTGATCCAGAAAGCCAAGAGCTATGTATATTCAACCCCGGCACCGCCGGCGCTGTCTGCAACGCTGTCAGCCTCAGTACAGCTGATCGAGCAGGGTGATGACCTGCGTGCCAACCTGTATGCCTTGATTGCGTACCTGAAACAGAACCTCAAGCTCAAAAAATGGAAGCTGCTGGAGTCAGATACCGCGATTCAGCCCCTGATTATCGGCGGCAATGAAGAATCGCTGGCGGTCAGTGAGTACCTGCAGGCGCAGGGTATACTGGTGCCGGCGATACGTCCGCCTACCGTGCCGGTCGGTACGGCAAGACTGCGTATTTCATTATCGGCCGCCCATACCCTGGATGATGTACAACAGCTGGTTGCGGCCATTCATCAGGCAGAGAGCGTGTTATGAATGTAACTCCCAACCATGTGCATGTAGAAACCATAGGCACCGGCCCCAACCTGGTGCTGATTCACGGCTGGGGCATGAGCGGCGCAGTATGGCAGCCCTTGGTGAAGAAACTCAGCAGATCGTTTACTTTGCACCTGGTTGATTTGCCCGGCATGGGCTTCAGCCGGCCAATAGAGCCGTTTCACCTGCATGCCGTAGCCGAGAAAGTGGCAGAGACCCTGCCGGCTGATGCTGATGTACTCGGCTGGTCGCTGGGCGGGCAGGTGGCGATGCGCATGGTGCTGGATTACCCGGATATGGTGCGCAGGCTGGTGCTGGTAGGTGCGACACCGTGCTTTGTAAACAAAAGTTTTGACCAGGATCATGCCGAGTACAAGACCACCTGGGATGCCGGCATTGACCCGGACGTGTTCAGCAACTTTGCCGACAATGTGAATGAAGACTATCACCGGACTATGACGCAATTCCTGACCTTGCAGTGCATGGGTTCCGCTGATGCGCGCAGTACGGTCAAGCTGCTGCGCCACAAATTTTCGGAGCGGCCAACCCCTTCATCGCAGGTGCTGTTCCGCGCACTGAATATATTGCTCGATACCGATCTGCGCGCAGAGATTCAGCATATCCGCAAGCCGACATTGCTGATTCATGGTGACCGCGACACGCTGGCACCGGTGCAGGCCGCACACTGGATGATGCAGAACCTGCCTTCAGGCTTCCTGCGGGTAATGGCGGGTGCATCGCACGCGCCATTTTTATCACACCAGGAACATTTCATTGACGCGGTTGTACAGTTTTTAGAACCGCCTACACAGTAATTTTATGATGACAGACGATATTTACCGCATAGACAAAGCGCGGGCGCGTACTTCATTTGGCCGCGCGGCAGAAACCTATGATGCTGCTGCCATATTGCAGAAACAGGTACGTGAGGAGATGCTGAGCCGGCTTGACCTCGTGAAAATAGACCCGCAGTTTATCCTGGATGCAGGCTGTGGTACCGGGCTTGCAAGCCATGCCTTGCAAAAGCGCTATGCGAAGTCACAGGTGGTGTCACTGGATTTCGCTCACCAGATGCTGCAGAAAACCCGCAAGACCAGCAGCAGCCTTGGTCTCGGCCACCAGATTAAATCGCTGCTGGGCGGCAGGAAACAGAATCTGCTGTGTGCCGACATCGAGGCTTTGCCGCTGGCGGCCGGTAGTATCGGATTCATCTGGTCAAACCTGGCCATTCAGTGGTGCAATGACCTGGATGCAGCCCTGCAGGAGTTTCACCGCGTGCTACAGCCGGAAGGCCTGCTCATGTTCAGTACATTCGGGCCGGATACGCTGCGCGAATTAAGAACCGCCAGCGACGCCGCAACTAACAACAGCCATACCAGTGTGAGCCGATTCATCGATATGCACGATATTGGCGATGCCTTGGTACGCGCCGGTTTCAGTGCGCCGGTACTCGATGTAGAGCGCTTTACCCTGACTTATGATGACGTCAAAGGCGTCATGCGCGACCTGAAGAACATCGGTGCGCACAATGCAACCGACGGCCGCGCACGCGGCTTGCTTGGGCGCAGCTATTTTGCAAGGCTGGAGGCGCAGTATGAGCAGTTCCGGCAGGGCGGCAAGCTGCCCGCTACGTTTGAGGTGGTGTACGCGCATGCCTGGCGCGGCAAAGACAAGCCCTTGCTTGAAGATGGCCTGTCGCCGGTCACCTTTAAACCCAGAAAAACAGTTTAGCCCCTGATGAAACAAGCCTATTTTGTCACCGGCACCGATACCGAAGTTGGTAAAACTTTCATCTCTACAGCGCTGATCCGTCACTTTGTAGCTGCCGGCAAGCAAGTAGCAGGAATGAAACCAGTGGCCTCCGGGTGCGAGCCTGATACGCACGGCTTGTGGGAAGGCCAGCTGGTGAATGAAGATATGGCTGCGCTGTATGCTGCCAGTAACGTCAAAGCCCCGTTGGAGATGATTAACCCGTATCGTTTTGCGCCGGCCATCGCCCCGCATATTGCCGCACAGCACATTGGCGTGAACATCGATATCGATGTGATCGCAGGGCATTTCCATGCACTGCAGGCAATGTCGGAACTGGTGATCGTAGAAGGTGCCGGCGGTTTTTTTGTACCGCTGAATGCCACGCAAACCATGGCCGATCTGGCGCTCAGGCTCAATGTGCCGCTCATTCTGGTAGTAGGCATGCGCCTGGGCTGCATTAACCATGCGTTGCTGACTGTAGAGGCAATCAAGGCGCGCGGCCTGACGCTGGCCGGCTGGGTGGCCAACCGGATCGACCCGGATATGAATATGTTTGAAGAAAACTTAACCAGCCTGCAGCAGCGCATCGATGCGCCGTGTTTGAGTGTGGTGGGCTGGCAGGAGAAGGCTGATAGCTTTCAGTTTTAATTTCGTCGGTCTCACCTGATTTGCGGCAATTTTTACGCTATATTTTTTATAAATTTAAGCTTTGTGTTTCGCCTCTAGGCGAGTTTCTTTCTTTTGCTTAGCCAAAAGAAAGAAACCAAAGAAAAGGCTACCACCTGACACTTAATCCTCTATTTTGAATAAATCTTGAGCGTCAGCCGGAAACTCGCTTCGCTCAAACATCCGTCTGCCGAATACCCTCCAGTTTTATTCAAAATAGAGGCGTGTCAGCAGTGGCTAGAGAAGTAATTTGTAAGGAATATGGTTTAATTCTAATATGGTGATATCCACCTTATCCCCTGCTACCGCGCTGAGTAGCACAGTCTTAATAGGGGATTTCGGCAAGCGGCTGTTTGAGCGAAGCGAGTTTCCGATTGCCGCCAATTAAGGCGAGCAACGCAAGAAGAAGCGGTAGGGGGTAGCCTTCTTTTTGGATACTTTTTCTTGGCTACGCAAGAAAAAGTAGCTCGCAAGCCGGGCGAGACCGGCTACTTACCCAGATAAATGAAATTTACTGCGCCAGTTCCGCTGATTCCACCACTACTTTATAAAGCTGTACTTCCTTTGCATTTTTCACGTGTTCACCCACTGCTGTCTGGCTGCGTTTGCCGGCAGCCACGCCATGTATCGTTAACAGGCCGCTTTTGGCAATAGCCCTGCCGGTTTGCGCGTCGTACTTGATGACCCGCACCTGAACACGGCTCATGGCAACCGGCGTGCCGTTCTGCACTACCGCATACAGGTTGCCGGCGCTGTCGGCCTGTGCGCCTGATTGGATATATTTGGCAGGGTTGCGCGGCAGGTCAAGGCGCACGGCACGTGCGATAGCATCTTTACCTATATCGGAATTGGAACCGGCGGCCACCTGGTAATGCTGCAATGCCCCATTGATGTCGCCGCGTTCTTCGGCGAGCTGTCCCAGCATGGTATGCCCGGGAGCTGTCGGCAGCAGTTCATTGGCGCGTTTCAGGTATGGCTCGGCCTCGGTTTTCTTGCCCATGTTAAACAGTGCAATACCGCTCTGAATGTGCGGTTTGAAGTAATCGGGCTGTAGCTTGATGGCTTTGTCGTAAAACGCCAGGGCTTCCTGCGGTTTTTTCTGGGTCAGGGCAATGTCGCCCAGCAGTTCCTGAAAACGTGCTTCGCGTGGTTCTATGGCAATCGCCTGGTTGGCCAGTGTCCTGGCTTTATCGACGTTCTTTTCATTGAGCGCTTTCACCGCTTCGTCATAGGCTTTGTATGCACCTTGCGTAGCCCGGAGTTTTGCAGTTTTCTGCGCATAGATTTCTTTACCCAGTTCGCCGCCGGCACCTATCTGAGCCAGCGTGGCTTTGTTGGCGGCAACCCGGTCAGGTGAAGGCGGGTGGCTTGCGAACAGGCCTTCGATGAAATTGCTTTTTCTGCCTTCACTCAAGCGTACGAAGGTTTCCTGTAGGGTGACTGCGGCGGCAGGGTTGTAGCCGGCTTTTTTCATGTACTGCATGCCATAAAGGTCAGATTCGCTTTCGGCATCGCGGCCGTATTTGCTGCTGATGAGCTGGCCGCCGACCTGTGCGCCGCCTACGATCAGGTTTGCGAAATCGGTATTCTGCGCGCCGATGCCGACAGCAATCATGGCGCCCTGCATGAGCATGCCGCGTTCCATGCCTTTAGCGCCATGGCGGGCGGCAGCATGCACCATTTCATGCCCCATGACGGCGGCCAGTTCGGCTTCACTGTTCAGTTCGTAGAGCAGGCCGCGGTTAAATGCAATCTTGCCGCCCGGCATTGCCCATGCATTGGGCACGGAGTCGTTAATGATCTTATATTCATATGGCAGTTTACGGTCAGAAACGGCAGCCAGCTTATCGCCCACACTTTGCACGTAGGCTGTCAGTTCCGGATCCAGCACGTAGTCGCCACCCTGTGATTGGCGGGTAGGCGAGTAGTTCTGGGTGCCCAGCGCGATTTCCTGCGATTCGGATACGAGCTGGAACTCATGTTTTTTGGTAACCGGATTGACGCCGCAGTTGCTGACCGTGAGTGTCAGGGTCAGCAGCGATAAAGTCGATATGTATTGTGGCAGTTTGCGTTTCATGATGGCTAACTCGTCATTTCTTTTATAAAGTAGCGTAGTAGGGTCCAGGTTACCAGGTTTAAAGTTCGGATTATCGGTAAAGCCGATGCTGGCGGATGTAATCAAATACGCTATCCGGCATTAAATAGCGTACCGAATCGCCGTGCTGGAGTGCGTGGCGAATGGCCGTGGATGAAATATCCAGTGCCGTGACCTGGCGCATGGTGACCAAACCTGATGGCTGCTGATGCAGGTCATCGCCATTTTCGGTGTAGTGGTTGTGCAGAAAGGTTTCCAGCGTTTTCGGCAGCTGGTGTTCATGGCCACGTACCTGCGGCCTTTGTACCAGTGCAATATGGCAAAGCCGTATGATTTCCTGCCAGCGGTGCCAGGTATCGAATTTTGTGAAGGCATCACTGCCCATGAAAAGCGTAATGCTGGCTTGCTGGCCTAATTCTTCACGCAGACTGAGCAGGGTGTCTAAAGTGTAGGAGGCGCCCGGCCGGTGCAGTTCGCGGTCATCAAAAACGAAAGTGTCGTTGCCGGCAATCGCGAGCTTTACCATGGCCGCACGCTGATCGGCGCTGATCGCGGGAGCGTCTTTGTGCGGCGGGTTTGCTGCCGGTATGAAATGTACCTTGTCCAGGTTCAGCGCATCCGCAAGCTCCTGTGCCATACGCAAATGCCCGAAGTGGACAGGATTGAACGTGCCGCCAAGAATGCCGATTGCCGGGGTAGCGGGTGTTCTGGCGCTAGGGTCTGCTGCAGCGTTCAAGTGCCGTACTTTCGTTTATGCGCGAACTTGCCCGTCGCCCAGCACTACATATTTCAACGAGGTCAGGCCTTCAAGGCCTACCGGGCCGCGAGCGTGCAGCTTGTCGGTCGAGATGCCGATCTCTGCACCAAAACCATATTCAAAGCCATCGGCAAAGCGGGTGGAGGCATTGACCATGACGCTGCTTGAATCTACTTCACGCAGGAATCTTTTAGCCTTGGTGTAGTTCTCGGTCACAATCGCTTCAGTATGCTGTGATGAATGCTCGTTAATATGCTCGATCGCCTCATCCAGGCCGTTCACCACTTTGCATGAAATGATCGCGTCCAGGTATTCGGTGTAATAGTCTTCTTCGGTTGCGGCTTTTGCCTGTTGCACCAGTGCACAGGTTTCGGCACAGCCGCGAATCTCTATGCCGTGGCTGGTCAGCATATCGGCCAGCTTAGGCAGCATGGCCGCGGCCACCGAACGTGCGATCAGCAGTGATTCTGCGGTGTTGCAGGTGCCCAGACGCTGGGTTTTGCTGTTTTCGAGTATGCGCAGCGCTTTGTCAAAATCGGCATCATCATCCACGTATACATGGCAGTTGCCGTCCAGGTGTTTAATCACCGGTATGCGCGCATCGTTGGAAATGCGCTCGATCAGGCCTTTGCCGCCGCGTGGCACGATCACATCCACGTATTGCTTCATCGTAATCAGTTCGCCTACTGCGGCACGGTCCGTTGTTTCTACCACCTGCACCGCAGTGGTTGGCAGGCCTGCCGCCTCAAGGCCTTCATGCACGAGTTTTGCCAATGCCTGGTTACAGTGGATGGCTTCAGAGCCGCCGCGCAGGATCGCGGCATTGCCTGACTTGATGCATAAACCCGCGGCATCAACCGTCACGTTAGGGCGTGCTTCATAGATAATACCGATCACGCCGAGCGGTACGCGCATCTGCCCGATCTGAATACCGCTAGGACGGTATTTGAAATGGCTCATTTCACCGATTGGATCAGCAAGGCCGGCAATCTGCGTGAGGCCTTCCGCCATGCTGGTGATGGATTTTTCAGAAATCGTGAGCCGGTCTATCATTGCGGCTTCAAGGCCGTTTGCACGTGCGGCATCGAGATCGAGCTTGTTAGCTGCAAGCAAGGCTGCTTTTTCGCGCAATATCGCCCTGGCAATGGCGTTAAGTGCGATGTTTTTCTGGTTGGTATCGGCACTGGCCATCAGGCGCGAAGCCTTACGGGCTTCAATGCCGATATTTTGCATGTATTGTTGAATGTTCACAGGATTTAACTTTTTCAAACCAATAATTGCCCAATTATACGCTTTTTGGAAATGGCGATGAGTTTCGTGAAGGCATTATTTTAGCCACAGATAAACACTGATTAACACAGATAATACAAACGAATTTAATGAGTATTGATAATTGAATAGTTGTTGATAATGCAACTTCTGCAACAAGAGTCAATGCAAGCAGTTGAGAACTTATCAGTGTTTATCTGTGGCTAATATGCTTTTGAAAATCAGCGATTTCTCACCCTGGCCAGGCCGAAACAAAGCCTGGAAATTTCCAGCCAGGCATCCCCCGGCATGACGCCTTTGGCAGTTCTGTCGATGTCGGCCAGTTTCTGTAACGCGGCCTCCAGCTGGCGCAGGCTCAGGCGTCCCAACGCCCGTTTTACCAGCATCTGCCTGTCACCGTAGATGCGGGCGCTGCTCATGGCGTTATTGATGTTTTCGCCGCGCATTTCGGCTTGCTTGATGCGCACCAGCGGCCGCAGTACCCACATCAGCGGGTTCATGACCGCGACCGCGTTTTCGCCTTCATCCTGCAAACCCTGCAAGATGCGTACGGTGCGTTCTGCATCGCCCTGCAATACGGCTTCGCCAAGCTGGAACGCATCATAGCGCGATACATTGAGTACGGCTGCGCGCACCGTTTCATCCGTAAGTTCGCCTTGCGGGTAGAGCAGCCCCAGTTTCTGGACTTCCTGATTGGCGGCAAGCAGGTTGCCTTCTACCTGATGTGCCAGGAATTCCAGCGTCTGAGCGCTGGTGTGCTGTCCCTGCTGTGCAAGTCTGCTGGCGATCCATTTAGGCAGGCTGGCTGCATCAACTTCATTGAGCGTGATGGTTTGTGCATGGGTTTCCAGCGCATTGAACCATGCGCTGTTTTTGGCATCGCGCTCCAGGGCGGGCAGTATGATGACCAGTGTCGTGTCCGGAATCGCTTTCACAGCCAGCGCCTGCAGCGCTTTGCCGCCATCTATACCGGGTTTTCCTGAAGGAATGACAAGTTCCAGCAGGCGGCGGCTGGCAAACAGGGAGATGGATTGGCCGTAGTGCTGGAGTTGCTGCCAGTTGAAATTGCGCTCAGCGGTTAAGCTGGTGCGTTCGTCAAAGCCCTGCGTGCGTGCGGCTGCGCGGATCGCATCCAGGCATTCGCGCTGTGCCAGCGGTTCATCACCTACCAGAACATACAGCGCCTGCAGGCCTTGCTTGAGGTGCGTTTCCAGTTGAGCCTGAGCCAAGCGCATAGGCGTTACTTTTGATCGGTAGGCGGTTTGATCGAGGTCAGGCGGCGCAGCAGCTCACGTACGGCATCGTTGCGCATATCCGAATTCAGCCTGGCTTCTTCTTCAGCTTTACCGAGTAAAGCATCATCGCTATAAGAAAAGTCGCGGCGCCCGCGTATCGTCTGTACCGGTCCCCAGGTCGGACTGTTCGCATAACGTACCCTGAAATTCAGCAGGTAGATCAACTCAAATTCACGCACCAGACCGCCACCACTCAAAGACTGGATGCGTTTCTGGTTGCTTTCGCTCAGCAGTTCAAGCAGCAGCTCCGCATCGTCTGCTTTATCAACGACCTGAACGCCATTGGTTTTGAAAGAGCGTGCGAGATCCCTGGAAATACTCAGCTTACTGCCTTGTATGTACAGGTTTTTGAACGCAAGATCGGCGGCTCCCCTTAGCTGAAAACCGCAGGCGGCCAAGGCAAGCGCCAGCAGTATGATGGCACCGGTGACGGTGATTCTGCGCATGCTGGTTAAGGGGAGGGTGTTTTGCATGGTTTATCCTACTACAACGTTAATGAGTTTGTTTGGAACCACAATGATTTTACGCACAGACATGTTTTCTTCAATGTATTTCTGCACGTAAGGCTGCGCCAGTGCCAGCTTTTCAATATTTTCACGGCTTTCCGCTTTTGCAACGCTGATGCTGCCGCGTAATTTTCCGTTGACCTGGATCACGTATTCAATGCTGTCCTGCACCATTGCGCCCTGATCTGCTGCCGGCCATGCCGCATCGAGGATATGGCTGCCCGGACAAAGCTCTGACCATAATGCCTGGCTGATGTGC
>Ga0208758_100344_pt1 | contig 16615 bp, 16 predicted proteins | sample LakWasM116_HOW13_2_FD_183930 | JGI IMG/M metagenome (GOLD analysis project Ga0208758, IMG submission 183930) | Freshwater sediment methanotrophic microbial communities from Lake Washington under simulated oxygen tension - Sediment Metagenome... | ecosystem: Environmental > Aquatic > Freshwater >...
GTTGAAAGCAAAAACAGTTTCTTTAGGCGCGATCTTATTCTTCTAGGATAAGGCAGGACCCTTGCGGTCTTAGCTTGAAGTAATGTTGAAACGGCATCTTCGGATGCCGTTTTTTATTGGCATAATAGAAATTTGTATCAATACATGGCTTGAAGATAGCGGTAAATAATATGAATAAGAATATTTTTAAGCAGCATGCACTGGTCAGTAAAGCTGATAAACAGGAGCAGGCTGGTCATAAGAGCGTGATTTTATGGTTCACTGGCCTGTCAGGTGCCGGTAAATCCACCCTTGCCCATGCCGTTGAGAAGGCACTGTTTGATATCGGCTGCAGGACGATTGTGATCGATGGCGATAATGTACGCCATGGCATTTGTTCCGACTTGGGTTTTTCGAACGAAGACAGGCAGGAAAATATCCGCCGTGTAGGTGAGTTAAGCAAGTTGTTCATTGATGCAGGCATCATTACCCTGACGGCATTTATTTCCCCGTTTCAGGCAGACCGTAACCGGGTGCGCCAGCTGGTGAATGATGGCGAGTTTATTGAGATATATTGCAATACAAATTTGCAGACCTGTGAGCAGCGCGACATCAAAGGCCTGTATGCCAAGGCAAGGCGTGGCGAGATTGCCGATTTTACGGGTATTTCATCCCCCTATGAGCCACCGCTTAATCCGGAAATTGTTGTGAATACCGGCAGCGATTCTTTAGCTGCGTGTGTAAGTACCATCGTAGATTATCTGGTTGCGCATCGCTATATCAAGGCCAGCTAATGCATATGCCGGCTGGCAGCCAATTGCCAGTTAGCTGACTCTGTGAATTATATTTTAATGGCCTGCGTACGCTGCAGTGGAAAAATGTCATGCCGCATGGCATCTATTTTCTTAATGAAGAATACTTGCGCCATTCTGCCGTTTTCGAGACTGTCACCAAAAAAATCATTGGCGGCGTGATAGGTCTGTGCATTGAAGATAATCAAGGTGTTGTAGATGTTGTTCACACGTACAGTTTCATCGAACATGCTGTGATAATCACTGGAAACAGGCAGGTTGGCTCTGAAGTTCTTATCGTTCAGTTTTAATGCCGCCTGGTATTTTTCTTCACTGAACGATTTATTGGGCTTGAATAAAGAAGTGCCAGCCGTAATCGGTGCGTCTGGCGTTAAATAAATGACTCCGGCAAAAATGGTGTTGTGGTCCTGGTGCAGCACGCCGCGTTCGAACTTGGCTTCCACTACCTGGAAGCTGGTTGAGATCGCCCAGCGCATATTGTCAGTCTGCGTGTTGTGAAAGACCGATACCAGCTTCTTGCAGACTTTTTCATAGAGGCTTTTGTCCAGATCGAATAGTTCCCTGGTTCTGCATCCCGGGTAAACATAATCAATATCTTTTAATTCGTGGCAGTAGCTGAATTTCTGTTTCAGCGCGAATTTCCTGATTTCATCCGGGTTTTCATAGAAATTTTCAATGACAGTAACGGTAGGGTATAGATTCATTTAATCGATTCTCGGTTTGCAGCCTGAAGCAGGCTGTTAATCATTGCAACGACATCATTCTGATATATATTCACATCAGAGTCCAGTCAGCACGTCGGCTGACTGGTGCGTTGTCCAGGTACTGAAACAAACCGGTATTGCAGCTATTCTTCTATGCCAAGCTCCTGTATTTTCCGCGTTAAGGTATTGCGGCCGATGCCGAGCTGGGTTGCGGCTTCAACGCGTCGGCCGTGTGTATGTTCAAGCGCTTTTTCTATCAGTATGCGCTCGAATGTATGTGTGCGCGTTTCCATGACGTTCTGTTCACCGCGGTTAAGTGCATCGGCAATCTCAGATGCCAGCGCTTCCTGCCATGAAGCGCTGCCGGCGGGGGTGCCGGTGTCTTCCTTGAGTTCCGGCGGCAGGTCGGCGATGTCGATATTCTGGCCCGGTGCCATGACTGTGAGCCAGTGACACACGTTTTCAAGTTGTCTTACATTGCCGCTCCAGTTGACGGCGCTCAGGTATTTGAGCGCAGCAACAGAGGGTTGTTTGGCTTCCACGCCAAGTTCCGAGGCGCTGTGCTGCAGAAAATGCTTGATCAGCAGGGGAATGTCTTCACGACGCTCGCGCAATGGCGGCAGGCGTAGCCTGATCACATTCAGGCGGTGAAAAAGGTCTTCACGGAACAGTCCGTTCTTAACGCGCTGCTCCAGATCCTGATGGGTGGCGGCAATGATGCGTACGTTGACTTTGATCGGCTGGTGTCCGCCTACGCGGTAAAACTGCCCGTCACTTAATACCCGCAATAGCCTTGTTTGCAGGTCTGCCGGCATGTCGCCGATCTCATCCAGGAACAAGGAGCCGGTATCAGCCTGCTCGAAGCGGCCGCGGCGTGATGCCGCAGCACCGGTAAATGCGCCGCGCTCATGCCCGAACAGTTCGGACTCCAATAAGTCTTTAGGGATTGCCGCGGTGTTGATCGCAATAAAGGGTTTGTCGGCACGCGGGCTGTGCCGGTGCAGCGCCCTGGCTACCAGTTCCTTGCCGCTGCCTGATTCGCCGTTGATGAGTACCGTGGCGTGCGAGCGGCTTAACCTGCCGATTGCGCGAAATACCTCCTGCATGGAAGGCGCCTGGCCGATGATCTCCGGCGTTTCTTCACTGATGCTGTCAGCGGAGCTTTCTGTCGCTTGCCTGGTGCTTTCTTCTACGGCACGTTTAATGATATCTATGGCCTGGTCAACATCAAATGGTTTTGCCAGGTACTCGAATGCACCACCCTGAAATGCAGCCACTGCGCTTTCCAGGTCTGAGTAGGCTGTCATGATAATGACCGGGATATCAGGGTATCTGCGCTTGATCTCGCTTAGAAAATCCAGGCCGGAACCATTGGGCATGCGAATATCGCTGACCACGACCTGTGGCTGGTTGTGATCCAGTTCATTGAGCGCTTCCGCGATTGAAGAAAAAGTCCTGAACTCAAAATCAGTACGTGCGAGCGCTTTTTCAAAAACCCAGCGAATAGATTTGTCGTCATCAATAATCCAGATTGGTTTCATATGGTTCTCTTATTTAAAGTGAGTATCTTTGCAAGTCGTAATACAAGTTGTAATCATTGGCCAATTAGCTTGCCGCTTTAACGGCATTGGTTTCTATCGGCAGCAGGATCGTAAAACAAGTGTTGCCTGGCTCACTCATGCATTCAATCATGCCGTGATGCTGGGTGATGAAAGTTTGTGCCAGCGTGAGGCCTAAGCCGGAACCGCCTTCACTGCCGGAAACCAGTGGGTAGAAAATGCGGTCGCGTATATCCGCAGGGATGCCCGGGCCGTTATCGATGATTTCCAGCTTGATTGCAACGCGATAGCGCTTTCTGGCAAGCGTTACTTGCCGCTCGGCGCGCGTTTTGAACGTAATCTGGCTGCCCGGTGTTTTATGGGTTTGCATGGCCTGTACGGCATTGCGCGCAATGTTAAGCACCGCCTGGATGAGTTTTTCCCGGTCGCCGATCAGTTCCGGCAGGCTCAGGTCATAATCGCGCCTGATGATGACGGACTGGGGGGATTCAGCCAGTATCAGGCTTCTTACGCGCTCCAGCACTTCATGGATATTGGTGGGCTGGTATTTGGGTACGCGGTGCGGAATCAGCAGCCTGTCCATCAATGCCTGCAGGCGGTCAGCCTCTTTGATGATGACTTGCGTATATTCACGCAGGCTGGGTGAGGGCAACTCGTGTTCCAGCAGCTGCGCAGCGCCGCGCAGGCCGCCAAGCGGGTTGCGTATTTCATGCGCAAGGTTGCGCAGCAGTTCGGCATTCGCCTGCTGTTGTATCAGCATGCGTTCTTCACGTGCGATGCGCAGTTGCGCATCCATCTGCTGAAATTCCAGGATCAGGCTGGCGGCAGGTGATTCAATCGGCGTGACTGTGCAGGTAACCGCAAAAGAGTTATGGCGGTGTGTGCTGATGTTGAACTCATGTTCACGGAAAGGGCTTTGCTGTTGAATGGCATTGTTAACCGCCATCATCAGGATATCGCAGTTAGGGAAAACATCACCGATGTGCAGCCCGATGATCTGAGTGGCGCTGAAAGCAAAAATGATCTCGGCCCCGGGGTTAACGTAAACCACGCGGCAGTTGTGATCGAGCAATATTATTGCTGTCGCTAAATGTTCTAACCCGGCAAAATGGTCTGGCGTTTTTTGAACCATAGTATTAATGCACTCGAAGTTTCAGTAATCATACTATGAATAAAGCAAAAGCCAGGCCAGATAAGGTTGGGATAAGGATAATATTTTGAGAGGGGCTATTTGAACGTAGTTTTTAGGAAATTGGTACTTTAAAAATAGATTGATTGGATCGTATGAAGCGGATATCAACCCTGCTTTAAATCAAAATACCAAGAGAACGTCATTCCGGCGCAGGCTGGGATGACGGAATTGATAGGTTTTTAGCTGGAAATATTCCTGCAAAACCCTCAGATTAACGCAGTGAATCCAGCTCTTTTTGCAGTAGCTCGATATTCTTCTGGTGGTTATCTACATTCTCTTTGAGTGATTTCATTTTTTCATCAAATTTCGGCACATTGCGGAAGGTCTGTCCGTTGGCTGTCCGGTAAACCTCAGGATTGGATTCGCCTTCGGAATAGGCCTTTTTAGCTTCTTCCAGCGCTGCTTTTTCGGCATCCAGTTCGTTCTGGAGGATACTTCTGCGCTTGCCGTCGCGTTGGTTCTGCATGTCTTTATCTACACGCGGGAAGCTATCCGGTGTGGCAGTGCGTTTGCTGGTGGAGCTGCTTTTTGCTTTAGCGCGGTCATTGCTGATATTGCTCGCATCCGGGTCGATTTCCAGCCGTGTAGCGCCTTTGGATTTGATGTTGGAATAGGTGACGCGACCATCGGCATCTACATGTTTGTAAATTTCGGCAACTGCTGCGGTTGGGACGGTAAGGGAGATCAGCAACAAAAATAAGTGTTTTTTCATGGGCTTAGTTTATTAGAGTTGAGCGGATTAGGCAATAAAGTCAGCGGCTGTATTGCCTGTCAGTGAGGCATGCCACATCAGTTTTTAGAACGATTCTGGCTTGTATTCGTTGACCGTAAGCAGCAGGCAATAAAAAAGGGCGAGAAACTCGCCCTTTTTTATTTGCTAGTGAACGCAGCTTAGCATGAGTAGTACAGGCTAAACTCAGCTGGGTGCGGAGTAATACGCACTTTGTTGACTTCTTCCATTTTCAGGTCGATGTATGCATTGATCCAGTCATCGGTAAACACGCCGCCACGAGTCAGGAACTCACGGTCTTTATCCAAAGCTTCTAAAGCTTGCTCTAATGATGAGCAAACTGTTGGGATTTGCGCATCTTCTTCTGGTGGCAGGTGGTACAGGTCTTTTGTTGCTGGCTCGCCTGGGTGAATCTTGTTCTGTACGCCGTCTAAACCAGCCATCAGCAATGCTGAGAATGCCAGGTATGGGTTAGCGATAGGATCCGGGAAGCGCGCTTCAACGCGGCGTGCCTTGTCAGAATGTACGAATGGGATACGGATTGAAGCTGAACGGTTTTTAGCTGAGTAAGCCAGTTTAACCGGTGCTTCAAAGTGTGGAACCAGACGTTTGTATGAGTTGGTGCCTGGGTTTGTGATCGCGTTCAATGCACGGGCGTGTTTGATGATACCGCCGATGTAGTAAAGTGCGAACTCGCTCAAGCCGGCGTAGCCGTTGCCTGCGAACAGGTTCTTGCCATCTTTCCATACTGATTGGTGTACGTGCATGCCGCTGCCGTTATCGCCAGCGAATGGTTTTGGCATGAATGTAGCTGTTTTGCCGTAAGCGTGCGCTGTGTTCAGGATCACGTATTTCTGGATTTGGGTCCAGTCAGCACGTTGAACCAAGGTGCTGAATTTAGTACCGATTTCGCATTGGCCGGCAGTCGCAACTTCGTGGTGGTGCACTTCAACAGGCACGCCCATCGCTTCTAATGTTGAACACATTGCTGAGCGGATGTCATGTAATGAATCGACAGGAGGCACTGGGAAGTAACCGCCTTTAACGCCTGGACGGTGGCCAGTGTTGCCGCCTTCGAACTTCTCGTTTGATGCCCATGCACCTTCTTCTGAGTTGATGCGAACTGAGCAGCCGCTCATTGCAACTTCCCATTGAATGCTGTCAAAAATGAAGAACTCTGGCTCTGGACCGAAGTAAGCAGTGTCACCCAGGCCAGTTGATTTCAGGTAGGCTTCAGCGCGTTTTGCCAGTGAACGTGGGTCACGGTCGTAACCTTTGCCATCGGTAGGGTCAACTACGTCGCATGTCAGGATCAGTGTAGGCTCGTCCATGAACGGATCGATGTTGGCTGTTGACGGATCAGGCATCAATTGCATGTCTGATGCTTGGATGCCTTTCCAGCCGCCGATTGATGAGCCATCAAAAGCGTGACCTTCTGTAAACTTGTCTTCATTGAAGTGAGAAACAGGCACAGTGACGTGTTGTTCCTTACCGCGAGTGTCTGTAAAACGAAAATCGACAAATTTGATGTCGTTTTCTTTTACCATTTTCATTACATTAGCCACTGACATTTAGAATCTCCTAGGATGGTGTGGTTTAAATTAAAGTGTAAGTAAAACTATAAAAATCAATTAAATTTAACTCAGTAGAGTAGCAGGAAACGTGCCAATCTCAAAAGTATTAAACCCATGCGGATTTGTGAGCATGTGCTAAGTGTCGCAATGATTTTTGCTCCATATTGGTGCATTACGCAAATTTGCGCACCAATATGGAGCGCTTGGTGTGCGTGAATATTTTGCGGGTTTTAAGGCTATACTTTTAAAATTCGTAAAGACAGAATTATAACTTTTAAGAAGGACAATGTGATGAGTAATCCGTCAGAAGTTTTGGCTTTGGCACAAAATCGTGCTGCAGAGAAGAATTTACCTTACGCGGGCGCTCTTACCCCGAAAGAGGCTTTTGAGGTTCTGCAGGCTGACCCTAAGGCATTACTGGTGGATGTGCGTACCAAAGCTGAACTTGAACTGGTCGGGCGTGTACCCGGCGCCATCAATGTGGAGTGGGCATTTTATCCCGGCATGGTGGCGAATGCGGATTTTGCAAAGCAATTAGCCGCTGAGCTTGATCGCCATCAGTGCGATCAGGATTCTGTGCTGATCTTTCTATGCCGTACAGGCGGGCGCTCACATAACGCCGCAGCGGTAGCGGCATCTCTGGGGTTTTCACAGGCCTATAACACCCTTGAAGGGTTTGAGGGCGAAGCTAATGCGGACAAGCAGCGCACGCTGATTAATGGCTGGAAACGAGCCGGTTTGCCGTGGACTAATTAATGATGGTTGATCAATACGCCGTGATTGGCAACCCTGTCGCACACAGCAAATCACCGATGATACACGAGGCCTTTGCAAGGCAAACCCGGCAGAATATGACTTATGAGCGTGTGTTAGCCCCCCTGGATGGTTTTGCAGACACGATTCGAGACCTGATCGCAAAAGGCTATAAAGGGGTGAATGTTACGGTGCCGTTCAAGTTCGAGGCATTTGCGCTGTGTGACTTTCACACTGAGCAGGCAAAGTCAGCCGGCGCAGTCAATACGATTTCATTTACCGCAAATGGGATATGCGGCAATAACACGGATGGAGATGGTTTGATCCGCGATATTACCCGCAATCTTGACACTGCAATCAGCGGTAAGCGTGTATTGCTGCTGGGGGCAGGTGGCGCTGCTGAAGGCGTGTTCCAGCCGCTGCTTGCCGAGTGCCCGGGGTTGCTGGTAGTGGCGAATCGCACATTGCAGAAAGCGGAAAATGTCGTGAGCAAGTCGCACGATCAATCTCACCAAGCGAAGGCAACAACTTTTGAAGGTTTAATAAACCAGCAGTTTGATATTGTGATCAATGCGACCTCTACCGGATTGACGGATACGGCATTACCCGTTCCGGATACGGTTTTTGCCGAGGGCTGCCTGGCTTATGACATGATGTACGGCAGGGAAACGCCTTTTATGAAACAGGCGCGCAATCATGGTGCACAGGTTGTGGATGGCTTGGGTATGCTTGTAGAGCAGGCGGCTGAGGCCTTTGCGTACTGGCGTGGCATACGGCCGGAAACGCAGTCGGTCATTGCAATGGTAAGGGCGCTGTAAATGCTCAGGAGTTTTTTGAACGACTGGCTGTTGAATCAGCGGCCCGGTGCCAGGCCTTTGACTAAAAGCGGCTATATCAAGCGCGGCCTGGTATTGCTGGTGACATTTATATTGCTGTATCAAATCTGGATATTCCTGCATATCTGCTGGTGGATTAAATTCAACCCGCATTCAAGTGCATTTATGGAGGATCGCCTGGAGATCATCCAGGTGAAGCGCCCGGATGCCGAGTTGAAATATAAGTGGGTTAATTACGAAAAAATCTCTATTCACCTGAAGCGGGCAGTGATCGCTTCTGAGGATGCCAAGTTTCTTGAACATGAAGGGTTTGATTGGGAAGGCATTCAAAAAGCCTACGAGAAAAACCTGAAGAAAGGCAAGATTGTTGCCGGCGGGTCCACGATCAGCCAGCAACTGGCAAAAAACCTGTTTTTATCAACAAAGCGCACACCCTGGCGCAAGGCGCAGGAAGCCGTCATTACGCTGATGCTGGAAAAAATGCTCAGCAAACGCCGTATTCTGGAAATTTACCTGAATGTGATCGAGTGGGGTAATGGTGTGTTCGGTGCAGAAGCTGCGGCGCGGCATTATTATAAAACCAGCGCATCCAAACTCGGCGCCGGGCAGGCGGCAAGGCTTGCGGCAATGATTCCCAATCCGCGGTTTTATGATGCGCACCAATATACGCGTTACCTGAGCCGTCGTACAGCGACCATACAGGCAAGGATGCACATGGTGGCGGTGCCGAAGTGAGCGTATCTATTCTTCTTTGGTGATTGCGCCCACAATTTTTCTGACCACCGGCGCTACGATGAATATGGCCGGAAATGCGATTGGCCACGCATGGATAAATGCGCGCATCCATTGTGCAAAAAACTGCTGGTTAAACCCTGAAAACAAAGCGGTGAGGACACCGGACATAATCAGCGCCATCAGCAGTGACATGAAGAATGCAAATAAGATAGGGCTATATTTTTTATCAATTTTCATATTGGCAAATCATAGTCGGTGCCAAATCAAGAGCAGGTTTTCTACAGCATAGCCCGCAAATATTTCGCCGTGTAACTCACTTCATTTTGCGCGACCTGTTCCGGCGTGCCTTCGGCGATGATGGTGCCGCCGCCATCACCGCCTTCGGGACCCATGTCTACAATCCAGTCTGCGGTTTTAATCACATCCAGATTATGTTCAATAATCACGATGGTGTTGCCGGCATCGCGCAGTCTGTGAATCACGTCCAGTAACAGCTGTATGTCAGCAAAGTGAAGGCCGGTGGTCGGTTCATCCAGAATATACAAGGTGCGCCCGGTGTCTCGTTTGCTCAGTTCCAGCGCCAGTTTCACGCGCTGTGCCTCGCCGCCTGAAAGTGTTGTGGCGCTCTGGCCCAGGGTAATGTAGCCTAAGCCAACATCAAGTAAAGTTTGCAGTTTGCGTGCAATCACCGGCTGTGCACTGAAAAACGCGTGCGCCTGTTCAACCGTCATGCCCAGAATTTCGTGGATGTTTTTGCCTTTGAACTGAATTTCCAAAGTTTCACGGTTGTAGCGCTGGCCTTTACACACATCGCAAGGCACGTATACATCAGGTAGGAAGTGCATTTCAACGCGAATCACACCGTCACCCTGGCACGCCTCACAGCGCCCGCCCTTTACGTTGAATGAGTAGCGCCCCGGGCCGTAACCGCGTGCGCGGCTTTCCGGCACGCTGGCGAATAGATCGCGTATCGGCGTAAACAGGCCGGTGTAGGTTGCCGGGTTGGAACGTGGCGTACGCCCGATTGGGCTCTGGTCTACATCGACGACCTTGTCAAAAAACTCCAGGCCGTTCATTTCACCGTAAGGCGCAGGTTCGGTACTGCTGCCGTACAAGTGGTGGGCAACGATCCTATATAGCGTGTCATTGATCAGTGTGGACTTGCCGCTGCCGGAGACGCCGGTAATGCAGCTGAGCAGGCCAACCGGCAGCTTCAGGGTGACGTCTTTCAGGTTGTTGCCTGTTGCGTGGGTGAGTTTCATCCAGCGTGCAGGGTCAGGGGAGGTGCGTTTTTTGTTGTAAGTAATCTGGCGTTTTCCGCTCAGGTATTCACCGGTGACCGAGTCCGGGTTGTCTTTGATTTGCTGTGGCGTGCCTTCCGCCACGATACGGCCGCCATGTTCGCCGGCGCCCGGGCCGATATCCACGACATAATCCGCTTCCATGATCGCATCCTGGTCATGTTCCACCACAATGACGCTGTTGCCGATGTCGCGCAGGCGCTTGAGTGTGTCTAGCAGTCGGTCATTATCGCGCTGGTGCAAGCCGATGGATGGCTCATCCAGTACGTACATGACGCCGGTCAGGCCGCTGCCGATCTGCGAAGCGAGGCGAATACGCTGCGCCTCGCCGCCGGACAGGGTTTCAGCGGAGCGCGATAGTGACAGATATTCCAGGCCTACGTTGGTCAGGAACTTGAGGCGGTTGCTGATCTCTTTAACGATTTTATCGGCGATGGCAAGTTTTGCGCCTGTCAGTTCTATATTCTCAAAGAAGGTGAGCGCTTGCTTCAGCGGCACTTCACATACCTGGTGAATGTTCTTGTTGCCCACTTTTACGTGGCGAGCTTCTTTGCGTAAGCGTGTGCCGACGCAATCCGGGCAGCTTTGTGAATTCAGGTATTTTGCAAGTTCTTCGCGCACGGTCTGCGAGTCTGTTTCGTGATAGCGTCTTTGCAGGTTGTTTAAAATGCCTTCGAAGCTGTGCGTTTTCTGGTAGAACAAGCCGCGTTCATTGAGGTATTTGAAAGCCACTTCTTCTTTGCCGCTGCCGTGCAGCAGGATATGCTGGATGTTTTCCGGCAGTTTTTCAAAGGTCGTGTCCAGGTCAAAGTCGTAGTGTGCTGCCAGGCTGGACAGCATCTGGAAATAAAACTGGTTGCGTCTGTCCCAGCCTTTGATCGCGCCTGCGGCCAGTGACAGATGCGGAAATGCAACTACGCGTTTCGGGTCAAAAAAGTTGATGTTTCCGAGGCCGTCGCATTTCGGGCAGGCACCCATCGGGTTGTTAAACGAGAACAGGCGCGGCTCTAATTCGGCAAGTGAGTAGTCACAAACTGGGCATGAGAATTTGGCTGAGAATAAATGCTCTTTTTCAGTATCCATTTCCAAGGCAATCGCTTTGCCTTCGGCCAAACGCAGGGCGGTTTCAAATGATTCCGCGATACGCTGCTTCATATCCGCTTTGACTTTGATACGGTCAACCACGACATCTACGTTATGTTTGGTGGTTTTTGCCAGTTGCGGCAACGCATCGACTTCATAAATCTTGCCGTCTACGCGCAGACGCACGAAACCTTGTGCTTTCAGTTCTTCAAATAAATCAATCTGCTCGCCCTTGCGGTTGGATACAACCGGCGCCAGTATCATGAGCCTGGTGTCTTCAGGCAGCGCCAATACGCTGTCTACCATCTGGCTTACCGTTTGCGCTTCCAGCTTGATGCCATGCTCCGGGCATTCCGGATCGCCGGCGCGCGCGTATAGCAGCCTTAAGTAATCATGGATCTCGGTGACCGTGCCTACGGTGGAGCGCGGATTGTGGGAGGTGGATTTTTGCTCAATGGAGATGGCGGGAGATAAACCTTCGATTAAATCGACATCAGGTTTGTCCATACGCGCCAGAAACTGGCGGGCGTATGCCGAGAGTGATTCAACATAACGGCGCTGCCCCTCAGCGTACAGTGTATCAAAAGCCAGTGAGGACTTGCCGGAACCAGACAAGCCGGTAATGACTACCAGCTGGTTGCGTGGAATATCCAGCGATATGTTCTTTAAATTGTGGGTGCGCGCACCGCGAATACGAATCAGATCCATTGGTTTAAATCCATCATGCATTTACTAAAAATTGGGGCAACCTGCTAATATACCTACTTTTACGCATTAAGATTAATTATTTTTCATGTCATCGTTGCACAATACAACATCTGCGACAATTAGCGTTGTCGAAGACATCATTACTACAGAAAAAATGACTCCGGCAGAGCTGCGCGCCACGTTAAGCCTGGCGTCGATTTATGGCCTGCGCATGCTGGGCATGTTTCTGATCCTGCCGATTTTCGCGATTTATGCGTCAACGTTGCCGGACAAGCCCAGTGGCCTGATGGTGGGCTTGGCGCTGGGCGCTTACGGCCTGACGCAGGCATTGCTGCAATTGCCGTTCGGCATGGCATCTGACAAATATGGCCGCAAGCCGATGATTTATATCGGCCTGGGTATCTTTGCCCTTGGCAGCATGGTGGCAGCACTGGCGATGAATATCGAAGGCGTGATTATCGGGCGTGCCATTCAGGGAGCCGGTGCTGTTTCGGCTGTAGTCACCGCCCTGGTGGCTGACCTGACGCGTGATGAGCATCGCACCAAGGCTATGGCAACCATAGGCGGCACCATAGGTATCGCATTTGCGCTTTCACTGGTGGCAGGTCCGATTCTGAATGACTGGATCGGGGTGCCGGGAATCTTTTTCCTGACCGGCATACTGACGCTGGCTGCGATTGCGGTGGTGAAATATGTGGTGCCTGACCCTGTCGATAGCCATTACCACTCGGACGCAAGCGCGGCTCCGGCGAAACTGAAAGACGTACTGAAAAATACCCAGCTGTTACGTTTGAATTACGGCATATTTGCCTTGCATGCAGCGCAGATGGCCATGTTTGTCGTTGTGCCTTTTGCAATCAACCAATCCAGCGCAATGGACGTAAGCCAGCACTGGAAAATTTACCTGCCGGTTGTCGTGGCTGCATTCGTGCTCATGGTGCCTGCGATTATTTATGGTGAAAAACAAGCCAGAATGAAGCAGGTTTTTGTGACGGCGGTAGCGGTCATGCTGCTTGCCCAGATCCTGTTTGCGGTTTCAATATCTTATTTCTGGGGTATCGTGGCTTCACTCACCATCTATTTCATCGCATTTAACCTGCTGGAAGCGTCATTGCCGTCATTGATCAGCAAAATTGCACCGGCAGCAGCAAAAGGCACCGCGATGGGGGTTTATAATACGTCGCAGTCCCTGGGTATTTTTGTCGGTGGTGCGCTTGGCGGCTACCTGTCGCATGCGTATGGCTTTTCCAGCGTATTTATATTTTGTGGTGTAATGATGGTTTTATGGCTATTATTTGCATCATCCATGCAGGCGCCATTGGCGGTAAGAACCAGGATGTACACGATGGACGCCTCTGCTGACGGCATGACGGCTGCCGAAGCGAATGCGATCAGGGGCAGGCTGCTGGCGTGTGCGGGTGTGGTTGAAGCTGCGGTGCTGCCACAGGAACGCACGGTAATATTAAAATTAGATAAATCGCATGATTGGGATGACGCCCAAGTGTATCAATTGTTGAAGGGATAAATATGGCATCAGTGAATAAAGTAATATTGGTAGGCAATCTGGGGCGGGATCCGGAAGTGCGCTATATGCCGAATGGTGAAGCTGTATGTAATTTTAGTATTGCGACAACTGATAGCTGGAAAGATAAATCCGGCGCCAAACAGGAGCGTACCGAGTGGCATAATATCGTGATGTATCGCAAACTGGCTGAGATTGCCGGCGAGTACCTTAAAAAAGGCCGCCCGGTATATGTGGAAGGCCGCCTGCAGACACGTAAATGGCAAACCAAGGAAGGTCAGGACCGTTATACAACGGAAATCATTGCTGACCAGATGCAGATGCTGGGTGGCCGTGATGGCGGCAGTTCAAATGCCAGCTACGATGGCGGTATGGATCAGGGCGGTATGGACGATTACAACCAGGCACCGCCAAGTCAGGGTCAGGCCAGGACTGCGCCGGCGCAGTCTGCGCCAAAACCGGCTGCGGCCGGCTCAGGTTTTGATGATTTTGAGGACGATATACCGTTTTGATTGCTATCGCAGTATAATTAGACAATTATTAAAACAAAGCCCGCTCTATACGGGCTTTGTTTTTTGCGTTTCTTTTATTTTGCGCATTCAACGAGTTACCTAAATGAGCCCTAGCCAAAAAATTATTACTGACGATGTGCGTATTATCGAAATCAAGGAGTTGACTCCGCCCTCTGTGCTGCTGGAGAAGCTTGAGCCGAGCAAGGCTACCGTGGATCGCATTGTCAAAGCACGCAGCGAGATACACCGCATTCTGCACAGTGCGAATGATCGCCTGCTGGTAGTGATCGGGCCTTGTTCTATCCATGATTATGATGCGGGTATCGAATATGCAAAACGCCTGCTGACGCAATCGCGCAAGCATAGCAACGAGTTGCTGATCGTGATGCGCGTTTATTTCGAAAAACCACGCACGACAGTGGGCTGGAAAGGCCTCATCAACGATCCGCACCTGAATGGCAGTTTCGATATTAACGAGGGGCTCGATCTGGCGCGGCGTTTCCTGCTTGAGGTGAATGAGTTGGGTCTGCCTGCTGCAACCGAGTTTCTGGACACCATTACGCCACAATATACGGCTGACCTGGTGAGCTGGGGTGCGATTGGTGCGCGCACCACTGAATCGCAGATCCATCGTGAGCTGGCTTCGGGTTTGTCGTGCCCAGTGGGTTTCAAAAACGGTACGGATGGCAATATCCGCATTGCGGTTGATGCAATCAAGGCCGCTGCCAGCCCGCACCACTTTTTATCCGTGACCAAGGATGGCCGTTCGGCGATTATTTCAACGACCGGCAATGAAGATTGCCATGTGATTTTGCGCGGCGGCAAGACACCTAACTACGATGCAGAGAATATTGAAGCGGTAGCCAAGGAGCTGGCGCAGTCAGGACTGAATGCCAAAGTGATGGTGGACTGCTCACATGCGAATAGTCAGCGCCAGTACAAGCTGCAGAAGAACGTCGCGGCAAATGTGGCAGAGCAGCTGAATGCGGGGGATGATCGCATCATCGGGCTGATGATCGAGTCGCACCTGAATGAAGGCCGGCAGGATCATGAGCCGGGCTGCGCACTGGAATACGGTAAATCGATCACCGACGGCTGCCTGGGCTGGGATGATACGGTAGAGCTTTTGGATATGCTGGCGGAGAGCGTCAGGAAAAGGCGTTTTCAGAACCAGCAGGATGACGATAACTAAGCCTGCTGAATGCTTTTACGGTATTCGGGTATAATTTCATGTTGTTCAACATATTTGTGTAAGGAGGATTTAAATGCCTATTTACGATTATCAATGCAGCAGCTGCGGTCATAAAGCCGAGGTGATGCGCAAGATCAGCGCGGCGCAGGTAGAAGCTTGTCCGCAATGCGGTAAAGAGAGTTTTGCCAAGCAGGTTTCCGCACCTAGTTTCCAACTCACCGGCAGTGGCTGGTATGCAACCGATTTTAAAGGCGGTAACAGCGCAAAAAAGCCTGAGCCGGCTCCGGAATCTAGCGCAGCACCTGCTGCCTGCGGTACCGGTTGCGCCTGCCACTAGCGAACGCATTTTTTATGAAAAAATATCTGATAACAGGCTTGCTGGTTCTGGTTCCCCTGGTGATTACCATCTGGGTGCTCAAATCATTGATCGGCATGATGGACCAAAGCCTGTTGCTGCTGCCTGAGCAATGGCATCCGCATACCCTGTTCGGCCGCGATATTCCCGGCTTCGGCGTGATCCTGACTTTTGCTATCGTGCTGACGACCGGTATCATCGCAACCAATTTTTTCGGTATGCAGATCATTTCACTTTGGGAAAAGCTACTCCAGCGCCTGCCCGTCGTGAAGTCGATCTACTCCAGCGTCAAGCAGGTTTCGGATACGCTGTTCTCCGATTCCGGCAATGCATTCCGTAAAGCCGTGCTGGTGCAGTTCCCGCGTGAAGGCGCATGGACGATTGCTTTCCTGACCGGCACGCCCGGCGGCGATGTGGCTAATCATCTGCATGGTGATTACGTCAGCGTGTTTGTGCCGACTACCCCTAACCCAACCGGTGGTTACTTTCTGATGATGCCTAAAGCCGATGTGATAGAACTGGAAATGAGCGTAGATGAAGCGCTTAAATACATCATCTCCATGGGTGTCGTTGCACCGGCAAACAAATTACCTAAACTTTTAACTCAATAAATAAATAGTAAACACAATTATGATGCGTACACATTACTGCGGCCATTTAAACCGCGAACACATTGGTCAAACCGTAACGCTATGTGGCTGGGCGCATCGTCGCCGTGACCACGGTGGTGTGATTTTTATCGACTTGCGTGACCGTGAAGGCCTGGCGCAGATCGTGATCGACCCGGATACCAAAGACGCTTTTGCGATTGCAGAAACCGTGCGCAGTGAGTTTGTATTGAAAGTGGTATGTAAAGTACGTGCGCGCCCTGAGGGTACCGTAAATCCTAACTTGCCTACCGGTGAAGTGGAAATGCTGGCCACCGAGATCGAAGTGCTGAATGCCTCGCTCACGCCGCCATTCATGCTGGACGATGAGAACCTTACGGAAACCGTGCGCCTGGAGCACCGCTATATCGACCTGCGCCGTCCAACCATGCAGAAGAACCTGATGCTGCGTTATCGCGTT
>Ga0208758_100349_pt1 | contig 16579 bp, 9 predicted proteins | sample LakWasM116_HOW13_2_FD_183930 | JGI IMG/M metagenome (GOLD analysis project Ga0208758, IMG submission 183930) | Freshwater sediment methanotrophic microbial communities from Lake Washington under simulated oxygen tension - Sediment Metagenome... | ecosystem: Environmental > Aquatic > Freshwater >...
CCAGCGGTACGGTACGTTCGGAATAAAATGATTTCTTTTCCTGTAAAACCGATGTCTTGCAAAGATACATCGCGCCATTGGGTGTCAGTAACGGCTCTACTTCCTGCCGTCGGATTTGAATAGCTTTGTCATTGGAAAGAGCCGTTAAAAAACCATCATTACTTTTAAACAAGGTAGTCAGATCACGGTGTATTTCTTTACAACCGATCACCCCATCCGCTTGCCGCCTTTCCATTAATTCTAAAGCCTGCTCAATTATAGCAGATGACCGAAAAGGGGAAGTTGGCTGCAACCACATCACTTGTTCAGGCAAATAATGATATTCATCCTCAAACCAGTGCAGAGCATGTTCTACAACAGCAAGCGCTGAAGCCTTGTCATTTGAGCATTCAGCAGGTCGAATAAAAGGCACATACAGATTGGCATCACGGCCCACTTTGGCGTAACCCTCGGAATCGGTCGATAAAATAGCAATATAGTTATTCAAATCTGCTTTTTGTATTGCCTGAGCCGTCCAAGCAATCAAAGACTTATCACCCAGCAATTTTATGTTTTTGTCGGGTATTCCTTTTGAACCGCTTCTGGCCGGAATGATGATTAATGTTTTAATTAGCATTGTTTTCTATTAAATATTTGGGGGTTTTCTTATTAATTACGCCCCTCAAACTCCATATGTACGCGCCAGCTAAGAGCTGTAGCAAGTTCAAGGCACAGAGAAAACCTCGACACATGCCCCTGCCGCAGTGGTCATTGATGCGAGGACTGAGTGACACCACAATGAACTGCTCTTAATAACGGGAATCTATTTTGATAACAATTAAATCGTTCCGTATTTTGAAGATCTAAGAGACTAAATGGATAAAAAACTACGAACATCACGGCTAAGATATTCGACGGACTTCTCAACACAGGCAGGATGTAAATTGTTTTTCCAATCCAGGGAATCACCTTTCCGGAAATTATAATTTTCTTTATTACTCATCTTTTCCATAAGCCATTCACTGAAATGATTCTGATCGAACTTCCCCGTAGCTTCCCTGATTAATTTTTCAAATATCTTAACTGGCGTTGATTTTATATCTTCAAAGCGCAAGAAATGAATCTTTTCCATGATATCTTCCGGAACGTTTAGCCAAGCATCAATCCAATCCGAGTATGTTCTGACCAGGTTAAGGAAAAAGGCCTCATCAACACCCCATTTGCTGCTCTCTATCCCTTTATTAAGTGTTCCTATATATGACCACGCAACTTCGCGCGGATCCCGTACCTGAATGAAAACAGGCCCCTTCCAATAACGTCGGAGACTGTCGATTACAACAGGTTTGGGATCAGCATGATCATGGGTAATTCCGGGAAAACTGTCTAACGTAGCAAGCCAATGTGGCACGGCAACTACATTTGGTTCAACAGTCATTGAAACTCTAACCCTAGGAATCTTGCAATAAGATGAAGTAAAACCAGAAATAAAGGAACTCGCACAATACCCCGTTGAAAACACAAGAATCGACTTGAGCGTTGGATCTTGCTCGTAACGTTTTTTCATGCTTATCAACATTTGGTTACTGAGAAGATTCATGTCCGTATAAGTGAAAGAACGAGCATCGCATCCGATCTGCATTCCAACTTGATTAAGTGACAGCGAAGCTTCATCAAACTCTTCTGCACAAAGCGCAGAAATGGCAAAATAATAGAGGGCTTCTTCCCTTTTGTATGTTTGCCCTGTTAAAAACGTTCGTTTCAATACATCTTCTCTTTGCTCCTTATTTACACAGAGATCTGCAAATGCCTGCACCAATTCATGGTAGCTGCCTTCTTTTAACAGCGCCTGAAAATGAGAGTGGGTATCTTTATATTGAAGAATCGAGCTTGGGAAAGTAACTTCTAATTCCATATTACACCTGTATTCCAATTCCTGATTACACGTAATTTCACACTTTTTGACACCACCAGAGTCAACAACGCCGAATAAAACTCACATGCTGCTGACCCCGTCCAAAAAGCGAGCCAAATTCAGCAAAAGAATCCAACACACCTTCCTGCAAATATTTTTGCAGGACCCGATGATAATCCCAAAGCGCCCGTTCGGTATCTCCAGAAAATGTGGCCGCCAAACAGATCACCTGTTGAAGATAGTCAAGAATGACCGGAATCAAACTACGATCCCGGTTTTCTTCAAAGGCATGAACTGCATGAAATATATTCAAACATAACTCAAGAAGCTTTTTATTGTCATGAACCGGGATAGGCGAAGTCCAATCGCGGTGATTTATCAGATTATGGACATTGGACAAATAGTCCCGCTCAGCGATTACATTAAATCCAGGATCGTCGGTTTGAATCGTTCGGTACCAACGGCTGTCGATGCCAAACCGCGGTGAGGAGCCATGAATATCAAACTGATCCTTGAGCGTATGAATGGCATCTGGAATCGAAAAAGACACTTCTTCCCAAGGCCTTAACAGATTATCCAATATCCAGTCTTCACAAGATCGGGTCATCCCGTCAATGGTTTTTAAATGGGATTCAAATAAGGGTAAAAGCTGTTCCACTTTTTGTTCTAAGGTGGTTTCCGGGACGACAACCATCAACGCGATCAAACGCCTGAGTAATTCAGCAAACGTGGATACGGAATCCTGGCAAGTAATCACCAGCACACCCCCAACCGAGACATATTTAGCCACTTTAGCCAGTATTTTTTCCGGCTGTAACTCTCGGGGAATGACGCTTTCACAAATAACCAGATCAAAACATTCTTCACTGTCAAAGCTTTCAATAGAACCCAACCGATATTCTAACAAGGTTTCCGGGCTGCAATAAGGCGTCAGATTGTCTCTGGTTTTATCCAGACAGTTTTTGTTTGAATCCACCAAAAGATAACGACTAGGTTTTTGCAAAAGTGGAAAGATCGCATTTTCGCCAAACCCTGGGCCAAATTCCAAGATCGACTGATGACTAATAAACCGTGGAATAATACCCAGATGCCTATAAAGTGCGCTACGACGATTTAAAAAGGCTTGCAAATCAGAAATGTCTCTCTGAAAAGGCTGAACCTGAAGGTAATAATCAATTTGATCTCGCATGTTGGTTAGGCTTCCTATTCAATTTAAAGTGTATTAAGGTCATCAACAATTTTCTGGATGCGATGCTTCCATGTATGCTTATGGAACACCTCGGCGCAAGCTTGATCACGGATTTGCTTTCGTTCCTCTGGATGCGCCAAATAAAAGGCGGTTTTTTTCAAAAAATCATTCTCATCAAATTCAACATAATGCTTTCCGGGAGTGAAAAAGCTCTGAATCCCTCCAGGACGAGCATCATCAGGGCTAGCCATATAAAACAACAAACCTCCAGCAGCCATGCAGTCCAAGGTTCGAAAGTGAACACCGACTCCCTCATGAAGATTGATCATCGAAGACTGGTAAACTGCCCGCACATCAGCCGGTTCAGTCAATATAGCCTGATAAAAGGGTTGGTAGCTAGGCCAGGCAGTCCATCCGCCCGATCCGAAAAAACGTAGCGATGCACCGCTCGCTACCGCCAAATCAAGCATTTTCTGTCGAAATGCCATCCGCAAAACCGCCCTGCATCCCAAATCATACTGGACACATGAATTTAGGGATATTTGCTCCCTGATACTGTCAGGCAAAAATGACAGAGCCATCTCAATGTAATCATCTTCATGATAGCCAGTCAAATCGGCCATTTGAACCTGATACTCCAAGTGTTGCAAAGCATCTTTGAAAGTAACACTTAATTCCGGCGACTCAAAAAGTATCCTTTTTTCCTCTTCAATACGCCACGGAAAAGAGATGTGCCCGACAAAGGATATATCCGAAATAAAATTTCTGGGTTCAGGAAAGTAAAGCTCCGGATCGAAGCCGGGAGGAAGCCAATCCACTATCCGGGAAGAACGGGAGCTGCAATCTTTAATCCAGTTATGCCAAAAAAAATAAAGCAAGTCACTACCGGAAAAGTCGTTAATCTTTTTTCCCAGATTATCGACAATCCAGGCAATATGAACAATATGTTTTGGCAGCTCAGGAATTTCATTTCGGGTTCGATTCATCTCCAAAATAACATCCGGTTGATCTTGCCTGCAAAACTCCAACAAGGCATCGCTACTCAACAGTTCAGTCCGCCCTATCACATGAAAGCCATGAGATTCCAAGGCTTTCTTGATGGATAAAAAGAGTTTCACATAAAAAAAGGTATGGGGAATAAAAAGGGCAATTTTGACCATTTCACATCACCATAATGTTAGGATTTATCATATTCAACGGGCGGCAAAAAATACTGATTGTTGTCATCGAAACAATTTTCTCCTCGTCTTTATCCATTTTATAATGGCGCCGCTTCTACCGATATTTTAAAAACGGCATCACTTAATGGCTTGTCCATATAAATATGTTGCTAGTAGTTTGTCGGACTTCAGGCTATCTGAACAACATCATTATTATATAGCCATTGATTTCGCAAAATAAATAGCAGTTTCTAACTTTCGGATAACCTGCACAGCTCCTCCCTAAGATTAAATTTAGGTGTGAACTGCCATTCTTGATAATTGAAATTTATATGTTGCATAGTTGCTTCGGATTGGCGCAATGAAGAATCAATTCTTGAATTCGATTTAAAACTCGACACCACCATAGTTGCCAATTCTTCTGCTGAATATGATTCTTCCGACCATATTTCAAAACATTTTTGCATATTGCCGGGTATTTTCAATAACTCGGCAATTTCCAGTATCGAAACAATAACATCCTGAATATGAGTAAAATGAAAGCGGGTTTCGTTATCCAGAACCCGAACCAACTTATTTTGTCTGGCCCGCTTCACAAAAGTCGGCAACAGCTTGTTAACATGATCGCGTTTGCCGCCATAAACATCGGATAAACGACAAATAGCCAGTGGTATATTAAAACTGTTTGAAAATGACAATATCAACTGTTCTGCTGTTTTTTTGGAAATCGCATATATATGATCGATAGATACCTGACTATCATGCAACCGGTCATAAAAAGAAACTTCTCGAGTGCTCAGATAAATAAACAGCGGTTTTCTCGCCGCAGCAGATTTAGTTTGACCGGCAACAATCTCAATCAGATTGGTAGTCGCCAAAATTGTGGAATTTATGCACTCCAAGGGGTTCGCTCTGGCTTCGCTAACCCGTGAAACCCCTGCGGCATGAATAATAATGTCGACATCTTGCAATAACGGACTTAATCTTTCTTTATCCCGCAGATCCAAATTGACATATTCGATGCCCAATTCGGCAAAATCTCCAGCAGTCTCGTTATGCGGATAAACCCTGTCCACGCCGACAACAATATGGCCTAATTTGGCCAAGGCAATTGCCAATTCGCTACCGACAAAACCCGATATACCGGTGATAAAATACTTAGCAGCCATTAAAAAACGCCTTAATAGTAGCAATCACGTAGTCGCACTGACTATCCTCAAGAAACGGATGTATAGGCACGGATAATACCTCTCGCGATACTTGCTCGGTAACCGGCAAATCAAAATTGCCGATATTAATTTTCTTATTTAAATGCAGCGGCTTTTCCCAATGAATGAAGCATTCAATATTTTTCTGCCGGAGATGGCTAAACAATTGGTCCCTTTTTGCACATCGAATTGGATAGGAGCTAAATGTATCAAAATAACCGATATCTTGAGGTGGCTGAGGCAGTTTCAGACCCTCGCAATTCTTTAAGCCTACATGGTACTGTAATGCAAGTTGTCTGCGCCGTTTTATATCCGCTTCAAAATATTTTAAGTTAACGTTTAATAAAGCCGCCTGTAAATTATCTAACCGGGAATTAAAACCAAAAGTCACCAGCTCTTTATTTTGGTTCTGTCCATGGTTTCTTAACAACCTGACTTGCTCGGCCAAACGGTTATCGTTGGTGGTTATGACTCCGCCGTCGCCATAACAATGCAGACTTTTCATGGGATGCAGGCTGAACGCATTAATAATCCCGAAATTTCCGGCATATCTGCCATTAATATGAGCACCCAGCGATTGCGCGGCATCTTCAATCACATGTAAACGGTATTTGTCGGCAATTGCCATTATTGCTTCCATATCGCAGCAACGACCATTCATATGTACCGGAATAATCGCTCGGGTCGACGCAGTTACCGCTTGTTCCAGCTTTTCAACAGCCAAATTAAAATCGTCCGCTATATCGATCAAAACCGGTTCCGCGCCGCAGTGGACTATCACCGAAACAGTGGCAACAAAGGTATGTGCAACCGTTATCACTTCATCGCCTTCGCCGATATTCAAGGCTTTCAGCGCAAAAAACAGCGCATCGGTACCGCTATTTACACCGATGGCGTATTGCACCCCCAGTATTTTGGCAATTGATTCTTCAAATAACTCGACATCTTCACGCAAAATATAACTGGCATTAGCAGCAACTTTGCTAAATGCAGCCAGCAGTTCTTCTTGACGCTGCTCAAATTCTTGCTTCAATCCAACATAGGGTACTTGAAACGGATCATACTGTCCCAAAACTATCTCCAAATAACTTGTTATTAAACCTACAGGCAATAATTAAAGATTCATAAATACTCTAAAATCACACCAAATCTCTTATCAAAAAACTATAATACAGCAATATCTTTAATGATTTGTTTCACCCTACAATCCCATGTATGATGAGATTTTATAATTTCCAGGGTTTCTTGCTGGGCAATACTACCTTGATAATTCATCTTCTTGATATTCTCATAAACATCATCGAATTCCAGCCATTTAAATTCAAAATAATGAAACTGCGCTTGGAAAGCGCTATATAACCCATAGGGAGTATAGTATTTATTAAGCGATTTTTTGCATTGATAAGTATTGTATTTATCTCCGTAATTATCATTATACCAAAGCAAAAGCCCTCCCGAAGCCATGCAATCAATAGCGCGAAAATGAAAGCTGAGTCCATCATGTAAATTTATTTTCGAATGTTGATTAATAAAATTTATTTCCGCACAGTCATCAATAAATTTCTTATAAAATCGCTGATATTTAGGCCATTCCAACCAATTTCGGCTACCAAAAATAGTAATTGACTCTGATTTTTCAACCGCAAAGTCAAGTAGCTCCGTTCTATTACTCATACGGATAATACGTATGAGCAAATCATAATACATATCTCTCGTTAACTCACATGCCTGTCCGAGCAATCTTAATACGATGTCATCTATAATCTGTGCACAAGACTCATGAGTTTTTTCTTTATACGTCTCAACCTCCATCAAATGGCTATATTCTTTTAGTAACGTTCGGAAATTGATATTTTTGTTGTTGCCAACTAATAGTCTTGACAATTCTGGTTCTGACCACGGCTTTGGAATGTGTCCCATAAAACAGAACTCAGCCTCTTTGGCCTCATGTCTTTTACTAGGAAAAAAAGTTTCTGTGCATGTACCTGGTGGCATCCATGCTGTTAAGCCACCCGTTTCGATATTTTCCGCCCAATCAGGATCAAATGTATAAGTTATATCACTGCCTCTAATATGGCTTTCAGGACGCCCTTCCATATCCACCACCCATGAAATATGGAGAATATTCAGCTCATGTAGTATTGGAATCTCATCTTTAACACGATTCATTTCAAAAATAGCACAAGGTTTTTTTTCTGAAACCCATGAATGCATTTCAGTTTCTGATAACAACCTGCACAATCCTGTCACTACTAGACCCTGCTTTTGGAATGCACGATCTAAAAACAAGAAAATTCGCTGATGGAAGGCGCTTTCAGTCGGCATAAACAAGGAGATATGTTTAATTTTCAAAGCTAGTTAACCAAGCGGCAATCGCACGTCCAATAATTAAGGGTGATTCCTAAGTAAATTGCAATAAAATCATTAATTACATTTTTACTATCTACCTATTTTAAAGATATGTTTTAAGAAAAAAACTCATTCCAACACACAATCTGCCTTGGCATTACAGCTTGATTTTTTAGCATTTCTATCACTCTTTTATATTCAATCCATGGCAGAATGACTAATATTTTTCCATCAAATAACTTAATATTATTGTCATCAATTATTTTTGTGGTTTTCCCTAAGAAACCTTTTTCCTTTCTGAACTCCCTTGTGTCGTATACATCACTAACAATTTCCTTATCGATATAAATATCTTCTAAAAAAGTAGTCGCAAATCGATCAAGAGACGGAATCACTATAACTTTATCATTATTGTTTCTTATCGAATCTATTGCTTTTTGAAATTGCTCGTAAACAATATGCATATGAGGAATATCCTTTGCCTTCAAATGCATTTTTCTTCCGCATTCAGGACAAAATATATTAATCCCTTGCACACCAACCGGGCCATTAAGGATAGGACCGTTCTCATCCTGTTCAAATGGGAAATCAAGTGATAACGTCTGTTGAGATGAGCAACACGGACAGCTTATAGTGAGATCGGATTTCCAGCGGGATACAATTTTTCCGGAAATAACCTTTGTGCATCTTTTTCGATGGTTTTCATCGTTTAATTCCCGCAAAGACATATACCAATCTTTATATTGCTCATCGCTCATTTTGGTCATATTAATTTGGCTTTTATAAAGATAGCCGGAAATATTACATAAGCTGCGCATAAATATTTCTCGATCTTCGATTAGCCCATTTTGAACGGCTCCCTTATATATTGGTGTGCCTGCATAAGGTATAACCGCCGACCAATCGCAAAAATACAGCTGATTATCTTCCTGAAACTGTATACTTTCCTTAATAGTCTCCTCTGTTTCGGCAGGATCGCCAAACAAAAAATTACCCTGAATGCCAATTTTTGCTTCTCTGACCATTTTTACGGCATCAGCGATAATTTGTTTAGTAATTTTTTTCTTCATACTATCCAAAACCGCATCGCTGCCGCTTTCAATACCAAATGAAATATAATGACAGCCCGTTTCCCTCATCATTTTCAACATAGGTAAGTCAATTTGATCCATCCGTAACTGACAAAACCATTTGATATTGAGATTCCGCTCTTTTAATAACCTGCAAAACTCAACTACTCTGGCTTTATTGGCAGAAAACAATTCGTCATAAATTGAAAAGCCGTTAACACCATAAGTGTTAATGTAACTTTCTATTTGATCGACAACCTTAACTATATTATGTTTTTTGTAATCCCCCATACCGGCGTGATGACAAAATGTGCATTTAAACGGACAAGACCGACTGGCTGAAATGGGAAATGAAGGTCCCACATCCAGGCGCGTTAAATGATTTGAATAATAGCCATGGTTGCCTTGAATCCGTATATGTTCATTAATCCCAAAAGAATCCAAATCGGGCAATGGTAATTCATCTAAATGCTTAGGCGATTCACCGTCACCGGTATAAATCGGACTATCGCCATCCCAACACCAAATTCCGGCAACTTTTCGCGCATCGACATTGTTTTCAATAGCACTCAGCAGCCGGGTAAAAATAAACTCTCCTTCCCCGACAACCGCATAATTGGGCCGCAGGGTATTCATCATAAGCTCACCTTCGACGGCTGTAATGCCTCCCCCCAAAACGATAGGAATATCTGTCCGGATACCTCGAATTTCTTTAATCAGCTTATCGATCTCATTAAAAGCAACGGTTAAGCCGCTAATACCAATTAGGTCTATTTTTCCGGTATTCAATACGCTATTTAACTGCTGAATTCTATCTGCAAGATGCATATGATTGAAATTCAACCCGTCCACTTTATGGCCTTGCGTTTTTACATAGGCGGATATGTAGGCTAATCCTAACGGAAAATAAGAGGCATTTGCTTGCGGGTAATAACTGGGTGAAATCAACAATATATTCATAAAAATAGCTCAACTCAAAGAGAACCAATATCCTTAATAATTTTATTAACTCTATGATCCCAGGTATGCTGGGAATTTATGATGCTTATCATCTCGTTTTTGGCTTTCTTTTTGGAATCACTGTTCCGTTTAAAATGGTCGTAAATCTCATCGAAGTTGTCTTCCTGGAAAGTATAAAAATGCGCTTGATTATCAAAAAAATCATGTAAACCTCGCGGCTTAGCCTCCATTTTTATACTATTGTCATACCAAAAAATAGTCCCACCTGAAGCCATACAGTCGATGGATCGAAAATGGAAACTAATACCGTCATGCAAATTAATCATTGATGATTGGTGAAGAACATTTATATCGTGAGGGCAATCTATAAAATGTTTATAATATTTTTCATATGCCGACCATTCTTTCCAATTTGGTGATCCATAAATAGCAATGGAATCGGATTTTTTTGACGCAAAACTCAACAACTCTACCCTATTTTTTAATCGCTTGGTTCTTTCCATCAAATCGTAATATATCTTCGTATCAATAATGCTTTCATTGATGCTTAGCTTTCTGCAAATATCTTTAATAATACCCTCAAGATCTTTATGAGTTTTTATTTCAAACTTGGTATTTTCCATATGTCTCTCATAGCAGTCCAATAACACTTCGAATGTCACTTGAGATTCCAAATCTATCTTCCTGCTCAATTCTTCATCAGACCATGGTTTTGGAATATGTCCAATAAAACTAAATTCCGCATTAATACCATGATCTAACTGAAGCGGAGTAAACGTCTTAGTACATGTACCTGGAGGCAACCAATCTTGCATCCCACCGGTATCATAATCCGCATCCCACCCAGGCCCGAAAAAATAGGTAATATCGCTGCCTTTTATATGATTTTGGGTTCTACCTTGAAAATCAACTATCCATGTAATATGTATAATATCAAGGTCGTGTAATATTGGAATATCGTCTTTAACACGATTCATCTCGAAAACCGCATCAGGTTTATTCAGGCTAATCCACGAATACATTTCCGATTCGGTCAATAATTTGAGGCAACCGGAAACCTTAATGCCAGCTTGAACAAATGCTTTTTCCAAATATTCAAACAACCTGCGGTAAAAACTGCTACCGTTTGGTAGAAAAATTGATATATGCCTAATTGTCATCGTTTATTTAAGCAGCCGCATGTTGGCTGAGGAAAGCATGCTTCCGACAATGGCTTTATAGGAAAATATTTCCTGCGCCCTGATCAATGCATTTTGAGCGACCCTGTTACGTTCATATTCATTTTCAAGATAAAACCCGACTTTATTTATAAAATCATCTTCATCGTCATACAACGCAACCTGTTCGTCGGAAAAATAATCGGATAACGGTGATTTATCGTACTCATTTTTACGCGACAACATAAATGAGCAGGAAGCCATGATCTCTATCGCTCTCATATGTAAAGTAATACCCGGACTGACATTCAGACATATCCTGGCATTATTCATTATTCTGTTAAGAGATTCCCCATTGTCGGCTGAGCCTCTGGCAAATTTCTTAAACTTTGGATAACGATTCCAGTTTCTCCCATACAAATGAATGCTGATGTCCGCACACGAATCAATGAGTAAGGAAACCGGCCAAGTTTTCATTTTGCTTAGATACTCACAATGCAGACGATTTCCAGTCAACGGGTACAAAACTTCCATAATCCGAGGGTCTAAGGTTATGTTCTTTTTATAAAAAACGGCATTAAACTCATCTACGGTTAAAACATTAATATCATCTATGGAATCAGCACCGCGCATTGTACAAAATTTATTAAACTCACTGATATTCAGGGAAGATATATGCTCGTCCAAAGTCCGGTACAGTTCGATTAGCTCAACTTCGGATATGATTCCCGCGTCAATAATCTTTGTCTCATGTTCATTTAAAAACAAATGAAATTCTTCCGGGTTTCTGATTGGTGCAAACCCTCTCTCGGGATCTTGCAAATGAGTTACTACCAACACATCGCAATCGTAATTTTTCTGCTCGTTAATAGGAAAATAAATCTTGTCATTGTAGCCTAGCGGCAAGAACTCGATAGGACTGTCTTTATATATTGGCAACTCATTCAAACCCACCCAACTTTTTACAAAAACAAAAGTGAAATCCTTAGCCTTTAAAGCTTGTTTATTGCCCGTTATATTAGGCAACATATCCTGAATCCAATTTACAAAAGGAATCGATTCAGGCACACCATCAAATTCATGACGAAAATGGTCAATCGTTAAAATAATATCCGGCTTAAAACGATTTATCTCATCGATAAAATGTTCAATACTACTCAGGTAATAATTTTCTTCTTCAATGCAAATTGTAGTCATAGCGCCGGTTCTATCAAAGCCGTCCATCAAATCACGCATGCAATATTTCAGAAAGCTCGAAAACCGGGATATAAACCCCATTACCCGTAGCGAAGCAATATTTTCGGCCTTGAATTTATCCCGCCATTCGGAGTCGGTTATTCGACCATAATATTTATTGATTTCCTGTAAATTAGCGGCATGACGCTGATTGCGCTGCAGCTCGGCCCGATTAACAAACTCAAGCACTTGCCCGGCCTTTAAATCACCCAGCGCTTTCATATCCAGCAAGACGGTGGGCAATGCCGCTTGGTTTTTTTGTAGCTCCAGATAAAATCGATCTATAGCCTTATCATAAAAAAACTGAATGCGTTTTGACGTGATTATCTGCTCCCAATCATGAAGCAGCATATTCAACACAAATAGTCCGAATTCCTGCTCTATTATATAAACAGGCACCTCGAATTCCGCCATCTCCGGGATTGGCCGCTCGGTGTTTTTAAAAGCCGCTAATAATTCATAACCGGAACCCAGGCTTAGCAATACATAACAACTGGTATTTTCCCGCTGATAGTAAGTCGAATTATCACGAATAAGCCGGCAATTACCCAGTAACGCAACATTATCCAATTGGTAATAATTGTTGCCGTTTATAACTAAGGATACTTCCCAATATTCCGATTCGATTAATTTGTCGATCGCAATGTCGATCTTTTTACCTTGTATTCCCTCAATCAGTCGGTTATATAATTCATGACGATTATTTTTCAAAATCGCCATGTTTTTTAGTAATCTATCCCGGCATGTCTGTATTGTGTTTGGCGTTCGACTATGCAAAATCACGTTATCACCAAACAACTCAAATAAAACCGACTCAGTTGGGGTTGAAACCGCATCGACAGCAGGGGAAGTGATTAACGTCTTTATCGCCGATTTCTCAATAAAATGATCGATTGCAGCATCGTAGGTAAAATGCTGCGCCAGCAATATTGGTGATTTAGAGGGCAGCAAGCGGTTGTCGATAATATTTTTAAAATCTTCCTCGGTTTTGAAGAACAGGCAATACTCATCCCAATGCGGTTTCTCCGCGACATCCCGGCAATCGTAAACCACCGGAATACAGCCGCAGGCAGCGACCTCGGCAAGACGCTGTGAGTTAATTTCAAACGGATGGGAAACAATCGCATAAGTTGCAGATCGGTAGGCATCAGCAACCTCGACGCCATGCACTAGCTCGCCGCGAAAAAAAGGCGCAACCAGCGGTTCCTGATCCCAATAACGCCCGTAAATCTCCACCGGCAATGTTGAATGTTGACAAAGCCACTGTATCGAATAATCCCTGATCACATAATGCAACAGCTTCCAAAATACAAACTCATAAGTCAAAGATGAGCGCTCAGCAATACGCGTTACCGTCTGCTCATCAAAACATCCGCCCCGATTTAATATTTCAACCAATTCTTCAATGACTTGCTGTTGCTGATCGTCAGCAACAGCAACATTCGACAAATAAGAAGTGCCGACAAAAATAATTTTCTGCTGCCGTTGCCGATTATCATCCGAATAAAAGATGTCTTCGTCGATGACAAAATGTTGGCGTTCCACGTTTGCGGCGCCGCACTGCTTAAGATACTGATCGAAAATCGGCGAAATGGAAAAATTAAAATCATTCTCCCGCCAGCTTAACAACTGTTGATTTTTTATTTCCGGCATCGGATCCTGCCACCAAACAATATTGATGACATCGTCATGATAAAACGTGTTACGCAAGCTATTAATGTAGACGACGGCATGCGGATTGAAATCGATAAATCTATTCAGAAAGTCGATGTAATTATGGACTTCCATATCATTCGCTTCGATATACAAGAAAACTTGATAGCCTCTTTTTTCAAATGCTTTCGCCAAGCCCTGGGAACAATACTGCATGACGGTTGTTAAGCGACGACTAGGAATGGCTATCCGTATCGGTTCGCCATCAACAACGACCGGTTTTTGCGCTTTTGCTTTTAGCGTTAATAGCTCGGTAATCTCCCGCCGTTTTTTATTGATGGCATCCATAGCATTGGCCACATCCTCCTGCAAAGCGAGTTTCAACTCTTCTTCCAAATCATAGGGCATTTCAACCTTTTCAGGCAGCCGCAGTTTGGATAGGGTAAAAAAGTCGACAAAATCATGTAATTCGACGTGAACCAGGTTTTCAATGTCATGCTCCGGCAACTCGCTCCGGTAATAACACACTTGCAGGCCGTCGATGGTTGGATGCTTGCAATAAACCCGGTTTCTTTGCTTTGCGGCATTGAGCGCCAATAAAGGGTCGATAAAATAGGTATCGACATGAATAGATTCGTCTATCCTGTATTTACTGCGATATTGTTTAATTTCTTCAATAACATCGGCAGGCATCTCATTGAAATGCACTATGCCATCCTGGGAAATGGCAATGACTTGCGGTATCGGCAACCGGTTATGCGAAAAAAACATCACAAAATCATCAGCCGGTACCTGGACAAAATTACCCAGCACTATATCGGTTAACGGCCCATCGTAATAACAATACGCTAAACGCTCGCCGCCTTGTTCATCGACGATTTTATTTTGTTTTGCCGCTGCCGAATAAGCGTCTTCTATATTAAGGAAAAAAATGTCCTTAACTGAATTATCTTGCCGATCTTCTCTGCCTGCTTGAACCATCGTTTGTCTCGCGTTACAACCGCATCAAATAAAATTAATATGTTCCGGCGGATTTTTAACATCCCTCAGAAAACTGTTCGTGCTGAGTCCTTCGATCACGCTCAAGTCGAACGGAATTTTGGAATGCTCAAGAACTACTTTTTTCAAGATTAACACCCGCTGTTCGCCGTATAAGAAATATTGTGTAATCGCCTATAAAAATAGGTATTTGGTTTGTTGGGTCATGCCGAGACGCGACAGTCGCCGAACGCTGATTTACCGAGTAAGGGCTTTAGCGCCGATTTCTCAATAAAATGGTCGACAGCGGCATCGTAAGTAAAATTTTTCGCCAGCGCTATTGGCGATTTAGCGGGCCGCAAGCAGTTATCGATAATATTTTTTAAATCGTCTTCGGTTTTGAAAAACAGGCAATAATCATCCCAATGCGGTTTTTCCGCGACATCCCGGCAATCGTAAACCACCGGAATACAGCCGCAGGCGGCAACCTCGGCAAGACGTTGGGAATTGATTTCAAACGCATGGGAAACAATCGCATAAGTCGCCGAACGATACACATCGGCAACATCAACACCGTGTTGTAGCTCACCCCGAAAAAAAGGCGCAACCAGCGGATTCTGATCCCAATAACGCCCGTAAATCTCCACCGGCAATGTTGAATGCTGACAAAGCCACCTTACCGGATAATCCCTGATCACATAAAATAGCAACTTCCAAAACACAAGTTCATAAGTCAAAGATGAGCGCTCAGCGATACGCGTTACCGTCTGCTCATCAAAACATCCGCCCCGATTTAATATTTCAACCAATTCTTCAATGACTTGCTGTTGCTGATTGTTATCGAAATCAACTTGCGTCAAATAAGAAGTACCGACAAAAACAATTTTCTGCTGCCGTTGACGATTATCATCCGAATAAAAAATGTCTTCATCGATAACAAAGTGCTGGCGTTCCACGTTTTCGGCGCCGCACTGCTTAAGATACCGATCGAAAATCGGCGACACAGAAAAATTAAAATCATTCTTCCGCCAGTTTAACAACTGTTGGTTTTTTATTTCCGAGATCGGATCCTGCCACCAAATAATATTGATGACATCGTCATGATAAAACATGTTACGCAAGCTATTGATATAGACGACGACATGCGGATTGAAATCGATAAATCTATTCAGAAAGTCGATGTAATTATGGACTTCCATATCATTCGCTTCGATATAAAAGAGGACTTGGCAGCCTCTTTTTTCAAATGCTTTCGCCAAGCCCTGGGAACAATACTGCATGACAGTTGTTAAGCGACGGCTAGGAATGGCTATCCGTATCGGTTCGCCATCAACAACGACCGGTTTTTGCGCTTTTGCCTTTTGAGTTAATTGCTCAATAAGCGCGACCCGCTTTTTAGTGATCGCATCCAGAGCATTCGCCATATCCTCTCGTACAGCGCGTTTTAACTCTTCTTCCAAATCATCGGGCATTTCAACCATTTCAGGCAACCGAAGTTTGGATAGGATAAAAAACTCGACCAGATCATATAATTCGACGTGAACCAGGTTTTTGATACTATGCTCCGGCAACTCGCCCCGGTAATAACACAGTTGCAGGCCATCTATGGTCGGATGCTTGCAATAAACCCGGTTTCTTTGCTTTGCGACATTAAGTGCCAATAAAGGATCGACAAAATAAGTATCGAAATGAATATATCCGGCTAAGTATTTAGTTCGATATTGTTTA
>Ga0208758_100359_pt1 | contig 16266 bp, 19 predicted proteins | sample LakWasM116_HOW13_2_FD_183930 | JGI IMG/M metagenome (GOLD analysis project Ga0208758, IMG submission 183930) | Freshwater sediment methanotrophic microbial communities from Lake Washington under simulated oxygen tension - Sediment Metagenome... | ecosystem: Environmental > Aquatic > Freshwater >...
ACCTGTTCTGCAACATTCACAAACCGGTACGTTGAATTAGTGTTCATATAGCCCATGTAAAACGGGAGATGGGGGATCTGGGAATGAGTTTTATTGGGCCTTCCTAACCCTAAAAGCTCTTTCTGGTTGTTATCAGGCTTAATCCTCTGGTCACTCGTGTAAAAGAACGGGTCACTATTGGTCAAGTCCGTGAGGTCGATACTTTCGGCCGCCTGAATTGCAACGCTGGACAGCGCAAGCGTTACACATAACGGAATCAATTTCTTGAATGCAATCTGGTTCATCTGTTTGCCCCTTCTGGGTGAATTGTCTTAGAACAATTTGCGTTGTCCGCAAGCCCAGGCTACGCCGCTCTTGTCAGTTGAGAACGTGATGGTGGAACCTTTAGGGAAAAACAATACGTCGCCTGGCTGGCCTTTGACTTTCTGTGTGCCGTCAGAGAAATAGATGTGACCATCAAGGATGATCTTTGCATCATCGTAATCGTAGGTATAGACCAAAGGTTTGCCTTTTTCTATTTTGAATAATCCGCAAGACAGTGGTGAGGTTTGGCTGCCGCTGCCCACAACATCTTCAAAGTAGGCGTTAACACCTGGAACGTTCATGGAAGCGATTGGGTTTTTCTGAACATTTTTGAAATAAGTCAGGTTTTTGCTGCCCTCAGGAACTGCAGTGCCGTGTGCAAGGGTTGCTGCTGAGTAGATGGATGCGCCGATAGAAGCTAACAGCACGGTTAATGGTAGTTTTTTCATGATTAATTCCTTTTCTGAAGTATTAAAAATTTCACTTTTACTTAAAACATAAACTCAATCAGGCGCAGAAGAATTTGAAAACCAAGCACATTTGAGTGAGATGTGTCATTTATACCCCTTAATTTTTTAGTTGTAAAGTAATAAATTACTCATTAAGTAAAAAATATTGAGATATTTTTTACTTAATGAGTAATGAATTTGTAAATATTGTGTAAATTTAACTACTTAAGTCCTGATTTGAATCTATAATCAATCGGGAAAATAACTATCAGGTTTTGCAGACATGCCAAAAAATAATAGTAAACTCGACTTTTCAGACCGGCTGACCACCCTGCTGAAGCAAAAACAGCTCACATTGGCGCAGGTGGCTAACGCAATAGGTAAATCGGTGCCATCGATTCACCGCTGGACGCGCGGTGGCGAGATTGACTATGAAAACCTGAGGGCGCTGGCTGGTTTTCTTGAAGTTAACTGGATATGGCTGCGTTACGGCGATGAAGCGGTCGAGGAGCTGCGGGAAAGCGTTACCAGCAGCGAGAGCATCGCCGATGAGCGGCGCGAGTATCTTGGCAAGATCATGGAGAACGAAGCGCGCATGAACCTGGCCCAGGATATGGCAGGCATTGCTACCTGGGAATGGAATGTGCTGACGAATGAACTTGCGGGTTCGCCTAACCTGGAGCAGGTTTTTGGCGTGCCGATTGCAAGAATCCGCGCTTATTTATTGCCTTTCGAGACGCTCGGGCTGGCTGACCTGATTCAAAAATTCAGTGATAACGGATTGGTTAAAGAGTGGGATTTCAATTTACCCCAGCCGGGCGGTGAGGATGACCGCTGGTTTGTTTCGCGGGCAAAACTTCTTTACGATGCCCAAAACCGGCCTAATAAAATAGTGGGCGTCAGTATTGATATTACAGAGCGGAAGCAAATGCAGAAGGCTCTGGAAAAAAGTGAATACATACTGCGCAAAGTCATCGAGACCATCCCCGTAGGCCTGTGGATTGCGGATCAGAATGGCCGGATCACGCTGGCAAATCCTGAGGCGGAGCGTATCTGGGGCGGCGCCAAGCTGGTCAACCTTGAGCAATACAGTGATTACAAAGGCTGGTGGGAAGACTCCGGTAAAGAAGTAGGCGGCGAAGGCTGGACGCTGGCGCGTGCGGTGAAGCATGGCGAAGTCAGCAAAGGTGAAATTGTGAATATCAAAGCTTTTGATGGCGCAGAGCGCACGATCATCATGTCGGCGATCCCTCTGTTGAATGAGCACAACAAAATCATCGGCGCCATTGAAGTGAATCAGGATATTACCGCTATTAAAGATGCCAAAGACTTGCCAAAGGCAGAATAGGGCGGCTGTTCGGGGCGGCCTTGATTCCTGGCTTGCGGTGTATCACGCAAGTGTCAAAATCAAGCTCTGTCGCTTGCCGGCAGTCATTTCATAAAAATCACGATTGAATATAGCAGCAAGCCATGGAGACACGTATGGCTTGCTGCTGGGTTGATTTCATTGTTATCGACACTGAACTATTGCAAATCGTCATTGAGCGCTTGACATAGTTAGTCAGCTAATTATAATGTAACTAATCATGTTGCAATTAAGAGATCTTCCTACTGCTGAAGTGCTTGGCAAATTTGCCGATCGCTACCCGGACGCCGATATTACGGCGATATCCAGTTTTTTGCATCTGCTGCGGGTGGCTACCGATTTATCCGTAGCGCTTGATGCTTGCTTGAGCAAGCATGGGTTGCTGCAAGGGCGCTGGTGGGTGCTGATTTTATTGATGCGTGAAGGCAGCAAGACTTCAACGCCTTCGGTGCTGGCAGACAAGGCCGGGGTTACGCGTGCCACGATGACAGGCCTGATCGATGGCCTGGAGCAGGGCGGCCTGGTTGAAAGGGTTTATGCCAAAGATGACAGGCGCAGTGTACTGGTGAGGCTTACTGATGCCGGACAGGCCAAGCTGGATGTAGTGATGCCGGATTATTACCGCAGGCTCCGACAATGCATGCAGGGGCTGGATGATCAAAAACGTACACAGTTGCAGCAAATGCTGGAACTGATTAATTCAGGGATTCATGCACTTACTGAATAAGTGTTTTTTTAATTAATATAGAAAAGGGTTTAACGATGTCAAATATTCAATCACAAATTTCAGCCATTAATGCACAGTTTGACCAGGCATTTAACGCTAAGAATGCAGAGGCGATCGGCCAGCTCTATGCAGAAAATGCAGTTGTGCTGCCTGCGCCGGCAGGTGAGCCGGTGCTTGGCGCAGCAGCTATTCAAACGTTTTTTGCCGGTTTGATAGCCGCAGGTGTCATTGAGCACCAGCTGACGCTGGCTGATGCGGTGGAAGACGGTAACCTGGCTTATCAGCGCGGCAAATGGGCTGGAGCGATGCTGAATGAAAAAGGCGAGAAACAGACGTTTGGCGGCAATGTGCATCTGGTGTATCGTAAACAGGCGGACGGCGGCTGGAAAGCGGTAACCCATATCTGGAATTAACCTAAAGCTTAATCCGGAATAAATCTAGCAGAGCTTTACCTGCACCGGCAATGACTGCTGCAGGTAAAGCGATGTGGAATATCAGGCTAATATGCAAAACAGTAAAAAAATTACGATTCGCGCCTTTGCTGCGCTGACTGTGCTGACTGTCATCTGGGGTTATAACTGGGTGGTGATGAAAAGCGCGTTGGCTTATTCGGGCGCGTTTGAATTTGCGGCACTGCGTACGGTGATCGGTGCGTTATGTCTGTTTGCTGTCGTGGTTTATATGCGTAAGCCGCTGCGTGTGAAAGAAATGCCGACACTGATCCTGCTTGGCATCATGCAGACCAGCGGTTTTACCGGCTTGCTGATCTGGGCGCTGGTCGAAGGCGGTGCCGGCAAAACTGCCGTGCTGACCTATACCATGCCGTTCTGGGTGATGGTGCTCGCCTGGCCGATGCTGGGTGAGAAATTGCGTGGCCTGCAATGGCCTGCGGCGATACTTTCTACCATGGGCATGCTGTTTATCCTGGATCCGCTGCATCTCGGTACGGATACGTTCAGTATGTTCCTGGCAGTCTTGTCGGGAGTGTTCTGGGCGCTATCTGTCATCCTTGCCAAAAAACTGCACCAGCGCTCCCCTGATCTTGACCTGTTGACATTGACGGCATGGCAGATGCTGTTCGGGTCGATTCCATTGGCCGTCGTGGCGTTGTTGGTACCTTCGCAGCCAATACAGTGGACGCCATATTTTATCGGTGCCGTCATATTTAATTCGGTATTCTGTAATGCGCTGGCCTGGTTGTTATGGCTATATGCGTTGCAGCGCCTGAGTGCCGGCGTTGCCAGCATGTCATCCATGCTGGCGCCGGTCATCGGCGTGCTGGCGGCCTGGGTGCAGCTTGATGAAGTGCCAAGCACAACCGAATTGATCGGCATGACGCTGATTGCCGCATCCTTGCTGATCATTTCAATGATCAGCATCCGCAAACATACGCCTATCGATCCTGCCATGGCGCAGGATTGAGCGCGGGGCTAAAAAGTTAAATCAATGTAAGTCAGCCTTTACTTGGCTGTGGTTCGCCTGTGATAAAATCGTGCTTATTTGATTGTATTTAAAGGTACGGGACATGGCTGGTCATAGTAAATGGGCAAATATTCAACACCGCAAAGGTCGTCAGGACGCAAAGCGCGGCAAGATCTTCACCAAAATCATTAAAGAAATTACGGTTTCGGCACGTTTAGGCGGCGGCGATACCAACATGAACCCGCGCCTGCGTGCCGCCGTTGCGCTGGCCAAAGAAGAAAACATGCCTTCTGACAATATTACACGTGCGATTAAAAAAGGCACGGGTGAACTGGAGGGTGTCAACTACGAAGAGATCCGCTATGAGGGTTACGGCATCAATGGCGCTGCCATTATTATTGATTGCCTGACCGATAACAAACAGCGTGCAGTTGCCGATGTGCGCCATGCCTTGACCAAGTTTGGCGGCAATCTGGGCACGGACGGCTCGGTTGCGTTTATGTTCAAGCACTGTGGCAGCCTGGTATATGAGCCGGGTACCTCGGAAGATAAAGTCATGGAAGTTGCATTGGAAGCGGGCGCGGAAGATGTGGTGACCAATGATGACGGCAGCATCGAAGTGATTACACCGCCCGCTGATTTTGTGACGGTAAAAGAAGCCATGGAAGCGGCCGGCCTGAAAGCGGTACTGGCTGAAGTGACCATGAAAGCCATGAATGAAGTGGAATTTACCGGTGATGATGCAGTGAAAATGCAAAAGATCCTGGACGCGCTGGAAGACCTGGACGATGTGCAGGACGTTTACACTTCAGCCGTGATCGAAGAATAAGCCGCGTTGACTGGCAAACCTGCCGCTAATCATGATGTATTTGAGAAAAATTTGGACAGTATCAGAATCCTAGGGATTGATCCTGGTTTGCGTCTTACCGGCTTCGGTGTAGTCGAGAAAGTCGGTGAAAAAATCATTTATATCGCAAGCGGCACGATCAAGACCGCCAGCGGCAAAAAGAATAAGGTCGCGGGTGAGGATGATCGGGAGGAGCTGCCGGCGCGCCTGAAGATTATTGTCGATAGCCTGTTTGAGGTCATCGACACCTACAGCCCGCATCAAGTCGCGATCGAAAAAGTCTTTGTGAACGTGAACCCGCAGTCTACGCTGCTGCTTGGTCAGGCACGCGGTGCGGCAATCTGTGCTGCGGTCATCCGTAATTTAAGCGTGGCTGAATATACGGCATTGCAGGTCAAGCAGTCCGTGGTGGGCAACGGCCATGCGCAGAAAGAACAAGTGCAGGAGATGGTCAAGCGGCTTTTGAACCTGCCTGCAGCACCGAAACCGGATTCCGCAGATGCCCTGGCCTGTGCGATATGCCATGCCCATGGCGGGCAGGGCCTCGGTAAACTGGCGACAGCCGGTTACCGTGTGCGTGGCGGACGCCTGATTGGCTAAGCCGGTGCGGATGAATGATCCTGCCATTGAACCGGCGCGCGAAGGTATCTCCACATGCTTGCCGTTTTACTTCTTCAAACCCGCCCGGTATAGCCATCACCGCACTAGCGGCCTGCATGCAGGGCATGTGTTAACGCTTATTATGATTGGGAATATGCCATGATTGGACGCCTGAGTGGAACCCTGCTCGAAAAGACACCGCCACTGGTTTTGATTGACTGCCATGGCGTGGGGTATGAATGTGAAGTGCCGATGAGCACTTTTTATAACCTGCCGGCCGTGGGCGAAAAAGTGGTCATGCTTACGCATTTTGTTGTGCGTGAAGATGCCCAGTTACTGTATGGTTTTGGCAGCAGCCAGGAGCGTGCAACTTTCAGGCAGCTGCTAAAGGTGAACGGCATCGGCGCCAAATCGGCATTGTCCATTTTAAGCGGTTTGTCGATTGATGAGCTGGTGCAGGCAGTTGCCCTACAGGAGGCCGCCATGCTGACGCGCGTGCCCGGAGTCGGCAAAAAAACGGCAGAGCGTTTGCTGCTTGAACTCAAGGACAAGTTTACGATTGATGGCGTGGCTGCCATGAGCTCCAGCCAGCCGAAATCAGCCAGCAGTGACATATTGAATGCCTTGCTGGCGTTAGGCTATAACGAACGTGAGGCTTTGGCTTCAGTAAAACTGCTGGATAAGGAAATCAGCGTCACAGACGGTATCAAGCAGGCGCTGAAGCTGCTCTCGAAATAGCTGCGCCTGGTTTTAATTAGCCGGTTTTGAGGTAGAATCAAAGCCACATGCATATACTTCAGTGTCAGAGGCAATTTATAGATAAGGACAGGTATTTATGATTAATACCAACCAGATTGCGCGTATCGCACTCATTGCTTTACTGATCGTTGGCTGCCTGTTTGTACTGCATCCTTTCATGGCGGCACTGCTTTTTGCCGCGGTATTCTGTGTTTTTACCTGGCCGGCCTACCAATGGCTATGGCTGAAATTCGGCCAGAGAGATAATCTGGCCGCCATCACCATGACCGCGCTCCTGTCTGTTGCGGTGATCCTGCCGATGGCCTACCTGGCTACGAATTTAGCGGATTCTGCGGCAATCCTGATTGAAGAGGCGCAGGTGACTTTAAAGAACCTGCAACCCCAGGCGCCTGAGTGGATAAGAAGCTTGCCTTTGATAGGAGGGCAACTGGCAGAATCGTGGCAGCGTGCCGTAATCAGCCATGAGGAATTGATGAAGCTGCTTAGCCAGTATGCAGAGCCCGCACGCAAGATCATGCTACAGGCGGTGCAGATGATGATGGGCGGGTTCCTGCAGATGCTGCTGGTCGCTTTTATCGCTTTCTTTTTTTACCGTGATGGCAGGCGCCTTGCCAAAGGCGTGATATTGATGGTGCATCGCTTAGGCGGCACACTGGGCGAAGAAATGCTGACACTCTCATGCAGCACCGTGAAAGGTGTGATGCTGGGCATTTTTGGTACGGCATTGGCACAGTCTACCGTGGCGCTGTTCGGGTTCTGGCTGGCGGGGGCGCCAATGCCGATGCTGCTGGCATTGGCAACATTCTTCCTGTCGGTGATTCCGATCGGGCCGCCATTGGTGTGGGGCGGTTCCGCTTTATGGCTTTATAATCACGGTGACCATGGCTGGGCTATTTTCCTTGCGCTTTATGGCCTGCTGGCAATCAGCACGGTGGATAATGTGATTAAACCGATTTTAATCAGCCATTCATCCCATCTGCCATTGTTGCTGGTCGTGCTGGGTGTGCTGGGCGGAGCCTTCGCCTTTGGCTTTATCGGTATTTTTCTGGGGCCAACGCTGCTGGCGGTTGGCTTGACACTCATTACGCACTGGATTGCGTTGCAAGACAGGGATAACAGATAGCGCTTTATGATAGAAACTGACCGTTTAATTGCTCCGGATAACATTAGCCCGCAGGAAGAGGCGCTGGAACGTGCATTGCGCCCGAAAATACTGGACGAATATATCGGCCAGGAAAAAGCGCGGGCGCAGCTGGAGATATTCATCAATGCTGCGCGTGGCCGCAGCGAAGCGCTGGATCACGTGCTGCTGTTCGGCCCGCCGGGGCTGGGTAAAACCACGCTGGCGCATATTATTGCCAAAGAGATGGGCGTGAATATGCGCCAGACATCCGGCCCGGTGCTGGAGCGTGCGGGTGACCTTGCCGCACTGCTTACCAATCTTGAGCCAAACGATGTGCTGTTTATCGATGAGATTCACCGGCTGTCACCGGTTGTTGAAGAAATCCTGTACCCGGCAATGGAAGATTATCGCCTGGACATCATGATCGGCGAAGGCCCTGCCGCGCGCAGTGTACGCCTGGATCTGCCGCCGTTCACGCTTGTGGGCGCAACTACGCGTGCAGGCATGCTGACGAACCCCTTGCGTGACCGCTTCGGCATTGTATCCAGGCTGGAGTTTTATACGCCGGAAGAACTGGGCCGCATTGTGCAGCGCTCCGCCGGCTTGCTCGAAGTCGAAATGGCGGGCAGCGGGGCGCTCGAAATCGCAAAGCGTTCACGCGGTACGCCGCGAATCGCCAACCGTCTGCTGCGCCGGGTGCGTGATTACGCTCAGGTCAAGGCGAATGGCGTGGTTTCTGCAGATATTGCCGATGCCGCACTTAAAATGCTGGATGTGGATAAGCTGGGTTTCGATGTCATGGACAGGAAGCTGCTGCTGGCAGTGCTGGAGAAGTTCGGCGGCGGCCCGGTCGGCCTGGATAACCTGGCGGCAGCCATCGGTGAAGAGCGTGATACGATCGAGGATGTGCTGGAGCCTTATCTGATACAGCAGGGTTACCTGATGCGCACGCCGCGTGGCCGCGTTGCCACAAGCCAGTCCTACCAGCATTTTGGCCTGGCAGTGCCTAGCAGCCTGGCATCGGGCGAACTTTGGCAGCAGTAAGGCGTTAGTCAGCATGCATGGAAATGTTATTTTCAATTGGCCAGTCCGCGTCTATTACGAAGATACAGATGCGGGCGGTGTGGTTTATCATTCCAATTATCTGAACTTTATGGAGCGTGCCAGGACTGAATGGTTGCGAGCGCTGGGATTTGAACAGCCGCAGGTCAGGGCAGACCTGGGCGTGATCATCGTTGTGCATAGCCTTTCGGTTGAATTCAAAGCCCCGGCGTACTTTAACGACATGCTGGATGTGCGTTGCCGGCTGACGAAAATCGGGCGCGGCAGCATTGAAATGGAGCAGAAAGTGATGCGCGATCATCACCAGCTGATCAAGGCGCAGGTAAAGCTGGCGTTCGTGAATGCTGAAACATTCAGGCCTTTGGCTATCCCGGCGGATATAAAAGCGGCCATGTTGCCGACATTGGCTGATTAGGGCTTTTTTGTTATAAAAATAATTGCTGATAGAGAACTTTGCATGAAATAAAGGCTGGATTAATTTTCAACAAAAATATCAAAAAAACCGTCATTCCGGCGGAGGCCGGAATCTAGGCAAGGTGATGTTTAAAGTAGTAAATTTAGTTAATGTTAATGTAAGAACTTAAATGTAACATGTTGTTTATAAAATAAATTAACAATTTCCATTGTTTGTGGTTTTTATTTAATCATGAAGCCTGTCTGGATTCCGGCCTTCGCCGGAATGACGAAATCGATAGGCTTTTAGGTTGAAAGTGTTTTGTGCAAGGTCTTTTATAAAAATAGTGTGCTGTAAGAACTAGTGGAGAAATTATGAGCGCAAGCAGTGATATGTCGTTTTTTACCTTGGTCGCGGGTGCCAGTTTACCGGTACAGCTGGTGATGCTGATTCTGGTGATCACCTCCCTCTTTTCGTGGTGGTATATATTCATTAAAGTGGCCACTATCAAGCGCGCTGAAAAAGATGCGGATCACTTTGAAGAAACTTTCTGGACGGGAGGGGACCTCAATAAGCTGTATGAAGGCGTGACGGCAGGCCGCCGTAAACCGCAGGGTATCGCCAGCATATTCGAGGCAGGCTTTAAGGAATACATCAGGCATAAGCAACAGGCGCGTATGGAAGTGTCCGACGTGATGGAAGGTTCGCGCCGTGCGATGCGTGCAGCGTATAACCGTGAAATGGATGACCTGGATGCGCATCTGCCGTTTCTGGCTTCTGTAGGCTCCGTCAGTCCTTATATCGGCCTGTTCGGTACGGTATGGGGCATTATGAATGCATTCCGCGGTTTATCTAATGTGGCGCAGGCAACGCTTACCCAGGTGGCGCCAGGCATTGCGGAAGCGCTGGTTGCTACCGCGATCGGCTTGTTTGCGGCCATTCCGGCAGTGATTGCCTATAACCGTTTTGCGAGTTCCGTAGACCGGCTTTCGGTTCGCTATGAAAGCTTTATGGAAGAGTTCACCAATATTCTGCAACGCAAATCTTAAGGGCGGAAAACGATGGCACGCACACGTAAACGCCGCATGATGAACCAGATCAATGTCGTACCTTACATTGATGTCACCCTGGTGCTGCTGGTGATTTTCATGGTGACGGCGCCTATGACCAACCCAGGTGTGGTGGAACTGCCTGGCGCCGGTCAGAGCCTGAACCAGCCCAAGCTGCCGCCGGTCGTGGTGACCGTGAAAAAGAACGGAAACACCGAGCTCGATGGCAAAACAATGCAGCGCGATGAGTTGCTGCTGGCCATTCGCAGTGTGCTGGCTAAGTCACCGGAGCGCTCTGTTGTGATTGCGGCTGATAAAAGCGTTAAATATGAAGATGTGATCGGTGTCATGGATCTGTTGAAAACCAATAAAGTGGATAAAGTCGGCTTGCTGCTGAAGCCGCTTTAAAGCCTGATTAGAACTTATCATTATGTTACGACAGCGCGAAAATCCAGACTCATTGAAAGCCGGCGCACTTTCTGTTCTGGTGCATGTCCTGCTCCTGGGCGCGCTGCTGATTTCGTTTAACTGGAAAACGACGCATCCGATCAGTATCGCCCAGGTTGAGCTATGGGATAGCGTACCTGCCACTGAGCAGAAAGCGGCTCCCGTCCCGGCGCCTGCCCCAGAGCCTGTGCCGGAACAAAAAGAGATCCCGAAGCCAGTAATGGCGGAGCCGGAAGTAAAGCCGGAGCCGAAAGTGGAAATTGCAATTGAGAAAAAACCGGTCAAGAAAGAGCCGGTAAAAAAAGAACCGGCTAAAAAGGAACCGCCACCGCCGGCTGCAAAAACGAATGATGTGCTGGCGAAACTGCAGGAAGAAGCGCGCCAGGATGCCTTAAAAAACAAAAGCATTACAAAATCCAATACCAATGATGCTTTAAAAAAATTGCAGCAGGAAAGCCTGAGCGAAGATAAGGCTGCCGGCGAGCAGAAAGCTGCTGCTGCAAAATCCGCAGCCAGTGCCGGTGTCGTCGATGAGTTCAAGGCCAGGATCCAGGAAAAGATCCGCAGCAATGTCAATAAAACACTGTGCGGTAGCGGCAATCCGGAATTGAAATTTGAAATCGGCTTGCTCCCTACCGGTGAATTAAGCGGTGCTCCCAAGCTTGTTAAATCGAGCGGCAATGCGGCCTGTGACGATGCTGTTGAGCGCGCGATCAGGATGTCGGAACCATTGCCATTGCCGCCGGACAGAACTTTGTTCTCACAGTTCAGGAACCTAAAGCTCACATTCCACCCTAATGAAAATTAAACATCGGCCATGGGCTGGTTTGGCGGCTAAAGGTTAAGGCCTGCATCACCTGTAATCTTTAGTTTTGAATAGCGTGCTTTGTGCCTATATCCTGCGCTGCAAAGCATCATCAATTCCGTCACGCCTGCGGCGTGACGGAATTTTGATATTTTTGTGAAATCCTGAACTAGTGTTTGTTCAGGGCAAAGCGCTCTAATACAATAAACGCTGATAGTTTATCCATCTTAATTACAGTAATAATTTACAGTAGAATTCATTAACTTTATGGATGCAACCCCAACTTATTCTTATGAAAAAACTTTTTAAAATATTTCGGCCTGTTTTGTTCTGTATGGCGGCTTTTATGCCGGCAATGGCTTCGACATCGGCGCATGCCGCTTTGGAGATTGAAATCAGCGGCGGTAGCGCGCAGCAGATCCCGATTGCAATCGTGCCGTTCGGGCAGGCTGCTGGGTCTACCCAGGAGAAGATCGGTGACATCATTGCGGCAGACTTGCGTCGCAGCGGGCTGTTCCGCATATTGGAAACAGGCGGTGTGGCCAGCCGACCAACAGAAGTGTCGCAGGTGAAATATGCAGAATGGGCAGTACTGCAGGCACAGGCGATCACTGTGGGTAATGTGACCGCTTTACCGGGTAATCGCCTTAAAGTGACGTTCGGCCTGGCTGATGTGCTCAAGCAGAACCAGCTGGTCAGCATGGAATATAATATTGCGCCCGGCCAGCTGCGGCTGACTGCGCATAAGATCGCAGATGTGATTTACCAGAAGCTGACCGGTGAAGGGCCTATTTTTGCGAGCCGCATTGCCTACATCAATAAATCCAAGAACCGTTTTTCGCTGCAGGTGGCGGATGCCGATGGCATGAATGCACAGACGGTCGTTTCTTCAAGTGAGCCGATCATTTCGCCGGCATGGTCGCCGGACGGCAGCAAAATCGCTTACGTTTCATTCGAAAAGAAAAAGCCGATTATTTTTGTCCAGTCGTTAACGACCGGGCAGCGATTGACGCTGGCTAATTTCAAGGGCAATAACAGCGCGCCGGCCTGGTCGCCGGACGGCACTAAATTGGCGATCGTGCTCAGCCATTCGGCTAACTCGCAGCTGTACACGATTAATGCCGACGGCACAGGCCTCAAGCAAGTGACTAAAAGCAATGCCATTGATACCGAACCTGTCTGGTCGCCCGATGCGAAATGGATTTACTTTACCTCTGACCGCGGTGGCAATCCTCAGGTGTATAAAGTATCAGCATTTGGCGGCGATGCGCAGCGCGTCACTTTCCAGGGCGATCATAACCTGAGCCCGCGATTTGCACCCGATGGCAAATCATTGGCGATGGTGCGTAAGGATGGCGCAAAGTACAGCATCGCCTTGCAGGACTTGGTGAACGGCCAGGTGCGGCTGCTGAGTGAGGGCAATCAGGATGAATCTCCGAGTTTTGCCCCGAATGGCCGTGTTATACTATACGCTACCCGAGTGGGTGGTCGCGGCGCTTTGGCTGCGGTATCTTCAGATGGGCGTGTCAAGCAGCGCTTGAGTGAATCGGGCGGTGATGTGCGCGAACCATCCTGGGGACCTTTATTGAATTAATGGTGTGTTGAAGGATTTCAACGCAGCTTGCTGAATGTTGCGGGACCGCAACTTAAAATATGAGGAGAATTAAATGAACAAAAACATCTTGAACAAAAAGCTCTTGGGTAGCGTGTTGCTGGCAATGGCTTTGTCTGCATGTAAAAGTACGCCTATGGTCGACAAACCAGCTGCTGTAGAAGATAAAAGCCCGAAAACCGAGGCTACGGCTCCTGCTGCACCGGCTGCGGATACGGGTGCAGACACTTCAGGTGTTAATGATGCGTCACTCAGCGGCAATCCTTTGACTGATCCAAACAATATCCTGTCCAAACGCAGCATTTATTTTGATTTCGATAAAGACACCGTAAGGGAAGAGTTCCGTCCATTGATCGAGGCGCACGCTAAATATCTGTCTCAGCACAGCAATGCAAAAATTAACCTGCAAGGTAATGCTGATGAGCGCGGTACTCGTGAGTACAACCTTTCATTGGGTCAGCGCCGTTCAGTTGCAGTGAAAAAATCATTGAACCTGTTAAGCGTGCAAGACAAGCAGATCGAAGCAGTCAGCTACGGTGAAGAAAAAGCCACGCCAAACTGCAAAGATGAAGCATGTCATCAATTAAACCGTCGCGTAGATATTGTCTACGAAGGCGAGTAATTTAAAGCCGTAGAATAGATACGATGAAAAAACTGATTCTGATAAGCCTGTTTTTAACAGCACAATTATTTTCGCTGACTAGTCACTCGGCCTTATTTGATGACACCGAAGCGCGCAAGAAGATACTTGAACTTGAAAAAACCATGCAAAGTCAGAATCAGTCAACGCAGGCTGCATTGAATGAACTGAAGAAAAACCAGCAGGCGTTGGAGCAGCGGCTGACCTCGCTGGAGGCTATCGCCAAGAATGGCCTGGCAGATGTGCAGGGTCAGCTTGAAGCGCTCAGGCTGGAAAATTCAAGATTAAAAGGCGATCTGGAGCTGGTGACACATAACCTGGATTTAGCCCAGCAGCGCCAGAAAGATTTATATACCGACACCGATGTCCGTTTGCGCAAGCTGGAAAGCAGTGCAGCGCCTGCGGCACAGGCGGCGGCAGAAGCTGCACCTGCAGCGGCGGCAAAAGAAACGGATGAGTTGAAGCAGTTGGAAGCGGCCAATGCTTTATCGAAAGATGCCAAGTATAAAGAGGCTTTCTCCGCTTATGACAAATTCCTGAAAGACTATCCGGGCAGCGCTTCTGCTGCGGATGCGATGTATGGGCTGGGTTATTCCCAATTTGCCTTGAAAAACTACAAATCAGCAATCGCTACGCAGCAAAAGCTGCTGGATACGCATGCGGAGAGCGCAAAGGTTCCGGATGCAATGATGAATATGGCAAACAGCCAGATTCAGCTGGGGCAGGTCGCGGCGGCGAAGAAAACTTTGCGTGACCTGGTCAGGAAATTCCCTGATAGTGAAGTCACGCCTACAGCGCAGAAGCGCCTGAAAGCGCTGGAGACAATCCGGTAGTTTCTGGTGAAGGGCGGTGCAGTCTGCCGACCTGTGCATGTGGTTGTCCCGTATTTTCTTAAAGAAAATATTAGAAAAAACATTCACTTAGTAAATCTTGATTTAGCGTATTGCATCTTTATAAGTTAAAATGGCGCCAACCTGAATTGTGGCGCTATTTCTTATGGCGCACAGATGTGATGTGCAGAATATCCAATGAAACTTAAAATCCACGAAATATTTTATTCGCTGCAGGGCGAGTCCAGCCGCGTAGGTTTGCCTACAGTGTTTGTACGCCTTACGGGCTGCCCGATGCGCTGCGTGTATTGTGATACTGCCTATGCGTTCAGTGGCGGCAGTAATATGGAAATCAGTGACATCCTGGCTAAAGTTGCCGAGTATGGCGCAAAGTATGTCACCGTCACCGGCGGTGAACCGCTGGCGCAAAAAGGCTGCCAGGTACTTTTGAAGGAGTTGTGCGATCAAGGTTATAGCGTATCGCTTGAAACCGGCGGCGCCATTGATATTAGCCCTGTGGACCAGCGTGTTTCGGTCATTCTTGACGTTAAAACACCGGATTCTGGCGAAGTCGAAAATAATGTATGGAGCAACCTGGATCATCTCAAGCAAACGGATGAGGTGAAGTTTGTGCTATGTAGCCGTGCCGATTACGATTGGGCGAAAGATATTTTGAATAAACATGCTATTGCCGCTAAATGCCCGGTGCTGTTTTCTCCTGTATACAACCAGGTTAACCCGACTGAGCTGGCTGGCTGGGTGTTGCAGGATAAGCTGCCGGTGCGTATGCAGGTGCAGTTGCATAAGATATTGTGGGGCGAAAAGCCCGGGGTCTGAGTCTGATATGAGTCATCAAGATACATTAATCGTAAACAGTGGCAGCGCATTGCGCCGTAAAGCTGTCGTATTGCTGTCCGGCGGATTGGACTCCGCCACCGTACTTGCATATGCGCGCAGCCAGGGTTATGAGTGTTATTGCCTGAGCCTGGATTATCACCAGCGCCATATCGCGGAATTGAATGCAGCTAAAAAGATTGCCGCGGTAATGGGGGCGGCAGCGCATAAAACCGCACAGCTGGATTTATCGTTGTTTGGCGGCTCTGCATTGACGGATAGCGCTATTGCAGTGCCGGAAAGCGCTTCGGAAGGCATCCCAATCACCTATGTACCGGCGCGTAACACCATTATGCTGTCACTCGCCCTGGCTTGGGCGGAAGTACTGGCAGCGCAGGATATATTTATCGGCGTGAATGCGCTGGACTATTCCGGCTATCCGGATTGCCGTGGCGAATACGTAAAAGCATTTCAGGCGATGGCCAATCTTGCCACCAAAAGCGCGGTTGAAGGTAAAACCATTACCGTGCATGCGCCGCTGATCGATATGACGAAGGCACAGATCGTGCGGTTAGGTACTGAGCTGGGTGTGGATTACGCCATGACGGTTTCCTGTTACCAGGCGGATAGCCAGGGTAAGGCATGTGGCGTGTGTGATTCCTGCCGTTTGCGCAGTGAGGGTTTTGCTGCTGCAGGCTTGGCCGATCCTACGCATTATAAGGAGCGCCCGGGATAAGAATTGCGCCTGGAATGTTGTAAAAAATGGGTTTTTGGCACGGTTATGTCTGTTGTGTAATTAGTTACAAAAACAAATAGATACATTAATAATGAAATTGATGGATAAATAGCTTGCCAAAAGGTTCGGATATAACGTAAAATCCGCGCCTTTCTGCTTTAAATTATTCAAAAGAGAACAAAGATTATGGTTATTATTCGTTTAGCTCGTGGTGGCGCGAAAAAAACTCCTTTCTACAACGTAGTTGTGGCTGATTCACGT
>Ga0208758_100361_pt1 | contig 16158 bp, 13 predicted proteins | sample LakWasM116_HOW13_2_FD_183930 | JGI IMG/M metagenome (GOLD analysis project Ga0208758, IMG submission 183930) | Freshwater sediment methanotrophic microbial communities from Lake Washington under simulated oxygen tension - Sediment Metagenome... | ecosystem: Environmental > Aquatic > Freshwater >...
AAAAAGAAAGCGTATTATTGCGTGACTTCCAGATGCACCCAGTGCGTAACACTATCCAGCACATCGACTTTCAACGCGTAAGCGCAACTGAAAAAATCCACGTTAAAGTGCCTTTCCACTTCATCAATGCTGACATCGCGCCTGGCGTTAAAGTTGGCGGCGGTATCGTTGCTCACGTACAGACTGAAGCTGACGTTAGCTGCCTGGCAAAAGACTTGCCAGAGTTCATCGAAATTGACGTTGCTAAACTGGAAATGGGTCACTCAATCCACTTGTCACAAATCAAATTGCCAAAAGGCGTTGAGTTCGTACAATTGGCTCACGGTGATGACGCAGCTGTAGCATCTATCGCTAAAACACGCGGTGGTGTTTCAGAAGCAGCAGCAGAAGAAACTCCAGCAGCTTAAGTTACAAAGCTGCATGAAAATGACGCGCGCTTTATTCAGTAAAGTGCGCGTTTTTCATTTGTGCAATGAGCAAACAAAGTAATCAAATATAAATGACTAGCGGAATTAAATTACTGGTAGGTTTGGGCAACCCTGGCGACAGATACGAAGCCACGCGCCACAACGCAGGTTTTTGGTGGGTGGATCAACTCGCCGCCGCAAGCGGCAGCAAGTTGGCGCTAGATGCCAAGTTCTTTGGCCTGGCCGGTAAGCTCGCGTCAACTGCCGACACATGGTTGCTGAAACCAACTACTTTTATGAACGCAAGCGGCAAAGCCGTAGCGGCGCTGGCTAATTATTACAAAATCACGCCGGCTCAGATTCTGGTGATCCATGATGAACTGGATTTGAACCCCGGCACCGTAAAACTTAAAAAAGGCGGCGGCCATGGCGGCCACAACGGTTTGAAAGATATTACCGCGGCATTGGGCACCGCTGATTTTTGGCGCCTGCGCCTGGGCATCGGTCATCCTGGCGACAGAAACGAAGTTATTAACTTTGTGCTAAAGGCACCATCAAGAGATGAACAGAATGCCATTAATGTATGCATTGATGACAGCGTGGCTGTCACAAACCAATTGCTCAATGGTGACTTTGAAGGTGCGATGTTAAAATTGCACACCAAGAAATAGTTATACAAACAACACCCTTTTTCCGCCTGTATTTTTGTTGAGTACAAGGCGGCAAGGATGAGTTGCCGAAGACAGTACATTAGTACGGCTAGGCAATGAAGACGCAGACAACGCAGTAATCGACGAAAAGACAGACTGGAAAAAATATGAAATGTGGAATTGTAGGCTTACCTAACGTAGGCAAATCTACCCTGTTTAACGCAATTACCAAGGCAGGGATTGCTGCAGAAAACTACCCATTCTGCACCATCGAGCCTAACGTGGGCATTGTAGAGGTACCTGACCCACGCATGCAGCCGTTGGTAGATATCGTCAAACCACAGCGTATTCAGCCGGCGATTGTTGAATTTGTGGACATTGCAGGCCTGGTAGCCGGTGCTTCCAAAGGAGAAGGTTTAGGCAATAAATTCCTGGCCAACATCCGCGAAACCGATGCCATTGCCCATGTGGTGCGCTGCTTTGAAGACAGCAATGTCATTCACGTTGCCAACAAGATCGACCCGCTGTCGGATATTGAAGTCATCAACACCGAGCTGGCGCTGGCCGATATGGAAACCGTAGAAAAAACCATGCAGCGTGAAGGCAAAAAAGCCAAAAGCGGCGACAAAGACGCGATTGCCCTCATGGCTGTATTGGAAAAAGTGCTGCCCGCATTGAACGAAGCCAAAGCCGTGCGCACGCTGGGTTTGGATGCCGATGAACTGCAACTGCTCAAACCGCTGTGCCTGATCACGGTAAAACCTGTGATGTATCTGGCCAACGTGGATGAAACAGGCTTTGAAAACAACCCGCACCTGGATAAGGTCATGGCACTCGGCAAAGCGGAAAATGCACCTGTAGTATGCATCTGCGCCAAAATCGAAGGCGAGATTTCCGAGCTGGATGACGAAGACAAGCTGCTCTTTTTAAGTGAACTTGGGCAGGAAGAACCAGGCCTTAACCGCGTTATCCGTGCCGCTTATGACCTGCTCGGCCTGCAGACCTACTTCACCGCCGGCGTGCAGGAAGTACGCGCCTGGACCGTGAAAAAAGGCGCCACCGCACCGCAGGCTGCCGGCGTCATCCACACCGACTTTGAACGCGGCTTTATCCGTGCTGAAGTGATTGCCTATGACGAATATGTGAAAAACAAAGGCGAACAAGGCTCAAAAGAAGCCGGAAAAATGCGTCTGGAAGGCAAGGAATACATCGTGCAGGATGGCGATGTCATGCACTTCAGGTTTAACGTCTAACAACTCGCAATACCACCCACAGCCAGCCACATGAAAATGCGGCTGGCATTACATCCCTCCCAAAGCTTTCCCAAAAAAACTGTCACCCGCAGCAAATACCTGACTGCGCTGCCCGGCTGTGCGCACCCTATCATGCACCGCAGACAGCCGCCCATCATATCGATTTACAGCCACTTAACCATGCAGGCCATGAGTCTTTAGTAGTGCATCCGCACTTATATTGTGCATACATGCATTGCGATAAAAATAATGGGGTTAACACCAACCATGAAAATTTTCATTGATTTTCAATCACTTAAAAACAACACAAACGATGGCACGACAATTGCTTTTTATTAATAAAATTGTATTAAAGAGCTGCAATGTTAAAAGTAATGATTGTTGATAACGACCTAGAGCGCACCACACCGTTAAAGCAATCACTACTTGATTCCGGTTACGAGGTGATCGCACACCTTAAGGATACGGTCAATCTGGACAAAGCCTGCTGCGAACTGCGGCCTGACATTGTCATAATTGATACCGAATCGCCTAGTCGCGACACTTTGGAAAACATATGCGTCATGACGATGCATGAACCGCGCCCTATTGTGATGTTTACGCACGATGGCGATAAAGAGCAGATCAAGCAGGCCACGCGTGCCGGTGTCAGCGCTTACGTGGTTGGCAGCATACCGAATGAACGGCTGCGGCCAGTGATTGATGCGGCGATAGCACGTTTTGATGAATTCAAACTGCTGCGTGAAGAACTGAATGAAGCCAATGACAGGCTGAATGAAAGAAAACTGATTGAACGTGCAAAAGGGCTGCTGATGAAACAGCGCGGCCTGGACGAAGAGCAAGCCTACAATATGCTGCGAAGCATGGCGATGCAAAGAAATATGAAAATAAAGGATCTGGCGAATGAACTGATGAATGCGGCAAAACTGCTGCTAGTGTGACCGATAGCATATTGACCGGGCCAACGATGGGCTAAGTCAAAAAAACTGAATGTAAACACTTTAGTGCCAATGACGGCATAAAAGTGGCTCAAAGATTGAGCATACATAAATTCAAGACAAAGGCGTCTTTCCTGCTGAGTATAGCCTCAGCCGGATTGACGCCTTTTTTATTGCCTTTTTTTAATGTTTTCAGATGGATTGTTTTTTGTAATTTTTAAGGAGTTGAAAATGAGTGAGCAAGATAAAAAAGTACCAGCCCCAACACAAGCACAGGCACAACCGGAAATCATCGTGAATAATGCACGCCGTGATTTCCTGAGGAACAGCATCACCGGCATGCTTGGTGCAGCTACCTTAATGAACATGGTACCCAGCGGCATCCGCAGTGCAGCGTGGGCGGCCGGTTCCGATGCCCCTGAATTGACTGAAGTTAAAATCGGTTTTATCCCGCTTACGGACTGCGCACCGATCGTGGTAGCAGCGCAGATGGGCTTCGATAAAAAATACGGCATCAAAATCACACCCAGCAAAGAAGCAAGCTGGGCAGCGATCCGAGACAAGACAGTGAACGGTGAACTGCATGCCGCACATGTGCTGTACGGGCTGGTATATGGCGTGCAGTTAGGCATAGGCGGCCAGCAGAAAGACATGGCCGTATTAATGAGCCTGAACCACAACGGCCAGGCGATCACGCTGGCTAACCAGCTCAAGGAAAAAGGCGTAAAAGACGGCCACAGCCTCAAACGCCTGCTCGACAACGAAAACCGCGACTACACCTTTGCGCAGACATTCCCGACCGGCACACATGCGATGTGGCTGAACTACTGGCTTGCCGCCAACGGCATCAACCCGATCAAAGACGTCAAGAATATCGTCGTGCCGCCGCCGCAGATGGTTGCCAACATGCGTATCGGCAATATGGATGGTTACTGCGTAGGCGAACCATGGAATGCACGCGCCATTTACGACAAAGTAGGCTATACCGTCACCACGACACAGGACATCTGGACCGACCACCCTGAAAAAGTATTGGGCACGACCGCCGAGTTTGTCGCAAAACACCCGAACACGACCCGCGCCATGATCATGGCGATACTGGATGCCTGCCGTTATATCGAAGCGCTGGAAAACCGTGCTTCAGTCGCAAAACTCATTTCAGGCAAGGCTTACGTCAATGCACCGGAAGATGTGATCGGCGGCCGTTTTGTCGGTGATTACGACAATGGTATCGGCAAGAAATGGAAAGACCCGAACTACATGAAGTTCTATGGTGACGGCGCAGTCAACTTCCCTTACCTGTCGGACGGCATGTGGTTCCTGACACAGCACAAACGCTGGGGCCTGCTCAAATCAGACCCGGATTACCTTGGCGTTGCCTCCAAGGTCAACCAGATCAAACTTTACTCGGAAGCGGCATCGCAGCTCGGCATCAGCGTGCCTAAAGACCCGATGCGTACCAGCAAGCTGATCGACGGCGTGGTATGGGATGGCAAGAACCCGGCCGCATACGCAGCTTCTTTCAAAATCAAAGCTTAACGATTCAAGCTTCCATCACTAAGGATCATTTATGAGCGCGACCAGCATCAGCAAGGAAAGCTTAAAAGTCATCATGAAAAGCAAAAAAACAGTTGTCAGCAAAGGATCAGCAATGCCTAACTCGGCAAATAACGTGACGGCTACCGACAAGGCGTCTGTCACAAGGCAAACCGCGAAACTTGGTTTGAAAATCCATAACTTCATTAAATGGCTGCTGCCTCCGGCATTTGGCATATTGATGATGTTAGCGGTGTGGACATTGCTCTCTTATCAATCCCCCAGCCTGCCAACCCCGCTGAAAACATGGCATTCAGCGGTTGAACTGTTCAGCGACCCGTTCTACAGCAATGGCCCGAATGACATGGGGGTGGGCTGGAACATCCTGAATTCATTAAAACGTGTTGCGCTGGGCTTTGGCATGGCGGCTTTGATCGGCATCCCTGTCGGCTTCATTATCGGCCGCTTCGAATTCGCAAACCGCATGGCGGCACCTGTCATCAGCCTGCTGAAACCGGTATCCCCGCTCGCATGGCTGCCAATCGGCCTGCTCGTGTTCAAAGCGGCCAACCCTGCCGCGATCTGGGTCATCTTCATTTCAGCGATCTGGCCGATGATCATCAACACTGCCGTCGGAGTCAGCAAAGTGCCGCAGGACTATATGAACGTGGCGAAAGTGCTCAACCTGAGCGAGTGGAAAATCTTCACGAAAATACTGTTCCCGTTCGCGCTGCCTTACATGATGACAGGCGTACGCCTCTCCATCGGCGTGGCATGGCTGGTGATCGTTGCGGCCGAGATGCTGACCGGCGGCGTTGGCATCGGCTTCTGGGTGTGGGATGAGTGGAACAACCTGAATGTTGAACACATCATCATCGCGATTTTCATTGTAGGCGTCGTCGGCTTGCTGCTTGAGTTCGGGCTCACGCAGATCGCTAAAAGATTCAGCTACGAATAGTCCCGTTATCTTTTTGACAGTTACTGACCAGGAATCATTATGAAAAACACATCTATGCCGGAAAAAGCAAACACAGCCAAATATGTGCAGCTTGAGAATGTAGATATGACATTCACCACCAAAAAAGGTGAGTTCAACGCGCTTAAAAACATTAACCTGAACATTCGCGAAGGCGAGTTCATCTCAATTATCGGGCATTCAGGCTGCGGAAAATCAACCGTGCTGAACCTGATTGCAGGTTTGCTGCAGCCCACTTCAGGCTTTTTGTTCTGTGCCGGGCGCGAAATCGCCGGCCCCGGCCCTGAGCGCTCTGTCGTGTTCCAGAACCACTCGCTGCTGCCATGGCTGACCTGTTATGAAAACATCTACCTGGCAGTGGAACGGGTATTCGGCACCGAAACCAAAGCCCAGCTGACAGCACGCACCCATGCGGCGCTGGAACTGGTGGGTTTGACACATGCTGCCGAAAAACGCCCTAACGAAATTTCAGGCGGCATGAAACAACGGGTTGGCATTGCGCGGGCACTGGCAATGGAACCTAAAGTACTGCTGCTGGATGAGCCATTTGGCGCACTGGATGCGCTGACTCGCGCCAACCTGCAGGATGAGCTCATGAAGATCATGGCGAAATCCGGCTGCACCGCAGTCATGGTCACGCACGATGTCGATGAATCCGTGCTGCTTTCAGACCGCATCATCATGATGACCAACGGCCCTTCAGCCACCATCGGCGAAATCCTGGACGTCAATCTGGCCCGTCCACGGGCGCGTCTGGAACTGGCCGAAGACCAGGAATACAACCATCTGCGCAGCGAAGTATTGCGTTTCCTGTATGAGCGCCATGCCAAAAAGGCTGCTTAAAGATCCGGCTGCAGCAATAGCCCGCATAAAAATCCAATTCACATTTTATAAATACCAGGGGTAATCATGAAATCAAATGCTTCATTCAAACTCAACATCATCATGGCCTGCGTCACGATGGCAATTTCCGGCATGGCACAATCTGCCTATGCGGAAGAAGAACCGTTAGCAGAATATACGTTTCTGGAATCGATCAAAGATGGCAAACCGATGACCAACTTCCGCCTGCGCTATGAGTCTATCGACCAGGAAGCATTCCAGCCGGCACCCAATGGTACCCAAAAGCTGGACAGCACCCACGCTTTCACACTGCGCAGCTTGATCGGCTGGCAGACTGCCCCATTCCACAATTTCAGTTTTGCCGCACAACTCACGGACGTGCATGAATTCAACCACAACTTTAACGACCGCCGCGAAAACCTGAGCGAACCGGGCAAGGCGAACTATGCCAATATCGTAGACCCCAGCTTTACGGATGTGAACCAGCTGTTCCTGGATTGGACCGGCATCAAGAACACCAGGGTGCGCCTTGGCCGCCAGCAGGTGAACCTGGACAATGTGCGCTTTATCGGCGACATCGGTTTCCGCCAGAACATGCAGGTGTTTGACGGCGTATCCGTGCTGAACAAAAGCATTCCCGACACGGAAGTATTTGCCGCGCATTTCGACCAGGTGCGCCAGGTCAATACCGAACTGCGCCAGGGTGATATCGAAATCGTGAACGCCAAGTACCGTATTTCGCCTAGCGAGTCACTGGTGGGCTACGCTTACCTGGTCGATGTTGCAAACCTGGGGCAGAACAACGGCAATCCGCTTGCCGATGGCATTGCCGCGCAAGGCGGCAATGGTTTAGGTGCCAGCCAGGATCTGGTCAAGACAGCAACCACGGACGCCAGCTCAAAAACATTCGGCCTGCGCCTGGATGGCGTACGTGCCATCGACACCACCTGGAAAGTGCTCTATACCGCTGAATATGCCAAACAGTCTGACTATAAAGACGGTAACGAGCTGATTGACGCACACTACTACAAACTAGGCGGCGGTGCGATGTACAACACCTGGTCAGTCAGGATCGACCAGGAAAAGCTCTCCAGCAACAACGGCAAATATGCATTCCAGACCCCCTTGGGGACAAACCACCTGTTCCAGGGCTGGGCTGACCACTTCCTGGCGACCCCGCGCCAGGGCATTGAAGACACATTCGTCACGGTTGCCGGCAGTATCGGCAAAGCCAAGCTGCAGGCGGAATACCATGTATTCAAGTCCGATGAGAAATTCCAGTCCATCGGCAAGCTTGGCGATAAATACGGCACCGAGTTCGATGCCAGCGTCATGTATCCATTTACTGACAAGATCAGCGGCAAACTTGAATACGCAAAATTCAACGAGTCCGATGTTTACGGCGGCCTGACCAGCGCAGCCCGCAAAGGCGACAAAGAAATCGTCTGGGTAACCGGCATGTACACGTTCTAACACAACGCCCTGCGGCATCCTGTGCCATTAAAGCCAACATTTTAATGGCACAGGTATCACCGGATTGACCGGCACCCTGATAAAACGGCTTATCAGAATAAGGCGGCGGCCAGTCATTACCACCCAGTTCTAATCGTTCACCAACGACGGTGACCTCTAACTCATTGCATCTTTTAACAATTGCATAAGGAGCAGTCATGTCCAGTAACAGTACGCCCAACAAAAACCAACAAGCAGGCACGCTGAATAAATATCGCGGCATTATATTAGCCGTCTCGCTTTTCCTGGTTTTCAACCTCGCCGTTCTCGGCCTTAACTTCTATACCTCATCCACGCTCGATAGCGATGCGGTATCCATCAACCTTTCCGGACGCCAGCGCATGCTGTCACAACGTACAGCCAAAGTGCTGCTGTCTATTCAGGTCGATGCCGCGCAAGGCAAATTTGACGCAAAAAATACGGAAGAACTCAAAAAAGTCAGCACCCTGTTCGACACCACGCTGAACGGCTTTAAAACTGGCGGTACGGTAACAGGCGGCGACGAGAAACCCGTGTTGCTGCAAAAAGTGAGCAGCGATGCCGCAGTCAAGGCCGTGGATGCTGCCCTGCTGATCTGGCAGCCTTATAAGCAGCTGCTGCAGCCGGTGATTCAAAGCAGCGTAGTAGATGAGGTGACGCTGGATATTGCCACCGACTATGCACGCGCAAACAACCTCAAGCTGTTAAAACTGATGAATGACCTCACCACGCAACTGGAGCAAAACACAAAAGCCAAAGCCGGCAACCTGCAGCTGATCCAGACCATTGCGCTAGTACTGTCCCTGCTGTTGTTTGCCAACATTGTATTCAATGCGCTGCGCAAGCTGCGCTCTGCCGATGGCGAGATTGAAAAAGCCCAGCGCGAAACCGCCGAGATACTGAATACGGTAAAAGAAGGTTTGTTCCTGCTGGATCCGGAGTTGAATGTAGGCAGCCAGTTCTCCAGTTCCATTGGAAAGATCCTGCAGCATGAAGTCAGTGCCCACATGCCGTTCATGCCGATTCTGGAGCAGCTGGTTTCAGCTGAGATTTACACCTCGGCCAAAGATTATATTCAGCTGCTGTTCGGCAACAAGGTTAAAGAGAACCTGATGCTGAGCCTGAACCCGCTCACGCAGGTAAAAGTGCAGGCGAAAACCGATACGGAACCGCGCTACCTGAGTTTTCAGTTTAACCGCGTGGTTGAAGATAAACGTGTTCTGCACCTGCTGGTCACCGTGCAGGATGTCACCGAACAGGTCACCCAGGCGGAAGAGCTCGCCGCACTGAAAGGCCAATCGAGCATTAATCTTGAATTGCTGAAAAAGTTGCTGCAGACCGATACATACCAGTTACAGGACTTCCTGAGCCATGCCCATGGCAGCCTTGAATCGCTGAACGGCATACTGGCCAATGCGGATAAACGTGCAGCGAATCATGCCGACCTGGCCAACCAGTGCTTCCGCATCATTCACGCCATCAAGGGCGAAGCGGCGGCCATGGGCTTAGTCGCGATTGAAACACTGGCACATGAATTTGAAGAACACCTGGTAACGCTGCGTAAAAAGGACGAGTGGGATGCGCAGGAAATCCTGAGCCTGCCGGTGATGCTCAGCGGCATGCTTGAACAGATCAGGCAGATTGAAACGATTTCAACCGTGATGCAGGCGCATCATCAGGCTAACAACAGCGCAGCCAAACCGCCTTCCATCTCGACCAGCGTTGGCAGCAACCTGCAACGCCTGGCAGAACAGGTAAGCCAAAGCCAGAACAAGAAAGTGCAGCTGAAACTGGAAATTGACCTGCTCGACCATATGGACACCAAAACCGTGCATCAGTTACAGCAGATCGGTATCCAGTTGATACGCAACGGCATCTGCCATGGCATTGAGTCACCCGACATCAGGCTAGCAAAAGGCAAGGCGGCTCATGGCGAAATCGCCATCTTCACCCGCATGAATCAGGAAGGCGAGATTGACTTTATCGTACGCGATGACGGGCAAGGCATCGTGCCCAGCCGTATCCGGACTGCAATGCTGTCGTCCGGAAATTATGCAGCTGACGCCGTGAATCAGTTAAGCGACAAAGAGATTGTAGGCAAACTGTTCGAACCTGGATTTTCTACTGCAAGCAGCTTGGATAAAGACGCCGGCCGAGGTGTAGGCATGGATCTCGTGCAATCCCTGATTAACGAAATCGGCGGAGACCTCAAGATAGACACCAAAGCCGATGTGTTTACGCAGTTCGCATTCCGGCTTTCCAAACACGCAAAACCTTCCATTAACCTGAATGCCACAGAGGCCGTTGTATGAAACTCATGATTGTCGATGACTCCAATATTATCAGAAGCCGTATTGCAAGGATTATGGCAGATGCCAAGCTGCCGCCTATCGAAATCGTGGGTACCGCTGGCAACGGCACCGATGCATTCGCGCTGTTCACGCAAGAACGCCCGGAACTGGTCACCATGGACCTGACCATGCCGGAAATGGATGGCGTGGAATGCACCACCCTGCTGGTTGAATTCAACCCCGAGGTAAAAATCCTGATCGTATCCGCCCTCAGCGACAAAGCTACCGCGATTGAAGCACTTAAAAACGGCGCCAGCGGGTTCTTGTACAAACCATTTACCGATGAAGAACTCGTGAACGCCTTACTGGAGCTAATAAAAGAATGAGCGACTTAAGCGAAAAAGACATTGAAATCTTTATTGAAGCAATAGGCGGCTATTTCAAACAGATTACTAAAGAAGCGGCATCGGTCGGCGTGGCATACCTCGCCAAAAACGCATTCCCGATGAACGACTACACCGGCATGATCAAAGTAAGTGCAGACTACGAAGGCGCGCTCTACTTCTCGGCGCCCAGTGCCATGCTGCGGCACTTGCTCACGGTCATGAAAGAACCCAACCAGTCTGATGAAAACCTGCTGGATGCCGTAGGCGAAATCGCCAACACCATCTCAGGCAACGCACGTAAATATTTCGGCGAAAACATGGTCATCTCCATCCCCGAAAAAATCGCGCACCTGCCAGAAAACCTGGATCACCAGGCACGCCCCTATGCCTATGTGATCATTATTAAATGGAAGCATTACAGCGCATCACTGATCGTGGACATTTCAAGAATCCGTTAAATGCAATAGCAACCGGCACTCATTGCTGCCGGGCGCTACCAGCCTTTAAACGACCTGTATTCACTGGCTCAGGCCATGTTGCATGCCAAAAACAGAATAGTAAAAAATAAACCGGAAAAGTTAAAAACTTTTTTTGACAATTCACCACTAAAACACTAGAATTGCGGCCTTGCTGAAATACAAGCAAACAAGTTTACAAGGTGATGTAGCTCAGCTGGTTAGAGCACAGGATTCATAATCCTGGGGTCGAGGGTTCAAGTCCCTCTTTCACCACCAATAAAGACGCCCCTTTCGAGAGATTGGGGCGTTTTCATTTTGGGCCATGGCCCACCTATGGCCCAAATTTAGCCTAAAATAAATCTGCAATTTTTCTATATAGTTAAATTGACTCTAAGATTATTATCTTTATATGCCTTATAAAATACACACAACCAAAAAAAGTGTATAGGCGACGTAGGCAGATAGTTTTGAGCAATATTAAATCAAGAAAAACCTTTGCCAACTGTGCTATGGTTAAACTTTTTAGGACATAAAGCTTTTAGGACATAAAGCATAGTGTAGTGATAATTCTAACTAGAAAACATAGTGAGTTGAGCAAATTAATATGCTAGACCCAAAAGACAATCCTAAATCTTGGGAAAATTATTTCAAAGATATTTTGAGAAGGCATTATGGGCCGTCAAATATTAAAGATATTCCAGACTCATATGGCGGTGACTTTGGGATAGAGTGTTATTCATTCAGCGGACACGCATTCCAATGCTACTTACCTGAGCAATATTCCGATAAGGAAAAGTTAACTAAAGCTCAAAAAAACAAGATCAGACAAGACATCCTAAAGCTAACTACTAAAAATCGTGAGAGCTTTATTAAACTATTTGAAGGGATGAAAATTTCCAGATGGATATTGGCAACTCCAGAATACCTTGATTCAGAAATAGCTTTATATACCTCAGCAAAATCTATTAAAGTTAGAAAACTAGGTTTGCCATACATATCTGACGACTTTCAAATAATTGTACAAACTGAGAAAGACTATAAGTCTGAAGTAAAGTCATTACATCACGATTTATATCAACTATCACTGGATTTCAATCAAGTTGATGCGGAAAAGGCTGATGCATGGATTAGTCATAATTTGATATTTCTAGAAAAAATGGATATCAAATTACCAAAAGTTACACCTTCAGAAAAAGTTGCTCAAATGAAGTCTTTCTTAGTTCAGAAATATCTGGAATTTCAGAACTTACTTGATCATTTACGTACAGAGTGGCCAGAATTACATACAAAAATTATTGCCTCAATAAATCATAGAACCAGTTATCTAGAGTCGAGATTTTTAACTGATACTGCAAAGCAGCCTCAAGAAGTTATAAAAAACGAACTTGATAAACTTAAAAGTGATATTGCAGCAGAAATACCAACATTAAAAAAAGCAGATCTAGAGTTAATCACTTACGGAGTTATTGCGGATTGGCTGATACGTTGTCCATTGGATTTTTGATATGAATATTGATGATATTCTTAATTCACCATTTACTTTTACTAAACGCAAGAATTTTATATCTTGTGATGTACGCCCACTATGGAAGTCATGTTTAGTTGTTCTGACATTGGGAATTACAGGTAGAGAGAATTCTGCATCTTTAAAAAAAATTCATACTGCGAATTGGATTACTAAAAAGCAGCAACATCTCGAATCTTTTTTAGAATGGGCGGGTAAAGAGGACAGAAAGAGGCCAAATATAAGGCTAGAACCTTCAATTGATAGAGTTATAAATTTGTTAGTTTCAAACGGAATTGCAATCAAAAGCGAAGGAAAAATTTCTTTATCTGAACACGGAGTCGATTTTTTCAAAAAGCTAGAAGAAGAAAGTGTTTATATTCATGAAAAAGAATCTCTGACCAAAGCAAAAAAATATCTTTCAGAAGCAGCTGTAGATAGATTATTTGAAGGGGTATAGCTTTGACAATAAAAATAAATAGGCTGTTGCTTAGAGCCGAAACAGCAGATGGTCCATACGGTGTAGATATTAGTTTTTCTAAAGGACTGTTTATTTTAAGGGTTGAAAATAGTCATGGAAAATCAACTTGTATAAACTCTATTGCTTATGCATTAGGAATGGAAATGGCGTTGGGTCAGCAAACTTCAAAGCCTCCATTCCCCCCTTCTTTATTGAAGAGCATTCAAGATGAAACTGGCATAGAAAAATTAGTCATTTCTTCATACGTCATGCTTGAGATAAGTAACGATAAAGAGCAAATGGCCACATTAAAAAGAAACATTTTAGGTGTGGATGCTGAGTCAATTATAACTATTCATGATTCCGATATAGATTCCATATCAGGAATCGGTGAAAATTATTTTTTACATATGGAAGGTGACACCACAAGGGAGTTAGGCTTTTACTCATGGTTATCCGAATTTCTATCTTGGGATCTACCATTTGTTCCTAACAATCGTGGAAGCGAGTCTCCATTGTATCCAGCACTCATCTTTCCATTATTTTTTATTGAGCAGAAAAAAGGGTGGGGATCCATTCAAGCGACGACCCCATTTAACTTACAAATAGTTCAAGCAAAAAAAAGAGCGTTTGAGTTCATTATGGACTTAGATGTAAATGAAATAATTAGTAAAAAGGAAAAAAATAAAAGGCTTATCGAGGAAATCCAAGAAAAATGGAAATTAACATTCACGCAATTAGAGAGCGTTGCCATTCGCCTTGGTGGAAAAGCTACAGGCGTTGCAGAAACGCCGAATTCTGGCTTTGATCAATACAAAATTGACATTTTGTTAACTTATGACGATAAATGGCAATCTTTAAATTCAGCTTTAATTGGAGCCAGGATAGAATTAGCTGAGCTTTTAAAAATAAATCAAATAGCAACACCTAAAACCAATGATGAAAATAAATTAAAGCGAGTTCGCGAACTAAATAGCACTTTGATGCAAAAGCAGAATAAATATGAAGCAATTGCAGACGAACTATCCTTTATTGCTAGTCAAATTGAAGCTACCCAGCTTAGATTGGAAAACTTAACTGATGACAAAAGAAAGTACGAAGACCTAAAAAAAGTTAAAAATTTTCAAACACTGAACAATCTTCCACTTTTAAATAATGAATGTCCGACGTGTGGTCGTGAATATTCCGATCATTCAGTTGAGCTTGAATGTTCAGATGATTTAATGACTCTAGAAGAAAGTCTAGAATTTATAAAGAATCAAATTTCTACATTCAAGAGTGTTTTACAGAGCTATAACACTCAGGCTGAGATTAAAGAATTGGAGTTAACTAACCTCGAAAAAGAAATTGACAGTTATGGGGAAGACATAACTCGCATCAAAAAAGAAATTTATTCTGATAAGAATGTCGTAGATGAGGAATTCTTAAGAGCTAAAATAAAGTTAGAAAATCAAATCCAAGATTATGAAAAATCGCTAATTGGTGTAGCAAACTTTAGGTCTGAATTTGACATATTACATTCCCAACTAAAAGAGCTAATAAAGTTGCGAAGAAACTTTCCTGAACATGGATTTAGCGAAAATGACCTTAGCAAATTAACCGCTCTTAAATCAGAAGTTGTTAGCTATTTGACTAAGTTTGGTTTTTCAAGCTTTGATCCGCGACTGATAGAAATCTCTAAAGATACCTATTTGCCAACCAGAGAGGGTTTTGACCTAGGATTTGACACTTCGGCTAGTGATGGTATTAGAGTCATTTGGGGTTATTTAATAAGCTTATTCAGCCTAAGAGAAAAATTTCATACTAACCACCCCGGAATTCTCGTCTTCGATGAGCCTCGCCAACAAGAAGCGAATAAATTAAGTTTTGCGGGCTTGTTAAAAGGTGCTTCTGAAGCTGCACAAAATGGGCAAATAATTTTTGCAACATCGGAAGAGGAAGAAATCTTGGAAAAGGCTCTTCAAGGCAGTAATTACACATTGAAGTCATTCTCTCCAGCTGATGGGAAAATCTTACGTAAACTTTAGTTCAGATATATATATTGTTAGCAACGTATCTAATAATACTCTTTGATATATGCATAAGCCCGATCAAATAAATCTTGATCTTTATGCAGCGAGTATTTCAACAACGCTTTGCGCAATGATTTTTGCACCTCACGCTCACCTGACACAGTACTTTGCCAACCAGGGAATCGCACCACTCTTACAATAGCATCAATGTCATTCACTATACGCTCAACCACAGCAGGTGTTTGGTCTGTTTTCAGTTCTAAAAACAGCTCAGTGAGCGCAGCTTGCGGTGTTTTTTCTTGTATAGAATCAGTCAACTCTTTTTCGGCTTGTACAGTATCTTTTGCAATTTTGCAGAGCTCTTTTACAAACTCTATAGATGAGATTAAACCTTTTTCAGCTTTATCTCTTAATGCTTCAAGTCTTTCACTGAGTGCTTTAAATTGTGGAATACCATCACGCTTTTTAAATCGCTCGATCAGTTCTTTTTCTAGTCTCTTGGTTTTCTTTGGATCAGGGTTATTGAAAATATCTTCAATCACGTCTGCATCCAGCACAAACTCATCAAGTTTATGCACTTCACCTACATGAATATTCTCATGAATCAATTGTGTAGTTTGTGCGCCCAAGGTGAGCCATAACAGTTTACCTATGTTGTCTGAAGCTGGTTTTACAGACTCGAACACCTGCGCTAACCAGCGGTAATCTTTGGTGTATAAATCTAAAATCCTATCTGGTGAGAGTGACTCCCACAGTTTGCTTAGATGTTTAAAGTCTTTGGCAAAGGCATCTTTTTTTGCATCTGTATTAATGGCATTTTGCGCGGCTTCTAATCCTTCAAAACCCTCTAGCTCTCTATCGACACCATCAAAATGTGCCAGGGTTGCGCGCATCGCCTGTGGCAGCTGATCGCGCAATTCAGATAAATTGGTAATCATTTGCTTAACACTTTC
>Ga0208758_100362_pt1 | contig 16133 bp, 16 predicted proteins | sample LakWasM116_HOW13_2_FD_183930 | JGI IMG/M metagenome (GOLD analysis project Ga0208758, IMG submission 183930) | Freshwater sediment methanotrophic microbial communities from Lake Washington under simulated oxygen tension - Sediment Metagenome... | ecosystem: Environmental > Aquatic > Freshwater >...
GTTTTTGAATTAATCGTCTCACACATGAGAAATCTGGAGAAAAATGAATGAAAAAATTCTTGGCTTTAATCGCACTTAGCTTGAGCACCAGCTTAGTTTCTTTCACAGCGGCGGCACATGGCCCATCACCACTGAAAGTGGACAAATCAGTCACCATTAAAGCTGAGCCTGCAAAAGTCTGGGCATTGGTAAAAGATTTTGGCAATATGCAAAAATGGCACCCGGCTATCGCCAGCACCAAACTGGAGAAAAAAGGTGATGAAACGTTCCGTACACTGACGCTTAAAAGCGGTGGCACTATCTACGAGAAACTGCGTAGCATCGATGAAGGTGACATGAAAATCAGATACGAGATCGTAAGCAGCGGTTTACCACTCACCGACTACAACGCATTCATGGTCGTGACCAAAGGCGCAAAACCAGGTGAGACCAATGTGCAATGGGTTGGCCGCTTCTATCGCCTGTACAAACTGAACCCACCTATCCCGGCTGGCCAGGATGATGAGACTGCATTAAAAGCGATCAACGAAATTTTTGATAGCGGTTTAGCCGGCTTGCAAAAAGCTGCCGAGTCTGCAAAGTAGAAGACCGCAAAAACGCACAAAAATGGTCACTCACGCAATGGATACGTGACCATTTTTGACAGTCCATGCAGCAGGCATGACAAAAACAGGCAGTACAAGCAATAAAAAAGCGGAGCAGTTGCTCCGCTTTTTTATTGCTTGTACTGCATACGAACACACTGGTATCACCAGCTGCAGCAACAGGCAGACACTGGCGCCCTATCACCGAAAACATCTCATAAACCACGGTATCCACATGTTTTTTAATAACTATATATAAAAACAAAGCGCCACCCGTGCTTGCAGGACAGACTCGCAGTTGCTATTGCCACAGCATATCCATGACAGTGCATTAAACACAATTTACCATTTCAGACGGATGTTGGCATAACCGTTGCTTACTTAAAAAATAACAAAGCAGCCTGCTGGCTGCGTTGTACGAAAATTACACATTAATAACAAAGGGGTCTCACATGAAACAAGTACAAAAAGGTTTTACCTTAATCGAGCTGATGATTGTTGTTGCAATTATCGGTATTCTGGCTGCAGTAGCGATTCCTGCTTACCAGAACTACACCATCACTTCAGCTGAGAAATCATGCATGATCGAAGTGAAATCATACGCAAACAGTTCATTGGTACAATTCGCTCAAGGCGATTCACCTGTCAGCGCTCCTAAATTGGGTGCATGTACTGCGATTGACACTCCAGCAAGTGCTACTGCAGTAATCACTGGCTCACCAAGAACTCCTGGTGTAAAAACTGCACAGTGCGATTTGGGCAACGGCGCAACCTGCACATTGTCATAATGAGCAAACCAGGTGCAGCAGCATCCAGGCACCTGACTTAAAAAAAGAGACCATTGAATGGTCTCTTTTTTTTATAGATACGAACTGAATATGTTCTGTAATACACTCTTGAAATCGAATGGCCGCTGAATGTCAAAACGCAGTTTATCCTTGCCCGATCCCGCAAACATGAGCCTGATACTGGTCGGTCTGATGCTGATGCTGCCGGCCATCAACATGTACCATCGTTTGCCGATCACCGCCTTTTATACGGAATGGATCACGGCAGTACTGGGGCTGGCCGCATTAGCCCCCATATTTCGCAGCCTCCCGCCGGAAGGCATTCGCATCCCGCAGGTATCTCTGGTTTTTTTAGGATTAGCGACCATTGTTAGCGCGCAATGGGCCATCGGCATGCTGCATTCCACCCAATATGCCCTGCTGGTGCTTTCTTACCTGGGCTGGGCCTTCCTGCTCACGTTGCTTGGCTACCACCTGCGCCGCCGGCTAGGGTGGGATCAACTGGTAACTACCCTGGCATTCTTCATGGTGGGTGCCGGCATCATCAATGGCGGCATGATGGTGCTGCAGATCGTCACGCGCACTGGCGGGGCGATTTCATTCCTGCCGGATCTACCCAGTTACGGGCCATTTGCACAGGAGAACCATTTTGCCGACTTTATCGCCCTGGCAACCGTATCGCTGATATACCTGTACGCAAAAGGACGTTTCACGGTCGCTTTCTTTTCATTGATACTCGCCTGGTTCCTGCTGATGCTTGCAGTTTCAGGATCCAGAAGCTCATGGTTATATTTGTGCGCGGTCGCCCTGCTCGCATTGGCCTCGCATGCAAAAACCGTTAAACAAGGCCAGGACCCGGCTGCCACCCGCCGTCTTCTTTACATGAGCCTGGCTGCAATCCCGGCATTTGCAGTCGTACATGTGCTGGCATATTACGTTGCGCCTGACGGCCTGTTCAGGCTGACCACCGACCGCATCGTGAATGGTATCAATATCGACACGCCATCGGCACGCTTGCAGATCTGGTACGACAGCATACGCCTGTTCCTGCAATCCCCCTGGCTGGGCATCGGTGCCGGCAACATGAATTCAGCATCGTTCCTGCTGCTGGATAGTCCAGCAGCGCTATCAGCCAACCGTATTTTTGAACATGCGCACAATCTATTCCTGCATCTGCTCGCTGAAATGGGCATTACTGCATTCCTGATCGTGCTGACCGGCCTGGTCGTATGGTTCCGGGGATTCCAATGGCACCGGCTCAATCCCGAGACATGGTGGCTAATCAGCCTGCTGACGATTTTAGGCATCCACAGCATGCTGGAATACCCGCTCTGGTATACCTATTTCCTGGGCATTGCTGCGATATTACTGGGTGCCGGCGATGAAAAAATCATCGCAATCAACATCCCTGCAATACCTGCCCAAACCATGGCCAAACTCACACGCGGCGGCCTGGCGATTGTGCTGGCGCTCGGAACGCTCAACCTCGGCACCATGCTGGCTGCGCACAGCAAGCTGCAGCACGTCTTATACCAACCGCTGCACACTGACACCGCCAAGCAAAAAAGCGACCTGGACTGGATATATCGCTACACATTGCTTTCTCCATACGCAGAGCTCATGTACGCAGTTTCCGCGGATATGGAACACGGCGGCATCAACCAGCAGATTGCGCTCAACCAGTCTGCGATAGACTTCAGGCCTTTCAGCAAAATCTGCTACCAGCAGGTCGCATTGCTGAAACTGAAAGGTGAAGACCTTAACGCAAGAAACCTGCTGAAACGCACTTTGATGGTATACCCGGCCAACTTGAAAACTATCGCAGAATCCATGCCTGCACCATACCGCGCAAAGCTACTTGAAGTGCTGACCGAGGTAGACCCTGCGTTATCAACCGGAATCAAGCCTGATTAATCGATACCGACATGACAGGCCCTATATAGCGCATTTCCAGCACATGGATTTTGTAACGTGCATTCCCGCCGTATCCTTGCCCAAGTACTATCCGCTTTCTAACCTTTATGAGTAAACCATGCACCGTTTCACGATATCTAACACATTAAAGTTTCTGGTTCTCTCCTTCTTAATTGCGCTGATAGGCATATCTCCCAGCCTGAAGGTCATTCCGCAGGCACTGACGGCCATGAGCCTGCATGACAGCCAGCGCCTGATCGAATTATTGCTGCTCAGCCTGGTGCTGCTGGAATGCATTGCCCTGAGAACAACCGCGGGTAGTGCCTCCATTGGTAAAGTTACGCGTTATGCATTTTATGTACTGGCAGCATTGGCGGTTATTTCATCGTATGCAGCAGCCTCACCACGACACGCCCTGATTGAAACCAGCCTGTTTGCCGGCCTGGCCTACCTGACTGTATTTGTTACACGTCTGTACCATGAGAACAGCGCGCAGCTTATCAAGCGTCTAACTTATATTCTCTGGGGCGGCGTCCTGCTATCCATGGTTGCATTTTATGTGGGTTACTTCACCGCGATCGCTTTCAAAACCCCGGTAGTCTGGCCAGCCCCCATTACAGGCTTTAACAACATCCGATTCTTTAACCAGTATCAGCTATGGACTTTAGGGCTGCTCGCGCTGCCTTTGCTTACGATTGACGTGAACAGCAAGCGCGCACGTTACTGCCTGCATTTTGGCATGGTTGCGTGGTGGGTATTGCTGTTCCACTCGGCGTCGCGCGGTGTGCTGCTGGCCTGGATCGTCGGCATATTGATTACCGCATGCATTTACAGGAAGCTGGCCTGGCCGTTTATACGCCTGCAGCTGATACACATCACAGCCGGTTTTTTCAGCTATCAGGTATTGTTCGAACTGATCCCGCTCCTGAGAGGATTCGCGGTCGTCACGGGAACGGTTGTAAGAGAGACTACCAGCGACCGCATTGCGCTATGGGGCCAGGCACTGCGCTTGATCCAGGAGCATCCGCTCCTGGGCATTGGCCCTATGCAATTTGCATGGCATAGCCCCATCAGCGCACACCCGCATAACAGCGTGCTGCAACTGGCGGCCGAATTCGGGCTGCCGGCGGCTTTATTACTGCTCACCATCACAGCTTACGGCCTGTACTGCTGGCTGAAAAGATTCAATATCACCAGACTGCAATCCCAGAATAATCAAGATCGCCATTTAACCATTGCGCTCTTGTTTACTGCCGTCACGAATGCGGCTTATTCGCTGGTGGACGGCGTGATTGTCATGCCGATCAGCCAGGTAATGATGTTTACATTCATCGGATTAATGATCGCTTTTTATGCCGAAGGCAATGCAGCTGAAACCGTAACGGTCAAAAGAAAACGCTTGTTGCATCCATTCTTTGCCGGCATCGTACTGATTACCTTAGTCTGGTCGACCTTGCCTGAAATACTGCAGAATGCGGCTGGCGCCGACAAAAGATTCTCCATGGGCTACACGGCGCTGGGCCCTCGGATCTGGCTTGAGTTTAAATAAACCGCAGCCCCTGATACGCTAGGTGAACAAACCGGATGCGGCCGGTCGCGCGGCAACAGGCCTCATGCCTGACAGCTGATCCCACATCAGCATGATGTCCAGCAGATCGGTGTCTGCGCGTAGAATCTCGACTTCCGTCAATGCAACCACATGCTTGATCTGATGTCCGTTATTAATCGGATGCTTGGCTGCCGGAGAGCCGCCGCGCAATATCAGCTTCCTGTCATCCTGAAAGCACAGCCCAAGATCGCCTTTGGTGAGGTAAATCAGCTGTGATGCCTGCGTTACATTCATGCGCAGGGGATTAATGCCTTTAGCAACGGTTTCTATAAAACAGACATCCGCAAGCTCCTGCTTACGGTCGGATGACAGTTTTGCCAGCGGCTCAAGAAAATCCAGCAAGGTTTTATCAATAAGATTCATAAAATTTAAGTTAACCCTATCATTTTCACAGCAAACGCTAATGTTGATTATCCGGAATCTGACTTACATATTTACTGATTGCATGTTTTTCAGAATGCATGTTTCACAAGTTGTCAGTTCCGGATCCAGAACTGCCCATCTGCGTCATGAATTAATGTTGCCTCTTATTGCATCCCCACCGTTATAATCCGTGTATCGTATTGATTGCCGCCAAGGCACCGCTTAACCAACTCAGCCATTACAGAAAATGAACTACTCCGCCCCGCTGGAATTAACGAACCCCCATACAAACCACAGCAAAATTGATGCCAGTGTGATCTGGCTTCATGGCCTGGGTGCCGACGGCTATGACTTTGAACCCGTCGCCAGACAGCTCTTGCAGCCTGACGCCTTGCCCAATGTGCGATTCATCCTGCCGCATGCGCCTGAAATGGCAGTGACGCGCAACAACGGCTATGTCATGCCGGCGTGGTATGACATTTACGGCGTGATACCGGTGCACGAGGAAGATGAGGCGGGAATCAAGGCCAGCCAGCGTTATATCGACACACTGATTCAAACTGAAGTCAGCCGCGGCATTCCGCATCAACGCATCATCGTCGCCGGATTTTCACAGGGAGGCGCCATCGCACTGCATACGGTGCTCAGGCACCCGCATAAACTGGCCGCCATATTGGCGCTATCCACCTATCTGCCGCTGCATTCAAAACTGGCGGCGGAAGCCAGTGTGGCCAACCAGAACACGCCGATATTCATGGCGCACGGCATTTTTGATGATGTCATCAGCCTGGACATGAGTAAACTCTCGCGCGATTTGCTACAGAATCGTCAATATTTCGTCAATTGGCATGAGTACCGTATGGCCCACTCCGTATGCGCCGCAGAGATCACAGACATTCAGGCATTTTTAAAGCAGGTTTTATCATCATAATTGCCTCAAGGTTTGCCCCAAGATTTGATAGAATAACGACTTGACCAACCATAAAACAGCCAGCGTTATGCCCGCTTCTAAAAATGAACAACCAGCCAGCCCTGCTTCACCGGGGGAACTCGCACCTGCCGCCAGTTACGAGCAGGCTTTCAGTGAGCTGGAACGGATCGTTGCCCAGATGGAATCCGGGCAAATGTCCCTGGAAGACTCACTCACTGCATACAAACGCGGCAACGCACTGCTTGAATTCTGCCAGAAATCCCTGGCCGACGTTGAACAGCAAGTCAGAATACTCAATGACCGCCAGCAACTGATCCCGCTCAACCCTGAAAACGAATAAGCAAGCATGACTGATAACACTGCACCGGATTTTCCAGCTTGGGCGAAAGCAAAACAGGCACGCATAGAAGAAGTGCTTGACGAGGCGCTGCCGCCTGACGGCCGTGAGCCCCATAAATTGCACAGCGCGATGCGCTATAGCGCCCTTGGCGGCGGAAAACGCGTACGCGCGCTGCTTTGCTATGCAGCAGCGGAACTCTGCAACACGGAAATCGAGGTGGCTGATGCCGCTGCTGCTGCGGTTGAACTCATTCACGCCTACTCACTGGTCCATGACGACATGCCATGCATGGATGACGACGACTTGCGCCGCGGGAAACCAAGCTGCCATAAGCAATATGACGATGCTACCGCCTTGCTGGTGGGTGATGCCCTGCAAAGCCTGGCATTCGATGTGCTATCGACACCCCAGCTTTGTGCAAATGCCAACCAGCAGATCAGCATGCTGAACATCCTGGCAAAGGCCGCCGGCTCCACCGGCATGGCCGGCGGCCAGGCGATTGACCTGGACTCCGTAGGCAAAGCGCTTGCACAGCAGGAGCTTGAAGACATGCACCAGTTGAAAACAGGGGCGATCATTCAGGCTGCGGCATTGCTGGGCGCAGCGAATGGCACGCTTGAGCAGGTATCAGCCGTTCATGCCTATGCCAAAAACATCGGCCTTGCATTCCAGGTCATAGACGATATTCTGGATGCCGAGGCTGATACCGCTACGCTGGGTAAAACCGCAGGCAAAGATGCCGACAGCAACAAGCCCACCTATGTCACAATCTTAGGCCTGGAGGTTGCCAAAAACCTCGCCAGACAGCTGCACACGACGGCAATTTCAGCGCTGGCGCCCTTTGGCGACAGGGCTTTACGCTTGCGCGAGCTGGCCGGCTTCATTACACAACGCAGTTTTTAATAACATTTAACCACCACCCCACTTGTGACTTCGCTACTCGACACCATAGACTACCCTCAGCAACTTCGCCAGCTGGATCGCAGGCAGCTTGCACAGCTCACCCAGGAATTACGTTTATTCCTGATCGAAAGTGTTGCAAGAACCGGCGGGCACCTAGCCTCAAACCTGGGCGTGGTAGAACTGACCATCGCACTGCACTACGTGTTCAACACGCCGGATGATAAACTGGTCTGGGATGTCGGGCACCAGACTTACCCGCACAAGATTCTCACGGGGCGCCGCGACAGAATGCAGAGCTTACGCAAACCGCAGGGGATTGCCGGCTTTCCGCGCCGCGACGAAAGCGTGTATGACACTTTTGGTACCGGTCACTCAAGCACCTCGATCTCAGCCGCTTTAGGCATGGCGGTGACCGCCCAGAAAACAGGGAGCGGGCGACGCTCCGTCGCCATTATCGGCGATGGCGCAATGACTGCCGGCATGGCATTTGAAGCGCTTAACAATGCGGGGAGCATGGATGCCAACCTGCTCGTGATACTCAATGATAATGACATGAGTATTTCCAACAATGTAGGCGCGCTTAACAAATACCTTGCCAAGCTGTTATCCAGCCGCTTTTATGGCACGGTAAGAAAATCCGGCAAGAAGGTGTTATCGGCCGTACCGCCGATGATGGAGTTCGCCAAGCGCGCTGAAGAGCACGTTAAAGGCATGGTCATGCCGGGCACATTATTTGAAGAGTTCGGCTTTAACTATATCGGCCCCATTGACGGCCATGATCTCAATGCATTGATCGATACCCTGCACAATATCAAAGAGCTTAACGGGCCACAGTTCCTGCATATTGTCACGCAGAAAGGCAAAGGATTCGAACCAGCGGAAGACAACCCGAACAAATTCCACGGGGTAGGCAAGTTTGACCCGGCCAACGGCAATGCCATCAACGCAAGTACGGTAAAAACCTATACCGAGGTGTTCGGTGAATGGCTTGTGGATATGGCTGCGGCAGACCAGCGCCTGGTGGGCATCACGCCGGCCATGTGCGATGGCTCGGGACTGAATGCCTTTGCCGGCACTTACCCTGACCGCTACTTTGATGTAGGCATTGCTGAACAGCATGCCCTCACCTTTGCCGCCGGCATGGCATGTGACGGATTAAAGCCTGTGGTCGCGATTTACAGCACATTCCTGCAGCGCGCTTATGACCAGCTGATACACGACATCGCCCTGCAGAACCTGCCGGTGCTGCTCGCAATAGACCGTGCCGGCCTGGTTGGCGCCGACGGCCCCACACATGCAGGCAGCTTTGACCTTGCCTATCTACGCTGTATTCCGAATGTCGTCATCATGACACCGAGTAACGAGGACGAATGCAGGAAAATGCTGACCACAGGTTTTCAATACCGGGGGGTTTCAGCAGTGCGTTATCCACGGGGCAGCGGCACCGGCGCACCTATTGAAAGCGCATTGACCCCGATTGAAATCGGCAAAGGCCGTATCGCAAGAAACGGTGAAAAAGTCGCCATCCTGGCGTTCGGCTCCATGCTCGCACCGGCGTTGCAAGCGGCAGAAACCACAGGGGCGACCGTTGCCGATATGCGTTTTGTAAAACCTATCGACACAGAACTAATCAAACAACTGGCTAACACACATGCTTACATTGTAACCGTGGAAGAAAACTCCATCATGGGGGGGGCTGGTTCTGCTGTGATGGAAGCCTTGCAAACCATGCAGAAAGATATATCCCAGCCAGTCAGGACACTCTGCCTCGGCCTGCCTGACCAGTTCATTGAGCATGGCGTGCATGAAACTATGCTGAGCGAATGCGGTCTAGACAGTCAAGGTATTGCTGACGCAATTGCGAAGTTAATAACCTAGTGTTATACTCAACTATTATCCAGAAAGTTATCAAGTCAAAACAATGAGCCAAACAAAATCGCAAAGCCCTATTGAAGACGTACAGAACACCGCTGATACGCGCCACCTAGCCATTGACAAGGTGGGTATCAAAGCCATACGCCATCCGGTTGTCGTTAAAGATAAATCCGGCGGTGAACAGCACACAGTCGCGGTGTTCAATATGTACGTACACCTGCCGCAGCACTTCAAAGGCACACACATGTCGCGTTTTGTCGAGATCCTCAACATGAACGAGCATGCGATTTCCGTCGAATCGTTCCAGGCGATCCTGCGCGAGATGGTAACGCGCCTTGAAGCTGAATCAGGCCATGTTGAAATGACCTTCCCGTATTTTGTCAATAAAGCAGCGCCGATATCCGGCGTGAAAAGCCTGCTGGATTATGAAGTCACGTTCATAGGTGAAATACACCAGGGCAAATACGACATTACGGTAAAAGTACTGGTACCGGTCACCAGCCTGTGCCCATGCAGCAAAAAAATCTCCAGTTACGGTGCGCATAACCAGCGTTCGCATGTCACCGTGACCGCTCTCATCAATGACTTTATCTGGATCGAGGACATTATCGACCTGGTAGAGAAACAGGCATCCTGTGAGCTGTATGGCTTGCTGAAACGCCCTGATGAAAAATTCGTCACTGAGCGCGCTTACGATAATCCTAAATTTGTAGAAGATATGGTGCGTGACGTTGCAGCCCAGCTCAATGCAGAAAAACGTATCGATGCCTACATTGTCGAATCCGAGAATTTCGAGTCTATTCACAATCACTCGGCTTATGCGCTGATTGAAAAAGACAAACGCAAACACTAAGCTGCTGCTGTTAAAGCAATAAACACAAAAGCCACTGGGAACAGTGGCTTTTTATTTACAGTCGCCAGTCAATACTTCTTGGTCAGCGTCATCATGATATCCTGGCGCTTCATATCCAGCCGGTTAAGCGCACTCATCCCCAGCAGCACCACGGAAGGTGATCCGCCCTCCAGCACGTTGCCCTGCACCTGGTTAAGCGTAATGCCGCCAATCTGGAGATTGGAAATCGTGACACGGTAAGCAGTTACCACCCCGTTTGCGGTAGAAACCTGTACCGGCTCGCCGCGCTTATAATCAATTTTTGCAAATCTGGCATCCCCGCTATTGAGGGCAACGGTGGTAGCGCCGGTATCCAGCAAGAACTTTAATGGCGCTCCGTTAATCTTGCATTCAGACAAGAAATGCCCCTGCGCATCTGCATACAGCGTCACGCTGGGGTTGCTGGAAGCGGAGCTACTTCCCATGGACAATGCCTGCCCCATCCCCAGCTTTTTAATTTTTCCTTCGATCAGCAAGGTTGCGGACTGGCTATCGGCTGCCAGTAATTTGACGCCATCAATAGATTGACCTGCACTCAGTGTTTTTGGCTTGCCACCGTTCACCGTCACCACAGCCATATTGCTGAACAAGCCCACGATATTAACTTGTGTCTCCGCAGAAACATTGCCGCTCAAGAGCAAGGACGCCATGATTAAAACACTATACCGATTCATCCAAACATGCCTCCGGAAATCTGGTTCTTTTTGCTGAGTTTCAGGCCAAAGCCGATTACGGCCAGCCCAAGCAAAGGAAAAGCCGCCGCGAAAACAAAGGTCTGCTGTCCGCCGAAGTATTGCAGCGAGTAACCGCCGGCAATGCCGCCGATGGCACCACCTACGCCATAAGCCACACTATTATAGATTGCCTGGCCTTTTGCCTGGTGCCGGCCTTTGAAAAACTGGGTGATCACTTCAACAGAAGCCGCATGAAAGCTGCCGAACGTTGCCGCATGCAATGTCTGAGCCAGAATGATGACCCACAGGCTATCCACTGCAACCCCAATTACAGCAAACCGGATCACGGCCAGCACCAGGCTGGTGAGCAGGATAGCTTTCAGACTGAAGCGCGCCATGATTTTTGGCATCAGCATGAAGATGGCGATTTCACAGACCACACCGACCGACCACAACAGCCCGATCACACCTTTGCTATATCCATGCTCGCTTAAATAGATTGAATAAAAGTTATACAGCACGCCATGTGCCGTCACCATCAGCGAACACCCAACCAGCAAAGCGATGACATTCGGTTGCCTGATGACCTGCCAGATCGAGAAATGGTCATGTTCATGCGGTGCCACTCTAGGCTCAGGTAACGTAAAAGACAGTGCAAAAAGGCTGACCTGCACGATCAGCAGGAACCATAGCAGGCTGGCAATTCCGCTTATATCAATCAAGTAGCCCAGCACCACGGCAGCCACGATAAAACCCAGCGAACCCCACATGCGGATGCGGCTATAGTAGCCGTTAGTCGTAGCAAGGTGCGCCAGCGTCAGCGACTCAGCCAATGGCAGGGTGGAACTGGTAAACAGGCTCAGCGCCGCCATCACGAAAAACATCCAGAAAAAACCGTGCGCCCAGAACACCGCAATAAAACCGCACAAGCCCAATAGTGCAGTCAGCCTGATCCATTGTGCACGTTTACCGGTGTGATCTGCCAGCCAGCCCCAGAAATTGGGGGCGAAAATACGGCTGATCTGGAATAAAGACATCAGGATACCGATGTCCGCAGCCGAGAACTGTTCCGATTGCAGATACAGCCCCCAATACGGCACGAAAGCACCTACGAAGAAATAGTAGATGAAATAAAACCGGGACAGCCGATGATGGAGTTGTGTGTGCATATCAATCTGTTTTTGTGACGCGTAGCTTCAATAAAAAAGCCGGCTTGAGCCGGCCTCATTGATTGCGCAGCCAATTAAAAAACCACCTCAGGTTATCACCGGCTTTTTAATACCGGAAGCGCTTTGTCAAATAATACTGTCTGGCTTAATAGCCATTAAAATATCTTAGGGGTGCTGCAATCAACATCGGCATTCTGTGCACGGTGGCGTAAGGCATGATCCATCAGCACCATCGCCAGCATCGCCTCCACAATGGGCGTTGCCCGCACACCCACGCACGGGTCGTGGCGGCCGGTTGTCTGCATCATGACCGCATCACCGTGCTTATCGATAGAACGGCGTTCCTGCGGGATGCTTGAAGTCGGCTTTAACGCAACATTGACGCGGATTTCCTGACCCGTAGAAATGCCGCCAAGAATACCGCCGGCATGGTTGGAAACAAAGCCCTGTGGCGTCATTTCGTCCGAGTGTACGCTGCCGCGCTGCGCAACGGCGGCAAAACCTTCACCGATTTCCACACCTTTGACTGCATTGATGCTCATCATGGCATAGGCAATCTCGGCATCCAGCCGGTCAAAGATCGGCTCGCCCCAACCGACAGGCACGCCTTCTGCCACCACGGTAATGCGCGCACCGACCGAGTCACGTTCCGCACGGATCTTATCCAGATAGGCTTCCAGCTCCGGCAGTACCGCGGTATTGGAAGAGAAAAACGGGTTGCTGTTCACCACATCCCAGCTGCCGAAAGGGATTTCAATCTCACCCAACTGGCTCATGTAGCCGCGAACCGTCACCCCAAAACGCTCTTTGAGCCATTTCTTTGCAATAGCCCCGGCAGCGACCCGTACTGCGGTTTCACGCGCACTTGACCGTCCGCCGCCGCGATAATCCCTTACGCCGTATTTTTGCGTATAAGTATAATCCGCATGTCCGGGACGGAAGGTATCCATGATCTTGCTGTAATCCTGTGAGCGCTGGTCAGTATTGCGGATCAGCAGGCCAATCGGCGCTCCTGTCGTCTTACCCTCGAACACGCCGGAAAGAATCTCGACAGCATCGGCCTCCTGGCGCTGCGTGACATGGCGGGAAGTGCCGGGTTTACGGCGATCAAGGTCGACTTGCAGGTCTTCTGCCGTGAGCGAAAGTCCTGGCGGGCATCCGTCGACTACGCCGCCGATTGCGGCACCGTGCGACTCACCAAATGAAGTAAAAGTAAAAAGTTTACCAAGCGTGTTACCGGACATAATGCGATCTCAATGAAATTTAGGCAATTTTAACATAGCAAGCGACTGGATTAATTTGCCAGCCCCTTAATCCATTGCGTATACACCTGATTTGCCACCTTATTCAAGAAGAAACAATGCAAAGGCAGGTTCTGCATGATATCAGCGGGAGCCTGCACCGCAGGACTCGCAGCAGCGAGTTTTAGTTCATCGGCGCCTACACCGCACCAGCTTTCCACCATTTCGGGCGTCATTTCGATATGGCATTGAAACGCCAGGTGTTTGCCAACTGCATAAGCCTGGTTATCACAATAGCGGCTGGATAAAAGATGCACTGCATTAAGCGGCAGGCTGAAAGTCTCGCCATGCCAGTGAAAACCGTTAAAACTTTCCATATCGCCAAACCAATGTGCCGCGGCCTCGTTCCTGCTGACCGCAAGCTCACCCCAGCCAATTTCCTTGACCGGGTTAGGCGTGACCGCGGCACCCAATGCTTTGCTCATCAACTGCCCGCCCAGGCAATGCCCCAATAACGGGATATCCGCGGTTACGGCCTCACGAATCAAATCCAGCAGCGGCGGTATCCACGGCAGGTCATCGTTCACGCTCATCGGCCCACCCATGAGCACCATGCCGCTAAACGCACTGATAGTCTCAGGGATAGCATCGCCCTCATCTACTTTAACTAGCTGCCATGGAATACCGTGGGTGTCTAAAAAAGTTGCCAGATAACCGGGGCCTTCTACCGCAACATGCCTAAAAATAACTACTGGTTTCATTATTACAACACCTTATATTTCCCAAGTTCAATATTATCAGTCGTATGATTGCCTATCGCATAACGAATCAGACGCAAAGTCGGAAACCCGACTTTTGCAGTCATGCGACGTACCTGACGGTTTTTGCCTTCGGATATCCGGATTTCCAGCCACGTAGTCGGTATCGCCTTGCGTTCGCGTATAGGCGGGTTTCTCGGCCATAAATCCTGCGGCTCCGCAATGATTTTCACAGCGGCAGGCTGGGTAAAAAAATCCCCCAGATCAACCCCGGTTCGCAATGGCTGCAAATCAGCATCTGTCGGCGCGCCTTCAACCTGCACCCAATAAGTTTTAATTTCTTTATGTTTAGGGTGACTTAAACGATGTTGCAATGCACCATCATCGGTTAAAATAAGCAATCCTTCTGAATCCGTATCTAAACGTCCGGCTGCATAGACATCAGGAATCGGAATAAAGTCTTTTAACGTGGCGTGCCCTTCTTTTCCGTTTTTAGGGTCATGCGCACTGAACTGGCACACGACGTTAAAAGGTTTATTGAATAAAATTATCATCTTAGGAAATATTGAATGACTTCTAAAATTGTAAAACCAGCCACCGGTGAAAAAATTACTGTCAATGCAGATAATTCACTTAATGTGCCTAACCATCCGATTATCCCATTTATTGAAGGCGATGGTATAGGGTTCGATATTACCCCACCTATGATCAAGGTCGTAGATACTGCCGTAAATAAAGCCTACAACGGCACACGTAAAATCTCCTGGATGGAAGTTTTTGCCGGTGAAAAAGCCGTGAAAGTGTACGGTAAAGATCAGGACGGCAAAGATACATGGCTGCCGAATGAAACCATGCAGGCCGTGCGCGACTATGTGGTGTCAATCAAAGGCCCGCTGACCACGCCGGTTGGCGGCGGCATTCGCTCGCTCAATGTCACCTTGCGCCAGGAACTTGACCTTTATGTCTGCCTGCGCCCGGTGCAATACTTCACAGGCGTGCCCAGCCCGGTGAAACATCCTGAAAAAACCGACATGGTGATTTTCCGCGAAAACACCGAAGACATCTACGCCGGCATTGAATGGGCTGCCGGCACCGATGAAGTGGAAAAAGTCATCAACTTTTTAAGCGATATGGGCGTGCGCAAAAAAATCCGCTTCCCGGAATCATCTGCAATCGGCATCAAACCGGTATCGATTGACGGCAGCAAGCGCCTGGTGCGCAAAGCAATCCAGTACGCCATTGATAACAACCGCAAATCAGTCACCATTGCCCACAAAGGCAACATCATGAAATTCACTGAAGGCGGATTCAGGGATTGGGGTTATGAAGTCGCCAAACAGGAGTTCGGCGCAGTCGAGATCGATGGCGGCCCATGGTGCAAACTGCCGAATGGCATCGTCATCAAAGACTGTATTGCGGATGCTTTCCTGCAGGAAATCCTGCTGCACCCGCAAGACTATGACGTAGTTGCAACGCTTAACCTGAACGGTGACTACATGAGTGACGCGCTGGCGGCACAGGTTGGCGGCATCGGCATTGCGCCAGGCGCAAACCTGAGCGACACGGTTGCCATGTTCGAAGCCACGCACGGCACGGCACCGAAAATTGCCGGCAAAAATATTGCCAACCCAAGCTCACTGATTCTTTCTGCAGAAATGATGCTGCGCCACTTAGGCTGGACAGAAGCCGCTGACCTGGTGTTGAAAGGCGTTGCCAATGCAATCGTGGCAAAACGCGTCACCAGCGATTTTTCTACGCAGATGGAGGGCGCAACTCAGGTAGGAACCTCAGAGTTCGGCGATGAGATTATCGCCAACATGTAAGCCTCAGGCATAGGCATACGCAACGGAAATAAAAAACGGCACATAAAATATTAATTTTATGTGCCGTTTGAATTTAAGTTAATCATCCTAAGACGATTAACCCAAATGTGTTCAGGCTTAAGCCTTTTGAATATTTGAAGCTTGTTTACCCTTTGGGCCTTCAGTCAAATCAAAGCTTACGCGTTGACCTTCTTTAAGGCTTTTGTAACCGGATTCCACGATTGCAGAGAAGTGCGCGAACAAATCGTCACCACCATCATCTGGGGTAA